>Ga0315336_1005751_pt1 | contig 13263 bp, 8 predicted proteins | sample ASW5metaG_FD_204512 | JGI IMG/M metagenome (GOLD analysis project Ga0315336, IMG submission 204512) | Ammonia-oxidizing marine archaeal communities from Monterey Bay, California, United States - ASW #5 | ecosystem: Environmental > Aquatic > Marine > Intertidal zone | place: USA: California...
CGCCACAACCCCGACTTTGCCCTTAAGACGATTCAGGCTGCCGCCGACGCTGGCGCAGAAACTGTCATTTTGTGCGATACAAACGGTGGCCGCCTGCCGGAGCAGATTGTCGAAGGCGTCGAAGCGGCGCGCGCCGCGCTTGCGGTCCCGGTTGGTATTCATTGCCACAATGACTGCGATGTCGCGATTGCCAACTCTCTGGCGGCGGTCCAGCATAACGCGGTCCAGGTGCAGGGGACGGTCAACGGCATTGGCGAACGCTGCGGCAATGCCGATTTGGTCAGTGTGGTGGCCAATTTGTCGCTGAAGAAAGAGTACGACGTGCTGGCCGAGGGGGGCGTTCGTCGGCTTACGGAACTGTCGCGGTATATCTACGAAATTGCCAACATGAATTTCCGCGCGAGCCAGCCTTTCGTTGGCAACAGTGCATTCGCCCACAAAGGGGGAATGCACGTGCATGCGGTGAATCGGATCGCCGAGAGCTATGAGCATATCGAACCCGAGCTGGTCGGGAACGAACGCCGGATCCTTGTCAGTGAACTCTCGGGACGTTCGAACATCGTGGCGAAGACGACGAAGCATCGCATGGAGCATGATGCGGAGCTGATGCAGAAAATTCTCCAGCGTGTGCAGCAGCTCGAGAACGAAGGCTATCAGTTCGAGGCGGCTGAAGCGTCGTTTGACTTGCTGGTCAAGAAGGAGGCGGGATCCTACCGGCCGAAGTTCGAGCGGATTCACTACCACGTCAATGTGGAGACGGAGGCGGGGAAGCCGCCAGTCACCGAAGCAACGATCAAGTTGCGGGTGAACGGATCGACGGAGCATGTCGTGGCTGAGGGAGACGGCCCGGTCAACGCGCTCGATACCGCGCTGCGAAAAGCGCTCAACCCGGCCTATCCCAATCTGGCCGAAATCCATCTGGTTGACTATAAGGTGCGTGTGATCAACTCGGCCGAGGGGACAGCCGCCCGCGTGCGGGTCGTGATCGAAAGCCGCGACAGCGATGAAGTTTGGAGCACTGTGGGTGTCAGTGAGAACATCATTGAAGCGAGTTGGCTGGCATTGGTCGACAGCGTGGAATATAAGCTCTACAAAGACGACGACATCGATGCCGATTTCCAACAGAACTCCCAGGATGCAACTTCGGCCCCGTCGGCATCCGGTTCGCGCTAATCGGCACGGTGAGCGTTTCCATCCCTTGGCGCCCGATTTGTGCGCCTCGTCAATACTATCCGGTGCCGGACGGTCCGGGAACCGGACGTTACCCTCTTCCGGACGACCTCCACAATGAATTCACAAACGGCGACGACGCTTGCCAAACAGTACGAGCCGCGAGAAGCCCAGGCGCGATGGTTTCAGTTCTGGGAAGAGAACGGTTTTTTCGACGCCGACCCGGATCCCAGCAAGAAGCCGCATACCATCATGATCCCCCTGCCGAACGTCACGGGGGCGTTGCACCTGGGCCATGCCTTGAACGGCACGCTGCAAGATCTGCTGACACGCTGGCGGCGCATGCAAGGGTACCAGGCACTCTGGATGCCCGGCACCGATCACGCCGGCATCGCGACACAGGCGGTCGTCGAACGGCGTATGAACGAGGAGGAAGGCCGCACGCGCTGGGACGTTGGCCGCGAGGCGCTCGTCAACCGCATCTGGAAGTGGAAGGATGCCTATGAAGAGAGAATTCTCAGCCAGCTCAAGCAGTTGGGAGCCAGCTGTGACTGGCGGCGGGTTCGGTTCACGCTTGACGACGTTTGTTCCAAAGCGGTCCGTCGTACCTTTTTCAAGCTGTTTCAAGATGGACTGATTTATCGCGGCAAGCGGTTGGTCAACTGGGATACATTTCTGCAAACCGCTGTCGCCGACGACGAGCTGTTTCACGACGAAATCGACGGGAATTTCTGGACCTTTACCTATCCGGTTGTCGGCAGCGACGAGACGATTGCTTTCTCCACGACGCGACCCGAAACGATGCTGGGGGACACTGCCGTCTGCGTGCATCCTTCCGACGAACGGTATCGGCACCTGGTTGGAAAGAAAGTTTCCATTCCGCTTGTCGACCGCGACATCCCAATCATCGCGGACGCGCTGCTTGCCAAAATGGACATGGGCACCGGGGCGGTGAAGGTCACTCCTGCGCACGATCCCAACGACTACGCCAGCGGTTTGCGTAACGATTTGGAGATGATCAACATTCTCAATCCCGAAGGCACGTTGAATGAGAACGCCGGCCGCTATGCCGGCATGAAGCTTGAAGAGGCCCGCGCACAGATCGTGCAAGATATGGAGACGGCCGGGCATTTTGTCGATGTCGAGGAGCGTAAGATCGATCTGGCACACAGCGACCGTTCGAAAACGCCGATCGAACCCTATCTTTCCGACCAGTGGTTCGTCCGCATGGAGGATCTGGCCCAGTCCGCCATGGATGCCGTCGAAGACAAGCGGGTCCGCTTTTTTCCGGCACGCTACGCCAAGACGTATCTCGACTGGCTCGGCGAAAAGCGGGACTGGTGCATTAGCCGACAGCTTTGGTGGGGGCACCGCATTCCCATTTGGTACTGCGACACTTGCTCGGAAGAGGAACTCGAAACGGCATTCGCCAATCGGGACGACATTGCCTGGCGGCGGGACGATGCTGACAAACGATGGCTTATCTGCAGCGAGACCGATCTCGCCGCCGACGCGCTGGGAGAAGCACACACGCTGGTGCAGGATGAGGACGTCCTCGATACGTGGTTTAGTTCGGCACTCTGGCCGCACGCCACGCTCGGCTGGCCGGACCGGGACAACAACCCGCCACTGGAGGGCACGCCGCCGGAGGCGGGCCAACAGAAAAACGAAGTGCTCGACTACTTTTACCCAGGCAATGTCTTGGTCACAGGCCGCGACATCATCACGCTCTGGGTCGCCCGCATGGTGTTGACCGGCCTGTACAACATGGGCGACATTCCCTTTCACCACGTTTGCATCCACCCGAAGATCTTGGATGGTTTCGGCCAGACGATGTCGAAGACGGCGGGCAACGGCGTCGACCCGATGGATTTGATCGAAAAATATGGAGGCGACGCCGTCCGTTTTACAATCGCGTCCCTTGCCGGGGAGACACAGGACGTGCGGCTGCCGGTTGGTTACGAGTGCCCGCAGTGTGAAGCGGTGATTCCGCAAACGAAAGAACACCAAAAGGCGAGGCCCCAAGGAGGGGAGAAGCCTCGCGTACGATGCCCTAAGTGCAAGCAGGCGTCGCAATATTCCAGCCCCTGGTACGAGCCGGATCCCGGAGAGCCGGTCGCGCGTGTCGCCAGCGACCGCTTCGAATACGGACGCAATTTTTGCAACAAACTTTGGAACGCTGCCCGCTTTGCGCTGTTGAACCTGGAGGGCTACTCGGCTGCCGCGATCGATGAGAGCGAGTTGAGGCTTGAGGATCGGTGGATTTTCAGCAGGCTGGCGACGGTCTCTTCGGAACTGACGACCTTGCTGGAGCGGTACCAATTCGACGCCGCGACGCGCATAATTCGTGACTTCACTTGGAACGAATTCTGCGACTGGTACCTCGAAATCATCAAGCCACGCTTGCGGGACGAAGCGGACAGGCCAATTGTCCAGCGTGTGTTGGTGGGTGTAGTCGACACGTTGTTGCGGCTGTTGCAGCCGTTTGTCCCGTTCATTGCTGAAGAGCTCTGGCAGCGGCTCGGCGAGTTGGCCCCCACACGTGGTGTCTTGGAGCCAGAGCCGGCGGCGAAAAGCGTCATGATTGCGCCTTGGCCGGCACTTCCGGAAAAATGGCGGGATCATGCCCTTGAGTCGCGCTTCGAGCGACTGCAGGAGACGATTGTTGCGGTCCGCAACGTACGCGCCGTCTACAGCATTCCCCCGAAGTCGCCGTTGAAGCTCTACATCCGTTGCGACGCCGAAATGGCCGCCGAAATGCAAGACGTTGCCGCACAATTCGACAATCTCGCCCGCACAATGCTGGCCGCTGCCGGGGCAGACACCGCTCGTCCCAAGGGATCCGCGTCGTTCGCGCTGTCGCGGGCAGACGGCTACATACCGCTGGAGGGGGTGATTGATCGCGAGGCGGAACTCAAGCGGCAGCGTAAAGCGGCTGATAAGCTGCGGGGTCTGATCGCCGGACATGAAAAAAAGCTTGCCAACGAAAAATTCGTCGGCCAGGCGCCCGAGCAGGTGGTCAACCAGGCCCGTGAAGCGCTGGCAGCTCAGATCAAACAGCTGAAAAGCGTCGAGGCGGTCATCGAGCAGCTTAGCGAGGATTAGAGCAATTTACGAAATACCGTGCCTGGTTCCGGCTAGTAAGTCCGGACGCTCGCCGAGTAGGCGAGATGAAGTCCGGACGCGGTAGTCTTTTGACAGAAACTACCGCCTTGCGCTCGCTTGACGCCCGTCAAGCGTGCTCAGTTGCTAGTACCAAACGGCTGTCGGTGCGGCACGAAACAGCGTAAGACGCAGTAGACGACTTGCATCCGAAAGCAGGGGGCTGGCCGAGGTCTCCCGGTGCACCGCGGAATAGCCGGTTTGTGGGTCGCTCGCGTGCGGCGTACCGGCCGGTTTCGCCCGAACCCTTGCGTCCGCCGGCTGCAAACAAGATGCTGTAGAACATCTGGCTGACTGGATCTTATTGCCCAAGCAGGAGGTACGATTTTGCTTGTTCACATGGAACTCGCTCGCATCATCATCAGCGAGACCACCGATCAGCAGATCATTTATTTGCGTGAGGTGGAGGGCGAGCGCATGTTTCCCATTCTCATTGGGATCTTCGAAGCGACGAGTATCGACCGCCGCGTCAAAGATGAAATCCCGCCTCGTCCACTGACGCACGATCTCTTAAAGAAGGCCATCGAATTGCTGTCGGGTGAAGCCCAAGACATCGTCATTAACGATCTGCTCGATCACACCTACTACGCCGTCATCCGCATCCGCCGCGACGGCGAGATCATCGAGCTGGATAGCAGGCCCAGCGACGCGATCGCGCTTTCGGTGCATTACGATCCCCCCTTGCCGGTTTACGTAGACGAGGCGGTGCTGCAGCAAGTGGCCGGTTCGGAGTGACGGCTTCCCGGCCGGGCTATCGCCGGCGTGTCGTTTGATCTACTGCTTCTCCACATCGAAGTGATCCGGGAGAAAAGACCTGACATGGATGATTCTGCCGAGACCGAGGCCCCGCCGGTCCGTGAGCTTTCAAAGTCGCAGCGGCGCGTGCTGGGTGTGCTTGTCGAAAAGGCGTTCACCACGCCGGAAAATTATCCCTTAACCCTCAAAGCTCTCACGGCTGGCGCGAACCAGAAGAGCAACCGGCAGCCGATCACCAACTATTCCGAAGACGACGTTGCCGACGTCACCGATGCGCTCCGCCAGTTGCACCTGGCGGCCGTTGTGCATACGCAATCGGGCAGGACGGAGCGTTATCGCCATTATGCACGGCATCGCTTCACCCTCACCGAGCCTCAACTAGCGATTCTGACCGAACTACTTTTGCGCGGCCGGCAGCAGCTTGGCGAACTCCGCGCCCGTGCAAGCCGCATGGTGCCCATCGATGACCTTGACCAGCTTCGCGAAGAACTGCGGGGTATGCAGGAAATGGGACTGGTCCAATCGAGCGGATCGCTCGAGCGGCGCGGCACCGAAGTCGACCACAATCTGTATCTAGCGGCCGAAAACCGCACGCTTGTCGCCGGAAGCGATCGACCCCCACCTGCGCGGGACGCAGATTCCGCCCGACCGGCAACCCAATCCGCATCTGCCACCCCGCCGGCAACTGTGGCTGCTTCCCAGGGCGATCGACAACTAATCGCTCTCAAGGAGGAGGTCGAGCAGCTCCGCGGTGAGGTGAACGACATGCGTACCGCCTTGAGAAACGTGCAAAACGAACTGCAAAGACTCACCCAGCTTTGATACCATTCCGAAGCAAACGACGCGCGAACAATGTGGCTCGGTGTGTTGTCGTTTATGGAGATGCGTAAGCCGGTCTGCAGGATCGGCCGATAGGAACAGGCGTTCGGCGGAGTTGGCATGAGTCAGCGAAACATTTTGGTGACGGCGGCCCTGCCGTACGCCAACGGGCATATTCACATCGGCCATTTGGTCGAATACATCCAGACCGACATCTGGGTGCGGTACCAAAAGCTGCGCGGCCACAAGTCTGTTTACATATGCGCTGACGACACGCATGGCACCGCGATTATGATTCGTGCCCGCGATGAAGGCCGCAGCGAGGAAGAGCTCATTGCCGACATGCAGCGGGCGCACATCCGCGACTTCGCCGGTTTTGACATCGAGTTTGACAACTACGGTAGCACCAACAGTGCGGAAAACCGTGAGCTGTGCGGGGAAATCTGGGCATCGCTTAGGGAGGCCGAACTTGTCAGCCGGCGGGAGGTAACGCAGCTTTTCGATCCGAAGGCGAAGACGTTTCTCGCTGACCGCTTTGTCCGGGGAACGTGTCCTAATCCAGGCTGTCAGGCGCCGGACCAATACGGTGACAGTTGCGACAAGTGTGGCCACACGCACAGTCCGGCGGAACTGATCGATCCCAAGAGTACGCTCACCGGGGCAACCCCCGAATTGCGCAGTGCCGATCATCTGTTTGTCGACATCGAGCAGTTGCACGACTTTCTCGATGACTGGACACAGTGCGGCAATCATCTGCAGGAGGAAGTTGCCAATTACCTGAAGGGGCACTTTCTCGGGCAGCCTCTGCGAGACTGGGACGTTTCGCGGCCGTCACCCTATTTCGGGTTCGAAATTCCCGATAGCCCCGGCAACTACTGGTATGTTTGGTTCGATGCGCCAATCGGTTACATCGCCTCCACGTTGCAATGGTGCGATCGAGAAGGTGAAGATTTTAATGCATGGTGGCCCCGCGGAGATGGCAACGAAGCGGAGACCTATCAAACAGAAATTCACCACTTTATCGGCAAGGACATTACCTATTTTCACACGCTCTTTTGGCCGGCCATGTTGAAGACGTCCCGCTTTCGCCTGCCGACCAAGGTACACATCCACGGCTTCTTGACAGTCGACGGCGAGAAAATGGCCAAGTCCAAAGGGACGTTCGTCAATGCCTCGACGTATTTGGCCCATCTCGACCCGGCGTATCTGCGGTACTATTACGCTTCGAAGTTGGGGTCCCGGCTTGATGACCTCGATCTGAATCTCGAAGAGTTCGTTGCCAAGGTGAACTCCGACTTGGTTGGAAAGGTCGTGAATCTGGCCAGTCGATCGGCAAAGTTCGTGCAGGGGGGTAACCTGTCGGAGACATACCCGGAGGACGGAGGTCTGTTTCTGTTCGCCGCCGAGAAGGGGGCCGAGATCGCCGACGCTTACGAACGCTGCGACTACAACTTGGCCATGCGCGAGATTATGCAACTCGCCGACGCGGCGAACAAGTACGTCGAAGACAAGGCGCCCTGGAACCTTCGCAAAGATGCCGAAAAGGCCGCCGAGTTGCGCGACGTTTGCACCGTCGCGTTGAACCTTTTCCGGCAAATCGTGATTTATCTTTCGCCCGTGTTGCCGCGGCTCGGCGACCAGACCGGCGAACTGTTGAACGATCCGTTTGGTGACGGGTGTTGGGAGCGGACGCAATCGCCGCTGGTCGGCACGCCGGTCAGCAAGTTTTCGCATTTGATGAAACGAGTAGAACAGAAACAGGTGGAAGCGATGATCGAGGAGAGCAAAGTGTCCGAGCCGGCCGGAGCCGCTTCCACGTACAACGACGGCCCGGAGGCACTCGCGGCCGAGCCGATGTCGGACGAGCACTGCAGCTTCGACGACTTCGTCAAAGTTGACATGCGGGTCGCCCGCGTGATAGCCGCCGAGGACGTCCAAGATTCGAACAAACTGCTGCGGCTGACGCTCAGCCTGGGGGGCGACAAACGGTTGCACGTCTTCGCCGGCATTAAAGGGGTGTACGAACCCGAATCGTTGTTGGGTCGGCTGGTCGTTTGTTGCGCGAACCTCGCACCACGAAAGATGCGGTTCGGTACCAGCGAGGGAATGGTGCTCGCGGCAGGTACCGGCGGCAAGGAGATCTTTCTGCTGAGCCCCGATGACGGCGCGGTCCCGGGACAACGTGTGCACTGAGGACCGCACTCCTTCCGCAGACGATATTGTTCGACGTCTGCGTGAAGCAGCGCGGCTACGATGAGTCGGGTTGCTGGGTAGCAAAATGGTTCTTGCATAACGACCCGCGTTATTCGGCGGTTCGATTACGCAAAACTCCCGCTACTGCACGCCCCTCCGCGGCACAGACCGCGATTGATCGCTCACTGTAACCAATCTGCTGCCCATCGGTTACGAATGAAACTCGATACCCCGTGTTGACGCAGTCCGGCGTCCGCCGAGATGAATTGTGCATGGTATTTCAAAAACGGGGCTAGTTCATGCAATATTCAAGGTCCTTGGTACCAGAGAGTTTGCGAACGGGTTTCTGATCACAAGAATCGTAAGCTGCGTAACCTGTTGATACCTCCGCCCGCTCGCCTTTCTTTTGCACAGTGCGGAATCGAATCGCGGCAGCAGCAGGCCGCACGCGCACGATGCGGAGCCGAACGCACATTAACCCAGATTGACCTCAGCAGGTCAAAACGTGTTGGTTTGGGAAAATGACAACGTTTGGGCCGTCTTGCCGCTGCCTGTTACGTGGCAGCCGTAAAGAAGATGAGGTGTCGTGACGTTCACGATATGCTGCTGTCGACTGAGCATGTCACTGACCGTCACCGTAGCGGCATCGAGACGCACTTGGTGGTAAATCGCGGTGAAGAAGTTCGCGAAACAGATGTTCCGCGAGCAGCATACGGAAAAGGTTGTTTCACGAACGTTTCAGACGTGCGCCTGCCCGCGGAAGTGCAAGGAGCCCAAGTGGCTTTCCCTGACAGAAGCATTAGAGCGAGCATCGCACGCCTGCGCCGCGATGCGCATGTTTCCAGCGTGTGAAAACCAGTCTCGCGCGGGCAGATCATGGAACCTCCCATCGATAGACCTTTCGTGCCATAGAAATGCGGCTCGCTCCGAGAAATTCGATGTCCCGAACGGTTTTCGTCGATGCGCGGAATCGATCCAAAAACGCCGAATCAGCCTTCTACACACTTGAACAGACAGTTGCATTGTGGGTACTCTGGGCAGACATAAGAAGATGGGGTGGCTGTTCCAGGCTGAAACGGTGACTACTTTTAGGAGCACTCGTAATGAAAAAGAAGTCAGGAAAGAAGAAGGTGCGGCGTCCAACTGGGGGTACGAACATTAGCGCCGGTTCCAAGTACGCTGCCTTCAATCCAGTCGAGTCTGAAGTGAGTTTGGAGTCAACCAATCCTGGAGACGCTCTCATGGATACTGCAACGATGCAAGAGGCGAAGAATAAGCTGAAGAGGGCACTTGGCTTTGGCGGCTTCGGGGGCGGGATTGGCATCGAATCATTCTCCGCCGGAATAGAGCCGTTCGGAGCGGGAAACGTGGTGGCTATCGGTTGGGCGGAAAAGCAGAGAGGCGGCGTCGGCACGGGTGAACTGGCGTTGACGACGATCGTTGAAAGGAAGGCTGATGTCGACGAGTTGGGTCCGAATGTGATCGAGTCACTGAACTTGGGGGTTCCCACGGATGTAATTGAAGGGGGGCGAATCAAATTACAACAGGGCCAAGTCCCCTGTGGTTCGAGTGTGCAACCCAAGGGTCACAGCGGATGGAGTAACGGCTGCGGAACCATTGCCTGTCTCTGTAGTCGGAACAGCGAGCCGAGTACGCTGTACCTTCTCAGTAACAAGCATGTCCTTGCCCCGCACGGTTTCGACAACCGCAATACGAGTATCCATACGTGCGACCGGTCCCAACGGATTGGGGAGCTCCGTTACTGGTCGAAGTTCAACCCGAACGATCTCAACGTCATGGACGCGGCCATTGCCCGGACCGGCCCCGACGTCGTTACGGCAAACCACGGCCCTTGGTTTACGGTCGACCCGAATCCGATTGTGTCGAATGAATATTATGTTGGGATGCAAGTGAAAAAATTTGGTGCGACGACGGGAGCAACAGACGGCATTCTTAGGGGTTGGGATTTCGAATTTTCGGTCCCGTACCCGTCGGGAACCTTCTGGTTTACCAACCAGCTTTGGTTCGAGGCGGACGGTGGGGGCGCGTTTACTCAGCCGGGTGATTCCGGTTCTCTTGTCGTCACTAGGAGCGACAATCGTCCCGTTGGGCTGCATTTTGCCGGCGACGGTGGTAGAAATTCCTATTCCAATCCAATCGAGGTTGTTTTGCAGAGGTTCGGTCTGGACGTGGTTGATGCCGTTTAGGAGACGGCGATCCAAGTAAGCGTGTTCTTGGTCGTCGTCGGAGAGGTATCGAAATGGCTGGCGATGCTGAGAATGTGCAAACGGTGCTCAAGCGGGTATCCGGATGGCTGAGGCAACAGCCCGGAGTGCGGGGGTTCGGTGTTTCGCGGTCATCCGCCGGCGAGGAGTGCATCGTGGTCTTGTTTGATGCGAACATTGGGGTGAGCGAGAAAGAAATTCAAGCAAAGACCAGTCCCATAGTCGTTGAATTTCAAGAAAGTCCTCCCATCTCTCTCGAGTAACGCAGTCTGCCTGCCGTGGCGGCGAAATGGATTCGGTCAAGCAGCACAATTGGTCGCTCAACCTTATCGATGGAGTGATCGCCAAGAGTGTTTCCACGCAAGTATTGAATCCTTGAGGAGAGAGATTTTCTCCAACAGCAGAGCCAAAGGAGATACCGAAATGCGAGCGATAGTGACAGCCACATGCGTGGCCTTACTACTTTGCTGTCAAATCACGTCAGAATGTTCTGCGCAGACGAGATCAAGATTCCGTCCCTTTTTGACTACAACCCCACCTGCCGATGACGACTCTGGTGGTGAGGTCGGCGCTGGGGTGAACGACCCGATTAATCCTCCTACACCTGCGACCCCTGCACCTGCGAACGGCAGTGTACCTGCTGGGGCAGCTGCTGCGGCCGCGCCGAGCAAGTTGACGGTGATCAGGAAGAAAGCGCTGGACAACGCCGAGAAACTGATGAAGGAAATCGACCCGAGCTTCAAGACTCTTGATGAACTACTTAAGACAAAGGTAGCGGCGCCAGGACCCCAGGAACCGGCAAAACCACCAGTAAAAAAGCCGGCGAAACCACCAAAGACGAAAGCCGACGAGCGTGTCAAGAAGTTGAAAGACAAGATTACAAAGATACTAAAGGATGCCGAACCCTACTTGAAGCTGTTCGGGCTCAGTCTGGGAAATCTAGTCCAAATTGAGAGTGCCGTGCAGCAGCACGAGATCGCCGATATTGAAACGGCAAGGAAGAAATTGAACGAAGCTCTCGATGAGATAAAAGCAGCGATTCTTAAGAAGCAGAAAGAAGATAAAATTGAAAAGGCAGTGAGCAAACAGCGTGCACTGGACGAGGCCCTCAAGAAGAACGATGCAGTACGCAAGAAGGTCGAAGACTTCTTGGACGAGCAGCAAGCAGAGAAAGCGAAACTGGATCAGCAAAAAAGTGCTGCTGATCTGGAAGTCAACAGGCTAAAGAGTCAATAGCGATTACTCGATACGACGAGAAATGCCGGATCAATGCTTCACGTCGCCGCAGGCGCTCTTCGTCGCGCGTCGAGTGTGCGTACAGAGAGAACCACCTGCGGATGCAAAGTTCACTTTGCTGGAATGAGCGGAAAGTCCGTTTGTAGGGATTGATTTGCTGTACACACATCACATAGACAAATTTTCGCTCTGATCGGGTGTGGCCGTTCAATCTGCAGCATAGGCAATGACGAGATAGGAAGTACTATCCGTCCAATTTGTCGCGGCGCCCTGGCGGCGCCGGGTTGTCTGTGTTTGGGTTGGAACGCGAGGTTCGATCATGCGGATCATGCTGATATTTCCGGCGTGCCTCATCTTGACGATTGGGTTAGTCGCGATTGAGAGCCCGGCAGCGGCCGGAATATTCTGTTGCTTCAAACGGGACAGATGCAACGACTGTAACGAATGTAGGGAATATGAGGACGACGACGACGATCGCAAGGATCGTGGCTGTTGTTTCTGCCCGCCCGCACCTCCGAGAGCCGAGGTCGGTTTCAGCCTTCCGGGACGTTTTAACATTCAGTCGCGGCCAGGTCCGACGATCGAAAGTCAGCAGAAGAAATTGCAAACGAAGGTTGACGATGTCGAACGTGATCTCACACGATTGACGCTCGTCGTGGAAAAGCTGGCCGATTCGCATAAGGACAACCAGCGCGATCTCACTCGTCTCGGTGTGGTCGTCGAAAAGCTGGTCGGAGCCCAAGAGGATTCTCAGCGGGATCTGGCTCGACTGAGCGTACTAATCGAGCGACTTGCCAAGGACAAGAAAGACGGCCGCTAACAGATTTACCGGAAATCCATCGAACGCCGCGCCACGCAGGAATCGATAGCGTACTAGCGGCGCGAAAATGTTATCGGATTCAAGAAGGAATCTGCTCGTCGGCGATCTAAAACGCGATCTCTAAGATCGGGTTTCGCGAAGCCACGACCATGGAGGGATGAAAGAATGCGAATCGGAATCGCCAGTCTCCTCGTCTTAATTGCTCTGGATGGGTCGGTCTTCGCCCAATACGCACCACTACGTTGCGCGGCGCCGCAAGATTGCTGTGTCCCCCAGCCGCGTGTCTGTTGCCCGCCGTCTCCGAAGCCTCAGTTAGGGCCTGCTCCCGAGGGCGTTTTCGTTGCCCCCGTGCAGCGTGGTGAGGTGGCCTCAGAAGCACATTCATTCGGCCTGCGGTTCGGTGAGTTGAAACTACCTGCAATCACCATTCCATTTCCAACGATCCAATTGCCGAGTCTCATTCGCTTTCGCCGTGACGCCCATATGATCACAGAGTCAGGTATCGCTCCTTTCGTTACGCGTCCACCGGCGGATTTCAGGGTCTCTCCGCACGCCGCACCGCAGCGGAAACCGGCACCAAAGCCTGAAAAAAAGCCGGCCCCCCCGTGTTACCTTCCTCCGGCACCAGCAGCCTGTGGGCAACTTGAGTTGCAGCAACAGCTCGAAGCAAGGACTGTTCAAGTCGCCCAGATGCAGGCCGAGCTGGCCGAGTTGCAGCAGTTGTGTCAGAAGATTTTGGCCAATCGAGAAACACAGATCGCGGAAGCTCAGCAGCCAGAAAGCAGCCCTCCGATAGGGAGCGCCCAATACGAGGTCTCTGCACCGACGCCTCCTGCGATTGACGAGCTGCCAGCCACGATTCCTGATATCGACAAACGGGTC
>Ga0315336_1005752_pt1 | contig 13262 bp, 9 predicted proteins | sample ASW5metaG_FD_204512 | JGI IMG/M metagenome (GOLD analysis project Ga0315336, IMG submission 204512) | Ammonia-oxidizing marine archaeal communities from Monterey Bay, California, United States - ASW #5 | ecosystem: Environmental > Aquatic > Marine > Intertidal zone | place: USA: California...
CGAGGCGCCGCTCGACCTGTGGGTGGTCGACATCAGGCGCTTCTCCAGCCTGCATCACGACCGCGAATGGGTCCGCGACCGCACGCTGGAAGCCTATGGCAAACACTACACGATCGGCTTTCCGCACGAGGAATATCTGAGCGGGCGCCCGCGCATCGTCTCGCCGCTCTATGAGCGGCTGAAGACGCACCGCGCCGTGTTCGGCTCCAAGCTCGGCTGGGAGCGGCCGAACTGGTTCGCGCCGGCCGGCGCAGCCGCCGAGGACGTCTATTCGATGGGCCGCCAGAACTGGTTCGGCCCGGTCGGCGACGAGCATCGGCATGTGCGCGAGAAGGTGGGCATATTCGACCAGTCCTCGTTCGCCAAATACGAGATGACCGGCGCCGACGCGCTGAAGGCGCTCGACTGGATCTGCGCCAACGACGTCAACAAGCCGGTCGGACGGCTGACCTACACGCAGCTTCTCAACACGCGCGGCGGCATCGAGGCCGACCTCACTGTGTCGCGGCTCGGCGAGGACCGGTTCTACATCGTCACCGGCACCGGCTTCCGCACGCATGATCTGTCCTGGATAAGCGACCATATCGGCTCCGGCCTCGACGCCAGGCTGAAGGACGTCACGGAGGATTTCGGCACGCTGTCGCTGATGGGACCTCGCGCCCGCGACGTGCTGGCCGCCGTGACGGACACCGACGTCTCAAACGCCGCCTTCCCTTTCGGCCATGCGCGCGAGATCGCAATCGCCGGCCACACCGTGAAGGCACTGCGCGTCACCTATGTCGGCGAGCTCGGCTGGGAGTTGCATGTGCCGATCGCCGCCACCGGCGAGGTCTTCGACGCGCTGATGGCGGCAGGCAAGGCGCATGGCATTCGCCCGATTGGCTACCGGGCGCTGGAATCGCTGCGATTGGAGAAAGGCTACCGCGCCTGGGGCTCCGACATCACGCCGAACGACACACCGCTGGAGGCAGGACTCGGCTGGGCGGTGAAGCTGCGCAAGAACACCGACTTCGTCGGGCGCAGGGCGCTCGAAAAAGCAGCCGGCAAGCCGCCCGCCAAACGCCTTGCCGGCTTCACCGTGGACGATCCGGAGATCGTGCTGGTCGGGCGCGAGACGATCCTGCGCAATGGCGAGCCGGTCGGCTACCTCACCAGCGGCGGCTATGGCTATACGGTGGAGAAGAACATCGGCTACGGCCATGTGCGCAATGCTGGCGGAGTGGGCGACGATTTCCTCGCCTCGGGCCACTACGAGCTGGTGGTGGCGATGGACCGCACGCCGGCAATTATCCATATCGAGGCGATGTACGACCCGGCCGGCACCAAGATAAAAGCCTGATCGGCCCGCAGCAGATCAGTTGACACGCAACACAAGGCCCCTGCTCGGCACGGTATCGGTTTCGCCCGGCATCGAGGCGTAAGGCCTCGTCTCTTCGAGACGGCTTATCGCGCCACGCGCTTCCAGCCCGGCGATGCGCTCCGCAAAACCAGCATCCCACAGCGTGTTCTTGACCGTCAGTACGATGATGCCGCCCGGGCGGCAGATGCGGATCAGTTCGTCCAGGCCCTCGACCCCGACATGGCCGGAGGTGAAGACACCCGCTGAAATGACCCCGGCATAGGCGCCGTCGGCGAAAGGCAGGCTGTCGCCCATCGCCAGGCGATGCAGCGCCGTGTAGACGCCCTTGGCGGCGGCCTTGTCCAGCATGCCTTGCGAGATGTCCAGCGCCTCGACTCTCGGATAGCCGGTGATGGCCAGCCATTCTCCGATCAGGCCGGTGCCTGCGCCGGCGTCGAGCAGCGGCTCGGCGCCGCGCGGCAGGTGCCGGGCAAGCAGCGCCAGGCAGATCGTCGGATGGCGGTAGCCGGCAACCGACATGTCGGCGTCATAGGTCTCGGACCAGCGGTCATAGATCGCGGCCACTTCCTCCGGCCGCTTCGCCGCATAAGCGGCGCCCAGCGCGCTGTTGTGCTTGCCGTCCGCCATTGCCGCTCCCCGACTCTCTTTCGACCGATGATAGCCAAGCAGCAAAAACTGTGGAACCGTCAGAGCCACGACAATGACGTGAACGGGGGCACGCACATGACCGACGACGATTTGCGGTTGGCGCTGGCCGCCATTCCAGCGCTGGCCGGTTACAAGGGGCCGCTGGAGCGGCTCGGTGGCCTCACCAACATGGTCTACAGGGCTGGCGGGGTCTGCCTGCGCATTCCTGGAAAAGGCACCGAGGAATACATCAACCGCGCCAACGAGACGGTCGCGGCGCGCGAGGCGGCTAAAGCCGGCGTCAGCCCAGGGGTGCTCTATGCCGATCCGGCATCCGGCCTGATGGTTACGCATTTCATCGCCGGCGCCGAGACGATGTCGCCGCAGAAGTTCAAAACGCGCCAGGGCAGCCCGGCCCGGGCGGGCGAAGCTTTCCGCAGGCTGCATGCGTCGGGCGCGGTCTTTCCCTTTCGCTTCGAACTGTTCGCGATGATCGACGACTATCTCAAGGTTCTATCGACCAAGGATGTGGCGCTGCCCGCTGGCTATCACGACGTGGTGCGCGAGGCAGGCGCTGTGCGCGCGGCGCTTGCCGCGCACGCCATCCCGCTCGCCGCCTGCCATTGCGATCCGCTATGCGAGAATTTCCTCGATACGGGCGATCGGATGTGGATCGTCGACTGGGAATATTCCGGGATGAACGATCCGCTGTGGGATCTCGGCGACCTTTCGGTGGAGGGCCAGTTCGACGTGGGACAGGACGAGGAGATGATGCGCGCTTATTTCAGCGGCGAAGCGCGGCCGGACGAGCGCGGCCGCGTCGTCATCTACAAGGCGATGTGCGACCTTTTGTGGACGCTCTGGGGCCTGATCCAACTTGCCAACGCCAATCCGGCCGACGATTTCCGCGCCTATGCCGATAATCGCTTCGCCCGCTGCAAGGCGCTGATGGAGACAAAGGAATTCTCGCGGCATCTGGCGGCTGTACGCCTGGGTTAGAGAATGATGCCGGTTAGAACCGAGTTGAAATCGCCCGGCCCCGGACCGATTCCATTCAGCGCTTCTATCTGAAAACCCTCCGAATCTCGTTCAACGAGCCTGTTTCGTCGGACTTCTTGCAGTACCAGATGAGCAGAGCGATGGTGCCGATTGGGAAAATCCCGCGAGCAGATTGCACCTGGAGCATTTCAGCGTTTCAAGGAAAGCTCCCCCGAATCCGGCGGGCCTGACCATTCACGCTTCCTGGAATTGCTCTAATTGACGCCCTTCGGCACGTTCTCGGGCGGCACGACGGTATCCACAACCTTCTGGCGGTGGAAGATGAAGATGCCGGCGACCACGACGATCGCCGAGCCGGCCAGGATGCGCGGACTCGGCATGTCGCCGAAGAAAACCAGACCGAAGACGATGGCCCACAGAAGCAGGCTGTAATGCAGCGGCGCCAGCGTCGAGGCCGGCGCCAGCTTCAGTGCCCGGGTGATCATCAGATGGGCTGCGCAGGAGACGACGCCGAGCAGAAGCATCGCGCCGAAATCGAGCGCCGAGGGCGTGCGCCAGGCGCCGATGGCCAGGACGCCGCCGACAATCAGCGTGCCGATGGTCTGCCAGGTGACAAGCGTCGTATCGCTCGTTCCACGCAAACGCCGGCCGAGGATGATGGCAAAGCCGAAGGCGACGCTGCCGATCAAGGCGTAGGTCGAAGACAGCGAGAAGGCCGCCGAGGACGGCTTCAGGATGATCAGCACGCCGCAGAAGCCGACCAGGATCGCCAGCCAGCGGCGCCAGCCGACCTTCTCGCCGAGCAAGAGGTGGGAGAGCGCCGCGACATAGATAGGTCCGGCCATGTAGAAGCTCATCACGTCGGCGAGCGGCAGGTGGACGACAGCGGCATAGAAGAGCCCGGTGTCGAGCGTCGTCGCCGCGACGCGCAAGAGCTGCAGCACCGGTCTTTCTATCTGGAACAGCCTGCCCGCGCCCTGGTTGGCGATCATCGGCCCCAGTACGATGAAGGCGCCGATCGAGCGGATCAGCACAACCTGGCCGACGGAAAAGCTGGCGACCAGCCATTTGCCCATTGCGTCATTCAGCGCGAACATGAAGTCGCCGGCCAGCATCAAGAGGATGCCGGCGAGCAACATGTTCCTGATTGTGAAATTGCGCGCAAGGGACTTTGCCATGCCGGCTCCCTAGCCCCAAGCAGCCGGTTTGACGAGGGAAATCCGGGGAAATCCGTAAGACCAGTCGTGGAAATCGACTAACCGGCCTTGTGCCGCCTGTTCACCTGCGCCGGCCGTCCGGCGATCGACAACCGTGTATCCTGCCTGGTCCGCTCCGCCACGACCTTGCCCCTGGCGATGACGCAGAGGCGCTCCGGGCGCAGGCGGACGGCTTCGATCGCATTGCCGGCGTCCAGCACGACGAGGCTGGCCCGCTTGCCGACGGCGAGGCCCAGATGGTCGAGACCCATGATGGCTGCGTTGACGTTGGTCACCATGTCGAAGCAGCGCGCCATGTCGGCCGGGCTCGACATCTGCGCGACATGCAGGCCCATGAAGGCGACGTCGAGCATGTCGGCCGTGCCCAGAGAATACCAGGGATCGAGCACGCAATCCTGGCCCCAGCCGACGCGAATGCCGAGCGCCAGCATCTCCTTCACCCGGGTGAGGCCCCGGCGCTTGGGGAAAGTGTCGTGCCGCCCCTGCAGCATGATGTTGATCAGCGGATTGGGAATTGCCGAGACGCCGGCCTCGGCGATCAACGGCAGGAGCTTGGAGACATAGTAATTGTCCATGGAATGCATGGAGGTGAGATGCGACCCGGCCACCCTGCCCTGCAGGCCGAGGCGCTGCGTTTCATAGGCAAGTTGCTCGATATGGCGCGACAGCGGATCGTCGGTTTCGTCGCAGTGCATGTCCACCATCAGGCCGCGTTTCGCAGCGATCTCGCAAAGCTCCGTCACCGAGCGGGTGCCATCGGCCATGGTGCGCTCGAAATGCGGGATGCCGCCGACGATGTCGACGCCCATGTCCAGCGCGCGAACGGTGTTCTTCAGCGCTGTCGGCGAGCGATAGAGGCCGTCTTGCGGAAAGGCTACGAGTTGCAGGTCGATATACGGCGCGACGGCCTTCTTGACGTCGAGCAGGGCTTCCACCGCGAGCAGCCGGTCGTCACAGACATCGACATGGCTGCGGATGGCGAGCAGACCCATGGACACGGCCCAGTCACAATAGGCGAGCGCGCGCTCGCGCACGGCCTCATGCGTCAGAAGCGGCTTCAGTTCACCCCACAGGGCTATGCCCTCGAGCAGCGTGCCTGACGCATTGATGCGCGGGATGCCGTAAGAGAGCGTGGCGTCCATGTGGAAGTGCGGATCGACGAAGGGCGGAGAGACGAGATTGCCGCGGGCGTCGATCTCGGTCGGCGAGGAGGCCGGCAAAGTCGGCTCGATTGCCCGGATGGTCTCGCCGGCAACGCCGATGTCGGCAATCCTGCCGTCCGGCAAGGTGCCTCCGCGTACGATGAGGTCGAAATCCATCTGTCGCCACCCTTTCCGAGAATCGGCAATCATCGTGGCCGAAAAGACAGTCTCGCGCAGCCTTTTCTTTGCCCGGCGGCCGAAAGGTTCCATCGTGCCGCAACTCGCTCTATAAGCCGCCTCGCGCCCTCGTGGCGAATCCGGAACTCTTTCAGAAACAGGATCAGCCGTTGTTTCGCTTCTTCCGCTCGACGGAAAACCAGCGCCTCATCGCAAGGCTGGTGAGGGAGTCCTTCCATGAGCATAAATTCGGCTATGCCGCCGCCATAGGGTCGATGCTCGTGGTGGCCGCCATGACCGGCGCCAGCGCCTGGATCCTGCGCGAGATCACCAACGAATTCGTTGTCTTCAAGAGGCTCGATCGCGTCAACCTGATCGCGGCGGGTGTCGCGGGGATTTTCCTGGTCAAGGGTTTTGCCACCTTCGTCCAGGCCTACTTCATGAGTCGCGTCGGCAACGCAATCATCGCCGACCGGCAACGCAAGATCTATGACCGCATCCTGGCGCAAGGCATCGAGTTCTACCATTCGACCTCGTCGTCCGACCTGATCGCCCGCATGACCAACAACGCGCAGGCGGCGCGCAGCGTGCTCGATCTTGTCGTGACGTCGTATGTGCGCGACCTGGTGACGCTTGTCGTCCTGGTCGGCGTCATGATCTGGCAGCAGCCGGCGCTGTCGCTGATCTGTTTCGTCGTCGGGCCGGTGGCGATCTACGGCGTCAACCGCATCCTCAAGCGCGTCCGCAACATCGCCGCCATGGAGTTCCGCTCGCTTGGGCAGATCGTTCACGTCATGCAGGAGACGGCGATCGGCGTACGCGTCGTCAAATCCTTCAACCTTGAAGGCGCCATGCGCAAACGCATGTACAAGGCCGTCTCCGACGTCGAGAACCGCGCCAACAATATCGCCACGCTGGAAGCGGCCACCAGCCCGGTGATGGAAACCATTGCCGGCCTGGCAATCGCCGGCGCGGTCTTTATCAGCGGATTCCTCGTCCTGCAGGGCGGGCAGATGCCGGGCAACATCATGGCGTTCATCGCCTCGCTGCTGCTGGCTTATGAGCCGGCAAAGCGGTTGGCCCGGGTGCGCATCTCGCTCGAGACGGGCATCGTCGGCGTGCGCATGATGTTCCAGCTCGCCGACCGGCCTCTGACGCTGGCCGAGAAACCCGGCGCCACTCCGCTGCTGCCAGGCCCGGGCGAGATCCGCTTCGACAATGTCCGCTTCGCCTATCCGGAGAGCCCGCCAGTGTTCGAGGGTTTCGACCTGACGCTCGAGGCCGGCAAGATGACGGCGCTGGTCGGACCGTCGGGCAGCGGCAAGTCGACGATCCTGAACCTGATCATGCGCATGTACGACCCGCAGACCGGCAAGGTGATGTTCGACGGCCAGGACATTTCCTTCGCGACGCTTGATTCCCTCAGGAGGAAAATCGCCTATGTCAGCCAGGACACGTTCCTGTTCGCCGGCACGATCGTGCATAATATCCGCCTCGGCCGCGAGAACGCGACCGACGACGAGGTGATCGCCGCCGCCAAGGCCGCCAACGCGCATGAGTTCATCAGCGCCATGACCAAGGGCTATGAGACGGAGGTGGGCGAGAACGGTTCGCTTTTGTCCGGCGGCCAGCGCCAGCGCATCTCGATCGCGCGCGCCATGCTGCGCAATGCCGAGATCCTGCTGCTCGACGAGGCGACCAGCGCGCTCGACGCCGAATCTGAAGCTCTGTTCCGCGACGCACTGCAGCAGCTGACCATCGGGCGCACGACGATCGTGATCGCGCACCGACTGTCCACCGTGCATCAGGCAGACACCATCGTGGTGCTGGAGAAAGGCAAGGTGCGGGAAAGCGGCCCGCACAAGACCCTGCTCAAGCAGGGTGGCCTTTACCAGAGGCTTTATGAATATCAGCTGATGCCGTGAGGCACCTTCCACCTTCCTCCCTGTGAGAGAAGGGGAACCAGCCCTATTCCGGCACTTTCCTGACCGCGCCCTTGTCGGCACTGGTGGCGAAGGCGGCGTAGGCGCGAAGCGCCGTCGTCACCTTGCGCTTGCGCTTTTCCTCCGGCTTCCAGGCATCGGCGCCCTTGGCCGCCATCGCCTTGCGGCGCGCCTCGAGCTCGGCATCGCTGATGGCGAGCCGGATGGTGCGATTGGGAATGTCGATCTCGATCGTGTCGCCCTCCTGGACCAGCCCGATCACTCCGCCCTCGGCGGCTTCCGGCGAGACGTGGCCGATCGACAGGCCCGACGTGCCGCCGGAGAAGCGGCCGTCCGTGACCAGCGCGCAGGCTTTGCCGAGGCCCTTCGATTTCAGATAGCTGGTCGGGTAGAGCATTTCCTGCATGCCCGGTCCGCCGCGCGGTCCCTCGTACCGGATGACGACGACGTCGCCGGCCTTGATCTCGTTGCCGAGGATCGCCTTGACGGATGCGTCCTGGCTTTCGAAGACGCGGGCGGGGCCGGTGAATTTCAGGATCGACTCGTCGACGCCCGCGGTCTTCACGATGCAACCGTCGAGCGCCAGGTTGCCCTTCAGCACGGCAAGGCCGCCATCCTTCGAGAACGGCGTCTTGGCCGAGCGGATGACCCCCTTTTCACGGTCGAGGTCGAGCTCGTCCCAGCGTCGGTCCTGGCTGAAGGCGACCTGCGTCGGCACGCCGCCGGGTGCGGCCCGGAAGAAGTAGCGGACATTTTCGGCAGAGGTGCGGGCGATGTCCCAATGGTCGAGCGCCTCGCCGAGCGTGGCGGTGTGCACCGTCGGCAGATCGCGATTGATCAGGCCTGCCCGGTCGAGCTGGCCAAGGATGGCCATGATCCCGCCGGCGCGATGGACGTCTTCCATGTGCACGTCCGACTTGGCCGGCGCCACCTTGCAGAGCACCGGCACCTTGCGCGACAGCCGGTCGATGTCTTCCATGGTGAAGTCGACCTCGCCTTCATGCGCGGCGGCAAGGATGTGCAGCACCGTGTTGGTCGAGCCGCCCATGGCGATGTCGAGCGCCATGGCGTTCTCGAAGGCGCCCTTGGAGGCGATGCTGCGCGGCAATGCGCTCTCGTCGTCCTGCTCGTAGTAGCGCTGGGCGAGATCGACGGCGAGATGGCCGGCCTCGACGAACAGGCGCTTGCGGTCCGCATGGGTGGCGAGCGTCGAGCCGTTGCCGGGAAGCGACAGGCCCAGCGCCTCGGTCAGGCAGTTCATCGAATTGGCGGTAAACATGCCCGAGCACGAACCGCAGGTCGGGCAGGCCGAGCGCTCGATGACCTTCACGTCCTCGTCGGAGATCCTGTCGTCGGCGGCCGCGACCATGGCGTCGACAAGGTCGAGCGCCTGCGCCTTGCCGGCCAGCACCACCTTGCCGGCCTCCATCGGTCCGCCGGAGACGAAGACGGTCGGGATGTTGAGGCGCAGGCTGGCCATCAGCATGCCGGGGGTGATCTTGTCGCAATTGGAGATGCAGACCATGGCGTCGGCGCAATGCGCGTTGACCATGTATTCGACGGAATCGGCGATCAACTCGCGCGACGGCAGCGAATAGAGCATGCCGTCGTGCCCCATGGCGATGCCGTCATCGACGGCGATGGTGTTAAACTCCTTGGCGACGCCGCCGGCCTTCTCGATCTCGCGCGCGACGAGCTGGCCAAGGTCCTTCAGATGCACATGGCCCGGCACGAACTGGGTGAAGGAATTGACCACCGCGATGATCGGCTTGCCGAAATCCGAGTCCTTCATGCCCGTGGCGCGCCACAAGCCGCGGGCGCCGGCCATGTTGCGGCCATGGGTGGTGGTGCGGGAACGATAGGCAGGCATTGAACTGTCCTTGCTGGCTGGCCGCGCCGATGCGCGTCGGGGCGGCGCTCAAATTCTAGTCGGCAGCGTTATAGCGGCCACGGTCCAGCCTTGCCACAATTTTGAGCTGCGCCAGAATTCCCAGGAAAGTTTCAACTTGCTGTCGGATCGGGCCTCGCCGATCCGTCCTTGAGGCAGACGGTACGGAAACGGCATCAGATCGCCGGCCGGCCGTTGAAGATTGAGCCAATCCGAACAAATCCGAGGAGCGCAACGTGCAAAAGATCACCACATGCCTGTGGTTCGACGGTCAGGCCGAAGAGGCGATGAACCACTATGTCTCGATATTCAAGAATTCGAGGGTGCTGAGCGTCATGCGCTGGCCCGAGGGCCATGCCGATGAGGGCAAAGTGCTGCTGACCACGTTCGAGCTCGACGGCGTACCGTTCCAGGCGCTCAATGGCGGTCCGTACTTCAAATTCAACGAAGCGATGTCGCAGTCGATCGATTGCAAGACGCAGGAAGAGGTCGACTATTTCTGGGAGAAGCTCACGGAAGGCGGCGAGCCCGGCCAGTGCAGTTGGCTGAAAGACAAGTTCGGCGTGTCGTGGCAAGTCGTGCCGGAGCAACTGCCGCGCCTGCTTCAGGATCCGGACCGGGCCAAGGCCGGTCGCGTCATGTCGGCGATGATGCAGATGGGCAAGATCGACATCGCCAAGATAGAGGAAGCCGCCAGAGGCTGAGGGGTATGTCGGTGTTTCAGTTGCCCAGCAACTCCGGCCGGACAAGCCCGTGCCCGGCCAGGAAATCGGCGATCAGCCTGCCGACCACCGCGGGCGAATGGTTGCGTTGAAGGAGAGCAAACCCCCGTCGCGCCCTTGCCTCGGCTTCACCGGGATCGGCATCAATTGCGCGCAGGGCAGCGACCGCGGCATCGTGGTTCGGCGATGCCCAGCTCTGGCCTTCGGCTCCCGGATATTCACCTGGCCGCACCGGCACCATTTCGTAGGGGACCGGATAGGCGGTCTGCTCGCTGATGAAATCAGTTGTGCCGCCATAGTCGGTCGCGACCACGGCCTTGCCGGCGGCGAGCGCCTCGGCGGCGCCAAAGCCGAATCCCTCCGACCGATGCAGTGAGATGAAAGCGTCGCATTCCCGCATCAACGCATCCACTTCCGCGCGATCGAGGGTCTGATCGATCACGCGAATCCTGCCGTCCTTTGCCGCGGCCTCCCTCAGCCAGTTACGTCGGCCACCATCGCGCTCCCCTCGCGTCTTGACGACAAGTTCAACGTCTCGCCGGGCAGAGGGGAAAGCGGCCCGAAAGGCACCCACCGCGCCTTCGGGATTCTTGCGCGCGGCGTAGGAGGCAAAATCGAGATAGGTGAAAAACCGCAACCCGGCGCGGTTGGAGCGGGATTGCGGCAATTGCGCCCGTAGCCGCACCGGCTGCGGTAGGTAACGAACCGTGACTCCCGGGAGATCGCGAAAGAGCGAAGCGATGAAACGCGAGGGCGCCCAAATTTCGTCGAACTCGCGAATGCCAGGGATCCATTCGGCCTGAATGTTGGCGATCTCCCAGAAGGGATAGAAGAAATTCATCCTGCCCGGGGCATTTTCCCGACAGAATACGTCGACGCTCGGAAGGCCGCCGATGATTAGCTGCGCCTTGCGATCGACGACGGGCGCGCATTTGCTTTCGAACTCCGGCTCGTTTTCCAGCCCGGGCAGGGCCAAAGCGCGACATGACACGGGAAGACGCACCGCGTCGCAAGCACGCACGAGATTGCGCGCCGCCTGGCCCAGGCCGATCTCGGAGCGCAGATATCCGGTGACGCACAGTCCGTCGGCCAATGCCCTCGGCAGACTGGCCTCCCGGCGCATGGCGGACTCCGCGCGCCTGGCCACCAGCTGCGGGGCTGTAGCGTGACTTGCAAACAGGAAGCGCATCGGATTGTCGACGCCCGGGCGAAAGCCCGGATATGTCGCCGCAAGCGCTTCGATCTCCAGCCCTTCGACCGGGCGCAACTGATGCCGCCAGCCACGCCGCATGTAGTGAACGAAGGGGTCGCTGTTTGCCGTCAATTCTCCGGCCACGAGGTCCCCGTACCATCTGGCATCGAACAACCCTGCCGTTTCGGCGAAAATTCGAAGATCGCGCAGCTTCCAGCGACGAAACCTGGTCTTGAGACGTCGCGGCCATTCCTTGACGCCCCCAAGGTGACGAACGGGCGAAATATTCGGATCGCCCTCAATCTTCACCACTTGCCGTCGCTCCATGGAAATAGAACGCCAGGTCTATCCGCCATTTCGATATGCGGATTGCGGAAGGGATCGCTCTGTTCACCCCAACGTTGTTCCATCACAAGCGAATCCGCGCTGCGCATTCGTAGCACCTCGGGCGTCGTCGCGGCGCCCCTGGTGGACGATTCACGATGGATGATCCCATCCGTTGGCATGACGAGCACCCGCAGGCCGATCGAGCGCACGCGCAGGCAATAGTCGACATCATTCTGCTCGACCGGCAGATTGACTTCGTCGAAACCCTCGACGGCATTGAACACGTCGCGCCGCGTGGCGACGAGCGCGCCGGTGACCGCTTGAACGTTGCGCCGCGTGCGCAAGGCGTGGAGATAGCCGTCGGCATCTTTCGCCGCTCCACGCCAGGCGTGCTGGGCCGTGCCATTCGCGGGACTGGAGAGAACCATGCCGGCATGCTGCACCGTGCCGTCCGGGTAGAGCAGGCGGGCGCCGACAACACCGACTTCCGGCCGCATGGCATTTGCAACCATTGCTTCCACCTGGCCCGGTTGCGTGATTTCCACGTCGTTGTTGACGAGCAGAACAACTTCGGCCGTAGTCGCCGCTACACCCAGATTGATCATGCGCGAGAAGTTGAACGGGCCCTTCACTTTCACCAAGCGGGCGCCGTGCTTCTCCTTGAGATCGGCATAGAGTTCCAATGTCGCCGGATCAGCGCTGTCGTGATCCACGATCACCAGCTCCGGCGCCGGTCCCTGAAAGGAATCGAGGAAGCGTACACATCGCCTCAAAAGTTCTGGCTGGTCGCGGTTTGGAATAACGACCGCAAGAGAGGCCGCCGAGGGTGTGAAGGCGCTCTCTGTCGCCAAGGGCTCCGGCATGGGCGCAACGAGATGCATGACAGGCTCGGTGAGATGACCCACCGTCATTGTCCTGCTCGCGAGCACGCGAATCCAATCGTACAGGGAACTTTGCCTACCCAACGGGCGCTGGCTCAAAACAAGTTCTCGAGACGCCATGAAGGCTGATCCGACATAATCCATCTGGATGATCAGATCCGGATCCCAGCCCGGTAGGAAACAAGGTTGCGGGGCGTCGTTTCGACCGGCGCGGCGATCATGATCGCAAACAACCAGGTCGGGCGGCCGCCTCGCTGAGAGCATGTCGTTGAGCAAGGCAAATGCATCCGCGTCGAATGTCGCCCCGGCGACGGCGAAAACGACATGGCTGCCGCGCCAAAGACAATCCGTGCCGGCGTCCGACAAAATGGTCAACGCGTCGAGCGCCGGTTCGGCAAACAGGCCCCTGAGGCCCAGGAAATCGTCAGGGTCCGGCAATTGCCCAGCATCCACGCCGGTGACGATCGTCTCAATGTTGCGGTAGGTCTGAGCGTTGAGCGAAGCAAGTGTCTCGGCGACCGGCTGGCCGGCTTCCCGCGCACCTATGACGAAAACGGTGATAAGATGGTTCCATGCGCCTATGGCCGGCGGCGCCTGCATCCTCTTTACCAGTCTCGACCGTCGCCAGCTCTCGTAGCCGGCGGTTTCAATCTCATCTTCCGGCACGCTGCGCCCCCGACGCCCAAGCGCTTTCTTACGCTCTAAAACATTGTTATCGAGGTCTCAAGCCCGCCTCGTCGCAGGCCTTTCCACAAAAACCCCATGTTTCTTGAGCATTTGCGCAATA
>Ga0315336_1005753_pt1 | contig 13261 bp, 14 predicted proteins | sample ASW5metaG_FD_204512 | JGI IMG/M metagenome (GOLD analysis project Ga0315336, IMG submission 204512) | Ammonia-oxidizing marine archaeal communities from Monterey Bay, California, United States - ASW #5 | ecosystem: Environmental > Aquatic > Marine > Intertidal zone | place: USA: California...
GGAGTGTAAAGTGATTCTTTAAGCTTTTTTCGCCTCAGGATCTTGCGGGCTTCGGCCACATCGTTGGCGATTGCCTTGCGCAGTGCATCCGCATCTTTATAGGTAAGTTCGTCGCGAATCCTGTCCATCAGGAATACCTCGATCTCGCTTCCATACAGATTTCCCTCGTAGTCAAACACGTGCAGTTCGAAAACGGCCGGTTCGTTTCTTTCGCTATGAAACGTGGGGCGGACACCGAAGCTGACGACGCCAGGACGGGGTATCCCGTCGCCAAGCAAGGCGTAGGTTGCGTATATCCCATGGGGCGGCATCACGAGGTCTGCCGTTTCAACGTTGGCCGTCGGGTATCCAAGTTCTCGTCCGATCTGTCGTCCCCTTGCAATTTTACCGATGACGCTGAAGGGTCGGCCCAGCATGTTTGCCGCGCTGCCCAGGTCGCCCGCCACAACGGCTTCTCGGATGCGCGTGCTGGAAACGGGTTCTCCAAGATGTTTCGAAGAAGGCACGGCTGTGACGCTGATGCCGCGTTCCCGCGCCAGCGCTTCAAGCATGGCGACATTGCCTTGGCGACCTTTTCCGAAACGCCAGTTTCGTCCAACAAAAAGATCGGAAAGCTGGGGCGCGCTGTTCGCCAGGATTTGGACAAACGTCTCAGGCGAATGGCGGGCGAAGCTCGTCGTGAACGGCACGATCATGCAGCCTTCAACGTGTTCTCGCCCGAAGAGGCGCAGTTTGTGCCCAAGCGTTGTCAAAAGACGAGGCGCAGCGTCCGGCTTGACCACAACTGCGGGATGAGGATCGAACGTGATCACCCACGCGTGCCCCCCTTGAGCGTCGGCCCGTCGTTGTGCGGCGGCAATGACCCGAGCATGGCCACGGTGCAGGCCATCGAAAAATCCAATTGCCGCGCATAGAGGGCCGGGCTCGGGCAGCCATGCCGACAGGTCGCGATAAACCTTCATCAATGATTACGGCGAGTCCTGAACGTGGTGCCGGTTTTTCGAAAACTTCCACACCGGAAGAAGATGCCTTTCGAGTTCATCACGGGACATCTGCAATATCTGGTTCACGGGGATGGCGTCATCGAGCGAGAGTTCGCCCGATGCCGTGCGGCGGAGCCGCGTCAAATGAGCATGGCAACCAAGCGCTTCGCCGACATCCGAGCAGATCTTGCGGACATACGTTCCCTTCGTACACCGCAGGACAAAATCAACGGTGGGGTGCTCGAAGGCTGTCACGGAAAGCGCGTACACGTGAATAAGGCGGGGTTCGCGTTTCACTTCTTTTCCTCTGCGCGCATACTTGTAAAGGGGGATTCCTCCCTTTTTGATCGCCGAAACCATGGGCGGTTCCTGCATCCGATCACCCACCCAGTTCTTAAATTCGGCAGTTACGTCTTCGAGGCACACGCCGCTGCAATCCGCTTCCGCAATAATCTTGCCCGCCGCATCATGAGAATCAGTCGCCACGCCGAAACGCATCGTTCCTTCGTAAGTCTTGTCCGAACCTAGAAACAGGTTTGCCATTCTTGTTGCGCGTCCAAGCAGTAGGACCAAAACACCGGTGGCGAGCGGATCAAGTGTACCGCCGTGTCCGACCTTGCGGATACCGAACACCTTGCGGACACGATAAACGACGTCGTGAGACGTCGGTCCCGCCGGTTTGTCGACCACGAGGACCCCTTCGAGTGCTTCGGATGTTCGCGGTGGAGGTGTTGTGTGGTTACGGTTCTGCATGCTCTCTATTTCTCAGGTGCGTCATCGTTCTCCGGCCCGTCGGGATCGTTTTTGATTTCCGACAATAGCTTCAATACGTGATCCCCGCGCTCAATTGATTCATCGAGATGAAAAGACAGACGAGGCGTATATTTCATGGTCAAATTTCGCCCCAGTTGTTTCTGGAGTTCGCGACGGTGCGTGCGGATCAATGCCATCATGGTGTCTCTGTCTTCCTCGTGCTCGCGAATGGAAACATACACCCGTGCGTTCCGCAAGTTTGGACTGGTTGTCACCCGGGTCACGGTAACGGCCGCAATGTCGAACTCACGTTCGTTCATAAGGCGAAAGAGCGCTTCTCCGATTTCGCGGCGAATGAGTTCGTTGACGCGTGTGATGCGGCGATGGGACATGGCATGTTCTCGCGATTGAAGGGCGCATTGAATGCCGAAATCGCGACGGCTACAGCGTTCGCTGGACTTCCTCGATCTGAATGAACTCGAGTATATCGCCCTCGTCAAAGTCAGTAAATTTTTCGATACGAATCCCGCATTCCTGGGACTCGCGCACCTCAGCAACACTGTCCTGAAAGTGTTTCAGGGATTCGATGCCGCCTTCAAATAGCACGTCTTCTCCCCGGCGCACCCGAACTTTGTGCTTCGGCGTGATCGAGCCACTCGTCACCATACAACCTGCGACCTTGCTCCTCTTCCCAATCGAAAAAACCTGGCGAATCTCTGCGGTGCCGACTACCGATTCGAGAAACTCCGGTGACAGCATTCCGGTCATGGCATCTCTGACTTCATCGGCGAGTTCATAGATGACGCTGTGCAAGCGAATCTCAACCCCTTCGTGGCGTGTGGTTGCGTCAACGCCGGGCTCCTGGCCGACGTGGAAGCCGAGGACAATCGCGTTCGATGCGCTGGCAAGCATCACGTCATTGACTGTAATGTTGCCGGTGCCTGAAAGAATAAATGTAATGGCGATTTTATCGCTTTTAATCTCGTCAAGCGTGTGCTTGATCGCCTCGATGCTGCCCCGCGTATCGGCCTTCAGAACAAGCCGAAGATCGACTTTTTTCTCGCCCTCGATTTGTTCGAAGAGGTTCTCCAACGATGCCTTTTGAGGTGAAGACAACTGTTCTTGTTTGAGGTTTGTCGATTCTTCCTGCGCAATGGTGCGCGCGGCCTTCTCATTGGCATATACACGGAACTCCGCGCCGGCGGAGGGCACGCCCGACAATCCGAGCATTTTGACGGGCGTCGAGGGCCCGGCCGTCTTTACATTGACGCCGTGATCGTTGATGAGGGCCTTTGCCTTGCCGCAATGATGTTCGCACAGAACAAAATCACCGACCTTCAAAGATCCTCGCGTAACCAACACGTTCGCCGTAGGCCCTGTTCCCGGTTCAAGGCTGGATTCGATGACAAACCCGGATGCACGCCGATTGGCATTACTGGTTAACTCCAGCACTTCGGCCTGCAGAAGAAGCATTTCCAAAAGATGATCAATTCCTTCACCCGTTTCTGCACTGACGGAGCAGCAAATTGTCTCTCCGCCCCAATCTTCGGGTGCGAGGCCTTCGGTCTGGAGTTGTTGTTTGACCTTATCCACATTCGCGGCCGGCAAGTCGATCTTGTTAATCGCAATCATGAGCGAGACATTCGCCGCCTGGGCGTGCTGGATGGCTTCCTTGGTTTGGGGCATGATGCCGTCATCTGCTGCAATGATAATCACGGCGATGTCAGTAAGATTGGCGCCACGTGCGCGCATTGCCGTAAAGGCCGCATGACCCGGTGTGTCGAGGAACGTGATTCGTCTCTTATTCGTATCTACGGTGTAGGCGCCGATATGTTGCGTGATACCGCCGGACTCATCTTTGACAACCGCCGAATTGCGAATCTTGTCCAGGAGGGATGTCTTGCCGTGATCGACGTGACCCAAAAACGTTACGACGGGAGATCGCGGCAGCAAGTCCTCGGGACGGTCCTCCTCTTTCTCTTCAGAATCGCGCTTGCCAATCTGCGGCCGATGTTCGGCCGTTCTCCGTTCATGATCGAGTTTGTAGCCGTGATGCTCCGCGATCTTTCGCGCAACACTGATGTCGACCCTTTCCGTAATTGACGCGAATACGTTCATGCCCATCAACTCGGCAATCAGTTTGTTAGGTGGCAGGCCAAGTTCTGCGGCAAGCTCTTTAACAATGATGGCGCCCTTAATGCGGATGACTTTTGCTTCCGGAGATTCAGCGCCCTCGTCCTCTTTCTGACCTTCGTCTTCGCTGACTTCATCTGCGTCGGATGAAACAGGTGACGGAGCCATATCCACGACTGGTGCAGCGTCAGCAATTTCGTCTACGGCAACTTCCTGAGGGGGCGACGGTTCCTCCGGAGCTTCCTGCGCAGCTGATTCCTTCTTGGGTTTCGCTGTCTCTTTTTTCGGCGGGGGAGGGGATTCTACCGTGGCTGCAGACGGTGCCGCTTTATCAGTGAGCTGCGCGACGGCCTCCGGTTCGACCGTGCTCATATGACTCTTCGCCTCAGTTCCAAGCTTTTCGAGGCGTTCTCGGCATTCCTTGCTGCTGATGCCAAGTTCTTTCGCGAGCTCGTGTACTCTCATTCTGCCGTGGACGTTTCGGATTCGGGTTGGGCATGCGCTGTTGCTGCATCGACAAGCGTCTTTGCGATTTGTTCATCAAGTCCGGTGGCATCCACAATATCTTTAATTTCTGCCGCAAGAATGCCTTCAACCGTGAGAAATCCAGAATTCACCAGGGTTTCCGCTTGTTCACGATCGAATCCTTCAATTTCAGCGAGGTCGTTTACGGCGCGCGCAACTTTCTCTTCAAACGTGACTTCGCTTTCGTCTTTATGGATGTCGATTTTCATGCCCAGCAGCTTGGCCGTAAGCCGCACATTCTGACCGCGTTTTCCAATCGCCAGCGACAACTGTTCGGAGTCAGCAATGACATGGATCAGCCCCGGGGTTTCCGAGTCGACTTCTACTTTCTGCAACTTGGCCGGCGAGAGCGCGTTTGTCACGTACGTCTTGGGCTCGTCGCTCCAGCGAATGATATCGATTTTCTCTCCCGATAGCTCCCGCACAATGTTCTTAACCCGCATGCCACGCATGCCGACACAGGCTCCGACAGGGTCAACTTTCTCATCGTTCGATAAGACAGCAATTTTGGTTCGGTAACCCGGTTCACGTGCGATTCCCTTAATTTCGACAACGCCATCCGTGATTTCGGATACTTCAAGCTCAAACAATTTAATGACGAAATTCGGATGGCTCCGCGACAGGACAACAGCCGGACCCTGGGCATCGGCCTGCATTTCCAGCACATATCCGCGGATGCGGTCGCCAATCTGGTACTCCTCGGTAGGTACGCGTTCCTTCGACGGAATGATGGCCTCGGCTCGGCCAAGGTCAACGATGATGTCGCTACGGTTGAATTGACGGACAGACCCTGTGACGATATCGCCCAGGCGGTCCTTGTATTCAGCGAACACAATGTCGCGTTCGGCTTGTCTGATTTTCTGAAGGATTGCCTGTTTGGCGGTCTGGGCGGCAATTCGCCCGAAGTTCGTCGGCGTGACCTCCACTTCGACCCTGTCGCCGATCGATGCATTCGGATTAATCTCGCGAGCTTTGGAAAGCGAGACCTGGCCAATACTCGGGCGGGTGGCATCCACCACCTCTGAGTTCGAAAATGCCTTGATCTCGCACGTGCTACGGTCGATCTCTACGCGTAGCTCATCACTCTCTCCGTAGTTCTTGCGCGCCGCAGATTGCAAGGCATATTCCACGGCTTCGAGTAGGACTTCACGGTCAATCCCGCGATCCTTTTCCATGTAACTGAGAATCGTCTGCAACTCGGTATTCATTGCACCGCTGCTCTATTCTAAGTGTCTCAGGCAATGCCTGCTCCGCTCCAAACGCAAACAGAGCGGGCGGACCCACTCTGTCACCATCTACCAGATTGGCCAAACTTACTCTAATGTACTGCCGGTACTGAATCGGGTCAAGCACACAGGCCTTGTGCGCCCCGGGCTTATATAAGTGGCATAAATTGGCCAAATTGACTTTTCCCAGTGAATATGTGCATTTTTTGATGAATTCGCTGTGAAGATACGAGCGATTCGTTGATGAACAGACACATATTTCAACAGATGCTGCGAGAGACGGGTGCATACGAGACCCCCCCAGACTCTCATCGTTCCAGCGTGCAGCGCGTATTTGGACGCTTCAATTGGTGGTTTTATGTCGGTTCACTCTGTATCTATACGAGCGGATATTTTAAATCCTTGATTGGAAGGTACGATGATGGTGGCTGGGCACAGAGTTCTTACGAATTCGTGCGTCTATACGAAGCGTGCGGAGCACGTATCAGCATCTCCGGTGCCCTCAATCTCGCTCACTCCCGAGGACCGGTGGTTATTGTCGCCAATCATATGAGTGCAGCGGAAACGTATCTACTTCCATGTATGGCGCTGACGTTTGGCCGGCTGGCAATCGTCGTCAAACAATCGCTGACGCGTTACCCGATATTCGGTCGCATCCTAAGCATATGCGACCCAATCAGGGTCAAGCGAGACACGCCTCGTGATGACCTGCGCGTTGTTCTCACGGAGGGTCCCAAGGCCCTGAAGAATGGGCGGTCTGTCTTGCTGTTTCCCCAGTCGACGCGAGACCCTAAGTTTATTGATAAACGTTTCAATTCTCTAGGGGCTAAACTGGCCGCTCGCGCTAACGTTCCGATTGTCCCCGTCGCACTCAAGACTGATTTTCATGGCCTTGGCCGAGTCTGGAAGGACATCGGAAAACTCGATCGCAGTAAGTCAATGCATATCTGTTTTGGGCCACCTTGCGTAATCGAGGGAAACGAAAAAGAAATTCACCGTAACATCATAGACTTTATTTCAGAAAAACTGCACTCTTGGGAATGCGAAGTCGTGGATGAAGGACCATTATGACATCAGCCAGCAAACACATCATACCTGATCTTCAGTCAAGCCTGATCTGCGACGATGTTCGCCAGGAGCGGAACGGGAAGTTCATGCTTATTGGCCTCTTTGACATGATCGCCGTGCCTGCATTTCCTTCCGTTTTCCAGCGCGTCTGTATTGTCAATCGCTGGTGTTGCGGGGAGGGTGAGTTCAAGCAACAGAGCCGCCTGATTAAGCCTGATGGCGACACGCTGCTCATCCAGGGTAAAGAGGTCCAGGTACAACTCCCCGGTAACGAGGCGACGGCAACAAGTGTCGAATTTTTCCTGAACGTTAAGTTCGAGTTGGCCGGGACCTACTGGGTGGAGATCATTCTCGATGGCGATCTTAAGATGCGCTATCCCCTGCGGGCCCGCAAGGTCGAGCCTCCGCAACAGGGGCAGCCGGATTGAGATTGAAGATTGACGATTGATGATTTCCGATTGGCAGTTGATCCGCGCTAGCTGTGAATTCCGGCAACGATGTGAACGGCGGGCAGGGTAGCTGAGAAGGCTATCGAACCTCCGACATCGAACGCCGAAATGCGAGGATGGAGAAAACTTCGATGTCCCGACTAGCCCTGCCGGGATTCCCAATTCGACGTTTAATCACCAGGGGTGGCGCCTTACGAGGACCGCTTTCCCCTGCGACACATTGTTAAACAGATCGCCAGGTTCACCAGGCAGCCGATTGTGCCGGGATGACATCCGAACCATTTGGTTTCTTGAACGAAGCCGACCATTGCGATGGATGTTCCGGCGGCGATGCCGATAAGCGCGGTGCCGGCAGTCAGGCGGCGCAAATAGAATCCGAGCACAAATGCCGGAGCCACCTGGATCAGGACCTCAAATTTTAACTCGAGCAGCCTCCACAGCGTCACCTTTGGTTGCAGGGCGAAAATCAGGAGCACCGCCATGAGCAACCACGACGTGATTTTGCCGTACTTAAGAAGTGTTTCTTCGGGCACAGCACGTGTCGATGTTTTGGCATAGAAGTCCTGCACAAGAATCGATGAGAGACTGAGCAGAACTGAATCGGCGGTTGACATAATGGCTGCCAACGCACCCAAGAGCAGAAGCAGCACCGCAAAATTCAGCAAGGGACCGAGCTGTGCGATCTCTGCCAACACCAAGGTCATGACCTTATCGCTTTCAATCTTTTCCAGTGAATGAAACTCAGGAATAGCCATCCAGCCCATGATGGCCGCGAACAGGGCTGTCACGAGCGGCAGAAAGACCATGACCGCCAAGGTTCTCTTAAGCGTGCGTGTCGAAGCCGCGGAGTAGATACGTTGGATGGCCTGCGGGTACATTGAACCGCCAACACCAACTATGAAAATCGAACTCGCCCACGTTGCACACACTTTCCAGTTGGGTGGCTGGATTTTTTCAGGCGCCACAGCCAGGATGCGTTCAGGAAGCGTTGCAAGGTCGGCTTGTCCGGTGAACATCCATCCTCCCAGGAAAATCACGGCAACCGCCATCATGATTCCCTGCACGGTGTCCGTCCACGCAACGGCGCGCATGCCGCCCACGCTCTCGTACAACACGACGACAAATGCCAGGAACAGAACACCCGTCGTGTAGGAGATCTGTCCTTCAGTAATCCCTGAAACGGCATGTCCCATGGCCATGAGCTGGGCGAGCAGAAAATTCAGGAGCGCCCACGTCATCAGGCCCGCGCAGGTAAGCGTCAGGGGTAAACTCTGATAGCGGTGATGAATCCAGTCGCAGGGTGTCACAAATCGAAATCGAAGGGCGACGCGTCGGAGGCTGGGGGCATAGAAAAGGTAACACAGGACTATCGCCATCATGAATGGAACGCTCATCAAGAAGGCGTAACCCAAGCGGTAACTCTTGCCGGGAAAGGCCATAAAGGTGTTTCCGCTGTACTGGGTTGCGAAGAGTGTAGCCAAAAGCACAACAAATCCCACCCGGCCCCCCGCAATGTAAAAATCATGCGGTGTCCTTCCCGTTGAGCAGCGATGTCCGAGCCATGCCAGAGGAATCAACAGGCACAGGTACAATAAGAGCAGGATGACGGGATTCATTCGTCGTCCTTCCAGTGGCGAATGATGATCCAGGCCGCCGTCGCAGCGAGTACGACACTCATTGCCAGAGAAACAAACGCCCATATCGGCAGTCCCAGAATGAAAGGACGTACCGTGTCTTCGGTCCAATACCAGGGAACACCCGCGAACAGGATTGTCCCCAGCAGAATGCCATGCCGGAGACGAAAATTTGAAGGAAGTCTATCCATGCCGGTAGCGTGCGTCGCTCCCTATGGCGCGTGATCGATGCGGGTCGGGTGGCATCCTATGAGCGCGCAATGCTGAAGTCAACGCGTACGGCTCACCTATGCAGCCCCAGAGCTTAGGACACGACGTGCGGTCGTAGGAAGGCTTATGCCCACGAGCCGATGGAAGAGAGACCCCATGTGCAGCAGCTTGTTAAAGGCGATCACAGCTTGCGTCGTAATTCATCTGAATGAGGGCGCTCTCGCGAAGAAATTCACGACTATTGTTACAATTTGTAACACGTCCGCGCGTCTGTGTGACTTCTTAAAGATGACCAGTTCTCATTTTCAAAGGGCATTTTTCTAGACTTTAGCGTGAATCAAAGTCGATGCGCGCTGCTGGCTACCGTTGGCACGGTTCCTGTTTATAGATCAGACACTTTTCGCAGGGCCGTGGGCAAGAAAGACGAGATGCAAAGTAAGAACAATGAGGAGAGCAGGTTGCCGATGAGTAGTAATGGAAATTCAGCAGCAGCGAGTCTCGATGGAGCTGTTGATCGTAACGCGATTGAGCCCGAGGCAGCCGCTGTTGCGACGCCTCAGTCCCCAACCTGTCAGCCTCGCATTCTTTACGTAGATGACGAACCGGCAATAAGCAAGGTCGTCGAAAAGCTCCTGAACATATATGGATTTGACGCTGTTATGGCACACAATGGCGAGGAAGCGCTGCGCATCATTGGTGCGCAGCATGACACCATTGACCTTGTGGTCCTCGACGAAGTCATGCCCAAAATGACCGGGGTCCAATGCCTGCGCGAGCTTAGAGAATCGGGCGTTCAAATTCGTACCATCATGGTGAGTGGACATCTGAGTGACTCGGTTCGCCAGGAAGCCTTTGCGCTCGGAGCGTTGCGTTTCATTGAAAAGCCTTTCAGAATGGCCGACCTGGTCGCCACGCTGCGGGAAGTCCTGGAAAACGAATAAACACGCCGGCCCTTCTCGCCTTCGCACCATCCTGATTCAGGAGTTGTCTTCCCTTCTGCCTGCGCTATCATGCGGCACTGGCAAAATGACCCGCATTTAGCGCATGCATATACAAGACATTTTCGCACGAGATCCGACCACGTTTTCCTTCGAGTTTTTCCCGCCTAAGACAGAACGGGGCGCCGAACTGCTTTTCGACACCATCAAACAGTTGGATCGCCTGTCGCCCTCGTTTGTTGACGTTACTTACGGTGCCGGAGGCTCCACAAGGGACTTGACGCATGATCTCGTATTGCGAATCCACCGAGAATCGAAAACGACGTCGATTCCGCACCTGACCACCATATGTCATTCGCGGACTGAGATTGAGGAAATTCTTTCCCGTTACGCCGCCGAGGGTATCGGCAACATACTTGCGCTGCGTGGTGATCCGCCTCGTGACGCTCAAAATTGGGACAGGACAAAGGATGAATTCAAGAACGCGACTGATCTCGTCAAATTCATAAAAACGTTCAACGATTCCGGGATGCACCCGGACAGCCGAGGTTTTGGGATTGGCGTTGCCGGATTTCCGGAAGGACATCCCGATACACCCAATCGGCTGGAAGAGATGGATAATCTGAAGCGCAAAATTGATGCCGGCACGGACTACATCATTACCCAGTTGTTTTTCGAAAACAGGGACTTCTATGATTTTCGTGAACGCTGCGAGCTTGCCGGAATCACGATTCCCATTCTGGCGGGATTGATGCCCATTACTTCGATCGTGGGAATGAAACGAATGGCGAACCTCGCCGCCGGCGCCCGTTTTCCCTCAGCGCTCATACGAGCGGTTGATCGTTGTCAGGACGATGACGAGGCCGTTAAGCGCATTGGCATACATTGGGCAACCCAGCAGTGTCTTCAGTTGCTTGAACACGATGTCCGGGGCGTCCATTTCTACACGCTAAATCACTCTGACGCGACGCGACAGATCTATGAGACTCTCGCGCTCGAACACGTCGCGCAGCGATCGGGGTGAGGGGAATGATGCTTGCGGCCACCGGCCGCTATTTCGAGACCAGGATAACCATGGCGCGGCCGCGCTTGACCTTGAAACCTCCCAGGATGACCGGTTTGCCTTTGCGCAAATTCAGTGTCGTGTCAAATAGACGTTTCTTATTCCTCGTCAATTTGACGCGCAGCGATTTCTGTGATCCCGAGCACTTCAGCTGAAATCCCGATCCCAAGTCAACGGTGCCGCCGGGCGGTATCTTCAGGTCCTTTCGCGTGAGCAGGTCGTAACCCGTGTATCCTAGATTTCTCTGGAGAGTGGGTCTTACGTCCTGAAGGGCTTTTGAGATTTTATTATTCTCATTATGTGCCACAACCAGGCGCACCGACAGCGTGGCGCCGGGTGCGATTGACCACAACGGTAGCGCACCCAATATGAACAATGCTATTCCGAGCCGTTTCACGATCCTGAGGTCACTTTCTAGATTCCTTCTATCCAGACCACGGTTCCCTCATTTCTCTCATCCTCAAGTATGAAATAGGAGTCAAAGGGCTGACTGATTTCGATGGATTGGACGACCGGCGGTGCTGAAACGAAATGCGGTCTGATGGACACGAACATGGCGATGACAGCGACCGTGACCGTTCCGAGTGCCCAGCGCATTCCGAGAGGCGGAACCAGTTGCTGCCAACGTGATTCGGGCATCGGTTGTTCGGTAGCGGACGCACGGCGTTTGAAATCCGTCCAGAATTGCTCCTCATCGCGTGGTGTGACGGAATAGGCATCTTTGAGATCGCGCTTCAAATCATCATCATTCATATCGAACGCCTCGCTCAGATAGATATAGTTTCTGAATGTTCATTCGTCAATTCGGCCAGGGTCTGGCGTAGTTTCCGCTTCGCGTTAAATAAACGCGACATGACGGTGCCAAGAGACACGCCGGTAGCCGCTGCAATTTCCGTATAGCTCATGTCGTCAACGTAACGCATAAGGATTGCAGTCCGATGAGGTTCCGAGATGCGTTCGACTGCATATTTAACGGCCTGTATGCGTTCACGCTTTATCATTGTCTCATCCGCCGTTACCTGCCTGACATCGGGAACACTGGAAAAGGCCTTCTCCGCGTCCTCGCCACGCGCCTCACGATGGTCGCGTGACTGCCGCTTTCTTATCAGATCCAAGGCCTGGTTGCGCGCAATCCTACATAACCATGTGCTGAGCGTTGATCGCCCCCCAAATTTTGGTAACGCCTGCCAGGCTTTCAAAAACGTTTCCATGACAACATCATCGGCTTCCGATACGCCGACAAAGCGACACGCGACGGCATAGATCTTGGCCCTGAGGGGCTCGAAGAGTTCCGCAAACGCATCCATGTCGCCTTGTTGGGCTTGCTTCAACAGGTGATTCACTGGCGTGTCCTGATACTTTGACGAATTTCCAAGACCGTTTATTCAGGGTTATCCGCAATCAATAGCGACAGCAAACGTGACCGCCCTGGATGCAAGGTCTCTGTGCTGCCGTGGAGCATATGAAATTTGAAGTGTTGGAGTTCTGAGGTCCCGCACAGAGCGGGCAAACGAGAGAACAGCACTGCGCCATTCCTCCGACACTCCATTCCAGTCTCATCGTAAAAATTATGGTTCATCAATAGTGTCTTCTATTTGTGAGAATAACGTTACCCAACCGGCCAGTTTACGTAAATGCATGAACGCGTGAATAAACCCCCTGGCGATTTCGTCATTACCGATGAAGCCGGCGTTCGGTTGTAGCCAAATCAGGCCCGGTGCCGGCACAAAGGAGGAAGGGTGATGAAATCACACGCATTAGCGATTACGATCGTTGTCGCATTATGCGCCACGCTGGCAATGCCGCGTCGCACATATGCGGGAGATGATGAATGGGCCACCGCGGGCAAAATCCTGGCGGGTGTAGTCGGACTGCAAGTACTCCAGCGAGGTGTTCGTGCCGGTAGTCATCGTGACTATAAAGGTCGACACCATGATCATGGGCATTCGAGGTACCACAACTACCATGGTAAGCGACACCGTCACCGGTATCGAATAATTGACCGCACTCGATATCGGCCACGTCATGACTATTCGTATCGGAGGGATTACCTGTGTGATCCGATTATCATCTACGAATCGGATTGCAGGCGAATTTATCAACCGCGTATTCATGGTCATACGGCATACGTGCAGGAATGGTCACCAAGGTGCCGAAAATGGGTGACCATAAGAACATGCGACAGCGTCTGGTAAGTCAACGAAATGCTGCGATCTTCTTTGCGTGAGGGGAGAAGGAGTTGTTGTGGAGTATTCGAGTAGTGGAGTAATGGAGTGATA
>Ga0315336_1005754_pt1 | contig 13261 bp, 10 predicted proteins | sample ASW5metaG_FD_204512 | JGI IMG/M metagenome (GOLD analysis project Ga0315336, IMG submission 204512) | Ammonia-oxidizing marine archaeal communities from Monterey Bay, California, United States - ASW #5 | ecosystem: Environmental > Aquatic > Marine > Intertidal zone | place: USA: California...
ACGTTACCCTTCGAATCCAAACCACCCTTGCCGCGGTTCTTCATGGTCGCGTCAATATAGTGCCTGGGGTTCAAATGGTAGATGTCGGTAGTTGTAGGAACCACGTCGATCACCCGGCCCTGCTGGGCGCACTGGATGTAGACGCCCGGATCAACCAGATCACGTACGGCATCAATGTTGCTGGCGTCGATCTTGCCACCCACTTTGACCTTGCCGTCGGTGATGGCTTCGATGCTCAGTGCTTCTTCGGGATAAGCGTTTGTGATGTCGCCGTCCTTGCAAATCACATCCCATAGCGGCGCGAGCATACCCGCACCTACCGAAGCTTTACCCGCCGATTCCATAAAATGGCGACGTGTATAGCCTTTATCAAATTCAGAAATATGCATGTGTAGACCCCTCTGTAGGGAATTAGTTTCCAGTTTCCAATATACACCGGGGATTTATTATTAAATTTTTCCCCCGATATTCAGACACTATCACAGAAAACAAATCGCTCTAATGATTTTTATTCGCATGTATTTTTGAAGTTATAAATAGTTGTTAATTTACAGATAGTTATAGGGAGGCTATCGCAAAGAAGTGTCTTCTTTGACTGACTGAGTCTTGCATTACCGAATTGGGAAAGCGAATAATGGCTGCGCGGGTAGCGAGCAGTCGCTGAGGCGGGTAATTAGGAATAAAGCCAATGTGCCTGCAATAGGGGGGATCTATGTATCCGGCAATTATCGACAACTATGTTCGGCCAAAATCCGTGGCCGAAGCAGTTTCGGCGTTGGTCGAAGGGGGCGAAGACGCTCTGTTTATAGCTGGCGGCATGAGTTTGATGCAGGCGATAAAATCGCGAATGGTTTCGCCATCCTGCCTGGTGGATTTGCAGGAAGTATCGGAAATTAAAGGTATATCCGCAAATGGCGACAGTGTGCGCATCGGCGCCATGACCCGTTATTGCGAGATTGCTGCGGCGAGCGAACTTCTGGGCGCTAACGAGGCTCTCGTCGATGCAGCTTCCCATGTGGGTGACCGGCAGGTGCGCAATCGGGGAACTATTGGGGGAAGCCTGTGCTGGAATTATATTGCCGCTTGCACTCCAGCGGCATGCCTAGGGATTGGTGCAACCGTCGAGTTAGTCTCGGCCGCGGGCGGGCAAAGAACGCTGGCGGTAGATGATTTTCTGGGGTCGCCCTTGGAAACAGACCGCGCGGATGATGAAATTATGACGGCCGTAATCTTGCCCGCGCCATCGGCGAACACCGGTAGTGCCTACAAGAAATGGGGGCTGGTGGCGGATGCATTGCCGGTCGTCGGGGTTGCCGTGTTGGTCCGGATCGACCAAGAGGAAGTTTGCACTCACGCTCGTGTTGCCTTCAGCGGGTTAGGCGATGGGCCCTGCCGGTCAGCGGCGGCTGAACAAACTCTCATTGGCGCAATGGCCAGTGATAACGACAGTATATCCAAAGCTTTAGAAGCCGCAGCGGCAGAATTAGAGGTGCAGGCTGACATGTGGGCTGACGAAGCCTACCGCAAATTACTCATCATAGAATTGGGCCGCGAAGTGGCGGTAACCGCCTTTCGGCGCGCTGGGGTTCACAATTAGGTCCGCATTAGGGGAGTTTAAGTCCGATGTACAAGGACGTGACCATTACGATTAATGGTGAAGAGTATCACGAGCATATTCCGGTTCGGATGTTGCTGGTCGATTTTATACGCGACGTCGCGGGTCTCACCGGCACCCATGTGGGATGCACCTATGAGGGCGTGTGCGGGGCCTGCACCATTCAGGTTAATGGTGAAGCCATGAAGTCATGCCTGATGCTGGCGGTTCAGGCAGACGGACATAAAGTCAGTACAGTCGAAGGTTTGGCCCAAAACGGCAAACTCCACCCCCTCCAGGAGGAGTTCAACGAGCATCATGCGCTTCAATGCGGCTACTGCACGCCCGGCATATTGATGAATGCGGAAGAGTTTCTGAAGGAAAATCCCAGCCCATCCGAAGATGATATACGCGAGGCTTTGATCGGCAATCTGTGCCGCTGCACGGGATATGTGAACATAGTCGCGGCGATCAAAAGTGCATCAGAGAAAATGGGATGAACGAGATCAAAACTGAAAATGGCTGGCTGGGGCGCAAGTTAAAACGCAAAGAAGACTATCGGCTAACCACCGGCAAGGGCAGCTTCATTGCCGACATCCAAAAGCCCGGCATGCTGCACTTGGTTTTTGTCCGCAGCATGCACGCCCACGCAAAAATTCTAGGTATCGATACGTCGGAAGCGGAGTCCCTGCCAGGTGTTGTTGCTGTGATAACCGGTAAACAACTCGCCGAAGAAATTAAGCTCATGCCTCAACCGATCGTGGTCCCGAATATTCCGGCCAAGTATCCCACTTTCGGCCCGCTGGCCATCGACAAAGTGAAATTTCATGGTGAACCGATTGCGGCGGTCGTTGCGCGCGACAAGTACGTGGCAGAGGATGCCGCAGAGCTTGTCGCGGTGGATTATGAGCCTTTGCCCTATTTGGGCGATATGGAAGCAGCCTTAAAACCCGACGCGCCGCTGGTACATGATCAATACGAAGATAACTTGCAATACGAGGCAACACTTACCGGCGGCGAAGATCTCGCCGATCAAGAAGCCAACGACGCCAAAGTGGCAAGTATCTTTGAAGATGCTGACTTAGTGATCAAACGGAGATACCGCTGTCACCGTTGCGGTGTCACGCCGATGGAGCCCCGGGGAGTGGTGGCCGATTGGGACGAGGCCGAAGGTTTAAGTGCTTGGATCACCACGCAAAGGCCCCACATTGATCGTTTGGCCCTGTCCGATATCCTCGATATCCCTGCGGAGAAAGTTCGCGCCGTGGCGCCACGGGACCAAGGTGGCGCATTTGGAACCAAAGCACCGTTCTATAGAGAGCCCCTTTTGGTCTGCCATATGGCGAGGAAGCTCGGCCGGCCCGTGCGTTGGATGGAAAGCCGCGAAGAGCACTTAATGTCGGTCAGTCAGGAGAGGGATCAGATTCATGATCTGGAAATTGCCGCCCGATCTGATGGCCGCATTCTGGCCTTGCGCGATCGGATGATCGCCGACAGCGGAGACGGCTGTGAAGGTGTGTATTGGGGATATGTGATGCCGTTCCTGGGCGCCGTTCTTTTGCCCAGTGCTTATGACATTCCCAATTGCGACATTAAACTGAAGGTGCCGTTCACAAATAAGTCCGCACTGACACCAGCGCGGTCATTTGGATCCTATCCAGCTCGTTTCGCCATGGAACGAGCGGTTCACACCGTTGCAACAGAGCTTGGCTTGGAACCTGTTGAAGTTCGACGCAAGAACCTGGTGACCGAATTTCCATATGTGACGGCGACCGGTTTCAATTACGACAGCGGTGATTTTGTCAAAGTATTGGACAATTTGGTTGAACAGGTTGATTTGGTAGGGTTTCGTGCACAGCAATCGGAGGCGCGTAAGCAAGGCCGCTATTTGGGCATTGGCTTCGGGCTCGGTGCCGAGGCATCGGGTATGGCATCCGAGGTGCTGGTTCAAATGGAGAATCAACCCGGCTATGGCGCCGCTATGGTGCGAGTAGACCCTAAAGGAAAAATTCAGGTTTCAGACGGAGATTGCTCGCAAGGGCAAGGACACGAAACCACTGTTGCCCAAGTTGTCGCGCACGAGTTCGGTATATCGCCTGACGATGTCAAGCATCGTCAGGGAGACACGGAAAGTACACCGTTTGGTTGCGGCACAATTGGTGCGCGCGCCGGGTCGTATAAATTGAGTGCCGTTGCCGAGGCATGCCGGCATATTAAGCGAAAAATGAGCAGAATCGCGGCTCACGACTTTTCGGTGAGCGCCAAGCCCGAAGATTTCGATTTCATTGACGGCGAGGTCATTTATCGGAATGACGCCAATATTCGAACCACATTCGAGGAGCTATCATATCGGATCGTGATGACGCCCCTCAATTTGCCCGAAGGCGAAGAAGCGGGTCTTGAGCACACTTCATATTTTGAAGCGGCTATGCCGATGGTGTGTTTTGCGGCTCATGCGGCAATTGTCGAGGTCGACCCAGTAACTGGGCAATTCGAGATTATGCGCTACGTAACCTCGGAGGATATGGGTCGGGTGATTAATCCGCAGATCGTTGATGGTCAAATTACTGGGGGCGTAATCCAGGGTATTTCAAATTGTATATTTGAAGAATTTGTCTATGACGAAACCGGTCAGCAACTGACAAGTACCCTAGAGAATTACAAAATTGCGACGGCAGCGGACGTTCCGAATATCGAAGTCACCCACGCGCCGACACCATGCCCCTATACGCCACTGGGTAGCCGTGGTATCGCTGAAGGTGTTCCGGGGCCGGTTCCAGGAGCATTGTCAAATGCGGTGACGGATGCACTTGAACCATTGGGCGTGGAAATCAACGAATTGCCCCTGCGTCCCAACACCATCTGGAAATTGATCCAGCAGAGTCGGCAAGCAGCCGAATAGTCATTCGTTCGGGTGTCGGCCCGCGCGGGTGGCGCAACCCCGCAATCCGACCCGATGGGAGCGCTTTACTGCGTATGACCAATCCGGCCCCAAAAGCGTCCTTGGTCTTTATGGTGGCCGTAACCGCCATCATTGCGCTCGGACCTTTTACCCTAAATATTTTCCTGCCGTCCATGCCAGGGCTGCCCGAATATTTCGGCACCAGTTACAAAACCGTTCAACTGGGCCTCACCTTGTTTCTTGCGGGCCTCGCGGTTTCGCAACTGGTCTATGGGCCGTTGTCGGACATATTCGGCCGACGCCCCGTCTTGTTTGTCGGTCTTTTTCTGTTCCTTGTCGGATCGATTGTGTGTTTGTTCGCGCGATCAATAGAGGTCTTGATTATTGGCCGTGTTATCCAGGCCCTAGGCGGCGGTGCAGGTTTGGTTCTTGGGCGAACAATCGTCCGCGACCTTTTTGATCGGGAACAAACGGCCAGTCGGCTGGCCTACGTCAATATGGGCATGGTCATTGCACCTATGCTTGCGCCGGCGATTGGCGGCTATTTGGACGCATGGTTTAGCTGGCGAGCACCTTTTGTCGTGGTTTTGATGATGGGTGTTCTAGTGACCACCGTTGCCTGGCAAAAACTGCACGAAACCATGAAGCCGAATGCGGGTGATATTGTCAGCTTTGCCGGCTCGTTCGCGAGCTTTGCCCATTTGATGCGGTTCCCTTTGTTTCGCGGCTATGCGTTTCAGGGGGCATTTTCGGTCGGCGTGTTTTTCGCGTTTGTCGGCGGCGCGCCCTATGTAATGGTCGAATTGTTGGGGCAACCGAAGAGCGAGTATGGACTGTACTTCATTGGTGTTGCGGGCATGTATATGTCGGGCAATTTCATCGCAGGACGAATGTCGGCACGGGTTGGGCTTGATCGCATGATCACCATTGGCTCGTTTGTTGCCCTGGCGGCCGCATCAGGCCTTTGCGTGGTGTTGTGGTTTAATTGGCTAGCGCCCTGGACCCTGTTTCTACCAATGGCAGGGGTCGGGCTTGGTAACGGGATGAGCGTGCCCAATTCCTTGGCAGGTGTGGTTAGTGTCGACCCGACCCGGGCCGGCGCAGCGGCAGGTCTTTCTGGTTGTCTTCAAATGACAATAGGGGCGGTTACATCGTATATAATTGGTGTCTTATTGGCAGATTCGGCCTGGCCTATGGCGATTGCCATGATCATGGGAGCTTTATTCTCACTGGCCGCTCATTTGATGGGGCAGCAGGGGGCCAATCCTAGGAGTGGGCCGTCACCAGGTCGAAAGTGATGGGATATGGAAAAAATTCTTATCTTGGGCGGTGGACCGGCAGGGTGTGTTTCGGCCCTACATCTTACCCGACTCGGATATCATGTTGATCTGGTCACTGAGGAGCGATCTGCAGAATTTGTAGAGGGACTTTCGGCGCGGGTTGTTGAAGGTCTGACGAGTGCGGGGTGCGAGCGAGCTGTCGACTATCTTCAGGCTCCCGTGCCCAGAATATCTTCGTGGAATGGAGCCACAAGTGCGGCCAATACCGAACAAATATTAAATCGCAAAGATTTTGACGCGGCTTTACTCGCCGATGCTCGTGCGGCCGGGGTTTCGATTACCATTGGTCAGGCGCAGGAAGTTCAGGCGGGCCCAAATGGGTGCCGAGTTCAAGTTGTAACTTCAAGCGGCGCACGCCGTGCAATGCACGGCCGTTATTTGCTCGAAGCCCGAGGGCGCCGCGCCCCCCGCGCACGCGCGGTTGCCATGCGCGGGCAACCTGGGTTTGCCTTGTCGCGCCGTTTCGAGAACTGCCCAGACCTGCCATCGGGAACATGGGTTGCGAGCTTTCCTGAGGGATGGGCATGGTTTGCGGGTACAGACCGGGCCGCCGGCACATTGCAGATCGTTGTCGATGGTACTCAAGGGTCACTGGCACCACTTCCCAAATTGGCGGACATGTTTAGTGGACTGGTCGGCCAAATTCCCGAAGTTAGGCCGTGTCTCGGTGACAACGCCCGTGCAGTTGGCCCAATCATTGTTCGCGAATGTACGCCGTTTCTGCACAGTGAGCCGATTATCGACGGCGTGGTCCGGGTTGGCGACGCATCGTTTGGTGCCGATAACTTATCTGGCCACGGAATTTTTGAAGCAGTCGGCGCCGGGATGGCGATTGCGCCGGTGTTGAACACGATATTGCAGCGCCCGCAGGACACTGCATTGGCTCAAGGTTTCTACGAAACTCGAGCACGCAATGCCTTCCTGGGTCACGCCCGGGTGGGGCGTGATTTTTACCGGTCCGAAGAACGCTGGTCTGACCGTCCTTTTTGGCGGAATCGGTGCAGTTGGCCAGACGATGAGCCGGCCCACCCGATGCCGTCAAACGATGTTCCGCGTGTTCAAATTCTGCCTGTGATCGAGAACGATTTTATCGAGCGCCGCGAGGTGGTCATTACCGCCAATCAAGCCCGAGGAGTTAGGTTTGTTGATGGCACCCCTCTGGTTCCCTTGATTGACCTGATCGGCGAACTGGGCCGGTTGCCGGATAATGAAGCGGCAGGGCGGCACCTTGGGCGGCGCTTGGATGATTGCACTATTGCCCTGGACTGGCTTCGGGCACAAAATATTTTGGGGCCGGAAGGGCTCACCGTGTCCGCTTCTCAGCTCCGTGATAATGGCAGTTTTCACTAATTTTCTGGATGATCTCTGCCGATGATAAGTCTGACCGAGATCGAAGCTGACGAGCGACTTCCCGAGTCATATGTGCGGCCGCGATACTGGCGCCACTGACACCAGGGCTTCCTGGTTTTTCGCCTGCCGCGTGAACACAAGCTCCGAACAAAGCTGTGGCGCTGCCTAAATAGGAATGTTCCCATGGTTTGCACCGGGCATCGCCGGAAACGCCAATCACGCCCTCATAGGCGGCCGGGTAGACTGGTTCCCCGCGGGGCGGCGACGAGGCGACGAGAAATACATCTGCTTTCAAAGCTCGAAGGCAAGCCTCGCGCATTACTGACCTGTCGGTCGCGAGTCCAAGGCTCATGTTGATCACTCGCGCGCCTATTTTGACAAGCCAATCAAGACCAGCCGCAATAACCACGGGACTGCTCGCTCCTCGATCGGAAAAAACCTGAGCGCTGAGTAACTCGATTTCCCCGTCACCACACAGAATGATCCGTGCGAGCTGTGAGCCATGGCCGGTGCGATCTTCCGCTGCCGGCTCCTGTTTCACATTTCCATTTTCGTCCAAATAGAATGCTGCACTGTCCGCGACGAAATCGGTTAGCTGATCATCGATACCGCTATCCAACAGACCGATACGTAAAGTCATCTTGGAATAAACCCGCCATTTACCAGTTCCACTATTTGATCGGCACCTTCAAGCACTTCCTGATGGTGGCTGATGACAATACGAGTGCGATCACCAAACAAGGCGTCCACTGTGGTCGCTATTTCGGTAGCGGTTGCGGCGTCAATTGACGCGGTCGCTTCGTCAAGTATGAGAATCAGCGGGTTTTGAAGCAGCGCGCGCGCGATGGCAATGCGCTGCCGTTGGCCACCTGACAAAGACCCGCCACCAGTTTGAAGCTTGGTTTCATAGCCGTCACTCATGGCCCGAATGTCGTTGTCGATTTGGGCGGAAACGGCGGCTCGGATGATCTGCTCCTCACTGGCGTCCGGACAGGCGTAGGCAATGTTCTGTGCGATTGTTCCGGCAATAATCGCTACGTCTTGCTCGACCACAACAATATTGCTTCTTAGGCTGTTCAAATCCAGTTCGGTCAAGTCGATCCCGTCCAAGTATATGCTGCCTTGATCGGGATCGTAGTAACGCAGAATAAGGTCCATCAGAGTGGTTTTGCCCCCACCCGAGGGCCCAATAATTCCGACTTTGTGGCCACCTTTGATCGTTAGGTTCGCGTAGTCAAGGAGCTGCGTCTCAGACGGGCTGTAGGCGAAGGAAACCGACTGCAACTTAAGCGTTCCGTTAGCCTTCTGGGGTAGCCCAGTTGGGTTTTCCGAGGGCACAATATCGGGCGCCGCGTCCATCAGTTCGCGCACTCTGTCAAGGCTGACACGGGCTCGTTGAAGTCCCACATAAAGGCCAAGCAAGGTGTTTACGGGCCCAGTTGCCCGCACCATGTAGGCCGAAAAGGCAATCAATGTGCCAAGCGAAAGAGCGTCATCAATGACCATCATACCGCCCATTAGAAACACCACCGCAGTCATTAAGTTGGTCATCAAGCCTGGGCCAGCAGTGGCCAAAAAGCTTATGACCTGTTGTGACAACAGGTCTTTTAGGTAAGTGCTGTTCAAGCGCCCCAAACGGTCTGCTTCCCGAGCTTCCGCGCCCGATGATTGGATCAATTTCATGGTCTGAAGCCGGTCGAGGAAAAATCCGGTTACGTCGCCCGTACGTTCGCGCACTACACGCGTACGCCGCTCAACCGCGGGCCTCATTTTGCGCAGGTAAATCACTTGCAAAGGCAGTAGGGCAAAAGCGAGCATCGCCAGTTTACCGCTCAACATAATCATCAGTGCAACTGAGCCAACGAGTGCGATCAGGCCATTGGTGAGAGCGAGCAAGGGATCGATAGCGAACCTTTGAACCTCGGCCACGTCGCCATCGATACGTGCCATCAAGTCGCCATGGCTTCGGCCTGCATACCAGCGCGGTGAAAGCCTTTGCAGGTGCTGGTATACGGCCTCGCGGATAGCGAACAGAACCCGCGCCGACACCTTTACGTAATACCAGCGATTGGCACCGCTTAGCACCACGGCCGTAAATGCCGCAGTGAACAAAAGGCCGCAATACAAAGCCAGAGTCGAGCCGTCGCCGGCGATTAAACCGTCGTCAATTAAATGCTTTGTCAGATAGGGTTGGGCAAGGCCGATGCCGGTTGCAGCGATCGACAGGACCGCAACGCCCACGACAGCCATTGCATGTGGGCGCACAAATCCGAACGCCCACAAAAAAGATGTTGAGTCTTTGTTTTCGGCAGAAGACTTGTTTTGCTCGTTGTCTAGGCGACCGATACCGCCCGATGTCACGGTTTATCGTCTAACGACCCTGAGGGACGCGAGGCCCTGGTCGCCGCCTCCGGGGAGCTTAACTGCCCATTTCTGCTTTAGCGTTGCCGCATCGTACGCCACCACATCATCCATGGTGCCACCCATGTATAAGGTTTTGCCATCGCGGGAAATGTTGATCGCATAAAATGTGTGAGCCATATCCACTCGATCTGAAACTTCATGCTTTTCTTGGTCAATTTTGGTCAATTGAGTATAGACACCAAAAGCTTCCTTGCGATTGACCGGGTTGTGGACCATCGAAAAGATCAACACTGAGGTATTTTCGAAGTCTTCTGTTTTGACTTCACCAGTTTTGAGATCGAGAGAAATCATGCCTGTTTTGAAAGCATCTGGCGCGTCCGGCGCTTTGTCAGTTCGGGGCACAAAATAGGGTGCTGCCACAATGTCGGTGTTTTCAAACGTTGGCCAGACCGCCAAAATATCCGGGACACCATAGTTGGGGCGATCCCATTCGCGCAGCTTGTGCGAAACCTCAAGATCCCCGGTCTTAGCATTGAAGCCGAATATGGACGGGCCCAAACCATAAATCCGCTTGCCGTCAGCGGAGGTTGCCAAAACACTAATTTGTCGCGGTGCTGGAAACACACGAACGGGCTTTGCATCAAGTCCGGCATCGGCCTTATAGACCGCAATTTGCGTATCCAGAACCTCATATTCGCCGGGCAAAATACGCGTGGGGGTTTGAAACGAATAAATTTCTTTGCCATCGCGGCTGACAGTCATGGCAAACATGTGTTTTGAGCGAATGTTGTCGAAGGACGCGTTGGCACGGAAAACTTCTTCGCCTGTTCCGAGATCGATCCCGACCAAAGATTCCATATGATTTGTGATCACGTAGGCGACTTGCCCGTCCGGTGAAACCGACACAGTGCCCGGCGCTCCATCTCCGGGAATTGGGAAAGTATTAGCGATCTCGTGTGTTTCGGTGTCGATCAAATGCAGGTTATTGGGCTTGTTGGCCGTGACCAAATACTCTTTTTTGCCAAACTCATTATCGCACCCCATAAGGCCCAGGGTTAAGACAACGACAAAAGCCGTCCTCGCCATGAATTGTCCATACGCCCACATTACCTGTCTCCCCCTCGTAGGGTTGTTAACCCATTATCTCTTCGGATATATCGTCTGCAAGGCACGCCAATCCCCTTGAGCGGACGGCAAACCATCATTCCAATCCGGATTGGTATTGATGGTGTCGGCGACTTGCGCCGGCCACCAGCAAGGGTCGGTGCAGCCATATAGATCAGCTTCCATGGGCTGACACAGTGCGGCAACACCGCCAAAGACATCGACTTCCCATCCAGGGTCGAGCGTTGCCGTACACCCCGCCACCGTTGTCATCTGAAAGACCTCTTCGGTCTTGCCCTCGTTTACTGCCTTGTCTAGCAGTTCCGCTTTTTTGTTGAGCGGTTTCAGGTGTTTCATCAGTTCGCCCTCCGGGGCTCGATGTGGTTCGCGAAAAATTCTGGATTTTCGGACGCGATACGAGTGTAGACCTCAAGTCCGAAGTCGACCCAATCGCGCATCAAGTCGCAATAATGATAAGTCGGGTGTAGTGGGTCGCCATAGCGCGCGTAAGATTCGTGATAACAACCGCCCGAGCATAAATTGCGTATGCGGCAAGTGGCGCAACCCGTGTCCGTGCGATCTTGGGCATCGTTGACGAACTTGCTAAGTGCAACTTGATCGAGACCATTATCAACATCGCCAAAGGTCGGCACTTTCGACCCTGTAAAGCGATGACACAGATTAAACTTACCTTCCTTATCGACCGCAAGCATGCCCACACCTGCGCCGCACGGGATTAGCTTTCGGGTCCCCTCGTGCAAGTCGGTCATCAATTGATGCAAATTTGAAAAGCCAATATTCAATCCGCGCAATGCACCTTCCATATAAAGGCGGCCCAGCGCCTTCATGCCATCAAACACTTCGGCCAATTCCTGTTCGTTCAAATTGAAAATTTCATTGTCGCCGGCAGTTGCAGGCGAGAATCCGACTTCATGAAATCCCAGTTCTCCGACCAAATGGTCATGTATGGCGTGTACGTCGATCACGCCCGGGGTCAGCGTGACACGCGCCCCCACCGGACGTGAACGGTATTTGGACAGCAAGCGGCGGACATTCCGTGCGACCACGTCATAGGTTCCTTTGCCACCAACCGTTTTGCGGTTGCGATCATGTAATGCTTTCGGGCCATCCATGCTGACGGTGAGGCCAAAGTGATGATGGTCCAAAAAATCGATGATCTCGTCCGTCAGAAGAGTCGCGTTGGTGGTGAGCGTGAAATCAACAACCACTCCCGCATCTGCGGCTTTATCTTCTGCATAAGCGACGGTCTCACGGATAAGTCTCATGTTGGTTAGGGGCTCGCCGCCAAAGAATACCAAATTGACCGGTTCGCCTGATTTTGCCTGTTCGATCAGCAACTCGACAGACCGTTTCGCGGTTTCAATATCCATCAAGTCGCCATCGGCTGGCGCTGTCAGGTCTTCCTTGTAGCAATAGGTGCACGACAAGTTGCAGCCGGTATTGACGTTGAGGATTAGGGTTGTCAAACCTTCGCCCGTAATTTCTGACTTGGCTTGTGGCGATGACCGCGGGCCACCCTCGACGATATTGAGTTGGCGCAGCTCATCCAGTGTGTCCTTGACCTGATCGGCGTCGAAGTGACGCGCCAAGACCTTATTTAAGGCGTCGCCTTCGCTTACCGACTTTGTACGTAACGCATCAATGACGGCTTCCCCTACCGGATCGAGCTCGAACAGTGCGCTCGTCGGGATGTGAAAGAGCACACGCCGACCATCGATCGCGATCTCATGGAGATTATGCTCAATCAGTTGAATGGTCATTGAAGTACCAGGTTTTCCTTGTGCTTTAGCATCTACAGGATCGGAGGTGAGTTCCACCGCTGGACTGTCACCACAAGTTCTGCGTCGCCCACGATTTGACTTTCGCCGTTGGCAGCTGACGCTTTAACCGTCACGCGTCCTGCATTGTTGGTCGCATATTTTCGTTCCGGGTTGGGTCCGGCAGCGCCCGGCAGGAACGTTCCGTTTTGGTCAATGGTGCCGACATATTTCGTGTCTTCCATATGCTCGGCTTCTTCGTCGTAATTCTCGACCGACCATTCGGCAGGAACGCTACCCAGACGTACATCGTCCTCGGTTCCGGCTTTTCCGTCGGCGCCGTTCAAGTATGCAATAGCGGTGAATTGAGCAACAACTGCCGGAGTTGTGCCGCCGCCTAATCGGGCAATTGCAAACGGCGGTTCAACTTTTAGGCTGTCTATCTGAGTGTAAACTGACAGCAATCCGTTTGCTGAAGTGTTGCCAACAGATACGGAACGACCGCCTGCACCACCGTCGGCCGCCGCTGTAGCGATGATGGTTACGGAATCAGTACTGGCAGAAACAGTTTCTGAAATAGAGATCCCGTCACCTAATGAAACATCGCCGTTAAGGCCATAGCCATGAATAGTGACAGTCGTTTGTTCGCCCGCTCGCAGCAGATGGGGTTCCACAGCGACGATGCCTTCGGTTCCGTCTTGAACACGTACGGCATTAAATTGGGCGCCGACTTCATCCGAAGCCTCAAGGAACCAGCGGCCCGATAAAGAGTTTCCATCCTCACTTAGAGCAAAAACTTCCCGCACTTCCTCTTCGCCAAGGGTCGCAG
>Ga0315336_1005755_pt1 | contig 13260 bp, 13 predicted proteins | sample ASW5metaG_FD_204512 | JGI IMG/M metagenome (GOLD analysis project Ga0315336, IMG submission 204512) | Ammonia-oxidizing marine archaeal communities from Monterey Bay, California, United States - ASW #5 | ecosystem: Environmental > Aquatic > Marine > Intertidal zone | place: USA: California...
TTGATGACAGCTTCGGTGAGAATACAGTCTTTGATTTATTATATAAGTTGAAAGCGAAGATTGTTTGTCTCGGGTGTGAATTTGATCGTATCACCTTCGTTCATTATCTGGAACAATCCCTAGGAGTTCCTTACAGATATTTCAAGAAGTTTTCTGGGAAACTCTTGGATGAACAAGGTGTCCGGTCTATTGACACTACTTATTTTGTCAGAGATCTGGATTTAATTGCAGGAGTTGATTTGAGTCTCCTCAAGAAGAGAGGGATCGATAAAGGAGCAGTAAAGATCGATGCGTTCGGTAGATTCCCAGTCTCTTCAATTAGCGCAGATGACTTCTATGACATTGGGACTGAATTGCTGAAGGAAAACACGTATGCCTTGGTCAAGAAGAGACCAGTCTTGGAATGAAATTTGATCATATAGGAATCTTTGTTAGAAGTTTGGTAGTCGGCCGAGATCATATCAAAAGTCTGCTGAAAATAGTCGATGAAAGTGAAGAATATCATGACGACATACTGAAGGTTTCCGTCCAATTTCTTTATGATGAAAGCAGAATATGTTATGAACTGGTCGCCCCAAATGGTGGTGGAAATCCAGTCGATCCGATCCTTACTGACAATCGGAATTTCCTCAATCACGTTGCTTACCGAGTAACAGATTTTGACCTTCAAATAGCAAAATTTAGGGAGAACGGATGTACGCAATTAGGTCACCCTAAAAATGCTCTCGCCTTTAATGGAGCGAGAGTCGTATTCTTCCTCACGCCACTGCAGTTCATCATTGAACTTATTGAGGATTAGATCTTGAAACCGACCCGGACTTAAGGCACAGTCCGATCGCGGGAGTTTGAGAGAATCGTGTCTGATCCATACATTACCGCCCGAAAATGAGCGGACTGATGTCTGGCTATTCCCAAGAAACATTCGAGCAGAAGATTTATAATGTGCTTGACGACATTTAACTGTGACAGATATGACCGATGAGGCGATGATCCTTATGACCGGACTATGGTTGTTCGAGAGATAATTCCCACTAAGGAGTATTCACTGATCACCCTGAGGAGGTGTTCAATCGATGTCCTCTACATCCAAGATTGATCCTAGCGTGAGAAGTCAGATTGAAGAGATAAACAAGAAAGTCAAGTTTGTGGAAGAAGACAGGGAATACCTAAGACAAAGGAAAGAGTTTGCCATAGAAGTCGGTTTTCCTGATTTATTTGAATACATTGACCAGTACGGCCTGTATGCGGGGGCCCAAACAATAGGTTCAAGACTTTTTGCTTACGAAGCGATCAAGCGTACGATCAATATACCTGGTCACATAGTAGAGTTTGGAGTTTTTAAAGGAAGCAATCTGTTATATATGGCGAAAGTATTAAGGTTGCTTCAACCAAGCACCCACAAATTGGTTTTCGGTTTTGACACTTTCACAGGATTACCAGACTCCACGGAGAAAGATGGTATGTTTGCTGTGGAAATGGCTGGAGAATATTTGGGTAATGAGGAGCTAATTCGCGACGCGATTAGCCTCTATGAATTAGACACATGGTGTCACCTGATAGTCGGTAATGCTGTTCAAACGATAAAGGAGTTCGAAGAAGAAAAACCTGAAGTCTTAATTTCCCTGGCATGGGTCGATTTCGACCTCTATGAGCCAACTGTTGCCGCTCTTGATTTTCTTTCTAGACGTTTGGCGGTTGGAGGGGTGATCATTTTTGATGAGGCAATAAGTAGTTTGTGGCCGGGAGAAACAACGGCGATGTTGGAATTTCTGAACGAAAGTGGTAACCATTACAAAATGGAAGCGAACACCACGAGCAGGCAGCCAACGATGATGATCATCAGAGAAAACTAGTCAATATATCGTCATTATATTGGGGTTTTCAGTAAGAACTTAGAGAAAGATAGAGGGCCTTCTTGCTGATCGTGTGGGGCTTGGTCTGAGCTCCTAGTGTTCACATCCCACCAACCCCAAATCTAACAAAGAAAGAAATTGAGGGAACAGTGTACCTAATGAGTCATCCAATACTTTATAACTTATTCGACTAACTTGGAGATTACTTGTGGTTGACCGAGAGCAAGGTAGGGATGTAGTGAATGTTGGCCATTTTTTTGACGGCTATGCTGAAGATTTTTCTAGTATTTATAAAGAAGACACAAAGAAACGATCCTCTTTAAATACATTAACGGATAAGTTATTTCGAAAGGATATTGAATCTAGGTTTAACACCACCATCGCTCTCACTGATAACGACTCCATAAACTCTATCCTAGATATAGGATGCGGGCCAGGTCATTTCGTAGTTCGATTCCTAGAGCAAGGTAAGGATGTAACTGCCCTCGATATAGCGCCTAGCATGCTCGAGATCACGAAACGACGAGTCGAATCAATGCAAGTTAATTCTCCTTTTGTAACTATCTTGGCGGATTATTCAGAATATACATTTTCTAAGACGTTTGATGCTGCCTGCGTAATGGGTGTCTTTGAGTACATACAGGATCCAGTAACATTCCTAAAGAAATTACTTCTAGATATAGACAAGGAGATATATATATCTATTTCCGATAATAAAGGGTTACTAGCCTGGCAAAGGAGGCTACGCTATAAGATAAGAAAGTGCCCATTGTACTTGTACTCAAGAAATCAACTTGAAGATTGTCTTAAGAAGGCTGATTGTTATGACTTAGCAGAAATTGAAGATCTGGAACGAGGTTATTATGTCGTCATAAGGAAGTAAGGCATGAAAAGATATCCATTCTATCTCTCCGTAGATTTAGAAGATTTCACGTTCAACATGTTGAGAAATATTGGTGTCGAGCCCAGAGTAAATGGAGAAGCCCTAATCTTGAGCTACCAGCTTATAAATAGATTTTCCGAGCAAAAACTGGACTCAAGGAAAATAACGTTTTTTACGACTGGTACTGTGGCAGAAACCATGCCAGACTTACTAAGACAGATAATATATGATGGGCATGAGGTGGGATGTCATTATCACTATCATGATCTCATGTTTAGGCAAACAAATCTGGAAATTAATCATAATCTGGAATTGGCAAAAAATACAATTTTTAAGGCAACAGGTGTTGAGCCAATTGGATTTAGGGCTCCATCGTTTTCAATTACAAGAGAGAGAAGGGATATATTTTACGAAATCGAGAGACATTTCAAATATGATTCGAGCTATGTGTTAAATTTAGGTAAGATTACTAAAGAGCAATATTTTGAGGAAAAGCCATTTGCCCTAGAAAAGTTGATTGAAGTACCAATTGTTCCGAAGATGTTCTTTTCGAAAAGAATAAGGATTAAGTCTGGTGGAACATTCCTACGGTTCTTTAGCAGAGAAATTATAAAGGAAGTTATGCTTTACAATGCTAATCTTGGCTTTGTGCCTTTAGTTTACATCCATCCCTATGAGTACCTTCAGGATAGGGAATTCTGGGTTCCGGTAAGTGATTTTCTTGGATCAAGAAACCCCGGAAACCTTGTAAGATACTTAAGGCAAATTCAATGGATAGGAATTGGAAATGCCTCAGTATTTCCAAAATTGGAGTATCTTCTGGAATATTTTGAACATCAAGGACCGATGTCTCTGCTTGCAGTGGAGTAGTGAAAATAGGACTAAGAGAGAATGACTCATAAGTCATTCAAGTTTTCATTAACATTCCATTGAGTCATAGCAAGGATTGCTCTGATAAAGCCGAAATCACCAAGGATGTGCACTCTTCAACAGTCTTCCCTTCGGTATCCAAAACAAGGTCAGGTTCCTTGGGCAACTCAAAGGGTGATCCGAGTGATACCCCTATGAGGTTGTCCAGTTCTCCCTCAGCCTCTTTGGCGTAGAGTCCCTTGGTATCCCTCCCTCGGCAGACTTCTACCGGGGTTGAGACGAAGATTTCAAAGTATGAAGGGCGAAACAGCTCGCGTGCCTCATCCCTGACTGTTTCAAACGGGGTAATCAAAGATACGAGAACGAAATCATGACTCTTCCGGGCAAACTCACATATCTTGATCACTCGATGACCGTTCCTGATAATTGCCCGAGCGGAGAACCCAAGTGGCTTATCATCAGCTGCCCGTGCAATATCACCATCCTGTATTGAAACCCTGGCCCCTCGCTCCCTGAGTTTCCTGGCTAATTCGTTGGAAAGTGTACTCTTCCCCGCGCCTGACAAACCTGTGAACCATACAACTGTTCCCATCAACACAGATCCTTCTCCTGCTGGCCCACTAAGAGTACCGGGATATGCTTCAACAAGATGCGCAAGTCTCTATCCCATGCTGTGCTCGCTAGGTACTCGAGCTCTACTAACTTACGATCTGGGTAGTCCGGTCTAGCTTGGCCCAGAGCCGTCCAGGAACCAAAGATGCCTGGTCGGATACTCAGAAGCTCATCTTTCTGGTCGCCATACCACTCAAGCTCCTCTTTAATTATGGGCCGGGGTCCTACCAAGGACATTTCTCCTCGAATGACATTGATTAACTGTGGAAGTTCGTCGAGGTACGTTTGACGTAAAATCCTTCCTACTCTCGTGACCCTCGGATCATGTTGGACTTGCAACTTGAAGCCATTTTCTCTGTGCTTCTTCCTTAACTGTAGGTCCTCCTCCAGCCACTCCTGAGCATGAGTAACCATAGTCCTGAACTTGAGGCACTGAAACGGGATCCCGTAACGCCCACATCTTGTATGGGCAAAGAACACGGGGCCCTTTGAGGTCAACCACACCAGAGTGGCGACCAAACCCATAACAGGGAGAGCCAAGACCAGCATCACAGTGGCCAAAATCAGGTCAAGGGTGTGTTTCAAGATATGCTAGATTTGCTGAGGCTTCGTCTCGGGTGTGCTTATACCGTAGAGATAAAAGGATAAGATAAAGGTTACGATTTTGTCTATTCCCTCATAGCACATCATAATAGAAGAGATAGTACATTTCGTCTTGAGAAACTTACTTACTGAACCTTTCTAAAAGCCAGAAGACACTGTGGTCAGCAGCTCAGGCCAATGCAGGCGTCGCGCGGATTGAAGCTGGACATCACTATCCGCATAGAGCCTGAGTGACTGGATTCTTGAGAGAATCTTGGAAGCCTGGCTAGCCCCGACGCTCCTTTAGTACCGTAGCGATGGCTCCAATAATTTCCTCCTCAAAACGCTCACGCCGAAACTGTTCCGCATGATTCTTACAGGCGATCGGGTCGAAAGTCATCTCTTCAAACTGACCTATCGCGTCTATAAGGCCCTCAACTGAATCATCCTGATAGAGTATTCCAGTTTCTCCGGGTTTCACAGTCTCAAGCGCCCCTCCCCTCGCAAGAGCGATGACGGGGCACCCGCCAGCCTGGACCTCCACAGGTAGTATGCCGAAGTCTTCCACCCCCGGGAACAGAAAAGCGTGGCTTTGATCAACCAGCTCTGCAAGCTGCGTTGTGGAAATCCAGTCAACGAATTCAACCGTGGGACCAGCCAAGCGCTCTAGACGACCCCTCTCGGGGCCATCTCCAAAAACCATCAGCGGCAGGCTACACCGATTGGCCACCTCAATGGCCAAATCCAGCCGCTTGTAGCGGACCATCCTTCCACCCGCTAAGTAGTGCGTAGCCTCACGGTCTGGAAGTGTGAATCGGTCAATATCCACTGGGGGATATACAACCTTCGCTTCCCTTCCGTACGATCGTGAGATCCGGTCAGCCACATAACTCGAATTCGCGACAAAACTATGGACGTGCTTCGCCGCCTCTGCATCCCTGTTTCTCAGACTACGCATGAGTGGGGCACGTAAGGCCCCGAGAAGGCCCGAATTGTAACTATCATACAGATCCCATAAGTACCGCGGAGGGGTATGGCAGTAGCAAACATGAGTAGCACCAGGAGCCACACGCACCGATTTCGCAAACGCATGACTGCTGGAGACCACGAGATCAAAGTCCGAAAGATCTATCTGGCCGAATGCCCACGGCATAAGCGGGAGTGTTCCTCGATAGAGGCTTCTAGCCTTAGGAAGCATTTGCAGCGCAGTTGTGTGAATTTCACGGGCAGAAAAGGCCGTACGCACACGATCATCAGGTGCGTAGATGGAAGTGAAGATAGGTGCATCTGGAAACAACCGAGCAAGAGAGAGCAGGACGCTCTCAGATCCACCCCATGTGATGAGCCATTCGTGCACTAGGGCAACTCTTAAACCAGGTATCACACTGCTCACGGTACCACCAGAATCACAAAGACAGAGTTTTTCATATATCCGCCCTAGGTCTCTAGCAAGAGAAACATGGATAACTCAGACATCAAAAGGGAGACTAATAATATGACACCCCTTGTTGCCCCATAGAACTTGCTGGTAGAACGTACTCCTCTCCAATCCCTCTTTCGCTTAGAATGGTCGGTTCTCTATTCACTGTACTTGTTAACAGAGTCGGAAGATTAATCCGGTTACTTGATCTGAGTCCCAACTCATAAAGGCAAACCCATGAGTTCCTCAGCGGTCATCACGATTGTACTAAATTGGTGCGCTGAAGCTGTGACCGCTGACTGTATCCGGTCTCTGTTGGCATCCGACTACCGTGCTCTTGAGATTCTCTTGGTGGATAATGGTTCTACTGACGATTCCTTCAAGTCCCTCAAGGACTCTTTTCCCGAAATCGAATTTCTTCAGACAGGTGATAACCTCGGTTACGCCGGTGGCAACAACCGTGGTATCGAATGGGCACTAGCACGCCATCCCAAGTATGTACTCATCCTAAACAATGACACGGTCTTGGACCCGGACACTGTGAGTAAACTCGTATACACAGCAGAGAATCGGGAAGTACGTGTCGGCGGGGTCGTCCCAAAGATTCTCTATTACGACGATCCAACCCGAATCTGGTATGCCGGTGGTGAATTCTCTGCTATAAAGGGGTTAGGCATTCATTGGCAGGAGGGGGAGTCAGATCTGCCGGATGAAGAAGAGAGCCCATGTGAGGTCACATTCATGACCGGAGCATGTTGCCTTTTTTCCGCGGAATCGCTGCAGGAACTCAAAGGATTCGATGAGGACTTTTTTGCTTATGTGGAGGATGCAGATCTCTCGCTACGTATGACAAAAGCTGGATACCAAATGTACTATCAGCCCAAAGCTCGCATCCTCCATCACTGCTCACTGCCTGGTATACCACCTTCCGCGTTCCAGATCCGCCAGAGGGACCTCAACAGACGCCGAATAATGAGCAAGCACGCATCGCTGGGACAACGGCTCCCGTTCTTGGTCCGGTTTTACTTAACCAGGGGAATACTCTTGATGGGCTACATTCTCAAGAGAGACTGGGTGAGAGCGCAGGCGATTCTTCAGGGCATGGGCAACGGTTAATTCAAACGGAACCGTAGCGCTCAGCAAGTCGGTCAAATTCCTTAAGTGCCATAGCAGTAACTTGATCCATATTGAAGTATCGGTAACGCGCCAGCCTACCGACGAAACTCACGTTTTCCTCGGTGGCAGATAACTCTTTGTAGCGCCTGTAGAGTGTCTCTGAATCAGAAGTTGGAATGGGATAATACGGCTCCATTCCAGGACCGAAATCCTCTGGGTATTCCCGAACAATTGTTGTGTAATTACAGGGCTGTCCAGTGGCATGTTTGATCTCTACGATTCGAGTAAAGTCATGGTCATTGGGATAGTTCACCTGTAGGAAGGGCTGCCAGAACCCCGGCTTTCCGTGTTCAATCTCTCGTTGCTCCAATTGAGCCGGAGAGAATGACTCAAACTCGAAGCGTAGCGAGCGGTATGGGAGTTCACCCAATGATTGTTCGAAGTAGGCATCAATCGGGCCAGTGTAAATAAGGTGGCGGAACGAGACACTTCGCCGGATGTCCTCAAAGCTCGTGTTAAGCTGCACAGTGACATTGCGACCAGCTGTTTCAAGCATCCGGTCAAACATAGTCGTGTAACCATCTCGTGGCAGAGCCTGAAACGACTCGCTGAGATACCGGTCGTCACGGTTAGTTCGAATCGGGATACGCCCGCAAACGGATGGCGCTAACTCCCGAGGATGGCACTTCCAATGCTTTAGTGTATAACCCTCGTAAAACTTCTTGTACAACTCCCAGCCGACCTGCGAGATGATTAGCTCTTCAGAATTCTGGGGGTTCGCAATCTTTATCCGCTGTTTACTCAGCCAGTCCTCAAACTCAACCCTAGTGCTCGGTTGCCCGACAAGTTGCTCGAACGTGTTCAGGTTGACGGGGAAATGCCAAAACCTACCATCTGTAAAACTTCTGACTTCGTACTCCACTGGATGCCACTGGGTAAACTGGCTCAGATACTCTACCACCCGATCCGAGTTGGTACGGAAATAGTGCGGCCCATACTTGTGTACTCGGACACCTCTGGAATCATGATAATCGTAGGCATTCCCGCCGATGTGGTCTCGCTTCTCCACAACAAGTGAGGAGCGCCCCAGCTGGGTCGAGAGTCGTTCTGCCAATACCAGTCCGGAAAAGCCAGCACCGACAATTAAGAAATCAAAGTCCAGATCCATGCACAAAATAACGCTTAGAATATCGTATGACGTCAAACATGATCGACCCGTAATCGGAGTACGGGTCAAATCAAAATCATTGACCTTTAGGGGTCATCTAAGGTTAGTTTTGAATCAGTTTATCACTTTGGTTGTGAAAATATGATTGCAATCAGGTATTTCTTGGTCTTGCTGATCTTAGCAGCGGTCCCTGTCCCAGCGGAAACCCAGTCCGTCCAAGATTCAGAGCAATTGGTACTTGCGCCTGGGGATATCCTCCGGGTGGTAATCTGGAGGGAGGGAGACCTCAGTGGTGACTTCCAGGTTGATCAGGATGGAACCCTGGTTTTACCTCTCTTAGGCAAACTGCAAGTAAGTGATAGAGCATGGAGCATTGTCAAAGACAACGTAATGCAAGACTACCTTAGGGAGCTCCGTAATCCTTCGATCGAGCTTGTCCCATTTCGGAGCGTCTACGTGCTAGGTGAAGTAAACCTTCCTGGCCGCTATAACGTTCACCCGACAAACGACAACCTAGCTGGAGCTGTCTCTCTTGCAGGTGGAGCAACGCCAGACGGGGACGTAACAAATATGCGAATCGTTCGGGATGGAATCATTGTGCTGGATGGTATAGCGGGTGAGCAACGGCTTGCTGAACTAGGAATAAGATCCGGCGACCAACTCTTTATCGGGAGACGTGGATGGCTTGATCGAAACAGCACATTCATAGCTTCTGCAATACTCTCCCTTTCCGGCATTGTGGTGGCGATTCTTGCTGGGGACGGAGGGGGATGAGGAGTTCACCAAGGGAAGCCACGGATTGAGAACCTTACGGCTAGATTAAAGACATCGTTGTCTTCTACCAAGTTACGGTTGAGGTTCAAAGACGGCGTCAGGGCGACAGTCCACTCAACACCATTGCGGAACTGCATCCCCTCCAACTTCAGCCCATAGATCACATCAGAAATTTCTGGACCAGTGGTCCCAGTGTGGATTTGGGAGAACTCCGACTGGAGGGCTCGGAAAAGGTCCACAGTCCAGCGACCTGATTCATCAAAAAAATCCATACCCAAGGTCCAGCCAGCCCCCCCATAAGCAGTCGGAGAACCCAGTATCTGACCCAAATGGGTATGGTACACTACTCCACTATGGTGCATATAAAGAGTGATTGGTCCTCCTCCTCCAGTGATTCCAGCGGCATCCCATAATCGAAGACGGCCGAAGCGCTCTGAGTGGTGGACCTGGGCATTGACCATTTCACCGCGTAATACAGCGAGACCTTCTCCGGACCGTTGCCAAACCTTCTGAAATCCGAAAACTCTGCCCATCAAGTCGTCTGGCTCTTCTATCGTGTGCCGTAAATCCCGTTGGAAGTCCTCCTTTATGAGTTCCCCATACACTTCCACGCCCGCTCCTGGGAATACCCAGCGGAAGAAGAGCGAGGCCATTTGGTTCTCTAGCGGTTTGTTTCGGTCACTCATAAAATCGTATGTGACCCCCGTGAAAACCCTGAGAATATCACGGCCTTGAAAACTGCCGTCGGGGTACAAGTTGTGAATGAACCGTGCCAAACCCAACTCGAGACCATCAATTCCCCTGGGGACCATTACCACCGTTGCGCCTGTGACGATTTGGCGACCTGCGTCCGTCCCTACAGGTGAAAAATCAGATTGGTTCGGCCAGCCTAATAAGTAACGACCCTGCAGACGGAGTGCCCACAGGTCCACAGGTCCACTAGTTTGCCCGAAGATATGAAGGAACCCACCTGCATTGTTCCCTAGAAGGAGTGGGTAATGAAGCGCCGGCCCCCACTGCTGTCCAGCACCCGACACGCCTAGCGTTACACCGGGGAGTTTCACGTGCAGGGCCGACGATCCTAAGCTTAAGCGCCTGTAACCTTGATCGCCAAATCGCTGCGGCTGGTCAATCGCTGCGGGCCGACGCTCGTCCCAGTAAACCGCCTCCCCAGATTCACCATTGTCGGCCAAATCGAAGTTCCCATTCTCTGTCCAGAACCCTTCCGGAGCTAACCGAATGTGGAGAAGGCCAAAGCTAAGAAATCCACCGACTCCTGCGACTGCCGTCAATCCTCTGCCCGCCCACATCGCACCGTCGTTCTCTCCGAAAGGGTAAGCTGAGTTCGATAGAAATTCCGCCTTAGGACGGACCCATCCAAACTCTAGACCTCCAGGACGTCCCGCAGTGAAATCCATCCGATCCCGCCACGGATGATCTGTACTCACCGGGAGAAGAGCAGGGACTTCGTGAGGTGCAATTCCTCTCATGGTCCAGACATAAAGAGGTGCCTTTTCAGCAAGTTGGAGGACCCTCAGATACCTTTCCGCTTCGCTGCCCACCAGCAGTCCTTCCCCTGCCCTCCACGTTGGATCCCCTTGAGCCCATAGGCTGACTGAAGACCCATAAGTGACGTAGATGATGAATAAAGTGAGCAGTAGTCTCAAAAGTCCCAGGGGAGAATCAACTGCGAATCGGTATCTAGGCACCGTGAGAGAAAAACCTTTGGACGCACTGCAATGTGTTGAGTAGGTTAGATTTTACGTAACCAAACGTGCTTTTATCGTACCAGTAGTGTCCGTCCTTGGGAAGCTTACTCCGAAACTACACAGTAGTGCTACCATGACCTGTAATATTATTCAACGAAGGATTTTACTGTGCCTTACGTTGCCTCTTTGTTCTTGGGGAATAATACCGACTACGGCAACGGGACAGCAGGTCTCCATAGAAGCCCTACCGACCCTGACAGGGCAGGTCGAGGATCGCCTGAGGACGGCCCAGCTACTGGGACAAGCCACTACTGAAGGATACCTAATCCGCACACCTTCAAGCCTTCTGACAGGAATTCTTGGTGACACCTCTGTGTGGTCAATAAGCCTCTTGGCACCTGAAATACGAGGCATCACCAACTCCGATCTTCCATTCTCATTCAATGATGGGGCCCTCTGGGCTGGAAGAGGCTGGAACCGGATCATTACGATCGGGGCTAGAACTCGGCTAGGCCCAATTACATTGGTGCTCGCACCCCAGCTCATCTACCAAGAAAATAAGTCATTCCACTTCATCCCCTACCCTCTTGATGCCAATCCAGAACGGAATGCTTATGCAAACCCTTTTCATCCCAAGCCACAGTCGATGGACTATCCCATCCGGTTCGGAAACGAACCGCTGGATAAGATCGACTGGGGACAGAGCAGCATCAGGATTGATGCTGGACCTCTAGCGTTTGGCTTTTCAACAGAGAATGCTTGGTGGGGACCGGGTTTGCGCAATGGTATCTTGATGAGCAATCAAGCCGCTGGAGTCCCGCGCGCCTTCCTCCAGACCAAAGAACCACTCCGTACCAAGCTTGGAACATTTGAGGGCCTATGGATATTGGGACGTTTGCAGGAATCCGATTTTTTCGATCGTGATTACTCAAATGACCACCGAACGCTGAATGGAATCGTCCTGACGTTTCAACCATCCTTTGACTCAGGGCTTACCATTGGGGTGGCTCGCACAGTTTTCGCTTCTACCCTAGAAAGCGCTTCCGCGTGGAAGGCTGGCCTTAACGTGCTGCACAGTGTGGGTAGGCCGAACAGAGAAGACCTGGATCCAGGAATCCAACTGGAGCGTGACCAGATCTCTGCTCTCTTTGGTCGGTGGGTCTTCGCTCCTCACGGGCTAGAAATTTACGGGGAGTGGGCACGGTTTGAGGAACCAGCCTCGTTTAGAGATTTCTTGGAGTTTCCTCAACACTCGTCCGGATATACTGCAGGCTTCCAATGGGTACAGGCATCCAACCAGGACGCGCGCCTGAGGGCTCAGGTGGAGATCACAAACCTAGAGCCTAGTAGTACGTTTCGTCACCGGACACCTTTCAGTAGCTACGCGAGCCAAGTTGTACCGCACGGCTATACACATAAGGGCCAGGTCATAGGTTCGGGTATCGGACCCGGTGCATCCAGTCAGTGGCTGGCCCTCGACCACCTAGATTCTACGTGGAGCGCCGGTGTGTTCGCGGGTCGGATCCGATGGGATAGCGCCGCTTGGCTCACCTCTGCTGTGAAGCGGTGGGGCCGGGAGGACGTGTCTATGTTTTGGGGTGCCAGAGGAGGGGTAGAGGTTTCGGGATGGGGACTCTTTATGGATATTTCTCACGGTGTGCGTATCAATTATCTGTTCCAGACCTTCATTCCTGATCCAGTATCGGGGAGAGCAGAAGGAGTGGATGTAGAGAACACCTCCATCTCCGTTACTCTGGCCAAAAGCTTATGGCGGTGAATCAAGCCGGCGACAATGAAAGAGTCCCTACGGGTCACCATGGTAATAGCATGACCCTAAAGGAGTTGATTCTCAGTATTTCTCGGCGCTGGCTACTCGTGGGAACGGTATGGGGGTCAGTGATCGCACTCGTGTTCGCTTGGACCTTCATTGCGACCCCACTATACCAGAGTACTGCCGTACTTCGGATTATGGATCAGCAAGCTGATATGGGTATGTCTCAGCAACTTGGGGATATCCCTGGTGCGGACTTACTCGGATTCGGCCGGGACGAACTCGAGTCCGAGGTAGGAGTTCTCCGAAGTTGGCGTCTCACCGAAGCCGTTGTCGATTCGCTGACTCTGACAGTGGAGGTCAAGAAGCCAACCGGAATCCGCAGGAAAGTGTTGGAAGTTCTGTCAGTTGGTGATGAGGAGTGGGAGGGCAAGCTCACACTTAGACATCAGGGCGAAGAAAGTTACTCAGTGAAGCTCAAAGAGCCCCGGAAGCCTGCCCG
>Ga0315336_1005756_pt1 | contig 13259 bp, 10 predicted proteins | sample ASW5metaG_FD_204512 | JGI IMG/M metagenome (GOLD analysis project Ga0315336, IMG submission 204512) | Ammonia-oxidizing marine archaeal communities from Monterey Bay, California, United States - ASW #5 | ecosystem: Environmental > Aquatic > Marine > Intertidal zone | place: USA: California...
GTGATGTTACGCTGGCCACCGGGTAACCGTTTCCTCGTGATTTCGATACATGCTTTGTTTAATATTGGTTTCGCTTGCCAGAGTCGGTGACTGAGCTGCGCAATGCCTTTCGGCCAATTCGAATGCTTGCTATCAATCGCGTTGCTAATCGCTAGTCTGTTAAGTTCGTTCGCTAGTTTTGTACAAGTTCCCTTAAAAACGCCTCCGCCACCTTTTTGTTTCAAAAGGAGAAATACGGTTTCGAGCAAAGGATCAGAGTCGAAGGCATCAGCCAGTTCGGGATTCGTCTTATTCTTTCGCCAGGCTTTTCCTTCCAGGATGTTGAGAATTCGGTTGAGTTCCGACTGGTGAGGCACTAGGCCAGTTTTCTTGCATAGGAAATAGGCCAACGCTGCCTGCGTACGAGAATGGCGTATCGGGTATTCGGATTGCTGTGTACGTTTTTTTCTCAGGGGCAGCATGATGCAGGGTACGCCTAGCGGATTGACGTACAATTTCGGTCGGATCTTGAGGACGGTATCCAGGATGAGCTGGTCACGTCTTTCGAATTCAGGGGGGGATTGTCCTTCACTCACTTGTCAACTCTTGGGGTGGGATGGATCCATCCGCGAGAAAGCTGCAACGGTCCATCCGCAGCGAGCTATAGGAAGACGCAAGCCGGCGAACGGCAGCCAGCGAGCGAGACGATGGTTCCGAGTTACTGACCTAGGCGGGACAGATAGTCCTGCACAGATTCCTGCACGGTAAGCTTGTGCAACAGCCCCAAATGTGCGATATCTGTTACTAAGAAGGGCCTTAAAACACAGTGTTTTATGACCGCGAGACTCGCTCCGAAGCCGAAGGTTACAGGTTCGAATCCTGTCGGGGATACTTTTTCTTCGCTACTGTTGTGCAGTGTGGGATGGCCTTTTGACCTTGCCTCGCAGTTATCGACCTCTGCGCGTCCAATGGGCCTAGGGCGCCCAGCGAAAGCCCGGACTTAGCGAAAGAAATGTTTGAATCAGGGTTTAATGGCTGCTCAGACATAAATTGGACCCTTCTAAGCGAGAGGAAAGGTCACTGGGGGACATTCGTCGCGCAAACATTATGAAGAACCTATCGTCTTGAATTCAGAGGAGAGACTCAACATGCCGGTTCAAGCTGAGATTGCTACCAGACAACGGCAAGCTGCCGAATTATTTGATAAGGCCGGTATTCTTGTTTCAGAAGAAGAAAAAGCTTCCCTGGAAATTGCAGACTTCGGTCTCGGTGACTTCGAGGAATCGGGACTGGGAATCTTGGTGTACGTGAACACCGATCGATGTTGCGCCAAAGAACTAGCCATGTGGCCGGGTCAAACGTGCCCCGAACATCGACATCCCCCGGTCGACAGCGACCCCGGCAAGGAAGAGACGTTCCGATGTCGATGGGGCGGAGTCTATCTGTACGTTGAGGGAGAGGCTGCTAAGAACCCCGCGTGTACTCCTCCCGGAGACAACGAAGCGTATACCGTTTGGAACGAAATTATTCTCAAGCCCGGCGAGCAGTACACGATCTACCCAAACACGCTCCATTGGTTCCAAGCGGGCGAGCAAGGTGCTGTTGTGTCGGAATTCTCGACGCGAAGTACGGATGAGAAAGACATATTCAGCGACAAACGGATTCAGCGAGTGCCAGGTTATTGAAGTCTGTGCGTCGGGCAATGCCGGGAAAAACGGCCGGCAGATACGGATCGGCATCACGTCGAAACCCCTTGGCTCGAACACCAAAAGATTGCGTCGCAGTGACTTTCTTGATAGACTAATACTAGGTATTTATCCATGCGCCGATGGTTTAGCGCGTTCTCTGCACGTTTCTTGAGGAAGCACGACCGCCCCATTATCGAAACATCGCACCGTATGGGCCCTTTGATATTCACTTGCGATCTTTACATCTGGAGCCCGACGCTCATGAAATCAATGCAATTTGCTTTTGCTATCCTACTTATCTTTATCGTTGCCGCGCCGGCAGGCGCTATTACTTTTGGCCAAGTCGACGACTTTCAAGACCTCTCTACGCAAAATTGGACGTCAGGTCTCCCAAACCCGAACCCGCCGATCAACGCCAACAACGCCGGCCCCTCGGGCGGTGGGGACCATGCCCTGCAAGTTTCGGCCAACGGTTCGGGCGGCGCCGGTGGCTTGCTCGTAACGTTCAACACGTCCCAGTGGCTAGGCAACTACACCGCCAACGGCGTCAGCAAGATTCGGTTCGACGCGAACAACGTCGGCCCCAATCCGGTGAGCCTGGGCTTTCAGATCAATAACGGCTCTGCCATCACTTTCGACACTGGCGTCATCAGCCCGGGTAGCGGTTGGAACTCCTACGAAATTTCGCTCACGTCGCTCGCGTTCGGAAGCACGACGAATCTTACCAACGTTACGGACTTTCGTCTGCGATATATCCAGGGCGGAACCTTCATCGGCGGCGTTGTTGCAGAGGTGCAAGTCGACAACATCCGAGCCGTGCCGGAGCCTAGTGCTTTGGCGATCGCATCTTGGCTCGCCGTGCTGGCTGGACTTCGTCGACCTCGGCGGGCTCCCCGTTAGAACGTTTCACTGCGTGTCGAAACCGTTCGCACATGGCAGGCCGTCTTTTTATCGATGGATGCGCAACGAATGAATCCCGCAGCCAGCAAGGACTTGCTGAAACCTGGCTTTCTTTGGGTGTCCTAGTTTCGGTGGCTGCGATCGAGACTCCCCCTTGTGGTGGATAACCAGGGCGCTACCGGGGTGAATTGTGCGCGCTGCGTAGGGGTCCCACATTTTCGTGCAAAACTCACCCATTCTGCGCGGGACTCCTTAGCATTAACTCTGCAAACACAGTCTCGCCGGTAGGACAGTCCGCGCAAAAAGACGTGAATTTACGTTTCCCAAAGCGAATTTACGGCGCCTTTACGCGCCTTTTTCTGGTCAGCGTAGCGGCCAACGTGTTTCAAGTTTTCAAAGAACAGCGCAATTGCGCGTACACCGATTATCGATATTTGGAGTGAAAACGCGAGGACGTTTTTTGGCCGCCCGTAAAGAGGTGATAACAGTCCCAACGCAATCAACCGTTTCTTTGTCTACGACGGGACATTGCAATCACGCTGGCGACGAGAAATAGCGCTGCGGTGGTTGGTTCGGGGACACGGACAAATATGTCGTCAATTTTCAATTCCCCTCCTGCAATGGAGAATGAGCTGATAGGTCCTATCATTGTGATGGTACCTATCTCGCCGGTGATGCCGAACGGACCGTCAGGGTCGCCGGACTGAAAATCTACGGTCGTCGAAATCGAAACTCCGGCGACGGTCGTTCCATCGAGGAAACTGAAACTGGCGTCGCTTGGGGAGACAGGCTCCACACCGTTTATTACAATCTTCCTGCCGGCGCCACTCTCGTATGGGAAGGAGATTTCCTGGACGCCAGCCGGCAGTAGAAATTCCATTCCAGGGCCTGGGATCACAAACGCGTGATCTAGACCGGCGAAAAACTTAAGACTCGATAGAGGAAATAAATCAACGACCTCAAATGACAACCCTAGAGATTCGAAGGTCTCGCCGAGAATAAACGTCTCATTCTCTGTGTAATCGCTAAAATCAGTGAACGCCCCGAGTGCAGAGACTTGTAAGAAGGCCAGCAAGATCAGTGGAGGAAGCAGAGTTCTCATTTCAGTGTGCTCCAACTTACCATAGACAATGAGTCATCGATGGTTGCATTTGGAGGGAACACCCCTAATGCTTGCCAACTGCTGCATTATCGTGATGGCAGACCTGGCGAGCATATTGACATCTCGCAACGGTAACCGCAATCATACCATACTGGTGTCGGCTCTGTCAAAAAAACGCATCCTTCGGCGGCGACTTCGACGTGGACGAAGATGATATTGACGTCATCCTTGACAATCGGGACATGACCGGCACCACCTACGCGGATGGCGATCTGAATGGTGACGGCATCGTGGATGCAAACGACTACGATCTGGCCTTCGCCCAGTACGGCTTGACTTTGGATTGGGTGAGCTAGGGCTTGATCATCCACCGGCCCATGGCGCACTGCTAGAAGCGTCGCGAATCTAACAAGCTGCCAGCCCGCGCCGTTTGCGTTTCGACTGTGAGGACGAGACAAGATCGTCGACTGTTTCGAGGATCTCGGGCCTACGGATCTGAAGAGCTAGCCGGTGGCTGCCCCGCCGGTTTGCGATCATTGCAACCGAAAAACATCATGTGCTGCCACGGTAGGCCGTCGAACTCTTTGACCAGTTTGAAGCCGTTCGGCAGTAGCTCTTTGAGGATCTGCGCTTTACTCATCTTGTGTAGCGTCTTGATCGGCACCAGAGGGTCTTCGGTGCGGAATTCGAGCAACACTAGTACGCCGTCGGCCGACAGCGATCTGCGCATTGCCCGCAGCATGTGCTCGGGATGCGAGAACTCGTGGTAGACGTCGCTGCAGAGGATCAGATCGACTTTGCCGGTGGGCAACTTGGGATCGTGCAGGTCACCGAGGATCGGCACGATGTTGGTGATGCCCGCGTCTGCGGCGCGCTCTTCGAGAAACTTGAGCATCTTCGTTTGCACGTCGACCGACAGGACCTTGCCTTGGGGGCCGACCAGCTTTGCCATCTGGAGCGCGTAAAAACCGTTGCCGCAGCCCATGTCGCAGACGGTCATGCCGGGCTTGAGCCCCAGCTCGGCGAGCATCAGCGAACAGTTTTCTTCGCTCTGGCGACTTTCACGGAGCAGCCACTCGGCCCCCGAATAACTCATCGTGGGAGCGATGCGCCGGCCCTTATAGAACTGCAGCGGCGGGGGGATTGCATCCTTGTCCGCAGCGGTCTCTCGCTGTGCGATGGCAAGCGGAGTTTGAACGGCCAGCGTACACGCCAGCAGCAGGCAATGGACGAAAAACGTTTTCACGGCGAGCAATCTGGTGAATCGTCGCGCGAACAATAAGACATCTTTAAGTGATCGGTCGTCTATCAAAACGACGCTCTTCTCCCTTTTCTGTTGTCCGCGTGCTTTCCCGAGCAACAACCGAAGGCACATATTCACTTTGGGACTTCTCATGCCCGGTCGTGCAAGGGTCTCGGTAAGACTATCAGACCGAGGAGTCCGCAGAGCAGCAACCCCAGCGTCATCGGCTCGGGCACAGCGGTTGGAGCAACGATCGGGCCGACGCCGCTGCCGTGCTGAACTTGCCAGAGGAGAAAATCGTCGCCATCGACGTCGCCATCCTCGTCGGCGTCGCCGTCCATGTGCACGGCTCCGGTTGCCGTGCCGTAGCCTGTTTCCCACTTCGTCAGATCGGCGTCGTCCACGTCGCCATCGAAGTCGAAATCAGCGCTGTACTTTCGCACGGCCTTGAGCGTGACGCTGTTCGAGGCGTAGATCACGTCGTAGTCAAGCGCCGGCAGGAGACCGGAGGTCGTTACCGTGTCGAACTGGTTGTTCACGGTCACCGCCGAGATGATCTCGAACATATCGCCCAACTGTGGCTGGAAGACACCGCCACCGGGGTCGATCTGCTCGATGGAGAGCGTACCATCCAAGTCGACGGTGTCCTGAGACAGGAGCCGATCGAACAGATTGACGTGGGTGCCGCCGATTTCGAACTCGACCGTCGCTGCGTCGTCGACCTCGTAGAGCCCAAAAGCCGGAACGGCCATCACCGTTCCCAAGCCGATCGCATGTGTGCCGTTGATTCGAACATCCTCCAGCGAGCCGAAACCGGAGAGCGTGTCGTTGACGTCGATCAGATTGCTGGCTCCGTCGCCTTCAATATCGCCATTGTTCACAAAGTCGCCGTTGATTTCACCGCGGCCGGTGATCTTGTGTCCGTTTTCCTGAGTGAGAGTCTTGCCCGTCGCCACGTTGATCTGGGCGCGATGCTCGGTATGATTGAGCAAAATTTCTCCAGTGCCGGAGAGGGTCATCGAACTTAGCCCGTCAAATAGCACTGTGTGAAACGTGTTGGAAGTCGACGGATTCACCGTGACTAAACCATCGTTGGTTAGCGAGCTGCCTTGGATTTGCAGCTGGACTGTGGGTCCGGCACGAACGTTCACGTCTCCGTCGATGGTTACGTCGGTAAAGGTAACCGTTCCGCGGACTTCGATTCGGCCGGTGCCTGTCGTTTCCAATCGGCCTTGATTCAGCCCGGTAGAGGTGTTGAACATCACGGTCCCGTCTTCGGCAAGAATGCGGCCAGTGGTGGGATGTTGATCGATAGTCAATCCGGTGGCGACGTCGAGCGTCGTGCTCGCCAGGGCTTGCATGAGATTGTTGTTGGTCTTCGTAAATGCGTTAAGCGTGAGAACGCCTATGGTTGAGGTTGCCTCGATCACTCCGTCGTTGACTAGTGCCGCAGAGATGGTTCCCCGGCCGCGGATCGTGTGATTGGGACCCTGAGTGACGACCGCTGGCGAAAGGGTCTGAAAACTGCTCGCACTGGTTTCCAAAACGACCTGGCCCGTTCCGCCGAGAGTCATTGAATCGTCGAAGCGAAGCGTTCCCGCGTTGATGACGCCATTGTTGGTAAACCCGGCGCCTTCGATTCCCAGGAAAAAGCTTGCGTTGACGGTTGCTTCGTTCACGACATCCTGAAGCCTTGCCCCCGACGTACCGACGACACTGATTTCACCTCCGCCTGAGGACTTCAGAGAACCGCCGATGATTTTCGTCCCATCGAGAGTCACGTCTCCAGTGTCAGCCACAATTTGGCCGGAGGCGTTTTGAGTAATCAGCGGCGTAATGATCTCCAGCTTGCTGGCTACGGTTGAACTGAAGAGATTGTGGTTCGTCTGCTGCGTTCCGGCGAGGACGAGCGTGAGCGGAAATCCAGTACCTGCCGGGTTGAATGAGCGAACGGTGCCGAGGTTCAGCAGAGGAGCGTTGATTCTGCCTTGCCCTTGAATGACGTGTTTGGCATTCTGCGTGACCAGGCTGGACGATTCGATCGTGGCGCCTCGGTCGATCGTAAACGGAGGGGTTCCTGGCGAGAAATGCCTATTGAGCTGAATCGTGCCCTTGCCATCGATCGTGGTCGCAATGTTAAAGTTGATGCTGGAGAGCAGGTCCGCGACGTCGCTGTTGACAACGATCTCGCCGAAGTTGGTCAACGTGCCGTTGGTGATCGTCAGGTCGTTGCCTCCGAGCATGTTGATTAGACCGTCATCTTCAACCTCGAGTGTCTGGATCAAACCGTTGACGTTCAGGACCGTCGGAGCAGGCGCGCCGACGATGGCGTCGTCCATGAAATTCGGCGGGTTGCCGGGGGGATTGGACCAATTCGCACTGGAATTCCAGTTGTCGTCGCCGGCCAAACCGGTCCAGGTGACCGTCGCACCACGAACGGGCACTAATCCCATCACCAACGTGATGGCAAAGGGTAGCGACAAGCTCTTCAGGCTGAACCAACCACTGTGGTGCAACCGCGCTTCCATTCCATCGAAATCCATCGCTTTGGCCCATCGACTAAGGTTTACCAGAACGTGCCCAAGAGTGGCTTCTATTGTAGCTTGAGTGAGCTACGGAAGCATGCTTTTGGCGGGATCGCAAGAGGAAATTCTTGGAGATCGGTCCACTGGGCGTCGTGGCGTTGTCGGGGACCAAGACTTTACGGCAGCAGGAGAGCCCAGGCGAGGCAGGGGCTGATGCCAGGACTAGTCGAACGCATCAAGCTGCGTGCCACGATTGCGCGCTGCTACTTCGACGATGCGTCGGCACCGACCAATTCGTCGATCTGTTGCCGCATCTGTTTGACGAACTTATTTTCGTCCATGGTGCCGCGGACGGCGGTGAAGTCGGCTTCCGCTTCGCTGTCGTCGCCGCTAACTCCGAACCCGGTGCGGGTGATCTTGTTGAATTCCTTGCTGGCATCACCCAGGACGAGATTGAGAAACTTGGAACGTTTCTGCCGCAGCGAATCTGCCGCGGCCTGCCAATCGTCGGCAGTCATCTCGGCCGGTGACTTGCCAAAGTGCTTCTGGTACGCCCAAGCGACCCAGGCCCATTCGTCCTGGGCATACGTAGCATGGATCGTCGCCAGCTCGGTTTGGAGCTGATCAACAGAATCGATCGCACCTGACTCGAGGCGGTCGCAGAGCTGCTCGAAGCGCTTCTGCGGCATCATCTGGCCTGCCAGGTCGATCCAGTCCTCGCTGAAGACGGCATCGGCATGCACTGCCGCTGGGTCTTGGTCGCCTGCGGTTTGGTAGCGCTGGACCAGCCGATCTTCGAGATACAGTTCGATGCCGGCTTGATAGAACTTAATCGATTTGCGGAGCAGCACGCGGCGGACCTCCGCACCGTCGAGCTTGACGACGTCCTGCGAGCGGTCTGCCGTTTCGTAGGTCTGGCTGAGTTTTTCGGAGCCGCGCAACATGCGGCCGACTGTCAGTGGGCTGAAGATGTCGAAATCGATGATGTCGCGTTTAACGATTGACTTGCGACGGTCGCGAGCGGGCCACTTGGCACCGTCGCGGACAGTGCCAACGGTCGAGAGGTACAATCCGGGAACCATCTCGCAATGCCCCTGTGCGTTGGCTCCGATGTGGCTGAAAGGAAAGTCACGCGTATCGAATGTGCCGGAATGTTTTCCCAAGACGACCGAGAAGGGACCGACCCGGCAGGGCCACATCAAGTAGGAGAACGAGCCCGTTTTGCAGCCCCGCTCCAGTTTGCCCTCGTGTACCGGGCCAAGTTTGTACATGTGGTTGGATTGATTGGTGCCGCTGCCGGCGTTGTAAAAGCTCATCAGCCCGGCAATTAACAACGTGCTCTTGTGATGCGAGACGGTGTAAGGACCGGCAAACAGGCTGCACGCTTCGCCGTGGAAGCCTTCACAGTTGGCGAAAAACAGGGATGCTTCGGCCGAGAACTGTTTGCCGATCTGGCAGCCTTGTCCTACGAACGTATTGCTGAGGATGGCCCCTTCGTCGACGGAGCTGCCTTCGGCGACGATAAAACCCTTTGCCAGAACGCCGGCGCCAACGAGCGTCGGAGCCTCAGTGGTGCTGAGAATGGTGCCGTTTTCTAGTGAAGCAGCTCCACGGACGACTGCCGAGGCTCCGATGTTCACGTCGACGATCCGTGCTACCGATAGAACCCGTGCAGCAGGCCCGATTGTTCCTCGATTGCCGTGCGCTTGGTTAGCAGCGGCGTTAGCGAGGTTATCAAGCCGTTCGGTCAGCTTTGGCCGCCAGCGGACCAGGCATTGCAGGTAAGCGAACTGTGCGGAAAGCTCGTTAAAGAGCGTCACCTCGCGGCCGCCGCCTTCGTTGAGTGCTTCGACCTCCACCCCATTTCCGAAAGTGGCGTCGGCCCCGGTCGCTAAGGTGCCGACGTCTTCGATGCAAGCCCCTGCGCCGATCGAATAGTTGGCGATGTGCGAGCCGATGTTGGCGATCCGCACGCCGTCGCCCACGATACAGTCCGCCAGGTAGGTGCCATACACGCCGGCCGGTTTTTCGACACCATTGCCGCAGTCGACTGAGCCTTCAAGCTTTCCTAGCCGAACGTTGCCTGAGAATGTAACGTCGCGCAGCCGCGACGGATCGAACTTCTCGGCCACTTCAACGTTCTGCCACACCTGGGCCGTGCAGCCGCGGGCCTCGAGTTGCTCGATCTCTGCGGAGGTTAAAGGGCGGTAAGACGTAGCTTCTACTGGCATCGTAATTCCTTCGACCGCCAGGCGGCTCCTAAATCCCCCATCGAACTGAGGCGAATTCTCAGAGTTCGTTGCAACAACTCGCGCAAGATCGGCGTGCAACCGTGCCGCAAGATCGACGTCAAGATCGTCATTCAGACGCCAGCAGCGACGCCCCCTTTATACTTCTCCCAAATCTGCGGCATGAGTTCCTGAGTTTGGGTTTCCAGCTCTTCGTCGCTGATGGCCGTCAACCGCCCGTCGACTTCGTACTGATCCAGCACCCAGCGGGCCAGTTTGTGGACCTTGATCTTACTGATGCGATCGTCGCCTTCCAGGCCGAAGAATTCGTTGACCCACAGGGCGATGCCGTCGGCGCCGCTCTTGTCGGTAATCGCCACGCGTGGCGGTCGACCCAACAGCTTGGTGGTGTCCATCACGTTGTAGATCCGCTCGTCGGAGCGTAGCCCGCCAGCGTGGATGCCGGCGCGGGTTGTGTTGAAGTATTTGCCGACGAAGGGGTAGTTTTCCGGAATGGGAAAGCCGATTGACTTCATGTATTCCGACAGCTCGGTGATTACGGTCGTGTCGATGCCGCACAGATCGCCCTTCAGCGCAATGTACTCCATGATCGCCCCTTCGATCGGCGGATTGCCTGTCCGCTCGCCATAGCCGAACAAGGTGCCGTTGGCGGCGTCGCAGCCGTAGAGCCAGGCGGTTGAGGCGTTGGCATGCACGCGATGGAAGTCGTTGTGCCCGTGCCATTCGAGCCGATCGCTGGGGACGCCGCATTCCTTGTTGAGCTTGTAGATCAGCTTGGGAATGCTGCGCGGCAATTCGGCGTTGGGATAGTGCAAGCCGAAGCCCATCGTGTCGCACAGCCGGATCTTGACTTTCATCGAGTCGGGCACCTGCTCCGACATTTCCATCAGCCGATCGACAAACGGCAGCACGAAACCGTCGATGTCGGCGCGAGTGAGGTCTTCCAGGTGGCAGCGAGGTCGCACTCCGGCTTCGAAGGCGGCGTCGACCACTTCGCAGTAGCTATCCATGCAGTCCTGCCGGCTCTTGAACTTGAGCTTCTGAAAGATGTGGTAGTCGCTGCTGCTGGTGAGCATGCCGGTTTCTTTCAGGCCGGCTTCTTTGACCAGGCGGAAGTCGCCTTTGACGGCACGAATCCAGCCGGTGCACTCGGGAAATTCGTGTCCCAGTTCGCGGCAACGGTCGAGCGTTTCGCGATCGTTCTTTGTGTAGAGAAAGAACTCAGTCTGCCGGATGACGCCCTGCGGTCCGCCCAGTTTCGCGAGCAGGTCGTAGATCTTGACCATCTGATCGATTTCGTACGGCGGCCGGGCCTGTTGGCCATCGCGAAAGGTCGTGTCGGTGATGACGATGTCGCGCTTCTTGACCGAGTTGAAATCGAACTCTACCGGTTTGCCGTCGATCGTTTCAATAACGGGATCGTCGGAAAACTTGATCAGCGGCGGCAGATCGTAGTTGAAAGTATCTTCGAGCAGGTTGGGTTCTGTCGTGTTGGCGAGGGGATGCTTTTTTATGGCCGAGGACATCAGATTTCTCCAAGATTACAGCGAAACTCAAGATTTAGGGTAGGATACCTTCGGAATGGTTCCATTCCGCCACTCAGACGTCGACTCCTTGTTCCTGGCAAACTTGCTCGATAAAAGTGGCCGCCTTGCCGACCGTGTCTACCGCCAGAGCGGCCTCTTCGTCCATGTCGATGCCGAATTCCTCCTCAAACATGGCAACCAGCTCGATCGACTGGATGCTTTCGGCGCCGAGATCGGCCGAGAAATTGTCGTCACTCTTGATCGACTCCGTATCGATCTTCAGTAACTTAGCCGTTACCGACTTGATTCTTTCTTCGACGTTTGCCATCGTGAAATCTCCAATAAACAATGAACAGGATTTATGACGAGGGTTGGCGATCTCGCGTCGAGCCCGAGGCAAGCTACACCTGCGGGGCCCCCGGCTTTTTTTCTTGGATCCAATCGTAGTAATCTCGCATCTTCAAATTTCCGGCCGCGTCGTCGTCGGCAAAAATTAGCGACGAAGGATGCAGCTGCAATGCGCTGGCGGTACACATGCTGGTGACCGGTCCCTCGACGGCGTCGGCGATCGCCTTGGCCTTGTTCTTGCCGTTGGCCAGCAGCACGATCTGCCGCGCGGCGAGAATTGTGCCAACTCCCATCGTAATTGCGTAGATCGGCACGTCTTCGCGCTTGTCAAAAAAGCGTGCGTTGTCGTCGATCGTCGGTTCAGCCAAGGTCTTCAGCCGCGTCCGGGAAGAGAGCGAGCTGGTCGGTTCGTTGAAGGCGATATGCCCGTCGGAGCCGATGCCGAGGATCTGAACATCAATCCCTCCATGGTCTTCGATCTGTTGCTCGTACCAGTCGCAGAACGCGCGATAGTTGCGGGTCGTACCGGAGGGGATGTAGACGTTTTGCTTGGGAATATTGACGTGCTTGAAGAAATTTTCATGCATGAAATAGTGGTAGCTTTGCGGATGTTCGATCGGCAGCCCCACATATTCGTCAAGATTGAAAGTCGTCGCCTGAGAGAAATCGAGCCCTTCTTCCTTGTGCATTCGCGTCAGCTCTTTGTAGACGCCTAAAGGAGTTGAGCCGGTGGCCATGCCGAGTACTGCGTCCGGCTTGGTGTTCAACACGTCGGCAATCACCTTCGCGGCTGCGCAGCTCATCTCGTCATAGGATGGCTTGATAACGACTTCCATCTTTAGAACTACCTTTCTAAGACTGTACTACCGCCGTTGCGGGGCATCTTGCATTTCGTGGGTAAGAAGCCACCAGCGCTGACGCTTGAAAGCTACCGAAACCAGCCTGCGCAGCTTGGCTGAAAAAAAGGATAGAACCCATCAGTTTAAGTTTTGGGACGCCGTGTGTCCAGTAGCTCCCTGCGATTCACCTCCGGTCCGAAAAATAGGACTATTGAAACGCGGACGACATTGCGTTGCAGCCAGCCGATCGGGACGAGAGGGCTGCGTAATGAATCGAGATTCTACTGGTTCACTACGTTGTGAGGGTTGCCTGCCAGAAATGCCTCCACGTTGTCGACAGCCAGGCCCAACAACCGCCGCCGGGCAGACTGGGTGGCCCATGCGATGTGCGGAGTGATCGAGCAGCCGGGCTCTTTGTTAAGTGGATGGTCGGCTGGGGGCGGTTCTTTGCTCAATACGTCGAGCCCCGCGCCGGCCAGTTTTCCTTGCTGAAGCGCCTCGGCCAAGGCCGCCTCGTCGATCAACGGACCACGGCTGGTGTTGATCAGATAAGCGGTCGGTTTCATCAGGGCGAGCCGCTCTCGATTGATGATGCCCTGGGTCTCGGGGGTCAACGGGCAATGCAGGCTAACAACGTCGCTTTCCCGCAGTAGCTCCTCAAGCTCGACCTGACGAACGTACTGCGGCGGTTTCTTTGTCGAGCCGCCCGAGGCCAACACTTGCATGCCGAAGGCGTCGGCCAGTCGAGCCGTTTCCCGACCGATCCGTCCCAGGCCGACGATACCCAGCGTCAGTCCGGCCAGCTCCACCAGTGGGTAGTCCCAAAAACAAAAATCGTCGGCCGCAGCCCAGCGCCCCTG
>Ga0315336_1005757_pt1 | contig 13258 bp, 10 predicted proteins | sample ASW5metaG_FD_204512 | JGI IMG/M metagenome (GOLD analysis project Ga0315336, IMG submission 204512) | Ammonia-oxidizing marine archaeal communities from Monterey Bay, California, United States - ASW #5 | ecosystem: Environmental > Aquatic > Marine > Intertidal zone | place: USA: California...
TGGCTGTGGCTTATTGGAGCGATCTCATTGTTAGCGAACAGCGCGACGTGATGCTCAGTGCCGGTGCCGCCGCCGTTGGCATCAATATGACCTTTCTGTTGCCTTATAACTTACTTTCTCGAGGTTGGGACAAAGATTTTCGCGGACTTACGATCTTCGACATGTCGACCGGGACTTTTATACCTTTTGTCTTGGCCACCAGCTGCATCGTGATCGCTGCGGCCACACAGTTTCACGCTAAACTGCCGGACGGTTGCGTCGTGACTGAAAACAGCGTTACGGTTCCGTCCCGACTCGAAGGCAAATATGAAGCGAAACTCTCCGCTCGTAACGAATCCGCTCAAGCGGGCAGATACGAGTTTGCTGGTGAGCCGAGTCTCTCGGAAAGGAAACTAGCAGCGGTTCTGGTCCGCCGCGACACCTACGATCTGGCAACCTCGCTGCAGCAACTCTTTGCCGATGAATCGGGACAAGGAGGACACCTGTTTTCAAATGTTGTGTTCGGCATCGGAGTGGTCGGCATGACGTTGTCCTCGATTTCCTTGATGATGCTCATCTCAGGATTCGTTGTGTGTGAGGTGCTCGACGTGCCGCCGCGAGGTTGGATCTTCCGAATCGGCTGTTTGGCTTCGGCCAACGGAGCGCTGTGGCCGCTCATGTGGCAAGGTGACACAAGAGCCTGGCTCACGATTGTGGCCGGCGTGTTTGGTGCTATGCTCTTGCCCATTGCCTATGTCACTTTCTTTCTGATGATGAACAAGAAGTCGCTAATGGGCGACAATCGGCCTCGCGGGCTTTCCCGAATCGTCTGGAATGTGCTCATGGGGATCGCTGTGTTAGCTGCCACCGGTGCGGGCATCTCCGCAGTCATGAAGAAGGGCGGCAACTACGGTCTTGCCTTCGTGGGTGGCTATGTTGTCCTCGTCTTTGCCGTGCAACTGTTTCAGTCGGCAAAGAAGACTTGATTTAACGCACCCGGTCAGATAACCGATTCCGGTTCATTCCTCGGACGATTTTACTTTCGAGACACGCAGTCCGAACACTCGGCGCAGAAAGTCAACCTCTTTTGCGCCGGCATTGGGGCAGTCGGTGCAAACGAGTTCGACCGTCTGTTTGCAGGCCACGTCTTCGTACCTGTCTCGTATCAGGTCTCCAAATTTAGCGTGGTGAATACGGACTAAGAGAAAGGCGGACCGCCCAAGTCGGCAAGTGAATCTTCCGCCTAAACTGCGGACTCAGCTGAATGAGAGTTACGTGACCACTAAATCTGTTGTTCTGCTGGGACAATAAGTAGTCGTGGAATAACTACGTGATCGGGCTGTTCTAGCATGAATCGAACCGACCGGGCGATTTCCTCGGGCTGAACCGGGTGGCTTATGGCTTTAAGCAATTGCTTTTGATCATCCGACCAGTGTTCCTGCAAATGTGTGGCGGTGTACCCGGGTTCGATGACCATCACCCGCACTCCTGTGCCGGCGAGTTCCATTCGTAACGATTCGCTTAGCGCTTCCACTGCGTACTTGGTCGCTGCGTATACACCTACGGTGGGGCGTACCTTCATGCCGAGAATACTGGACGTAGTGATCAGATCGCCGTGGCCCTGCTTCTTGAAGACCCGTACGGCCGCATATGCAATCCGGGTGCAGGCTTCGAAGTTCACGCGTATCATTGCGGTCATTGCTTCGTCGTCCAAATCGTCCACCGACCCGATATTCATGATCCCGGCGTTGTTGAATACAAAGTCCAACCCTCCGAATTGCTCGACAGCCGTGTCGATCAACCGCTGAGGCAGGGCTGGGTCAGCAATATCACCATCCACTGCTACAACCTCATTTCGGAGGTCGCCGACGAGTTGATTCAAGATATCGGCTCGCCGAGCGGTGACGACCAGCTTGGCTCCTGCGTCGCTGAGAAGCTTGGACGTCGCCAAACCGATTCCGCTGGATGCCCCGCTAATGATTCCCACTGCACCTGACAAATCCATCATAATTCTCCTTGCTATGTGCCCAATTTCTCTCCCAGCGTTATCGCCCAATAGGCAGCTCCAACAGTTTATTCAAGAATGTCGGATACAACGCCCAAATGTATACGAGGGCCGCCTGGACAACACGAATCAGAGAATCTCAATCCTGGTCTAGCGATGCTACTATGTCGGCGCACCGTACGACAGCGTGTGCTGGTCTCGGGTGATCTTCGTTAAATACGGCCAATTCGGCAGGTTCTAGGAGCTTGACGAAAGATTCGCCAATCTCCCCCGAGCCATCCTGGACCGACGAGAGATTCAATCGCAAATGCGCCGCGAAGAACTGGTAGACCGCTTTGCGTTTGGACGGCCCATTGTCGTGTCCCTCATCGGCGAAGTGGGCGTTCTCGACATTTTCCTGGGCGTTGAGCAAGCGATAGATCCGCTGAACATACGGGAACTCCACGTTCGGCGTGTTCGCTGTCCAGTCACCTCCGTCAGAAACTAACAACAGCGGTTTTGGCGCGATCAATGCAGCGATCTCGACGTTGTTCGTCTCGAAATCGCCTTGCACGTGGATCGGCATTCCGCTTTCGCAGACGCACCCACCATAGAAGTGAGCAGAAACTTGCACCACCGGTGCCGACACGTCGATCCGCGGATCAATCGCCGCTAGGATGAATGACTGCGTACCACCTCCCGAAGCGCCCGTAACCGCCAGTCTATCTTCATCGACGATTCCCAGTGAAATCATAAAGTCGACCGCTCGGAGGCTGCTGAAGGTCTGCAATCGCATCGCTTCACCGTGCTTGTGAGTGCAGGGTTCCGATTCCCCGTATCCAAGCATGTCCCAGGTAAACACTGCGGCGCCCATCCGCGCCAATGTCGCACAACGATACTGCGTCGAACTGAGACGGCGCTTGTTCTTCTTGTGTCCGTGCGGTGAGAGGACACCGGGTAGGGGCTTGGTGAATGATGAGGGAAGATATAGATTCCCCGTAACGAAGAATCCGTGAAGGGCCTCGAACGCCACATTCTCTACCGAGTACCCATCGAACTCTCGGCGACTGTGACGGATTGGGTTTAGCGGACAACGGGAGGGTAGACGCTCGAGCCGTGTTCCCTTCAATATCCCCTGACGTATCGCGTCGGCTCGTTGGCGCCAAGCGGATGCGTTTGGGACTGCATTGGCCATTTCAGATAGCCTGATGCGAGCTTCATCCTGAGTCATCACATGGCCAATTCGAAGCACATCGTCAGCAGTTGAACCACTACAGCACGCAGATGCGTAAAGAGCTACCACTAGACGAAGCAACCATATCCAGTCAGTCGGTGCCACCAAATGCCTTGGTATGTATTGGCCCGATAAGAAGTGCAGTCGCATGTCGAGTTTCCTAGGGTGGAGAGCGACCTGATTACCCTTGCACGCGTCGTTACTAGAGCCAGTCAGCGATGGCCGTCAATTGTATCATGAAAAGGACACGCGACTGACTTTTTCCAAGAGAAAAGCAATCAGTGCCTGAGAGATTCCATCACTCTGAACCCGTCCCCGTAAACTAGTGCTCGGAGAATTTTTGGATTCTTCGAGAGTCTTCATCTAGGGATTGGAGAGTGGTTGCACCAAAGGTCTAGATCGACTATCGAAGATCGCGATTATTCACAGGTACCAAAACAATAAACGGTATCATTACTCAGCTTCAGATAAACGAAAACGTGGCCGCAGGTCTGTCAATAAGAGATCAGAACATCAGGAAGCAAATAACGCTCAAGCGACGCCTCGATGTCGACCATTTCGCTAGCCAACATCATAGCGATACGCTTGGCGCCGGCGGGAGTGAAGTGTGTACGGTCACCGATGGGCTGGATCCAGTCGCTCGATTTCTCGCCGAGTCGCTCGAAGAGCTGACGGGTAAGCCGATTCATATCAACAACTGAACAATCGAGATCTCGGGCAACCGCGAGCACTGCCTCAGCAAAAGGCAGATTAGCTTCGGCGGGATCGATGACCCCAGTCTCAACATATTTGCGACGAGTCGTGGGGCTTACCAGTACAACTGTTGCGCCTGCTGCACGCGCCTCTTCGACATATCGGGCAAGGTTGGCGCGGAAGTCGCCATCTGGTGCGGAATCGGTCTCGCGTTTAGCGCCTTTTCCAGAATTGTCGTTGTGGCCGAATTGAATCAGCACATAATCGGGTTGATGAAGGAGCGCTCGCTCCCAATGTCCCTCAGCACGATAACTTTTAGAACTCCGCCCTCCGCGCGCTTCGTTAATTACCATGACTCGATCGTCGAGTAACTGTTCCAGTGCCCAACCCCAGCCTTGGTAGGCGTGGTCTGTACTGTAAGAGGCAACAGTTGAGTCACCTACTAATAGAATTGCGACTTCTTTCCGGGGAAAGGAGTCGGGCAAGGCTTGAGAGTTAAGATACCTCGGCATGAGGGTAGCAACCGCACCCAGTATCGAATCGCTCTTGGTATTTAGTCGCTGAGGTGCTGATGAGACGTTTCCACCTCTAAATACTAGCCGACTACCCCCATCGCCTCCTTTGAATTTGGCGGTCGACCCATCGCTACGGATGACCTCCGATTGTTCAACACCAGTAACGCATTCACTGAGGTAAATGAAAACCCCGTCGTCATTCGTTTCAACTTCGATTATCGGTGGTGAACTTGTTGATTCTGGGTCCCAGCGTTTGCCGAAGGTCCACTGGGGAGTGACTTCGTCTGGCGTGGGTGAGCCTGCTGCCGTGGCGAGATTATCGGAATGCCAAGCGTAGTCGCCATCTTCGCGATGACAGTTATAAAAGTACTTCCGCTTGTAGACGTCCGGGTGGAGGACATTATTGAGATCTTTCACAACACTAATTGGTTGGTCCGCCATGTTCGCCGAGAATCTGCAGTTGAGCAGATAGAATTGAGATGGATAGTGGTTACGACCGAGCAAAAAGCGCGGCGGGCCATCAAACGTACAATTCTGAAGCACAAACTTCATGTTGGGGTCCATGTGGCCGTCGTGCCACAAAGCGGCGCTACGACTGGCGGACTCGAAATGGCAGTCTCGCACAAAGGACCAACCCCGGGGGCAGACGAAGTCAACTCCGCCTTTGAATCGGCAATTGCGGTGGTAGTACATACCAAAGGATGTATTCCAGAGCGACACAGTATCGCCACCGACACCCAGACAGTTGCAATCATCGAGAATCAATCTTTGGGGTTGACCGTACAGTGCAAACGCATGCTCGGAAGATTGCTGTGTGTTTTCGATGGTCAAACGGCGAATCACGACGTCCGAGCCGTAAATGTTTAGCACTGCTGGGCCCATGTTGCCGTAGCGGCGGTCGTATTCGCTCCGCGGGGCATTGAACTGCAGTCGCACGCCGCTACGGCTCTGACCAACAATCGTTATGCGATCTTGCCGTAACAATACCTTTTCTTCGTAGACTCCGTCACGGACAAAGATAGTAATACGATGAGTGTTGCTATCGGGAATCGTATCGATGGCGGATTGCAGAGAGGTAAAATCTCCGCTTCCATCGGTCGCGACGAAAATATCGCTGTCAGTAGCGGTTGGTTCCTCAGCAATCGCCAGTGGAATCGACAGCATCGCCGACAGAACTAGCATGGTTCGAAAGTGGCACATGGCGACAGAGTAGCATCAATTACGAATAGAAATGTGTCAGTGCTAGCGGCACGCTGGACAATGGATACATACAGCACTCTACTTCGTTTTCTTGTACAGTTCATAAGCTCCAGCGACATCGGCAGACAGATAATCGCCTCGGTGAATCAACACCCGGTGTCGCAAGGTCACCGACTCGTCCTCCGGCACTTCCAGGCCGCCAATGACTTCGCCATTCGTATAATCGGCAGCACCGAATGGGTTCGCAGCAAGCAGACCGTAGGGACGCACGTGCCAGCGTGGCTCGGGATCGTGACTGGATGGATGTGCCAAGATGGCTATGCCGACAGTCTCACCATCGACCGGGCCATGGTAGTCGACCCAGCCAGCCCGTTTTCCCCATGCGGCGGTGTTTTCATCGCCATTACTGGAAACGATCTTGCCACCTTTTTTCGCGTCGACCTTTATTGTGCCAGAGACTCGCACAGCAAAGGCGCCTTCTTTCGTATCTCGAATCCTCAGTGGTCCGTCTGACGACCACAAACGAATTCGACAGTCGATCCAGCGAAAGTTGCCCTCGCAGCCAAACTCCCAGAGCCGCTCGTCATGAGCCACGATGTTACCGCTTGGATTAAGGTAGTCGTTGCGAGAAGCCAACGTCGCCACTTTTCCATTCGAATCTGACCGAGTGAATTCTTTGTGCCTGACGCTTCCGATGGGAAGTGGACGGTCCCGCTTCATTTCCGGCTCGTGCCAAAAATCGATACCGTTAATCCCTTCGTACCCAAACCAGAGCGACCGATGATGCACGTGGTCAGTCTCTTCATCGGGACCAGGTTGACTAACCGAATAGGACCGCGTGACTGGCTTTCCGGTCGGTCCGATGACGGGCCACAGCACGGGCCGAGTGCCGGAGCGAGTATGGTACTGGGCGAACATCTCATCGTCGATAGTTACCACGGCACCAGTGTCGATAAGAACGATTCCCAATTTGTGTTGGGGTCCCTGGTCAGAAGCACGTCCGCAAGTCGGCCGGGCGGTTGCTATCAGAATCGCGGTGATGGCCACGGCGCCAATCCAAGCGGTGTAAGTCGTAAAGCACGAGGCATTGCACCACCTGAGACAATCTACATTGAGAATAGTCCGATGAGTGTACATCTTGATATCCCTATGAAAGAAACAGCTTTCGCTATCGGTATTCTCTGGTTTTCCCCAGTTCTTAGCGTCAACTCGTCCAGGCATTCTGTAGTAATCGGATCGGCTTCACCAATAAAACGCCGTCACTGATGTGGAATGTCACATTCTTTGAGTGCCACATCGCATTGAAAGAGTTCGGAGAGGTCTAATAGAGAATGAAACTCAGGCCGTTTCACTCTACGAGCCCCAGTGTGCGGGGTAGCCACATCGAAAGTGCCGGTATGTAAGTGATAATCATTAAGGCCACTGTCATCGCCGCAAAGAACGGAAGCATGGGCTTTGTGACCTTCGCGATAGTGGTTTGACCAACGCCACAACCGATAAACAGGCAGGTCCCAACCGGTGGTGTGCAAAGCCCGATGCAGAGGTTCACGATCATCATCACGCCAAAATGAATCGGATCCATGCCCAAGCCCATCGCTACCGGTAACAAGATCGGTGTGAAGATCAGCACCGCAGGAGTCATGTCCATGAAAGTGCCCACAAACAGCAGCAACAGGTTGATAATCAGCAGTATCACCACTGGGTTATCAGAGATGCTGAGCAGCATTTCGCTAACTGTCTGCGGAACGTTCTGCGACGTCATCACCCAGCCCAACGCCTGGCTAGTTCCAATGAGCATGAAGATGACCGCCGTCGTAATTCCGGTTTGCAGCAGAATACGCGGAATGTCGGACAAGGGGACTTCGCGGTAGATGACCACAGCAAGCACGAAGGCATACAGCACCGCGATCGCCGCGGCTTCGGTAGCCGAGAATGCGCCACCAAGGATACCTGCCAACACGAGAACGATTAGCAGCAGACTTGGCGTCGCAACGGCCCCGGCGCGAATAACTGTGCCGATCTCGAACTTCGTGGGCTCCGATGGTTCGCTTTTCGCCCCGACTATCCAACAGACGACCATGATCGCCAATCCAACAACAATGCCAGGCATCACACCAGCAATAAAGATCGCAGCCACAGAAATCTGCCCCGTTACCACCGCAAATACGATCATAATGTTGCTGGGTGGTATCACTAGCCCAGTCGTCGCGGCTGTGGTAGTTACGGCAACACTGAACTCACGGTCGTAGCCCTTGCGCGTCATCTCGGGAATCATCATTCCACCGACCGACGAAACCGCTGCCGAGGCAGAACCAGAAATCGCCCCGAACATCATGCAGGTGAGTACGTTTACGTAGGCCAGCCCTCCACGGAAACGACCTACCAATGATGCGGCAAAGTCGATCAGCCGCCGTGCCATACCTCCCTCTCCCATCAGGATTCCAGCGAGCACGAAGAAAGGGATCGCCAATAAAGGAAAGCTTGCGATGCCGGCGCTCATCCGCTCGGCTACTGTGTCGCAAGTCGGCACATCGCCGATAGAATAAATCGCCAGGAGGGCAACCATTCCCAGTGCCACTGCTACTGGCACGTGCATCAGCAGCAGCACTAGGAACCCAACAACTAAGATGACTAGTAGCGATTCCATATTCAATAAGAGCGGTTCTTATTTTTGGTTATCTTCGACAATGTTTTCTGATTTACCTCTAATCAACTCAAGAAAGTTTTCACCGCAGAACAGCAGGATGAAGACACCGCTAATCGGAACCGGCAGATAGGCATAACCTTTTTTGATACCCAGCGCCGGCGTGAGTTGCCCAGACTGAAAGGTCTCGGTTACCAGCATGTACCCGCCGTACACCATCGCCAGCGTGGCAAACGCCATTACAACTAGCTGTACGACACCCGCCATCAGACGTTGGGCAGACGGGTCAAGCTTTTTGACAAAGTAATCAACGCCCAAGTGCTGGCCGCGCCCGAAAGCCACTGCCGCTCCTAGCAGCGAAACCCAGATCAGCAGCATAATGGCAACTTCTTCGGTCCAACGGCTCGGTGAATTCAACAGAAAACGTGTGCATACCCCCCACAGTACGTCAAGTACTAATGCGCCAACTACGGCGATCACCGCGAATTCAAGCAGCTTTTCCAGGCTCTGTTTAAGATGAAAAATATAGTGGTACATGCGATCACTTGACCTCACCAATCCGCTTCATCAGATCACCCACCGGCGTTCCCTCGTACCCTTGGTGCATTTGCTTGACTCGTTCAACGAAGCGAGTCTTATCTGGCTTGAGTACTTCTACACCGCGTAGTTGTACCTTAGTCAGCGCTTCCTCAGTTCTTGTCTGCCAAAGCTCCCGCTGATGGACTGAAGACTCGTCGGCTGCCTCTTGGACCCACTGCTGAACATGGGCTGGCATGCTCTCCCAAACGTTCTTACTGATGAGCAGCACGTCAGGAACACGTGTATGTTCGTCAAGAGAGAAATACTTACAGACCTCGAAATGACGGTTCGAGTAGAAACTTGGGGGGTTATTTTCTGCCCCATCGACCATCCTCTGCTGTAGAGCAGTGTACAACTCTCCCCAAGGTACCGGTGTAGGTGAACCGCCGAGAGCTTCGACCATGTTCATTGCGGTTTCACTTTGCTGCACGCGGATCTTCTGTCCCTTCAAGTCTTCAGGGCTTCGCATCATTTTGTCAACTGTGTAAAAGCTCCTTGCACCGGCGTCGTAAAAGCAGAGCCCTCGCAGACCAACCCGCTCTCCGGCCATTAACAGTTCTTTACCAATTTCTCCGTTCAATACTTTCCAACAGTGCTCGTTCCCTTCAAAAACGTAGGGAACTCCGAATACGGCCATTTCTGGCAGGAAGCTTTCCAAGGGCGCTGTGGAGGTTTTAACCATCGCCAGAGCGCCGCGGCGGAGCTGCGCAATGCAGTCCGTCTCGGAGCCAAGCTGCTCATTCGGATAGATTTCAACGCATACTGAACCGTTCGACTTCTCCTCCAGTCGTCCCGCCATGAACGCCAGGGCTTTGTGCACGGGATGGTTTTGGTCGAGACTGTGAGCGAGCTTTAGTAATTGGGTATCACTCGCCCGTTTGTCGGAACCCTTATTTCTGCGGACTACTACTGAAAAACCGATAGTGGAAATAAAAACACCTATAAGTATCCCGGCAATAAACATTGAAGTTGATTTACTAGCCACGAGGTTTCATGCCTCACAAATATTGTTTAGAACTCGATTTCGTTATTTCTACGTCAGTTGGAACCCGGGATCTGCGGAACAAGGGAGTATGGCATAGAAAACGGGGTCTGCGTATTTCAGGCCATTTATTGCAAAAAACACCTACTGAATGCATTGGTGTTGGTGGCTATGATTAGTATGTAAGGATATGCAGGCTCCACAAGCCTCGTCTGCAGAGCTTTGGCTGGCCAGTGCCATCGACCAGTGGGTGGGCGGCTTGGTCCTGCATATTCGCTGCTTTCGGCGTGTTGCGGTCCAACATTATTGCGCAAGAAGTGATTCATGGTTTCCACGGAAAGAACTGAAAAACAAGACACTGCTGCTGCCTCCGCGAACGGCGCTGCAGACTCACCGGAAAGTGTGTCGCTAGCCTGTACAGTTAGGCAGGCGATCATGCAGCAGCCCGTGTGGGATATGCATACGCATCTCTACCCACCCGGTTTTGGCTCGCCATTGGCAGGCTCTGGAGCTGCGTCGGACCCCAAAGGACTACTTCTATGGGGAATTGATGAATTACTTACGTACCACTACCTCGTGGCCGAGGTCTTCCGTGTCGTGCCACCGCGCAAGTTGCCTTACGAGCAATTCTGGCGGATGAAAAAGCATGAGCAAGCCGACCATATTTGGAAACACCTGTTCCTAGAGCGGACACCCGTTAGCGAGGCATGCCGTGGCGTGCTGACCGCGTTGCAAAGGCTCGGCCTCGACCCAGGAGATCGGAATCTGGATGGTTACCGTAAATGGTTTGCCAACCAGGATATCGACAAGCATATCGACAATGCGATGGAGATTGCAGGAGTCTCTAGGATTACCATGACCAACGCAGTGTTCGACGACAACGAGCGTCTCCGTTGGCTGGAGAATCCCCATGTGGGCGACGACCCACGATTCGCCGGCGTGTTGCGTTTTGATCCGTTAATCCGCGACTGGGACTCGGCCGCACGAGCACTCAGCCGTTGGGGCTACGAAACTTCTGCGGAACTTGACCGATCCAGTATCGAAAGTGCGAGAGAGTTCCTACGTGACTGGATCGATCGTGTTAATGCGATCTACTGTGCTGTGAGCCTGCCGCCGGAATTCAGATACGGAGGCGAGGACGATCGCTCCAGCGGCAGCGTTATATTACGTAGTGTGGTGCTGCCTGTACTCGAAGAACGGGGGCTGCCATTGGCAATGATGATTGGCTCCAGGCAGCAAGTAAACCCACAGCTTCAAGGTGGCGGTGACATGGGAGGATTGTCCGACGTGCAGAGCGTTGTGAGGCTGTGCGCAGACTTCCCTAATAATCGCTTCCTCTGCACGATGCTCGCGTTAGAAAACCAACACGAGCTGGCAGTCGCAGCTCGAAAGTTTGGCAACCTCATGGTGTTTGGCTGCTGGTGGTTTTTGAACAACCCGTCTCTGGTTGAAAGCATCACCCGGCTACGTGTGGAATTGCTGGGAACGAGTTTCATCCCGCAGCACTCCGACGCAAGAGTGCTTGAACAAATAATTTACAAATGGTCGCATAGCCGCGAAATCATCCAGAAAGTGATGCTGGGCAAGTATGCCGACCTCCAATCTACCGGCTGGAATGTTGGCGAGAATGACATTCGTAGCGATGCACAGCAAATGTTTCAATTAAATTTCGGCAGCTTTATTGCAAAGGATCAGTAAATGCTGGTAAGCGGCAAAGTCACTCCTTCGATACTTGGGACATCACCGAGCTTTGGGTTTGGTGATCGCTTGGGTCTCGCCACTCCGGGGCATGTAGCGGCGTTGCAAGAAGCAGGCGGATCGATCCGAGGAATTTTTTCCCAGCAATCGATCCGTGAGATGGAGCGTACAGCCCGAACACCTGAGCAAGTGATGTCCGCAGCTGCGATGGCACTTGAGGCGGTCCAATACACAGAACATTGGGGAGCCGACGCCGATCACCTGAAGACACGCGAGGATGTTGACCGTACTGTTTCAGCCGGTTTTAGCTTTTTCACGCTCGACCCGTCCGATGATGTCGATCAACGCGCAGACAACTATGACCACGACACTCTTGAAGTCAAGCTATCAGCGGTACGTGATTGCACACCTTGGATTGACGAATACTGCGGGACAACCGTTCAAGTAGGCGACACCAAAATCTGTTTGGATCAGGTCGCAGTAGTTCGCACGGCAGTGAAGTACGGTGTAGCGATCATGCACGCGATGCAACTTGCCGAATACGTAGAACGAACGATGCGAATCGTGGGGCGAAAGTGTGAGCTTGAACTTAGTGTTGATGAAACCGAACAGCCAACTACGCCGGCAGAGCACTATATTATTGCCGACCAATTTCGTCAGGCGGGGATACGGCTGATTAGCCTGGCCCCACGCTTTGTCGGATCATTTGAAAAGGGCATTGATTACAAGGGAGATCTCCTGGAGTTGGAGGCTTCTCTTCAGGTCCACGCCGACATAGCCAGGGAGCTAGGCCCCTACAAGCTCTCGTTGCACTCGGGTTCGGATAAGTTATCGATGTACCCAATCCTTGCGCGTGCTACTCAGGGCATGTTTCATGTAAAAACCGCTGGTACCAGCTACCTCGAAGCGCTGCGTGTCGTCGCACTACACGATCCGAAGCTTTTCCGTGAAATCGTAACTTTTTCTCGAAATTGCTACGATCGAGACAAGGCCACCTACCATGTCTCGGCCACCAACGAGAACACAGCATCGCCGAATAGCGTCAATGATTTGGTCGAACTGGAACGTCTCTATCTGGAACGTTGGGAAGATGTTCCTGAAGGGATTGGTTTCACCGCGTCTGGACGTCAAATACTACATTGCACCTTTGGATCGGTGCTAACACACGAACGATTTGGACCACTGGTCATGGACATTGTAGGAACCCACCAGGACACCTACACCGAGGTACTGCGTGACCATTTCGCACGCCACCTCCGGTCTCTCAATACTGGGTAGCCAGGATTCGTCCAATCTAGGCTTGGTGGTATGACGAGTAAGATATTTGAATTGACTTATCCTCAGCAGAGATGCTTGCGTGATCGATATAGATATATGATGAGAACCGCGTACCTAGCTGCTTTCGCTCTCACGTTGGCCACGACGAATCTTGCTGCTACCGAAACGACGGATGAAGTTGGGTGGGCACAATTATCTCGGATTGTGGCCCGAATAAAGCAGCCCGAATTTCCACATCGGGAGTTCTTGATCACCGATCATGGTGCAATTGGCGACGGAAAGACCGACTGCAAATCGGCATTTGAAAAGGCCATTGAGGCGTGTCAGGAGGCAGGCGGTGGCCGCGTGGTCGTTCCAAAGGGCACCTGGTTAGTACAGGGCCCTATCCATCTAAAGAGCAATGTCGAGTTGAACACGGCAGTGGATGCTAAAATCTTGTTCGGCTGTTCTCCGAGCGACTATCTGCCGCGCG
>Ga0315336_1005758_pt1 | contig 13256 bp, 9 predicted proteins | sample ASW5metaG_FD_204512 | JGI IMG/M metagenome (GOLD analysis project Ga0315336, IMG submission 204512) | Ammonia-oxidizing marine archaeal communities from Monterey Bay, California, United States - ASW #5 | ecosystem: Environmental > Aquatic > Marine > Intertidal zone | place: USA: California...
ATGGGTGGTTGAATTGCAGTGTTGACCACCGGGCTTGTAACCGTTTGGGCTGCGGCCGAGGTCTCCCCCTCGGCTAGCCAGGCGTCGGCAACGGCATCCAGCGTTGAGACCGATTCCTTGTCGTCATTTTGAACCGCTGGAGCAGCAGCTTTACCGGCATGGTCCAGTTGCGGTACGAGCAGGCGACCACTTAATTCGTAGACACCCACACCGGCGCCTGCGAGCAAGACCGCCATTGCCAGAAGTCTGGGAAGCCAAAATTTGATTTTGCTTCTCGGTTTGCGGGCCGCAAACGTTTGTTCATTTACCTTGGCTTGGGAAGAAACAACCCCGGATGGATCGCTTGATTTATGACCATGTTCGGACATCGCAACTTGATTCCATGCATGGATTGAAGGGCAAAGAAATGGGAACGGCGCACGGGGCCTCCCACGAAGTCAGCAAAGTAAGTACCAGATTTCCTGCTGTCAGCAAAGAGCAATGAACCTGCCGCTGCCGCTCGGCGGTACGATTTCGGTCACCGGTGTAGCTGGGATCGGGAATGCCGAGTGGAGAAAACGCGGGGAATTGACGAGATCCTGTTTGCTAGCAGGTTGGTCAAAGCGATTGGTGGGTAGGTCGCTGTTGCCGTATCGGGGGTTGCTGCACCGGCATGATTTGAGCCAAGTGGGCCCCAGTGCCGCGTTTCTTCTCTCTCGGAGCCGAGCATGCAGATTGCGCTATTGCCTGGCGACGACGCGCGACGTCCTCCAGCAACGCAGCCGCGATTCATTGGTTAGGTTGCGGCTTTGGTTGGGGACGGCAGTAGTCGAGTGCCAAGAGAGCGTAGGCGGTCACAAGATGAGGATCGCCCTCAAACCAGCGTGCGGTTTGATTGGTCCAACTGCCGTCTGCTTGTTGTTCTCTGGTCAACACCTCAGCGAGTTCCCGCCGCCAATCGTGCACCGAACCGTCGGTATCTTCGACCATGTCGTTGCCGATGGTGTCGAGTGCTTTGGCAAAGGTGTGATAGTAATAATAGAGGCCGGCAGCTCCCATTCCCGGGTTTTCTGCCAGTGTGTAATGTGCCTGGATCCATCGATGCGCGGCTGTAATGCGCGGGTCGTCGCTCGAAACACCCGCATAGATCATGCTCTTGAGTCCCGCATACGTCATCGATCCGTAACTACGCAGGCCGCCGTTAGGAGTTTCACCAGCCTGGCTCGATCCTCCAGCAGCGACCGTGTAGTAAAAACCGCCGTCTTCAACCTTCGTAGCAAAGGGAGTTGTGTTGTGGGGACCTTCCAGGTTTTGGCATCGAGAGATGAAGATCAGTGCTTTTTCGATGCGGGAATCGTCAGCTCCTTTTCCCAATGCGCGAAGAGCATCCAAAGAGATTTGCGTGTTTGACATATCGGGTCGATTGTGTTTGCCATAACCGAACCCACCGTAACTGAGACTGGAACGTTCATGCCCCTCGCCTTCATCCCACTGTAATTCTCCTACGAAGTGATCGGCCTTCTGCAAAATTTGGTCGTAACGACCGTCGACATTCGCCTCGGTCAGACAGACAATTGCCAGGCAGGTTTCGTAGTTTCGGTACCGCGTACCATGTTGGTAAATACCACCGTCATCGCGAACATGGTTTTCGAGGTAACGTAACGCTTTTGCCAGCATGGGGTCATCGACAGAGCGGCCATGTCGAGTCAAGGCGGTCGCAACCAGGGCGGTTACCGCAGGACCGGCATGGTGACTCCAGGAGCCGTCATCCGCCTGGGTCCCTCTCAAGTAGCGAATGCCCTGTCCGGTCGTCCGCTGATACAGTTCCGGTGCTGGGCCAACCGGCGAGTCACTGGGGCCCTCGTCCGCTGCAGCAACGTTGTCGTAGACGATCAGCGTGATAGCAGCGTATAAAAACCAAATCGTAACGTGTGGGTGGAGGAATGGCATGACAGGCTTCCTCTTCAGATGGGTGTTATATCTGAGGTACTACAGAATCTTACGTCACCGTCGGGTCACGGCAAGCCGAAGTGGTTTGGGGCATGCCGCCCGACAAACTTCAGCCCTTGTCGCGAGATTACGGTCTGTGCGGCCCCTTTCGGGCAAAGATCGCGGTTGTCCGGGACAGCTTGCAAGGAAAATGGGTATCAGGTTGTGCCATCCGGTCGCCGTTCCGGAGTCGGTGCCGCACGGGTGGCACGTATCGACGGCCCCGTCTTCCGGTTCCTCACCCCACAGCTGAAGATCCGGGAGTGAAGGGGCGGTTTTTATCTGCGACGCGATGATGACATCGATTGTGCGTTAGCGGTTGATGGCAGCCCACAGCAAAAAGACCAGCCAGGCGGTCACCAGCACCACCGAGGTGGCCAGCTGCAGGGGGTTACGGCGGGGTGGATTCGGTGGGACGCGAAACCGCTCAGAACTCAGCCTGGCCTTGACCATCCCGGAGGTATCATGTCGGTTTGATTTGTGGCGTTGGCCGTTTTTTTCACGGCTTCCACAATGCGGCGACTTCGGCGCGGACTCTTTCAAGAGCTGCGTTCTCCGCTTGAATCAGGCAACCCAATTTGAAAACTGTCCTGGAGCCCTTCGACGAAATCGAAGACATCGTTAAAATCTTCCCGGCGGTCCTCGGGGGTTTTGCGCATTTGGCCTATTTCGATCAGATTGAATACAATTTCACCGAAGTCGCCCGTCGACCTGATTCCCCAATGATTCAATACGTCCTTGGCCATGAGCCCATACTGCTCAAGAGCATAGCAACGAATTGCCTCACACAGTTCCTGTCCGGTAATGTGCTGCTCAGGTTTGTTGTGAGGTTCGCCTTCTGTATCTGTGGGAGGGTAATCGCGACCCATTTCCAGCTTTTCCTGGGCATAGCGAAGCGCGTCAAACACGAACGCATAAGCATCAAATTGATAGCGGCGATCGCGGCGCAGCAGGTCGGCAATTGGATGTTGAGGATCAACCATACATTTATTTTGATTACTTGCGCCGGATAACGCAACAAGGATGATTCAAAATGTCTGGGAATGATGGCACCCCCACACGTAACTTGTTCCCGGGACTCTCGGACCAGTTACTCCGCTTCCGTGTTATCTTTCTTGGGATTTTCGGAAGTGTGGTCTGTGGCAGCCTGTTTTGAGCGGATGTGTGTGGTTTGGGGAATGTCTGGAGTAGAGTCGCTGGCAGAAGATTCCGTAGCTTCGGTACCTTGGGGAGTTTCCATCGTGGCGGAATCCATCTTCCCAACCTGGGAGGGTTTTTCTTCCTCTTTGTCGGTTGGGTTATTTTGATCCTGTTTTGGTGCCGATTGGGGTTGTGCCAACACGGTAAGCACGTCACTCGCTTCGATGACAATTCGCCGCATGTCTTCAGTTACGATCATCAACTGGCTGGCGAGGATTTCGTGGGCCAGGACTTTGGCTCGACCCTGGTTCGTGATGATGTCTGTCCCGATGGGCGGCAACTCTTTCTGTAGCTCCTGGTAGGTCTCGTACTCGTATCGCAGACAGCATTTCAGGCGTCCGCAACGGCCTGAGATTTTACTCGGGTCGAGGGTGGCCTTCTGCAATTTGGCCATCCGCATCGAAACCGGCGGCATTTCCGACAGATGCGTGTTACAGCAGACTAGTTTCCCACAGTCCCCGTAATCGGCCAGTAGCTTGGCTTCATCTCGCACACCGATCTGTCGCATTTCGATACGAGTTTGAAACTCTTTGGCAAGTAATTTGACCAATTCACGAAAATCGATGCGCCCATCCGCCAGGTAATACACTACAATACGCTCACCGCCGTAGAGATGTTCGACATCAACCAACCGCATCATCAGATTGAGTTCCTTGATTCGCTTGGCGCAAATCTCGTACTCGCGTCGTTCTTGCTCATGGAGCTTGCGGAGCTCGCGCTCGTCATCTTCCGATACCCTCCGCAGGATCTGCCCGTACTTGGGTTCCTTCAAACCCGCAAGTGCTGCCTCAGTTGCTTCACAGAGAACCTCACCCGATTCCAAGCCTCGGTGGGTTCTTGCAATGACCTGATGACTGCGTGAGAAGAACGTATGCCCGCGCGTGGAGAACACGCCCAGGTTACGCATCACGCCGTGACGAACGACGTATTTTGGCATAATCGGTAGGGTCGCTCAGTGATAAAACAAGCCATCGGGTGGGCCCAACACATCGAATGCTGGTGGCTCAGTGCAGTGGTGATCAGGCAGACAAACTGCCTGCACGACATTTTAAGTATACTGTAGCCGGTTGTCACGGAACAGAGACAAGCGATAATCAGAAGGGAAAACATCGTTAACCTCGCGTGCTTCCCGGCTTGGCTTTTTTGGCTCAGCCCGCACAGCTTTACAGCACGCGTTAAATTGTCCCGTAGTCACCGCTTACGCCGGGAGCGTAGCCATGCAAACCCAATCTGCCAGTGAACTGACCACCAAAAAGTGCTTACCCTGTGAAGGTGGTGTTGAACCCTGTACCCTCTACGAGGCAGAAAACCAACTCGGCGAGTTGCAGGGGTGGTATCTCACCCATGAAGGCAAGCGAATCCGGAAAGACTGGAAGGTCAAGAATTTTCTGGCCGGGATGGACTTCTTCAACCGCTGTGCCCAGGTCGCCGAGGACGATGGACATCATCCCGATCTGCATATTGAAGGCTACCGAAACGTTTCGGTCGAGTTATGGACACATGCCATTGGAGGGCTGTCGGAGAATGATTTCATCCTGGCAGCCAAAATTGATCAGTTGCCCATGGAGCTCCAATCGTAGGATATGCCGGTGGATTCGAATTCTCTGCCTCAATCGTTTCCCTGTTACCTTGTCCGCCAGGACGACCAGGGATTGATCACTGCCCAGGTTGAAACGATTACGCTTGATCAGCTCCCCGACGGCGATGTGCTGATCGAGGTTGCCTATTCGTCACTCAACTACAAAGACGCCCTGGCTTCTCAGGGACATCCGGGGGTCGTGCGTCGATTTCCCCATCTGCCTGGCGTCGATTGTGCGGGTACGGTTGTGGAGAGCTGTTCGGCCGGGTTCAAGTCGGGGGACCAGGTCTTGGTGACGGGTTATGATTTGGGTGCTCCCGCTTGGGGCGGGCTCGCTCGGTTTGTGCGGGTTCCGGCCGACTGGGTGGTACCGCTGCCCCGGGAACTTACGTTGCGGGAGAGTATGATTTTAGGAACGGCCGGTTTTACGGCTGCTCAATGCGTTACCGCAATTGGTGATCGTAACATCGATCCCGGCGGGGGTGAGGTCGTCGTCACAGGTGCCTCGGGTGGTGTTGGCTGCCTGGCCGTGGCCATACTAGCCCGATGTGGTTTTCGCGTGGCTGCAGTGACGGGAAAGCGAGAACGTCACGAGTGGCTTCGCAAGCTGGGTGCGAGCACAATCCTCGACCGAACCGATGTGCTCGACGACTCCGAGCGACCGTTACTCAAGGCTCGTTGGGTTGCTGCAGTTGATACCGTGGGGGGAAAGACCTTGGCAACAATTGTTCGCAGTGTCGAACATCGCGGTTGCGTAACCGCCTGTGGCCTCGTAGGTGGTGATCAACTCTCCCTGACCGTCTATCCGTTTATTCTCCGCGGTGTTACCCTGGTAGGAATCGATTCGGCCAAGTGCCCCCGTGAATCGCGATTGGAAATTTGGGGCAAGCTTGCGGAAGACTGGAAGCCCGAGCAACTTGATGCTCTTGCCAAAGAAATAACGCTGGCAGAAGTGCCCCAGGTTATGGATAACCTGTTAGCCGGTCGGGCTGCAGGTCGAACCATCGTTCGTCCCACCGACGGTTTGTAATGGCGACCCGGCCTATAACAAGGATTCACGTCGCGTCCTTGGAAAACGTGTTGTTTCGGTCTGCATAGTCTCGGAACCTGCGCCTGTACAACCCTGTTTCGATGATCGGTTATGCCTTCCCTTGCGGTTTTGTTGAGGTAAATGGTCAACTTGGCATCTTGAAGATTTGACATGATTTCAACACCCAGAACAGACCTTTCGAGCTTTCGTAGCGACCCGATTTGAACCACGAGGTGGAGTTGTTTCCCATGTTCCGCATCAAACCACCAACTGTGCTGGTTCTGGCCATTATCCTTGTGATTTCGCTGCAACGATATTTTCCGGGAACTCAGCTTTGGACCGCCCCACAAATCTATGGGGGAGTGCTACCAATAGTTGTTGGACTTGGTCTCCTCTTCGTATCCTTACGTAGTTTTCACCGTCAGGGAACCACGAGTGACCCGTTCGACAAGTCAGACCATCTAGTGACTGCAGGACCGTACGAATACTCCCGCAACCCAATGTATCTGGGCATGCTCTTGAGCCTGGTTGGCTGCGTGATTCTCACCGGTACGGTGACTCCCTGGTTGGTGCCCCCTCTGTTTGCGGTAATCCTGCACCACTGCTTTATCAAGCCAGAAGAGACAAGGCTTGCGAACCGGTTTGGGCCGGTTTACGAGGATTACCTGAAGCGGGTGCGCCGTTGGATTTGACCAGTCGAGCTACCAGTTGTCCTTCTACCGAGAAGGGCGGTAAAATTGAAGGTAGGAGTTTGGCCTGGTTTGCGCCAGTACGATTGGATTCAACACTCAGTGTGTTAAAAGGAACAAGCGGAATGGTTGGACAGCGAAAATCAGCGGTCGTCTGGTTGGCGGCAATGATTCTGTTGGGGTTGCATTTTCCCCCGATCAACAGGGCCGATGAAGTGTTCTTGGCTGCCGGTGTTCAACTGGTCGGGGAGCATACCACAAGCCGACCCCGTCACATGTTCGTTCAGCGGCGATTCAAGGGATCTCCCCAGTGGCGTGAACTCAAGGCGTTGGAAGAGTACTATGACGATCTTGAAGACTTCTACGACGATCGGGATCCAGTGCTTGCTGATTACTACGAGCGGCTTGAAAACTACTACGAGGATCTCCGCAAGGGGCGACCTGCCGCACTACCAGCGCAGCCAATTCCCCACGGGGCTGTCGTTCCGCAGAAAGTGCCATTTAACGTTGTGGTGGAGCCAGCTCTGCCCCCTCAACTGCCACCGAGCGGCGCTCCAAAAACAACCACGACTCAAAAGCTCGTCGACTCACCCGACGCGCGTTTAGAGCGGGCGTATCAAGACTTGCAATCGCAACTCCCACGTTTTACGACAGGAATTCGTTGGCAAAAATATTTGCGTTTGCCGTTCGATCAGATCGTCGAGGGCGATGCTCTCGCATGGTTGCTAAGTGACGAGGGTATGGCCGAACTTCGTGACGCTTTGATCCGCTATGATCGAGTGAACAGCGATCAGCAATATCGGGTTGTGACGCGGTTGCCAGCTTTTGGGAAGACGCGCAAGTTGCTGCAGGAGTTTCTCACCTGGGCAGAATCGTCCCCCACCGGCGAGGGACCACAATTGCAATTCAACGGTCCCCTTCCGCCGGCTGAAGAGATTCCTATTCCTCAAGCTGCAGATCGAAGCGGGAATCCGGCGCGGTCGGTACTCCTTCCTTCCAAGCCGTAGCTGGGTGTCACAAAGCGAAGTTAGTCTTCGACAAGGCTGGCGATCTTCGGTGGCGTGAGTTCGCGCAAGCTGTCGACCACGAGGTTTGCGGCAGCCAGTCGCTGGCGGGTTGTTGTGCCGGTCAGGCCGATGCTGGCCATACCGGCCGCATTTGCAGCTGCAATTCCCGCAGAGGCATCTTCAATCACGATGCAGCGGCCGGGATTGACGTTGAGCCGCTGGGCCCCGAGCAGGAATACTTCAGGATCGGGTTTTCCCCGCTGGACGTCGATCCTGCTGATGACGGCCCCAAAACGTTCAGCCCGATCCAGTCGATCGATGACCACCTGAACATTCTCAGGAGGGCCTGACGAGCCAATTCCGAGCAGGCAGTTGGCTTTGTGCAGTGCATCGATGAGTTCGGTGGCACCATCGATTGGGAGAAAGTTCTGGCAGATTACATCGCGATAATGTTTTTCTTTACGATCGTCGAGTTCGCCAATTTTCCCGGCATCAAAACCGGCATTGTGGGCCTGGGACCATTCGTTGAGGATTTCCGCGCTGGTCCGCCCGAAGCCCGCGCGGAATTCTTCCTCGGAATATTCGTATCCGAGTTCTGCAAACAGTTGTACCCAACTTTCAAAGTGTGCCTGGTACGAGTTAACCAGGACTCCGTCGACGTCGAAAATGACTGCCCAGTGCGCCATATTTTGAGTCCCGCCAGCGGGTACTGTGCAATTTTCCTGCTTGAAATGTCGTGCGGCGGGAGTCAAGAGGTAACGAGTCCTTGCGTTACACCGGGAGCGGGTAGGGTACTTTTTCCCATCAAGAATTCGTCGATAGCACGCGCTGCGCCGCGTCCCTCGTTGATGGCCCAGACGACCAGCGATTGTCCCCGGCGGCAATCTCCGGCAGCAAAGACACCTTCCACGTTGGTCGTGAATTGGCCGTGTTCGGCGGCGAAGGTTTCCCAGTTGCCGCGGGGGTTTTGCATGTCCAGTCCGAGCATTTCGCCAGCACCCTTTTCAGGACCCAGAAATCCGGTTGCCAGTAACACGAGATCGGCTGACCAGATTTTCTCGCTGCCTTCGACTTCCGTCCATGGAGGGCCACCGTCAGTCGGTTTCGACCAGTCGATGTTTACGGTTTTCAGACCGCAAACACGTCCGCCGCCATCGTCGACAAACTCCTTGGTAAGGATTGCGTACTGGCGCGGGTCATCGCCAAATTTGGCCTCAGTTTCAGCATGCGAGTAGTCAACACGATAGACTCGTGGCCATTCGGGCCAGGGGTTGTTTGTTGCCCGTTCGGCCGGTGGCTTGTCAAGCAACTCGAAGTTGACCAAGCTCCTGCAACCGTGGCGGAGCGATGTGCCGATGCAGTCGGCACCGGTATCACCCCCACCGATCACGATTACATCGAGTCCGGCAGCTGATAGGTAATGCCCGTTATTGAGGTTGTCGTCGAGCAGGCTCTTGGTGTTGCGTGTAAGGAAATCCATGGCGAAGTGAATTCCCTGAAAATCGCGCCCTGGGCAACGCCCGGTCGGATCGAACGGACGGGTGGCACCGGTAGCAAACAACAGTGCATCTTTTTCTTCGAGTAACTGTGCCGGATCGATGTATTGGATCTGGCAACCACGTTCTTGCATGATTTGGGTCATATGCCCCGAGGAGAACTCTTCCTTTTTTCCAACGTGTACGCAGGTGATAAAATCAACACCTTCGGCTTGCAGGAGGTCGACCCGCCTTTGAACGACCCCTTTGTCCAGCTTCATGTTGGGGATGCCGTACATCAAGAGTCCGCCAACCCGGTCTGCCCGCTCGTAAACGGTGACCTTGTGGCCCACTTTGTTCAATTGGGCTGCTGCTGCCAGTCCCGCGGGTCCCGAACCGACAACGGCCACTTGCTTGCCGGTGCGATTTGTGGGCTGGTGGGCAACGACCCAACCTTCAACAAATCCACGATCGATGATCGCGTTTTCGATGTTTTTGATGGTGACGGGGGGATCGGAAATTCCGAGCACACAGGCGCCTTCACAGGGGGCCGGGCAGGTGCGACCTGTGAATTCGGGAAAGTTGTTTGTTTTGTGAAGCCGGTCCAGAGCATCGCGCCAGCGCCCTTGATAAACCAGGTCATTCCATTCCGGAATCAAGTTGTCAATCGGGCAGCCACTGCCACTCTGACAAAATGGAACCCCACAATCCATGCAACGAGCTCCCTGGATCTTCAGGTGATCATCGTTGGCAAGCATAAAAATCTCGCCAAAATCGGTGATCCGTTCCAGCGGGTCGCGGTACGGTACAACCTCTCGGTCAAATTCTTTAAAGCCAGTTGGTTTTCCCATGGGTGGGTTTTAGATTTCGGGTTTTGAGATTTAGTCTCGAAAGAGGCCTCACACCGATGCCGGTTGTTGGGATTTTTTACGTTCCAGCAAAACTCGTTTGTAATCGCTGGGCATGACCTTTACGAATTCCGGTAACGCCTGCTCCCAGCGGGCCAGCAAGTCGGCAGCGACGGTCGAGCCGGTACATTGCTGATGCTGCTCGATCAACTGCCTCAGTTCGGCAATATCCTCAGCGGCCTCGACGTCTTCAAGTTCCACCATACCGAGATTACAGTTGGCCAGAAACTGATCGGACGGATCCCAGATGTAGGCGATACCACCGCTCATGCCAGCGGCGAAGTTGCGGCCGGTTGGCCCCAGGATCACTGCTCGACCGCCCGTCATGTATTCGCAACCGTGATCCCCTACACCTTCAATGACGGTTCGTGTCCCACTGTTGCGGACGCAGAACCGCTCGGCGGCCCGACCGCGGAAGAATGCCGTGCCTCCCGTTGCGCCATACAGGCCAACATTGCCAATAATAATGTTTTCCTCGGGTACAAATGTACTTACTTTGGGCGGGTAAAGGTTTAGCTGCCCGCCGGAAAGACCTTTGCCGACGTAATCATTGGCATCACCCTCGAGTTCGAGTGTGACACCCCGTGCCAGGAAAGCGCCGAAGCTCTGGCCTGCCGAACCATTGAGTTTGAAATGGATCGTATCGTCGGGCAGGCAATCGGCGCCCCATCTCTTGGCAATTTTGTGACTCAAGATCGTACCGACGGTACGGTCGGTATTGACGATTTTAATTTCGGCGAAGACTTGCGCGCCACTTTCCAGCGCTGGTTTTGCCAGCGGCACGAGCTTGCGCATATCGAGCGAGGCCTCAAGACCATGGTTCTGTGGCCGAGTGCAATAGGTGCCTACATCGGGATGTGGTTTTTCGATCGGAGTCAGTAATGCGGTAAGATCAAGGCCATCTGCCTTCCAATGGGTAATCGCGGCGTCGACTTCCAGGCAATCGACGCGCCCAACCATTTCGTTGATGGTGCGGAAACCAAGTTCAGCCATGATCTGGCGAGCTTCCTCGGCAACCATAAACAGGTAATTCACCACATGCTCCGGCTTGCCCATAAACTTCTTGCGGAGTTCAGGATCCTGCGTAGCAATGCCCACCGGACAGGTGTTGAGGTGACATTTTCGCATCATGATGCAGCCGAGCGTAATGAGCGGAGCCGTTGCGAACCCGAATTCCTCAGCTCCCAGGATGCATGCAATGACCACGTCACGCCCGGTCTTCAAACCGCCATCGGTTTGCAGCAAGACACGACTCCGCAAATCGTTAAGCACCAGGGTCTGGTGCGTCTCGGCGATACCGAGTTCCCAGGGTAGCCCGGCATGTTTGATGCTCGTCAGAGGCGAAGCCCCCGTTCCACCCCCATCACCTGAGATCAGGATATGGTCCGCAAACCCTTTAGCGACACCCGCTGCAATGGTACCGACACCGACCTCCGAAACAAGCTTTACACTCACACGTGCCGAGGGATTACTGTTCTTGAGGTCGTGTATCAGTTGCTTGAGATCTTCGATCGAGTAGATGTCGTGGTGTGGAGGGGGGCTGATCAGGCCAACTCCTGGCGTCGAATAGCGTATTCGGGCAATGTTCGCGTCCACTTTGCGCCCCGGCAATTCTCCTCCTTCGCCAGGCTTGGCACCTTGTGCAATCTTGATTTGTAACTCATCGGCGTTGGCCAGGTACCAGATGGTTACGCCGAATCGACCCGACGCGACTTGCTTGATTGCGGAACGCTTGGAGTCACCGTTGGGCAAGACCTTAAAACGTTCGGGATCCTCCCCTCCTTCGCCTGTATTGCTCTTGCCTCCCAGCCGATTCATGGCGATGGCGAGCGTTTCGTGAGATTCGGCAGATATCGACCCAAAGCTCATGGCTCCCGTGCAAAACCGCTTGATAATCTCTGACGCCGGTTCCACTTCTTCGATCGATATCGGCTCACCGTTGATTCCCGACTTGAAGGTGAGCAAGCCGCGCAAAGCGCACCGCGTGCGGGCGTCGCGATGAGTGTGATCGGAAAAGCGGCGGTAGGCGTCGGCACTATCGGCCCGCGCGGCAATTTGAATATCTGCGATTGCCTGCGGGTCCCACATGTGACGCTCGCCGTCGGCCCGCCAATGGAATTCGCCCGGGTTGGACAGCATGGGTAATTGCCCATTACTTTTTTCGGGATACGCGATCAAATGCCGACGCAGTGCTTCCTCAGCCAGGACGTCCAGATCCACGCCCTGAAGTCGACTGGCAGTCCCGACGAAACAGCGGTCAATCACGTCGTCGCGCAGCCCAACTGCCTCGAAGATTTGGGCTCCCTTGTAGCTTTGAAGTGTGGAAATTCCCATTTTCGCCATGACCTTAAGCATGCCTTTGGCCACACCCTTGCGGTAGTGGGCAACGACGTCATGATCGGCTTGGGTGAGCGGATTGGATACTTCTCCATCCGCAGTGGTGTCGATGACCGGGTGTGCTTTCCCCTCCCCCTCTTCATCCTGTCCGAGTCCCGTTTCCTCTGAGGCGAGCAGCCCATCGCGTCGGGCTTGCCAAAGTGCTTCAAAGGCGACGTAGGGATTGATCCCGTCAGCTCCATAGCCAATCAGCAAACAATGGTGGTGCACTTCCCGTGCTTCACCCGTTTCGAGGACGATTCCAATTTGTGTGCGCTTGACCCGTTGAACGAGATGGTGATGGACGGCACCTGTTGCCAGCAGCGTACTTAAGGGAACGCGGTCGTGGTTCACAGATCGATCCGAGAGAATCAGCAGCTGGTAGCCGGCGTCAATAGCCGCTTCGGCCTCCTGGCAGATTCGGTCTAATGCTTTGACCATTCCAGCTTTGCCTTCGGCACACGGCCAGGTGATATCGATTGTCATGGATCGCCAACCGCGACAATTGATGTGCTTGAGAGCGGCTAGCTGTTCGTTTGAGAGTATCGGGTGTGGGATTCGGAGGCGATGGGCATGCCGTTCGGTGGTCTCGAGGAGGTTTTCCTCCGGCCCGATGTAGCATTCCAGCGACATAATGATTTCTTCGCGGATCGAATCGATTGCCGGGTTGGTCACTTGTGCGAAGAGTTGTTTGAAATAGTCATACAGCATGCGCGGTTTGTCGCTGAGACAAGCCAGGCACGAGTCGTTCCCCATCGAGCCCACCGGATCGCGCAACTCTCGCACCAACGGGAGCAGCATGAACTGCATGGTCTCGGTTGTGTAGCCGAAGGCCTGCATCCGCTGCAGCAAATCCACCGGCCGAAAACCGTGTTCTTCCCGGTTCGGCTTCAGCTCGTTGAGATCGATCCGCTGGTTCTTGAGCCACTCTGCATACGGACGTTGTTGAGCGAATTCAGCCTTGAGTTCCTCGTCAGGAATAAGCCGTCCTTGCTCAAAATCGATGAGAAACATCCGACCAGGC
>Ga0315336_1005759_pt1 | contig 13255 bp, 8 predicted proteins | sample ASW5metaG_FD_204512 | JGI IMG/M metagenome (GOLD analysis project Ga0315336, IMG submission 204512) | Ammonia-oxidizing marine archaeal communities from Monterey Bay, California, United States - ASW #5 | ecosystem: Environmental > Aquatic > Marine > Intertidal zone | place: USA: California...
TTCTGGATATCGATTGGGTATGGCATTGGCGATAGGCACGCCCGTGCTCACACTCGGCCTCGTCTTTTGGATACGTGGCGGTGGAGCACGCAGCTTTTTGCACGCATCGTTAGCCACAGGCGTCGCCGCCATACCCGCAATCTTCTTACTGACCTTTTTCTTTTCCGAACAATTTGGCAAAGCGATCTTCGATCTCGAAGTTCGCTTTCAGGAACTCCGAGTCGTCGGCGATTACCGTGTGTGGATCTGGTCCGAAGTGTTTCAGCAGGCGCGCGATCGGCCCCTGTTCGGCGCAGGGTTGGGCCACGATTTTACGTTCTTGAATCGCACACGTAGTGGTATGTTCGAAATCAAGTCTGCGAGTACGCACAGTACCGTTATGTCGCTCCTCAATCAGACAGGCATGATTGGAATGGCCCTGTACGGAGTCTTCCATCTGGCCTTCGTCGTGTATGTGATCCGGAACATTCGCCGAATACCCTCCGCGCTTCACGGTGTATCTATAGCGCTGATCTCGGCGTATATTGTCACCATGGTTGCCAGCAATTTGGAACCGCTGCGAGTTGGAGGATACGTCGCGCTGTATTTCACAATGGGCTTAGTCGTGCGCATTCTGCGCGAACACGATACTGAGTGGTCGGCAAACCAGCCGCCCATGACCGAATCGTAGTGAGATCTCTGTGGATCGCACTTTAATGACGCGTATCGGCGCGTACGCGTTCGTCATAATCCTGCTGACCATCCTGCTGGCCTGCGTGTTTGGGACTGTCATCTCGTCGGATGATCCCGCAACGGTGCTCGCCCGACAAGATATGTGGCAGCAGACCGGCCCCTACGCCTACTACATGGATGCATCTATCCACGCCGGTTCCTTTCCGCTATGGTTGCCACTGACATTCGACGGGATGCCGTATGCAGCCAATCCGTTAACGATGTCATTTTATCCCCCTCATATCATTCGAAGTCTCGCGACATTCAAACCGACACCCTACGCATCTCACGTGGGATTGTTAATCCTCACCGCATTACACTTCATGTTGGCAGGCGTATCGACGTTTGCATTTGCCCGCACGCTCCGTTTAAGCACGCTCGCATCGACTGTAGCGGCACTCGGTTTTACGTTCAGCGCCATTTTCGTTTTCCGATCTACCGTGCACATCTGGCTCAATCTGATCGTGGCCTGGACCCCGTTGGTGTTGCTGTTCTTGCACTGGGCATTGACGGCGGAGGATCGACGTCGTGGTATTGCGTGGTCCCTTGCGGGTGGACTGGCTCTGGGAATGAGTTTGCTCGTAGGGTTCGCGCAAATGTCACTCTACATGGGCGTGTTGATCGGCGGGTATGGCGTCCTGCACGTTCTACTCTTTCCCAGAAAGCCTCGTTGGTCTGCTGGAGCGATAGCCGAGCCCGCCGTTTTGCTTTCGATCATGTTTCTGCTCTCAGGACTCGTGGCGCTCGCGTTGTACTATCCAGCCGCCGAAGTATCCGCGTTCAGTGGCCGTGCCAAAGACGCAGGCCTCGAAGTTATTTTGTCCCCGGTCCAATTGGAGTACTCGCCGCTGCGCCTATTGCAGCTGCTCTCCGTTTACCCAGGCCTGGGCGAGTTCAGGGACATCATGGCATGCGGTGCCGTCGTGTTCATTCTCGCGATCACGTCTCTAACGTCGACCCGTTACCGCGAAGTGTCTATCTTCGCTTTCCTGACATACGCCATGTTGGACTGTTGCCTGGGCCCACCGTTCCCGATTGCCATGGCGGTAGAACTCATTGCGCCATTCGAAATCGCACCAGTACCGCGAGCGGCAATCTTGCTCGGCTTCCCTATGGCGATGCTGGCCGCGTTCGGTGTAGACGCTGCGACAGAACATTCGAAAGCCAATGCAATCAATATCGGACGCTGGCTGGTGAGCACGGCCCTGGGACTGGCCATCGTCTTCCTTGTATATCGAACGGTCCACGACGACTTTTTCATGGTGAAGCGCGGCTTCGAAATACCGTGGGCGGCGATCATAGCACCCATTGGGGCAGTTTCACTGATTGCTATCGCGCGATGGATTCCCATCGGCCCGTTCTGTCGCATGGGTCTCGTCTTATTCTTGATCATCGAAGTCGTGGCGTGGAACCGCGTGCTTATGCCGCTGTTATTTAGCGAGCAAGCGCTCTACGCCGGACCCGAGGAACCCCTGATGAGTGGGCATTCGTTTCCACTCGAGAACACCCGCGGCTTAGCGGATAAACCGAACACCAATATCTACCAACTGCAGCCAGTGATGAACGGGTACGATTCGGTCCACGTGGGGGCCGTCGGCACGCTGTTGCGAAGTGCCGATAGAGCGGGTATTTACGATCGTCAGGTGTTGCGTGAGTGCGTAACGGACAATCACCGGGGCAATCTACTGTTCAAACGCCGGCTCTGGCTTTCCCGGCACTATGTCGACGGTCCGCTGCCGGCACCAGACACCCTATTCCCCGTCGCAACAACTGCGTTTATTAATGATGCCCCCGCGATCCCGGTTCCGAAAGTTGAAGCGGTGGCCCTGCCGGCGTCGAGTGTTTCCCCCGACGGCTTAGTTGTGCGCGACGGTGATGCCGCGGCCTTACAACAAAAGCTCATTTATTCACTGAGCCGCAATCGGAAAGGGCCGAACGTTTACGTCCATTTTCCACAGATGGACAAACCCGCCAAACACTCCGCGCTTGTATTACACATCAAGAGTCATCACACCGGTGACGCTCACGTCGTCATTCATGAGTACTTGCCGAAAGGCGTCAAAGGCGAGTCAAGCTATTTGCATTCATTGCGACTGAATGCAGACGCGCCTGATGGGCAGATCTTCGAATTGCCGTTGCCGGAATATCGCAAATTCGGAATCGGCATCAATGTGATTGGGACCGATCAGCAACCTCCGTTCGAAATCAAAGCCGTCGGCATTCTGACCGATGGCCTGGATGAAAACGCCAACATAGAAATCTTGTCCTACGGCCCGAATTCGATCCGTGTACGGACAAGCGATCTGCCAGGCGCGCGTATTCTCACCTACCTCGACGCACACTATCCGGGCTGGCGTGCGTATGTAGATGGCGAACCTGTTCCCATTATCCAGTCGGCCGAGGCGTTCAAAGCAGTTTTAGTCCCACCGGGCACACATGAAATCCGATTCGAGTTCCGGCCAACACGAATCTACGTCGGCGTCGCCCTGTCGATCATGTCGTTCATGACCGCGCTCGCCGCGATCGTCTTTCTTCTCGTTACGGCACGGAGAGTCAAGAAACACGAGACGGTGTAGGAACCCACTACTCCGGTTTTCGGCAGATCGCCATGAAGTCTTGTGCGGTGACCAGGTCGTCCGCAATGAAAATATCTTCGGTGGTGAACTGCGCGAGCTGCGCTGCCGAGAGGGGAGTCGCGGGGATTTTCCGTCCAAGGCCGAGGCTATCACGCAAACGTGCGTACGAATTCTTCCCGAATAGTTTTTGGCCATAAATCTTCATCGGTACTTTGACATACGCCTGAAATAACGACTGGTGATAATGATTGTAGTAGATTTGATTCACTTCATCCGTGCCATAAATACCCAAGAGCTCCGCATCAGGATAGATCGGAGCGAGTTCTTTCTGCAGGGAAACGTCGCTGTACTCACGAAAATGCGCTGGCTGCCAATTCATCTGAAACGGGCGCAACCGGTGCGCACGGTTCGGCGTCGTGATCAACAGCGTGCCGCCAGGACGCAATACGCGATTCAACAATTTGAGATAGGCTTGCACGTCCGGCATGTGTTCGATGACTTGGAACGAAATAATAAGGTCGAACGAATTGTCGTCGAAAGCCAACGTAGTATCCGGCTCTATCTTGTGAAACGTTAAGTTCGGTATTTGATAGTGCGACTGACAATGCGCGATCGCAGGAGCACTGGCGTCCACCGCATCCACAGTCGCCGCCGCACCGGCCAACAGACTCGCGCCGTAACCGCTACCACAACCGAAATCGAGCAGTTGGAGTCCCACCGCCCGTTCCAGCGCGAAGTCATACGCCGCGCGATGTTTCAGAAACGTGACGTATTCGATTAGCGTGTACCAATCGTCTTCCTCATACACCCGGCATTCTTGAGTCTCATTTACGCCATCAATCATAAGTATCGTGCAACTGCTCAGTGGGCAGTCGCTTTCGTCTCCGTGTTTGTCCACATTCTCAGATCACGTCCCAGAATGTGTTCCAGTTTCTCGACTTCCGGAGCAAAGACATCCACGAGCTCTGCTCTAAATTCAGGGCGCAATGGCTGGCGTTGGATAATTTGCTTGTTCATATCGCGCAGCCGCTGAAGCACGCCAATCCGCTTAATCCCTGCGATGCGCCGTATCCACCCGGCTCCTTTTCTCCAGGCTTCCGGAGGCCGCTCCGTGAATCGCGCCAGCACGCCCGATCGCGCTACTTTGTTCTCATTCACCCGCGGGAAATGGGTACGCCCGTCTGGTTGAATACCCATCAGTTCGAGAGAACGGCGATAAACCAACCCGGGATCCTTCGCCAAATCATCGGTCAGAAATATCAACACCTGATCTTTGGGAAAGGTATCAAATAATCGAACGAGTTGCCCGCTGTACGCCGCCATTTCATAATACTGGAGTACTTCCGGGCACGTGCAAGTGCTGGGAATCCGGTTACCCGCGACCCGCGTCTCCTGCAATGCCCACGCGGTTTCAAAGTCAGGCTCATCTTCGTACAAACCAAACAACAACTGCGAATGCTGAGAATACGCCTGGTCCACTGGGTTACGCAGCAATACGATAATGCGCGAATCCGGATTAAACTTGTGAATGTTCGAAAGCGCAGTCTTGGAAAAGAGATAGTTTACGGAAGCCTCTCCAACCGCGACGTGTCCTTCATTCACTTCGGCAAACATCGCCAAATATTCGTCCAAATCGGTGGCCTGCCTCAAAGATGGAAAGTCATCAGCGAAGTAATGCGGTTCCTTTTCCGGACACATGTACACTTGCGGATGATCGTCAAGATACGCCGCCAGTGCGGAAGTGCCACACTTCGGCGCGCCTGCGATAAAGAGGTTAGGGAATTTCATCGAGTGACTCGTCGTACTAATCCGAACACGGTTGGGTTTAATCGTAGAGAACGAAACACGATAACCAGCATCAACGAGTTTGTCAAAACATAGGTGATAGCAGTCGCAACGGCCGCCCCTTCAGATCCGTATCGCGGAATGAGAACTAAATTCAACACGACGTTTACGGACGCCGTGAGCGTCGCTGCGGCAGCGGCTTGCTTCTGGTGTCCCGTCATCATCAGCACAACGCCCACCGGCCCGGTCAAGACATTGCCCAGCATCCCGACCGCAAGGATCGCGAGAACGACTTGAGCTTCGTCAAACCCCTCGCCGTATACACGAAGTAAAACACCGCCCCATGTACAGAAAATAATCGTCACAGGGAGTGCGATCGACAGCGCCAACCCAGCCGTTACGGCCGCAATTCGTTGGAGCCGGTCGCGATCGCCATCTGCGTATGCCACCGCGATTAACGGCGCGGCAATCGCATTCATGGCGAGCAAACCAAATCCGCCGAATTCCGCCAAGCGCGCGGCGGCCGCATACACACCCGCGTCTACAACGCTAGTGAATACGCCCAGCATCAGTACATCTGTACGCCGGGCGAGCATGTGAAATCCGGCCTGAGCGACGAGCGGTAATGCGGTCAAGGTCCACATCCGGGCTTGATAGGCTGACGGACCACTCCGCCCTTGCAACGGGGTTCGAGCGCGAAAGAATAGCATCGCGACAATTAGCACGATGACCGTCATCGCAAGATTGATCTGCATGGCGCGCGAAGCCGTAATTCCAGAATCGATCAGCAGCGCGAACAGTCCGACGCCCATAATGATAAACGCGGGACGTAAGACCAGTATCGGCAACTGGCCGAGGACCGGATGCCCGAGCGCTTGTAGGCCGTTCTGACAGATGTACACCAGCGCGAGCAACGGCAGTACGATCGCCGCTATGTAAAAGGTGCCGGATAGTTCCACATCCAATCGATCACGAAGAGCCCAGACAACAACGGCCATCGACGAACCGATCGCCCCGCCAAAGCCCAACGCAACGATCACGCTTCCCCGCGCGATACCCCTAAAGAGCGGCCATTCCGACTGAGCCCGGTGGACACTCAAGAACCGAAGGAGTAATCGATCAAAGCCTGCTTGCGAAAAAATGACCAACACCGCGATCCACGAAACGACGAAGATATACGGCCCAAATTGATCCTTCCCCATGATCTGGGCGAGCATAATCTGAGATGCAAACCCGAGACCTGCGCCGGCTACATTCGTGAGAAAAGATCCAGACCCGGCTTTGACCAGCATCGCGCCCACACCCGCGCCTCGAATGCGATCTAAGGTTGTCCTGAATGTTTTCGAACTACCGAACACAGTCCCACCGCTATTTGTAGGGATTTGGGTTCAATGAGGGACTCACGTGACTACCGACCGTTTCCCGGTTTCTAGTCAACCGTCGTTCCCCCATCGGTGAAACTTTCCAACAGCTCGGATGCGATGGCTGGTTGTGTGCCAACTTTTCGAACGACGGTCCCTGCGGCATGGTTCGCAACTTCAGAAGCGTCCTCGGGCGAGGCGCCGGATATTAGCATCAACACAAATGAAGATATCACCGTATCGCCCGCGCCGGATACATCGAAAACTTCCTGCGCCCTCGTGCCAATATGAAACGGCGGTATTCCGTCTCGGAATAACATCATGCCCTGCGCCCCCAAAGTAATAAGCAAGTACTTTGGCGAATACATTTCGTGCAAGGTCTTGGCGACATCGTTCAAGGCCCGATCATTCTCAACGGGCAGAATCGGATCGCTAAGATAGGCCCCCGCGAGCGCGAAGGCCTCCTGGCGATTGGGCGTCATCAGCGTGATGCCATTCAGCGCCATTCGATTGCCCGGGTGTGGATCCAACGCGGTCATCACCTCATGTTGCTCCGCCGTTCGTACAATCGTGTTGACTAAGGACTCATTGATAAGACCCTTGTAATAATCTTCAATGATTATCGCATCAAGACCATCGCCAAGGATTTGGTTCTCAATACTCGATACGATTGCCTGGATAACCTCGTCCGGTGGCGGTAGCAAATCCTCCCGGTCGATGCGGACGATCTGTTGATTTCCAGCCAACACCCGCGTCTTCTCTATAGTCTTTGTGCCGACCGCGCTCTGTAGTCCTGAAGTTTCCACACCCAGAGAAGCGAGTAACTCCCGAAGCGTTTTGCCCGCGTCGTCATCGCCGACCATTCCGAACGCGAACGCCCGCGCGCCCAATGTCGAGATGTTGTGCACAACGTTCGCGGCACCGCCCGGAACGGCTCTCGTTTCGTTCACGCGAACGACAGGCACAGGCGCCTCTGGCGAGATGCGTACCGCTTCTCCCGAAATATAGCGATCGAGCATGAAGTCGCCGACGACCGCAATTCGCGAGTCCTGGAAACCATCGATTATTTTTGCTGCTTCGTCGTGATTCACGTGTACCCATTGATGTAATTAAGTTGTAGACCAAAGTCGGTCGGACCAAAAGGACAGAAAATCATGTGCTCGCCCGAAGCTCTTCGCGGTTTTTTGCCATTTAAAGCAAGCTTAATGAGTTGTTCCTATTTATCGACATATCTCATTGACGATCCGCCCGTACAATCAAACAAGCCTACAAAGAGTATGAAATGGCCGTGGGCGTGTATAGACTACAGACATACGAACCAATATCCAAGGCGAATTGAGTCTACAAATCGAACGCAACAACTCGTTCTATGTGGTATGCTCCGGCCAAAGGAATTCTATCACCGAAGCAAATCATCGCCGTGAGTGGTTAGAAATCAATTCAAGTCAGAGAAACTATTATTCAACGCCCTCCGAAAACTATTTTCCCCGATTCAAGCCTCGCCAAGCGGTGCGCAGTTAGCGCCCTGCGCCTGTTTGCCTCTACGCAGAGGAAGAACCCGCCGCCGCTTCCATCGCCAGGCGAAGCGCACATCAAATTCTTGATCCAATCCATGGGTGGAATCGGCAATACGTTGATGGCTACACCACTTATTGCTGCGGTGCGAAAGCTATATCCCCAGGCGCGTATCGATTTACTGACAACACCTTCCGCCGCAGCCTTGCTCACGAAGAGTACTGATATAACCAACATTCTTGCGGATCAGGACGGCGATGACCACAGCCTAATCGGCTACTGGCGATTGCAACGGCGGATTCGCAGCGTTCGATATGACGTTGCGCTCCTGACGTTGAATGCCGTCACATTTCGATTCGCCATAAGGAGCGTTTTGGCGAGAATCCCTACACGAGTAATTCACGCATACCCATTCCATTCATACGACGATTACACACCCGCATTTTCGAATGCCGTCCAACGCAACTCCGAGATACATGATGTCGAATGCAATCTCGATCTCATTCGGGCGATTTCGGGATCGGAAATTGAGGCGGGTGCACTGTCGTTGACATTAACCAGTGACGGCAGCGCTAACGCTGCCCAACGACTCGCCGATCGCGGTTGGGATGCCGAAAAGAAGACCGTTGCGTTGTGCCCCGGATCCTCGGGATGGATGTCCTTCAAGCGATGGCCGCTCGACTCCTTTATACAATTGGCAAAGGCCATCGCCGCAGACCAAGAAGCCGTCAACTTGATCGTATTCTCAGGACCCGATGAGAAAGACGAAGTCTCCAAGTGGAAACAGGAGTTGTCCGGCAGCGGATTCATTCTCGTGGAGGGCCTGTCGCTCCCCGTGTACGCCGGAGCACTCACACATTGTGATGTGGTCGTGACAAACGACAGCCTACCCATGCACATGTGCGCTGCGTTGCAAGTGCCCACCGTCGCGTTGTTCGGTCCCACGGATGCAAAACGAACCGGACCGTGGAAATGCCCAACAACAATTCTGGAAGCCCAGACGGAATTCACGCCATTCGTCACGATTCCGTATCCGCCCGATCCGGCCCAGTTTCCTGAGTCTATGCCAACAATCACAGTCACGGACGTCCATGAAGCCGTCCGCGGTTATATCGACTAGGTGTATCGTTTGGGCGGCCTACGATTGGCTGCCGACTTCCGAACCATCCGAATTGGCCGTAGGAAGTGCCGTATGTAACTTCAACGTTCCGTCATCTTCAACAAACACGAAGTAAGTCGTTCCATTCGGACTCGCCAACTGTAACGTACCGGGTGCTGAACCGCCGCTTCCGTCCCAAGCAGTAACAACGCCGCGGATACTCGAATCCAATCCCGCCGAAAAATCCCCGCCCTCAACATTGAGGTCTCCAGTCGCATCTACTAACCGGTTCGAACTCCCACCGAGCGTAATCGTGCCCCCCGATTCACGCTGAATATCAATTGGATTGTCGATGAGACCATCGCTATCGCTGCGAGCTTGGAACAGCAAATCCGATCCAACATCGGATCCACTTTCAGCGACGGTCGTTCCCAGGATTAACCGCCAACGCCGTGATCCCGCTGTATAAGAAACGACCTCACGTCCCGTCCCGACATTGCCGTCGATATGAAGGAGCGCACCGCCAACACCATCACCCACGGTCACATCGGCATCAGTCGAAATCGCGCCATTCGTCCGGATCGTCCCGTTTTTCTCGAAATCCGCGCCACCATCCACGGCCTCGTCAAACCCGCCACCTAACGCCAGTTCCTCAATATATCTCGGATTCGCGCCGAGAGCGCCCAACATCAAGACCCCCATCACGGTCAGTGCAGCTATTCCTACTTTCTTCCGCATGGACTTTCTTCTCCTTACAATTGCGCGCCCGGATGCAGCGCTTTCGTGAACAACTTGTCCCTATTACCAAGTCATCGAGTTGCACTTTTGGGTCCGATAGACTCGCCATTCGGCTTGCGCCACCCGCACAATTGCCGTAGGCTTATTCTTTTCTTGCGACGAATATCCAGGATAGGTGAGATGGATGAGGCCTAGTTCGATGGGCACACTATGTAGCGGTCGTGGTCGGATCCCTCGCGTATTCGATGTGCTGTTGGTTGCAATGTTGGCTTTTGTAGGTATCGGATGCGGTGACGGAATGGGGCCATCAACCTCTCCGGCTGAGACACTAGAAACGAGCCAGACGGCCATCAGCGAGAATGCGACACCGTCTTCTCCCGCCCCGGAACAGCCAAATGTAATCTGGATTGTGATTGATTCCTTGCGGCCCGACCATCTGGGCACCTACGGATACACTCGTGAGACGTCTCCCAACATCGACGCACTCGCAAAAACCGGGGTTGTTTTCGAGAACTGTTTTGCGCAAGGGCCATGCACCTGGTTGTCATTGCAGTCCTATATGACAGGCCGCCACTTTCCCGTCGACCACGTGGGCTATGGTGGTTGGCGGGCACAATCCAGAATTCCCCCTCCGGACGAGATGTTGTTCGCCGAGGTGATGAAGAACAACGGATATCAGACGGTCTGCATTGCATCCAATCCCTTCTGCCATTCCGTATACCGGCTGGGCGCATCATTCGAGACCACCCACTTGGTACGTGACCCGGAAAAGGCGTACGGCGAGTCCGAAGCGCTAAATAAGCAGATCTTCGGCTGGCTCGACGACCATCGCAATGACTCTTTTTTCATGTACGTGCATACGATGGACGTGCATACACCGCATTATCCGCATGAAGGATTCGAGATGTGGGAGGACGAGAGTCACGCGACGTTGCGGCGACCCAATAGTCCTCCATACTCATCAGATGACCAATCTTGGTTACGGGGTGAGTACGATGGTAGCGTTCGGTACGCCGACTCAGGGGTCGGCGAGATCATGGAGTACCTCAAGAATCACGACCTTCTTGAAAACACGATTGTCATTGTCGGTGCTGATCACGCGGAAGTGCTCGGCGAAGGCGGCCAGGTGTATGGACATCCACCATTGGAGTGGTCGGACAATCTACTCAGCGTTCCACTTATCTTTTCGGGACCGGGAATTGAGTCGGACCATCGCGTACAGGGCCTCATGGAAAACACAGATATCATTCCAACGCTCATAGACCTGTTGAACATCGATTCATCGGCAGCCCTCGATGGCGTCAGTCAGCAGTCCAGTCTACAGGGTGCAGCCAAGGCTGCACCGCGAGATTATGTATTCGCGAGGAGTACTTATGCGCAACGCAGTATAGATCTAATGCCAGTCATTATACTTCGTGACGACAAGCACAAATACGTATGGGACCCCGTCACGCAGGAAGATACAATGTACTCAGTTCCGGATCGCCTCGAGACAAGAGCGTCCAAACGGTTACCGGTGTCAGATGAAGATCTTACGCGCATGCGGAAGCGCTTGCACGATTTGGAGATGCCGCTTTGGAATCAGTACGCCGCGCTTCCGCGAACGGACGTGAGTGCATTCAAAGAAGACGTGACCGCTGCCGCGCTCCTGGGCGATGTGGGACCGGAAGAGGCCTACATTGATAAATTAAATACGCCCGGATATGGGAGTTCTAGTGAAAGCAAATGGACATTCACGATACGGTATTTGGTCAGCGCTGGATGGATCGATGCGCCACCCATTACGCTCGTATTCGAAGTGCCAAACGGGACGTTTGATGTTGAACTCCGCGCGCTTTGTGGAGTGATAGACGGGAAAGACGGGTCAGCGTTCCTAGCTAAAGCGCAAGACGACGAATCCTTTCAAATGGTCAAGCCTGACGATGACGTGTTGGCTGGTGCGAAAAGAAAACAGCGCAATTCCGCACGAATACCGATTGGAACTTACACCGTCACGGACAACACATTCACGATTACACTTGACGAAGGTGATCCGAACATGTGGGCAATTTGTAGGTCCGTACACTTTGTTCGAACCGATGACGAGGACGGCATTGACGTGTCTGAAGACGAGCGCGAGGAACAACTTGGCGCGCTTGGGTACTTGAACTAGCGATCACAATGCCATGATAGTCGATTCAGAAATAATTACATCCAGCATGCCGTCGGACGAACGATCTACGAAAAGGTGCGTAGAACTAAAACTACCCCAGGCGCTAAGCTACAGAGGACTATAAGAATTGAAACAAGTAATCAATCGAAAAGGAAAAGTGTCGGTGCGCGAAGTTGCCGCGCCACAGTGCGGACCGGGCGAGGTTCAAATCGCGCTCTCTCATTCGCTAATCAGTTCAGGCACGGAGACGCACACGCTTCAAGTGACGGGCCAAAACTTAGCGTCACGTGCGAAGGACCGGCCTGATTTAGTAAAGAAGGTCGTAGACCGTGCCAAGAGCCAAGGACTACGCGCCGCGTACGAAGCCGTGAAGGATAAGGTCAACGAGCCCAAAGCGATGGGTTACAGTGCGACCGGGCTGGTCACTCAGGTCGGCGCGAATGTGACCGGAATGGCCCCGGGCGACCGTGTCGCGTGCGGGGGCAGCACGGCATCGCACGGCGAAATCGTATCCGTACCCTCGAATTTGGTCGTTCGTGTTCCAGCAGGTGTCGATCCGCCAGACGCATCGTTCACCGTCCTAGGCAGCATCGCCATGCAGGGAATCCGGCGCGCGAAACCGGAATTTGGCGATGTGTTTGTTGTGCTGGGACTCGGCCTGGTCGGTCAACTCTGTGTCCAATTTGCGAAAATGGCCGGCGTGCGTGTTATCGGCTTCGATCTAGAACCGGACCGCGTCGAACTTGCGAAGGAGCTGGGTGCGGATGAAGCCTGGGTATTATCCGAAGTTGACGCTGCAGAGCGGGTGTCCAATATCACGAACGGTATCGGAGCGGACGCCGTCGTGGTAACCGCAGCAACCAGCAGCTCGGAACCCATCAACACCGCGGTGGACATGGCCCGCGAACGTGGGCGCATTTCCATCGTCGGCATCATCGGTCTGGATATGCAACACACGCCGTTCTACATGAAAGAACTCGACGTCTACATGTCACGATCCTACGGGCCGGGCCGATACGACCCCACATACGAAAAACAGGGGATCGACTATCCCATCAGTTATGTGCGCTGGACTGAGAATCGCAATATGGCGGAAGTACTCCGATTGATCGCAACGGGTTCACTTCGTGTAAAGCCACTTACATCCTCAGTCTTTTCCATTGACGACGCGGAAAAGGCGTACGCGTCGTTGCAAAGCAGCGAGGCAAAACCCCTGGGAATCGTACTTGAATACCCCGATGCCCAGAATGCGATCAAATCAGTTCCCGATGTACACGGCAAACCCGCCAAGCGTGAGGCCAAGCAGAAAACGAAATTG
>Ga0315336_1005760_pt1 | contig 13251 bp, 14 predicted proteins | sample ASW5metaG_FD_204512 | JGI IMG/M metagenome (GOLD analysis project Ga0315336, IMG submission 204512) | Ammonia-oxidizing marine archaeal communities from Monterey Bay, California, United States - ASW #5 | ecosystem: Environmental > Aquatic > Marine > Intertidal zone | place: USA: California...
GGCGTGTCGGTGGGCTACACGACGCTGATTTCGGGGGACGGCCCCTTGCGGGTCGGCACCGGTCCGGTGCGCACCGGCGTCACCGCCATCCTGCCGAGGCCGGTTCAAGAACTCGCAACGCCGGTGTTCGCCGGCGTGTTCAGCCAGAACGGCAATGGTGAGTTGACGGGCACTCACATCATCCAGGAGACGGGCGCGTTCAATTTCCCGATCACCATCACCAATACGCATTCGTGCGGTGTGACACGCGACGGCACGCTGCGCTGGATGCACCAGGTGCTGCCAGCCGCGCTCGATAGCGCCTGGGGCCTGCCGGTGGCGGCCGAGACCTATGACGGCTTCCTCAACGACATCAACGGTCATCATGTCGGCTTCGACCATGTCGCCGCCGCGCTCGATGGGGCGACGAGCGACGCGATCGAGGAGGGCAGCGTCGGCGGCGGCACCGGGATGATCTCTTTCGGCTTCAAGGCCGGGTCAGGCACCGCCTCGCGCCTCGTCGAATGGCACGACAGGCGTTATACGCTGGGCGTGTTCGTGCAGGCGAATTTCGGCAAAAGACACAATTTGACCATTCGCGGCCGGCGCGTCGGTCCCGAATTGATCGAGCCGGCCATTCGCGAGGCGACGGTGCGCGCGGAAAAGGGGTCGATCATCGCTGTCGTCGCCACCGACGCGCCGTTCCTGCCGCATCAGATGAAGCGGCTCGCCAGGCGCGTGCCGCTCGGCATCGCCATGACCGGCGGCTATGGCTACCACAGTTCGGGCGACATTTTTCTCGCCTTCTCGACCGCCAATCCGGAGGCTGCCCAAGCGGCTTCCGGTCGCATCGCGCGGGCCGAGTTCATCCCGGACGTCGACATCGACCCGTTCTTCGACGCGATCGTGCAAGGCGTCGAGGAGGCGATCCTCAACGCGCTGGTCGCCAATGGGGATATGACGGGGCGCGACGGCAATTTCGTGCCGGCGCTGCCCAAAGACTGGCTGGAGAAGAAATCCGGCTAGCAGATACGGTCTGCCCGTGCCGGCAGGGGGCATTTCACTCCGCCGGCGTGTCCAGCTTGGTTTCGCCGGCGCCCTCTTCGGCGGCTTCCTCGAGGCGCGAGGCGATCAGTTCCTGGATGTCGCCGACCTCTTCCTGAATGTCCTCGAGCAGAATGCCTGCCTCGGCCGCCTTGGCGCAGCACTCCTTGGCGAGGGTCTCGGCCTGTTCGATCTTGATCGGCGAATGCTGGCAATGGACTTTCTCGCCAATCCACCCGCGCAAGAACTCGATCGCATGTTCACTCATACTGCTTCTTCCCTGGCGGCAAAGCCGGTTGGTAGCCATGAACGTCCACACCCAGCAAAGGATGCATGCCCCATTCGAGCCGAGTCGGCCTCGACCGGCAAGACATCTTGCCCGTGGTACGCGAAACCGAAGGACTGGAAGGGTTCAAGGTGCACGTTCAGATCGTTGAGAAATTGAGATCGTTGATTGGGTCGATAGAAGGATCGTTGTTGTTTTTGCTTGCTTTTTTCTATCCTGGACAACGCATTTGTATCACAAACCGTATCATAGGGTCCCGGTCAACGTCGCCCCGGCCTCAGCCTGAGCAGCCGCTATATAGTGATATCCTCACGCAATGTCGACTCGGGCTTCGCCATCCGGGCGGCTACCTCCCCATAAGATTGCGCTCGACCACTGGTCACGCGAGAGAACCGGCCTGATCAACGCCGTCCTCGGAATCCAGGGCCATGCCTGATGCAAAGGGGGCGGGTCACCGTTTCCAGTCGCTCTCCACCTGTCGATCTGGATCGAAGTAGAAGAGCGTCTCGACTGGGTGGGGCTGTTCCTGGATTGATGAGGGCAAGGATCAGCCTGGCCCCCTAGCACCCACCGCTTTATTCCGGCTAACCGTGCCGGATTTCCGTGCCGAGCACCTTCAGGCACTCCCGGATGAATGCGGCGAGGGCGGTCCAGCCTTTGGCCGAAACCATCGTGCCGTCGACGTACGCCTCGGTTGGGGACAGATCGATGTAGGTACCGCCGGCAAGTGTGACTTCCGGCTCGCAGGCGGCCAACGCGCCGACCTTCTTGCCACGCACCACGCCGTCGACCGCGATCAGGATCTGCACACCGTGGCAGATCGTGAAGATCGGCTTCCTGGTCTCGTGGAAATGGCGCACCATGGCCTGGATGCGCTTGTCGGTGCGGATGTATTCCGGTCCGCGGCCGCCGGCGCAATAGACGGCGTCGTACTGGTCGAGTTGCTTTTCGGCGTCGGCGAACGTCTTGTTGATCAGAGCATAGTGGCCGTGCTTCTCGGTGTAGGTCTGGTCGCCTTCGAAGTCGTGCAGCGAGGTCTTGATCACGTCGCCGGCATTCTTGTCGGGGCAGACTACATGGACCGTATGGCCGACCGCCTCCATGGCCTGCTGGTAGACAAAGATTTCGTATTCCTCGGTGAATTCACCGGTCAGCATCAGGATTTTCTTGGCTGGCATGACTTTTCCTTTTCGATTGAGATGGCGAGGCGCGAACCGCGCCTCGCCAGGGACTGCGGTGACGGTGTGAGAACGGAGAATCGGGGAAGTAGTGGTCCTTGGCGTTGGCCTGGGTGATCAGGGCTGCATCGAGCTTGACGTGACCGCGGACCGGCGCCTGAGTCTGATCAGGCTTGGCGAAGCGCACGTCGTGTCCGTCGATCGACAACGTGCCTTCGCTGGACTCGATATGGCCGGAGAGGAGCCGCATGAAAGTCGACTTGCCGGCGCCGTTCTCACTGATGATCGCGTGGATTTCGCCGGGCAGAATATTGAGCGTCACATCCGACAGGACGGTCACGCCGCCGAATTGCTTGGATAGACCCGGGGCCCGCAGCACCGCAGGATCGACCGGCATGTCGGCCGTCGGCACAGCAACAAGATCTCTGTCGAGACGAGCGGCAACGGACATCGGAAGGATTACTCGAAAGCGGGAAGGAGCCGGTCCCGCGAATTCTCGATATGGACCCGCATGGCCTTCGCGGCCGCATCCGCATCACCGGAGGTGAAGGCCGCGAGGATCGCCTCGTGCTCGTCCAGCGCCTCTTCGGTAACGCGCGAGTGGTACATCAGGCGGAAGATGTGGAAATGCGTGTGCTGGTGGCTCAGCGTTTCGCGAATGAGTTCGTTTCGGGCGAACTCCATGATCTTGTCGTGGAAGATCGCGTCCTGCCTGGCAAAATTGGAATAGCGCAGGCGCTCATCCTTGCCGACTCGCCTGGCCATCAGGCCGGCCGCTTCCTGCAGGATCGCGAGGCGCTCCGCGTCCAGCGTCGCGGTCGCCTTGGCAGCGGCGGCCGGCTCGAGCAGCAGGCGCAGTTCATAGAGCTCGTCGAACCGGCGGCGCGTGATCTGCGGCGCGGCGCGGAAGCCGATCAGATGGGTCTTGATCACCAGCCCCTCGCCTTCCAGCCGGCCAAGGGCTTCGCGGATCGGCGTGTGCGACACGTCGAATTCGCGCACCAGACTGTCCACCGTGATCCGCGAGCCGGGCGGGATCTTCAGCGACATCAGTTGCGCGAAGATCGCCTCATAGACGTCGCCCGCGAGGCTGTTGGCGCGCTGAATGCGGCCACTCGGGCGGGCTTCGCTATCGACCATATGGTCCGGATTTTCCATACGTCACCTCTTGACAGGGGCAAGCCCTACCACGATGCTTTGGCTAATTCAATACTATATCCTATACGATTTTATAGAGGATATTCGAATGGCCTGGCGGACCGGCCGACCTCTTTTCGTCCCCCACTTCCAAAGGACCACGCCCCATGACCCTATTTGCAGCCGTGCGGCTTCCGCGCGAAATCCTGTTCGGCAAAGGTCAGCGCAAAGCGCTGCCGGCGATCGCGGCACGCCACGGCAGTCGGGCCTTCCTCTGCACGGACGAGCGCCTGTCAAGGACGCCTGAATTTGTCGAGATCCTCGCCGGCCTGAAGGCCGCCTCGATCGAGACCCTGGTCTATGACAAGACCTTGCCCGATGTACCGCGCGACAGCGTGACGACCTGCATAGCCGGCGCGAAGGCCTTCAGGCCGGACATGGTCATCGGTATCGGTGGCGGCAGTTGCCTGGACATGGCCAAATGCGCCGCGCTGCTGCTCAGCCACGGCGGACGGCTCCAGGATTATTATGGCGAGTTCAAGGTCCCTGGCCCTACCCTCCCCCTCATCGCCGTGCCGACGACAGCCGGCACGGGTTCTGAGGTCACCCCGGTCGCGGTGATCTCCGATCCGGACCGTACGCTCAAAGTCGGCATCTCAAGCCCGCATCTGATCGCGGCGGTGGCCCTTTGCGACCCCGACCTGACCGCGACATGCCCACCTTCGCTGGCCGCTGTCGCCGGCGCCGACGCCTTGACCCATGCCATCGAAGCGTTCACCGCTTCAAGACGAGGCACCGATGCCGACTTGCCGCAAAAGCACGTTTTCATCGGCAAGAGCGCATTGACGGATCATTTCGCGCTTCTGGCGATCAAGCTGCTGGGCCGCAGCCTGGAAACCGCCTGTGGTGACAGCTCCAACGAAGCGGCTCGCGCCGACGTCATGATGGGCGCGTTGGCCGCGGGCTGTGCCTTTGGAACCGCGGGGACCGCAGCTGCCCATGCCGTGCAATACCCTGTCGGCGCGCTCACGCACACTGCGCATGGAGCGGGCGTCGCAACGATGCTGCCTTACGTGATGCGCTACAACCTGCCAGCTGCGACATCGGAGATTGCTGAGATCGGGGTTGCTCTTGGCCTGCCGCAGCAAGGCCGGGACACCGATCAGCTGGCGGATGCGACCATCAAGGAAGTCGCGAGGCTGTTCAGCGCCATCGGCATCACGCGAACGCTAGCCGACCTCGGCCTTCCGGAGGACAGGATCGACTGGACGGCAGAACAGGCCCTCGGCATCGACCGCCTGATCAAGAACAATCCCCGCCCTTTCGACCTGCAGGCGATGCGGCGCCTGGTTAGAGCTGCCTATGACGGCGATATTTCCCCCGTGGCGATGTGAGGGATGGAGCCCAAGCCCATGAACATTTCTATAGACCCACTCGACCAGGATTTCGACATGTCTGAGTATACCGCGTTCTCGCATGGACTCTATATAGGCGGACAATGGCGCCCCTCCTCCGACGGCCGCGTCATCGAAGTGATCGACCCGTCGACCGAGGCAGTGATCGCCGCCGTTCCCGACGCCACGCTCGCCGACGCCGCAGCCACGGTTGAGGCAGCAGCGGCGGCGGCGACAAGATGGCGCGAGACCCCTCCGCGCAGGCGATCCGAGATCCTGCGGCGCTGCTTCGAGTTAATGACCGCGCGAGCCGAGACCCTGGCGGCATTGATTTCCCTGGAGAACGGCAAGGCGCTTCGTGATGCGCGCGGCGAAGTCGCCTATGCGGCCGAGTTTTTTCGCTGGAACGCCGAGGAAGCGGTTCGCATCAGTGGCGAGTACAACCTTTCCCCGTCAGGCGCGAACCGGATCGTGGTCGACTACCAGCCCATCGGCATTTGCGTTCTGATAACGCCGTGGAATTTCCCCGCGGCGATGGCGACACGCAAGATCGCCCCGGCGCTCGCAGCCGGCTGCACCGTCATTCTCAAGCCGGCCAGCGAGACACCACTGACAGCATACGCGCTCGCGGCCCTCTATGAAGAAGCCGGCGTGCCGGCCGGCGTCGTCAACGTCATCACCACTTCGAATCCATGGCCGGTGACAGCGGCCATGCTGGCCGACCCACGGGTGCGCAAGCTCTCCTTCACCGGCTCGACAGGCGTCGGGCGCGTGCTTCTTGCGGAGGCCGCGAAACACGTCATTTCCTGTTCGATGGAGCTCGGCGGCAATGCGCCATTCATCGTGCTCGACGACGCCGATCTCGAGGCGGCGCTGGAGGGTGCGATGATTGCCAAGATGCGCAACGCCGGCGAAGCCTGCACGGCGGCCAACAGGCTCTACGCCCAGGCCGGCATCTATGAGGCGTTCGTGGAAGGCCTGCGCAAACGCATGGCGGCGCTGACAGTCGGCCCGGGCACGGACGCCGAGACCGAATGTGGGCCGATGATCACCAGGAAGGCGGTGGACAAGATCGACAGGCTCGTTCAGGACGCGGTCGCCCGAGGCGCAAAAGTCATGTGCGGCGGCACCGTGTCTTTAGACAGGGGGTTCTTCTATCCGCCAACAGTGCTGAGCGAGGTTCCAGCAAACGCCGCGATGGCTCATGAGGAGATATTTGGCCCCGTCGCGCCTGTCAGCCGCTTCGAGGACGAAGCGGAGATTATCGAAAAGGCGAATGCTACCGAGTATGGCCTTGCGGCTTATATATACACCCGCGACCTTGCGAAGGGCATGCGCATGGCATCCAAGATCGAGTCCGGCATGATCGCGCTCAACCGCGGCCTGATGTCTGACCCTGCAGCGCCCTTCGGCGGAGTCAAGCAGAGCGGACTAGGGCGCGAGGGCGGCCAGAAGCACGGCATCGCCGAGTTCATGGAGGCGAAATACATAGCCGTGACGATCTGATGAGACCGATGGACAAAGATCCGTTTCGCACGCGCGATCACGTCCCGGAGTTCGACGACATCGTCGCCGAGATTCGGCGCAGAAGCGCGGAGACGAGAGCGAAAATCCCCATGGTCGCCGATGTGGCTTATGGGGCCGACCGCCGCGAAACCCTTGACCTGTTTTTCCCCGAAGGCAGACGCAATCGGCTGCCGGTGCACATCTTCATTCACGGCGGCTATTGGCGCATGTTCTCGAAAAGCGACTATTCCTATGTCGCCGAGACTGTAACAAAGGCAGGCGCGATAGCGATCGTCCTGGGCTATGCCCTGATGCCGGCAGTGAGAATGGCTGCGATCGTCGACCAGATACGTCGCGCCAGACTATGGGTTGCTGAACATATCGCGAGCCACGGCGGCGACCCTGCCATGTTGACCGTTAGCGGGCATTCTGCCGGCGCCCACCTCGCAGCGATGCTTTTCGATGACGACAGCCGACCTTCAGGCATCAAAGCCGCACTCCTGCTGGGCGGCATTTACGATTTGAAGCCGCTACAGACATCGTTTCTCGCCAGCGAGATCGCAATCACCGACGAAGAAGTCGAGCTGTACTCACCAATCAGCCATCGATTCGATCCCTCCGTCCATGTCGAGATCGCGGTCGGGTCCGACGAAACTCTGCCTTTCCATCGCCAGGCCGCTGCCTTCACGGATAGTCTCCAACGGCAAAGGCTAAGCGCATCCCAAACCAAGCTCGTGGCGGCCAACCACATGAGCAGTGTCCGAGACATCGGTTTGGCCGGCACGCAGACCGCGGCGCTGTTGACCAGGACCATGGCGAGCGTGCGAGGTTTCGACCAACCGTAAGTGCGGCTTGTGAACGTTCACGCCTCGCTTCCGCGCCAGCGGCATTGATATCGCCCCGGCGCCACTCAAAGCGGGGTGTTTCTTCCGCAAGCGGAAATGCGTTCGGCACAAGAGTTGGGCGGCAACTCTGCGCCTGTACGCTTCCCAATTGTGGCGAGGGCGAAGCAGGAATTATCGGCAGCAGCGACATGTCGTGCGAGCTCGACGGGAACCTATGGAACGGAACCGCCGTTCGAAGGAATGGCAAGATACCGGATACGCGAAGCTCTCACCAACATTGGAACGTTGACGGCGAGACCGTCGGCATTTCTTGTGCTGGCCGGCTTCACTGGGGCCTGGCTCATCTTCGGGCGGGAGACCCTCGACTGGCACGGCATCGCGACCCTCGCGACCTGGGCGATGACACTGCTGATCCAGCGAGCCGAGCACCGTGACACGCAAGCTCTGCAAGCAAAGCTGGACGAGCTGATCACATCAAGTCGAACGGCGAGCGACGCGGTCGCGGGAATCGACGAGAAGGAACCGGAAGAGATCGAGAAAGTGCGCGACAAGCGCAGGAACATATCGGAGCGCTCGCGGTTGGACACTTAGCGGCGGCGGTAGGCACCACTATGCGCTGCGCTGCCTTCTCCTCGTCTCGAACCCCAACAGGAAGATATGATGTCGCTTACCGCATTCGCGCTCACCGACGGCCGGGGAGGAATCCTCCACCGACAGGATGCTCTCGGATCTGGCACGCCGCTGACGCTTGGCTATGATGCAAACCCCGACGAAGTAGCGATGCATGTCGGGACCTTCGACGATCCGACCAAGCTTGAACCTCGACAGAATTACGGTTCCTCGCATCGGCTCGGCTGGGTCTACTGCGGCATCGACCTGTCGCATCGTGACACGGAAGAACGATGGTGACGGCGCGAAACGACGATTTTCCGCTGCCGTTGGATACGTCTCCGATGGAAGCGCGAACCGCTGAAATCCTGCCGGAGCAAGATGGTCCCTGGCTTTATGAGCCGAAATGGGATGGGTTCCGCTGCCTTGCCTTCAAGGACCGCAAAATCATCGATCTCAGGGCGAAGTCCGGCAAGCCGCTTGGCCGGTATTTTCCCGAGTTGGTCGCGACGCTGGAAGGTTTGCGCGCCAAAGACTTTGTCGTCGACGGCGAGATAGTCATCGAGATTGATGGCAGCGCCTCCTTCGAGGCGCTGCAGATGCGGCTGCATCCCGCGCAAAGCCGCATCCGTAAGCTGAGCATCGAGACGCCGGCACGGCTGATCCTGTTCGACATGCTTGTGGCGCCGGGCGGCAAGATCATGCTGGAACAGCCCTTGGGCGATCGACGCAAGGCGTTGGAAGCTATGGTGGCAAGGGCGGCGGCTGATGGGTTGCGGCTCTCGCCGTCCACCATCGAAGTCGCCACCGCCCGGCAATGGCTGCAGCGTGCCGGCCACGGGGCGACGGACGGCGTGGTCGCCAAACTGCTCAACGACCACTATCGTCCGGGCGAGCGCGCCATGGTCAAGGTCAAGCGGCTGCGCACTGCCGACTGCGTGGTCGGCGGTTTCCGCTATCTGAACGGCAAGCGGCAGGTGGGCTCGCTCCTGCTCGGCCTCTACGACGGTAGCGGGATGCTCGACCACGTAGGTTTCACCTCGACTATTCCCAACGACGAGCGCGCCGCTCTGACCACGAAACTCGAGAAGCTGCGCGGAGGATCGGGCTTCACCGGCAAGGCGCCGGGTGGCCCTAGCCGATGGAGCACGGAGCGGAGCGGCGACTGGGAGCCGGTGAGGCCGGAACTGGTCGTCGAAGTGCGCTTCGACCACGTCACCGGCGACCGTTTCCGGCACGGCACGAGGCTCCTGCGCTGGCGACCCGACAAGGCGCCGCAACAATGCACATTCGAACAGATCGAATAGCCCCCCTGGCAACGGCCTGAAGCCGTCATGTGGCGAAGGCGAACAGACTTGCATCCGCATCATCACTGCCGGCGATGGAGGCCGAGACAATCTCGGACGCGATCTGTGAAAAAGTAATTCCGTTGCCGCCATAGCCCATCACCGCATGCACGCGCGGATGCCCAGGCACAGTGCCTATGATGGGCAGTCCGGTGCTTGTGGCTCCGAAAGAACCGCTCCACGCGAATTCAGCCGCCGCGTCGAGTTGGGGGAACATCTCACCGAGTTTCTCCTCGAGGCGATCCGTCTTTTGCGCGGTCAAAGCGTCGCGCCGTTCTTCGTCGGTGAACTCCTCGTCCTCACCACCGCAGATCACGCGGCCGTCGGATGTGGCACGGACATAAAGGTACGGATCCGACGCCTCCCAGATCATGGCGGCAAGCGGCCAGAGCTCTTTGGGCTGGGGTCGCGTCGCGATCGCCCATGTCGAGATGATGCGATGGGCGGTATTCGGCACGATGTCGAGCAGTTCGTATCCGGTCGTGAGAACAAGGTGGCGAGCCTGGATAAGAGGACCATTTCGGGTAGCCACCGTCACGCCCAGCCGGTTGTCCTCGACCGCAATCGCTTCCACCGGCGCATAGAAGCGCGCTCCGCGCCGCAGGGCCGTGTTCAGCAGTCCGGAAGTCAGTTTGCGGGGATCGAGCACCAGATTGCCGTGGCTCAGAATCGCCGCGGCGCGATCAATCCCGAAAGTCTCTTTAAGGCGCTGGCGTGTCAGGATGGACGCTCCGATTCCCGCCTCGCGTCGTGCTTCCGCCTCGCGGCGCAAGTCCGACGCACCGAGCTTGTTGCCGGCCAGATAAAGCGAGGGGGTGCCTGCCGATCGACAGCGGATTTCGAGTTCGGCAATGCGTTCGCGCAGGTTGAGCAACGACAGTCGCGAGCGCCGCCAAGCCTGTCGAGCGGCATCGCTTCCGATCATCCTGGCCAGCCTGATGAGCGGTTGATCGATCTCGAACTGGACGAGCGCCGTCGTGGCTGCGGTCGATCCTCTCAGCGGCCCGCGCCTATCGATGCAAATCATGGAGTGGCCATCGCGGGCAAGGGCTTCGGCCATCATGGCTCCGCTGATACCCATGCCGACGATCAGGACATCGGTCTTCACATCTCGGGTCAGGCGATCCGCCGGCACTGAGGGAGATCGATAGGCCGACCAGACTGGAGTGCCGCTTCTGAGATCGAGTTTGCGAGACATGAGAACTTCCGGTTGCGCACGATAAGCCGCAAAGCGCGATGCCGTTCCATGCGAACATGGCGCGCGAACCGGAACCTCTCTCCTCGCTAACGGTTCTCAGTCGAGGCTGAGCAAGGAGAAAGTCATGGGCCCGAGCGACAAACAGCGACCTGCAAAGCAGGACGAAACCGGAGCACCTATTATAGAGGAACAGGATTGGGATGTCCTCGGGGATACCAGAATCCCGCCCGTCACTATCAACGGTGATTTACAAGACCCAGCCGAGGGAGAGCTTGCGGAAGAAGATGACGACAACCCCTTCCAGGAGAGCGACGATGCCCTTCCTGACGATGAGGAAGAGCGTGCTTTATCTCGGGATCCCTCCAGAGAGGGCAGCCGGTTTGACGAGATTTAGATGTGGAGACACTTGCGGCTCAATAAATCCAATGCGGCGCCGAGTGAGATGGGGCGCAATAGTGCGTCGCGCCTAACTTGGCGCCAATGGCGTCTCAAGGCTCATCACCTCAAGGCGATGCAGGCTGCGAGGACTGCGTGCGCGGCTGATCGCCACCTGTCGTGGACTGAGGCGTCGGATTCTTGTCCGCCTGGGTACTTTGATCTGCCGGCTGGCCGTTGACAGTGTCGGTCTTTGACGTTGCCGGGTCGGATGATGTGTCGGAAGCCGGTGCAGTTGAACTTTGGGCGGGGCGCTGCGTCGACGGAGATTTAGCATGCTCTCCATATAGTTCGGCAATGCCCCACGCGACGCCGGCCAAGAGCAAACCTCCGATGAGGATGTACAGCACATGAGTGCCGGTTCGACCCTGTCGGGCTTCGTTTGTCGGGACTTCGTTCGCCATCTCGAATACCTGCTTCTTGGATTGCCTGATGGAACAACCTGCTGGCGAAGCGCAGGTTCCATCGCGGGCTCGAGGGAATCGCGACCAGTTGTCTGTCTACCGCAGCCGGCACCGTCCGAGGCGATCTGCAGCAGCATGGAACATAAGCGTCATCTGAAGGTTCGCTTTGGGAACGCGCTTATCACCATCAACGCCATGGAGCTTGTTATGGCCAACACCCCTTCGAAAGATCATCGCATTTCGGACAAGGAAGCCCTGCGGATAGCTGAGCAAACCGACGTTTCCCCAAATCAGGCAAAAGACTTGGCCAAAGAGCACGGGAAAGCGAAGGCCAAGGAGGAAGCCCGGAAGACCAAAGACGAAGGCTGAGCGGGGTCGGACGCTGCCGATGCGGCGCCCCCAACAGCTCTTCACGAAGGCGGGGTCGCGGCCGTCACCCGCCACACGGTATTCCCCACGTCGTCGGCGATGAGCAGCGCGCCGGACTTGTCTACGGCAACACCGACCGGACGGCCCCTCGCCCTTGTCGTTGAGGAAACCTGTTACGACGTCCTGGGCGATGCCGTTCGGATGGCCACCGCTGAACGGCACGAAGCGCGTTGCTCTCGGGCTCAAACGACAGGCCGTTGGGGTTGCGCAGCCCGCTGGCGAGAATGCGCGAGCGGCCGGTGGCGCGGTTTGGCGACGCGGGAGCCGTTCAAGCTGATCGTTCTTGAGGTCTGTTGCCATGCTCGACAAGCCGGAAGCTGTAGCGGTCTCGGATGTGTTCGTTGAAGAATCGCCCTTTCGACATGGCAGCCTTGAATGCCAGATATGTTCGCGGCTCCACGTCCGCGTACTCATAGCGGTCGCCGCTTGGGACGAACCATATCGAAAGAATTTTCGTCGACGGATCGTAGTGGGTGTTGCGGATAGCAGAGGACGGCATCACGCACCTCCTGCGTCCCTAATCCCCGGAGGCTTACGAGGTTCCTTGCCAGCGCCGGCCGCTCGGATCATCGCCTCAGCCTGTGCGCCATCCGCAACGTCACAGCGAATGGTTGTTGCCCTGTGGCCTCCGAGGCGAGTTCGGCGGTCTCCTGGTCCATAGCGTACTCGTTCCAATCAACTGCGCCACGGAGGCCTTCCATCTGTTTGTGGAGGCGCTAGGGCACGGGATCGAGGCGCGCTGCCTGCGTATGCTTGGCGAGAGCTCACGGTGTTTCGCAGCCCCTGCCCTATTCGGGACTCTGCGGCATCTCCGACACGTGACGTGCTGCGGCACGGTTTGCTGCGCCGACAGAGGCCGAGAAGGAAAGACCGGTCGCCAGTCCTGCTGCCAACGTGCCGACGAACACGTCTCCGGCACCATGGGTGCTTACCAATTTCACGGGCAGAGCAGGCAGGCTGACCAAAGCCTCGCCACGCTTCAACCCAACCACGCCACTGCCGCCTGCGGTCACGATCACCGTGGCGAATGATCCCGACATGGCTTCAGCGGCCAAAGCAGCGTCGGCCAGACTCGCAACCGACACCCCGCATAGATCTTCGGCCTCGATGGCGTTGACTATCAGAACGTCGATCAGCTCCGTGAACTCGCCTGCCATTGGACGATAGGGCGCGGCGTTGACACAGACGACAGCGCCGGCAGCCCGTGCGGCACGAGCCGCAGCAATGTTGATGGCCTCCGGCATTTCGTTCTGCAGGATGAGTACGCGCGCGCCTCGCCATATCTCTGCATGCGTCACTGCCTTGGGATCTACCTGGAGATTGGCTCCAGAGACGATCACCGCCCCGTAGTCCCCGCCTTCATCCAAGATGGCGACGCTCATGCCGGAGGCTGTATCGGCAAGACGCGCAACCTTCGAGATATCGACATTACCTTGTTCCAATGCTGTCAGCAGGAACCGG
>Ga0315336_1005761_pt1 | contig 13245 bp, 9 predicted proteins | sample ASW5metaG_FD_204512 | JGI IMG/M metagenome (GOLD analysis project Ga0315336, IMG submission 204512) | Ammonia-oxidizing marine archaeal communities from Monterey Bay, California, United States - ASW #5 | ecosystem: Environmental > Aquatic > Marine > Intertidal zone | place: USA: California...
AAACCAGCCCCAAGCCCACGACGACCTGGCCCAGCTCGCCTTCATGGGCAGTGAAATCGGTCATGGGCGATTGCAGACCCCATTCTTTATTGATCAGCAGAACCATCGCAAACGCGAGGGTCTGGGTAATCAGCAGGCTGACGGTGAAGCTCGACGAGAAGACCCGGCCGTAGAGGTAGTTCGCCATGGTCGCGACGAACAACGCGATCAACGCGCCGCCGAAGCCGAAGAGGATCACGGGCATATCGAAGTGGTCGCTAGCCGTGGACATGACGCGGTGTCGGATCGTCAGCGCAAGCACCATGCTCAGCAGGAAGAACGCGGTCGCGATCGCCGCGGAGATACCCACGTACTTGCCGATCACAAACAAGGGCCGACCGACCGGCTTGCTCACAACCGTCAGCACGGTCTTGTTCTCGATCTCGTTGGAGAAGACGCCGGTCGCGGTGAAAGCCGCCAGCAGCAGGCTGACCAGGAAGATCGTACTCAGGCCCATATCGATCAGCAGCTTGTTGTCGTCCTCCATGGTGTAGGCCGCGAGCTGCGGGTTGATCACCATGGCCAGGGACCCAAGCAGGATAAGAACCACGAAGATCGGCTGACGGATCGACTCGGTAAACGTGTTCTGGGTGATGGTCGCGAGCTGTTGGAACATAGCGGTCGTGTTATCCGTGTAAACGAAGCGTTCGTCCCCGACGATCCCCGGCCTCTATCATACGGCGGGCGGGGGGCAAAGGTTTTGTCGGGCTTAGAACACCGGAACCATAAACAATAGGCTAATAGACATCACGGTGCCCAGACAACCCGGCACCACGAACAGGGAATACGATGAGTCACGATCAACAATCATACCGCCGGGCCGCCAACGCCGTCCTCATCGGGCTGGCGATCCAGGTCCTCCTGACGATCCTCACCGCACTGACCGGGCTTTATGCCGATTCCACCGCGATCAACGCAATCGCCTGGTACTTCCTTGGCGGGGTCCCCATCTGGGTGATCCTCTGGGTTGTTTATAACCAGCACCGACTGGAACGCGTCGAGGCGTTGGAGACCGAACAGCTTGCCGCCCAGGATGCGCAGGCCGCAGCGCTATTCGATGAAGCCGGGCAGCAGCTGCAGATCGCACAGAAACGACTGGACAATCTGTATAAATATGGGTTGAACATCGTCAGCCTGCTGGTGTCGTTCTACCTGATCGCAGTCGGTTTCGGGATGCTCCGGTCGGCGGTCGTGGAGTACCGCACGTCGTATGAGATCGAAAACCCATCGTTCTTTGCCGACATCGCAGGCCTGGTCGCCTCCGACAGCGGGTTCCACGGCTACAGCGCCGGCGCGGTCGCTATCGTCGCGGCGGCGATAGGGTTCCTGGCGTTTATCGTCTCCCGCTACGTCGCGGGCATGACCAAGGTCGAGGAATGGAAACTATTACGCGGCGGTGCCGGCTACTTGATGGGCAACGTCGTAGCCACGTTCCTCCTGATCGTCGCGGCGGCGGCGTTGGCGTGGGACCTGAAAAACTTCTTCCCGCTGCTGTCGGTGATCGCCCCGGCGATGATGATCCTCCTGGGCTTTGAGATGCTGCTTGGTTTTATCTTCGGGTTCTACCAACCCAGAAAGCCCGGGCAGATGACCCGCGCCGCGTTCGACAGCCGGAGCCTCGGATGGCTGACACGCCCGGAATCGCTTGCCAAGATCGTCAGCGAAGCCATCGACTACCAGTTCGGCATCGAGGTCTCCGACAGCCAGTTCTACCGCATGCTCTCCCAGGCTATCCCCAAGCTTGTGATCGTAGGCCTGGTCATCCTGATCGGGCTCACATCCATGGTCATCGTCGCCCCACACCAGCGCGCGATTATCACCAGCCTGGGCGCATTAACCGACAACAGCGAGGTCGGGCCGGGATTGCATTGGAAGCTGCCTTGGCCACTGGGCAAAGCCTACAAGTACAACGCATCGCGCGTCCACGAGATCAACGTCGGGTCCTCCGCGGAAAACTTCAACCGTGACGTCGCGATCCTCTGGACGACCCAACACTCAGGCGAAGGCGAGAACTACATGGTCACCGCGCCGAGCCGATACGCCGGCGAACAGGATAAAGAGATCGACGCCGCCGCGGGTGAGCTCGCAGGCGGTTTGGGTGTGATCAAGTACCGCATCGCCGACGACGGGTTGCTGGATTACAGCAGGCTGGCATTGGATGACCCCCGGCACCCGACCGATCTGTTAGAAGCTTTGTCCGAACGGCGCTTCAACACGTACTTCGCCACGCACGACATCGACGAGCTACTGACAACCGCCCGCGTCGAGGCCGGCTCGCTGCTGCGTGAGCAGATCCAGTCCGACGCCGACGACTTGGGCCTGGGCGTCGAAGTCGTCTACGTCGGTCTTGACGCTGTACACCCCCCGATGGATGGCGACGTAGCTAAGAAGTTCCACGAGCAGATCGACGCTCGCCAGGAGAAGAAGACCAAGATTCAGGAAGCGCGCCGCAAGGCCGTGGCCCAGCTCGCCGAGATCGCGGGCACGCAAGACAAGGCGCTTCAGATCGACGCCGCCATTCAGGAAGTCGTCACACTCCAGCAATCGCTTGAAGCCATGCGGCTAAGCGACGATTATGACGAGGCCAAGGCAAGTGAGATCGCCGAACAGGTGACTCAGAAGAAGATCGACATCGAGAAGCTGTTGGATGAGGCCGGCGGCGAGGCAACCGTGCTGATCCACCAAGCCCGTGCATACCGCTGGGAGCACGCGTTAAGTGAACGCGCCCGCGCGATGCGCACCGCCTCCCGGTACTTCGCGTACCAGCAGGAGCCCCGGTATTACATGGCCCGCGAGTACCTGAACACACTGGCCAACGGGCTTGCAGATCGACGCAAGTACATCCTCGTCGGCGACCAATCGGTCCCGCCGATCATCCGATTCAACGCGGAAACCACCACCAGCAACCTCGGCGCCTTCAACGTGGAATAACGCCCCCAATACTATTGACACTGGGCGTCAATAACCGCCCCGACTGACACACAACACAAGATACGACAAGCCCGATCGCAAGAGAGACGAACGTCATGAAAAACAAACTCATCTTTTTGGCAGCCATCGCAGTCCTCTTAATCCTCGCGGCGTACGCGTTCACGTTCCAGGTCCGCTACGACCAGGTCGCCGTGCGTACGAAGTGGGACAAGGCTGTCGAACCCGTGCGCCTCGCGGACGGCTCTATCGACCCTGACAACCCAGGCAGTCTGATCCTCGAACCCGGGATTAACTTCAAGTGGTTCGCCCCAATCCATAAGGTCCACGTCTACTCCACGAAAGTCCAACTCCTGGAAGATCAGTCCAACGAGATCCTCACCGCGGACGGCTATTCCGTGATCGTCAAGCTCTACCTCGCCTGGCGGATCGAAGACCCCTACACGTTCTTCAAGCAGATCAACAGCGAAAAAGAAGCGCAGAAACAATTGACCTCCATGCTCAGCGAACTGAAGGTCGTTATCTCGACCTACCGGTTCGACCAACTGGTCAACCAGGACCCTGAGAAGATCAAACTCGAAGAGATCGAGCAGAAGAGCCTGGAACAACTCCGCGAGAAACTCAACGCAATGAACCCCGGCTACGGGATCAAGGTCGAACGCGTCGGCATCCGTAGGATCGTACTGCCTGAAGAAACCACGCAGAAGGTGTTCGAGGCCATGGTCTCAACCCGCGAGAGCCTCGCCGAGAAAGCTCGTTCCGAGGGCGACGCCGCCGCCAACACGATCATCAGCCAGGCCGAGACCGCCAAGAGCCGCATCCTAGCGTTCGCACAACGCCGGGCCCAGGCCATCCGCGATGAGGGCAACCGTGAGGCCGCGCAGTACTTCAGCGCCTTCCGCGAGGACCCCGAGTTCGCCATCTTCCAAAGGCAGATCGAAGCATTGCAGAAGATGCTCGCCCACAACACGACGTTCGTGCTGGACGCCAACCAGCTCTGGTTCCTCAAGCCGCTTACAGGCCAGGCCTTCATCGAATCGGATGAGTAACCGTCGTTCCGCTCACGACCGTTGATCCCGAACACACCGAACCACGAACCCAACCAGAAAACGCCCCATGGCTGAGAAGATAAAAAACCCGTTCATCCACTCACACGACGATGACTGCGATCACGATCATCATCACGACCACGAGCCCTTCGAGCCGGCCGACCCGGCGCAGAAGTCACTCGCAGACGCGATGCGCGTCAGCTTCATGATCCTTAAGGTGATCATGGTGTTCATGCTGCTGTTCTACGCATCCACCGGCGTCTTCACCGTTAATCCCCAACAACAGGTCGTACGGCTGCAATTCGGCAAGATCGTTGGCGAGAACGAAGGCTTGGTCTACGAACAGGGCTGGCATTTCGGATGGCCCTACCCGATCGAGGAAAAAGTCAAGGTCCCGACCATACAACGCTCGGTCAGCATCCTCGACACGTTCTGGTACGAGCCCAGCGCCGCGGGTGGCAACCAATACGGCCAACCCCTGAACCCCGAGAAAGACGGGTCACTGTTAACCGGTGACGCCAACATCGTCCACGGCCGGTTCACAGTCTACTACACCGTTGATAACGTTATCGACTTCGTGAAAAACATCGGGCAGGTCAAGCCGGGCGACTCGCGATACACCGGCGTCGCGGAGACCGATTCGATGTTGTTCGCAGACGACCTGGTCACCAACGTCGCCGAGCAGGGCATCGTCTACGCCACAGCGCAGATGAACGCGGACGACTTCATCAAAGGTGAGTTCAAACGCGACGCCGCAAAACAGCGGATGCAGGATGCCTTGGATGAACTCGAAGCGGGGATCCGGATCGACCGGCTCGCGGTGGACAAGTCCGAAGCCCCGTTAGCGGTTCAGCCCGCGTACAACAGCGTGACCAACGCCGAGAGTGAACGATCCCAGAAACTTAACGCCGCCCGACAGCAGCGCACCAACCTGCTGACCACCGCCGCAGGCGAAGCGCACGACGGGCTGTTCAAGCTGGTGCGTGAATACGAACTCGCCCAGGCGTCCGGCAACACCGAGGCCGCCGAAGCGTTATCGCAGAAGATCGACACCGCGTTTGACAAGCTGCGTTTGCCCGCCGACTTAGGCGGCGCAGCGATCGGCGGCGACGCGTCTCGGCTTATCAGCGAGGCCAACACCTACCGCACAGAAACCGTCGAACTCGTCAAGTCCGAGGCCGACAGTTTCCGCACGCTCTTAAGCAAGTACCGCGAATCCCCCGGTCTCTTCACCAGCCGGGAATGGCAACAGGCCCGCGAAACAATCTTTACCGGAGACATCGAAACCCTCTACAACAACGGCGGGCAGATGTACCTGGAGCTCAACGCCGATCCGGAGCTCAGCCGAAAACGTGAACAACAACGGCTCGAACAGGCCGAACAGGATGCCAGGATGCAATCCAATCAGTAGCCCAAGCCGTACCGACGCACGCGTCGGCAAGAGGGCAGGAACCCCATGACTCTAGCAGCTTCACAACAAGCCGACGCCAACCAGCCGCCCTTGTCTCAGGACATGGTCGTCAAGTGCATCGGCCTGACCAAAGTATTCAAGGACTTCTGGCTGCGTAACCGCGTCAAAGCGGTCAACGATATCGAGCTTGATATCCGTAAGGGCGAAGTCTTCGGCCTGCTGGGCCCCAACGGCTCGGGTAAGAGCACGACGATCAAACTCATCCTCGGGTTGTTGCACCCGTCCGCTGGGCGCATCGCTGTGTTCGGCAGACACCCACGCGACGTCAAGAACAAGCAACGCATCGGATATCTCCCCGAAGAGACATACCTTTACCCCTTCCTGAACGCTTACGAAACCCTCGAATATTACGCACGCCTGTTCCATCAGAAACGCGGCATCCGTCGGCCCCGGATCGACACGTTGCTTGAGATGGTTGGGTTGCAGCATGTTGCACGCCGACCGATCGGCGAATACTCCAAGGGGATGCAGCGGAAGATCGGCTTGGCGCAGGCGTTGATCAATGACCCCGATCTGTTGATCCTGGACGAGCCGACCTCGGGCATGGACCCGATCGCCACCGCGGACGTCAAACGTGTCATCGTCAGCCTTGCCGAGCGCGGCAAGACGATCCTGCTTTGTTCGCACCTGTTGTCAGATGTCGAAGATGTCACCGACCGGGTCGCGATTATGTACGGCGGCAAGGTCCGGCGCTACGGGCAGATCGACGAACTGCTGGAACAGCAGGACCGGACGATGATCTCGACCCCCGCGCTGGACCCACAGACCGAAGAGCGGATCATCCGGGCCTTGGAATCCGAAGGTGTCTGCGATGCCGCCATCACCCGACCCAGGCAGAAGCTGGAGACCTTGTTCCTGGATATGGTCGCCGAGGCGCAGGCCGCCGGCGCAGCTACAAGTGGCGCGCAATCCGGCGGCAAGATCGCAAACTTCCTGGCAACCGGCGGCGACGAGTCGGCCGGCGAGGGCGACGAACTGATCAACCAGCTCACGACCAAGACAGCATCACCTGTCGATACCCACCCCTCGGAAGTAGAGCACACGCAGGTCGAGGACAGAGCACACGAAGATAAAGTCATCGATTCACTGACAAGCAACGAAGCGGCGACGCCCAAACAACAAGACACGCCGCAACCGCCCGAAGAGCAGGCCGACACAAGCGTGATTGATTCGTTGATTCAGAAGAAAGACCCACCCAAGACCTGACCTATTCGGCCCGCCTCGATGAGGCGTGCCCTTGGCTGTAAGCATTATGCTCAGAAGCTGGAAGATGTGGCTGATCGTGTTGCTCGCCCTGGTCGGATTAACCGAGGGCGTGGGCCTGCTGCTGGCTGCACAGGATTCGGTTGCGCTTTCGGGCATCATCCGATCGTTCGGGCGGATCATCGCCAACGCATGGGTAATCTACGGCCTGATCGTCTGGCGCGAAATCCCATGGGTCCGACGGTTCGGCGTGCTGCTGCTGGGGACGGCATGCACACAACTGCTTGCGCTTGTTTTCTGGGCGATGGGTTGGACCGACATGGTCATCGCCACCCTCGGCGCATATGCGATGGCGGTCATCTTCTACGCCGGGCTCTGGCTGATCCGCATCTTGCTCTCGCCCGGTGTCGCGGTGTTCGGCGTCGCGCGCACGCTGATCGACGAAGCCATCCGCATGAAGATCGCGCTGGTATTCATCGTCGGCGTCGCGATCCTGATCGCCGTGTTCCCCTTTATCATCGATCAGGACGACTTCCTGAAATACAGGATCACCTCGTTCCTGACCTGGTCGCTGATGGCGACCTCGGCGCTGCTTAGCCTGATGACCCTGTTCCTTGCGATCGCGACGATCTCTCGGGAACAAGTGCAACGACAGATCTTCCTGACACTGACCAAACCGGTGAACCGCGCAGAGTACCTGATCGGCAAGTGGCTTGGGATCACGCTGCTGAACCTGCTGCTGCTGTCGGTGGCCGGCGCGGGCATCTATTCATTCACGATGCTGCTGAACGGCCAGCCCGCGCGGGACAACGCCGATCGGATGGCAGTGATGAGTCAAGTGCTCGCGAGCCGTCAGTGGATCGAACCGACCCCGCCGAACCCCGGGGAGTTGCAGCAGATGTACGACGCGCTGCTGGAAAAATCCCGCGAGGACGACCCGGAGCGTTACGGCTACCCGGACGACCCGCCCGAAAGCGTCTTGCCTGCCGACCGAGCCGACCTCCAGCAGAAGGTCATGCTCCAGTGGTTCTCGATCCCCAACCAGTCGGCGAAGACCTACCGATTCAACAACCTTGAAGAGGCCCGGCGGTTCAATCAGCCGCTTCAGTTACGCTTCAAGCCCAAACTCGCGGGCAGTTCGCTCAATGGGTTTGTCTATATCGGCATGCGCATCAACGGGCGTATCTTTCAGAAAGAGGGGATCACCACCGGGGAGGGGTTCCTCAAGCTTGCGGAAAACAACTTCCATGTCATCGACATCCCGCCCAACATCATCGATGAACAGGGCGGTCTTAGCATCGACATCTACAACCCCACGCCGGGCGGCCAACGCCAACCCGTGCTGAACTTCAACCCCAAAGACGGCGTTGAAATCCTCTACCGCGTCGGCGGCTTCGAGGGCAACCTGGTGCGCACGCTTGTCGTCGTCTGGATGCGTCTGATCTTCCTGGCGATGCTCGGGCTCGCGGCGGGGGCTTACCTGAGCTTCCCTGTGGCTTCGCTGGTGTGCATGCTCGTCTACTTCACCGCCGCCGGCAATGCGTATCTCGCCGAATCATTGCAGTACTACGCCGCGTTTCCCAAAGACTCCGTCCCGTTCTTCCATAAAATACTCTGGCTTATCGACCGGACGATTCAATATGTGGTCCAAGGTGAATACTACGACCTGTTCAAACTGGTCATCAAGCTGATCGCGTCAGGGTTTATGCTGGTGACACCTTCTTTTGGTGAGTTGAACCCGACGCCGTTGATTTCGGATGGCAGGGTCGTGCCGACAGACATGTTGTTCCGTGCGGTGGTCTGGTCGGGCGGTGTGTGGACGGGTTTTGTCGGATTGATCGGTTGGTTGATCTTCCGCAGCCGGGAGTTGGCGAGGGTCACGGTATGATGCGAGGACGCTGGCTCCAATCCGTTGCAGTACTTATCGCCGTGCTCTGCGTGCTGGGCTCAACGTTTCTTGTCGCGCCAATTAATCAGCGGCGCGTCGATCTACAAATCGTCCACGAGACACGCTACGGCGACGCGCCCAAGTATGCGTTGCTCGCCGCTTCACTGGGCACGTTCCGCGGGATCGCTGCGGACTTCCTCTGGTACCGCGCAGAAAAACTTAAGAGCGAAGGCAAGCTCTTCGAGGCCAACACCACCGCCGGATGGATCACCACGCTCCAGCCGCGCTTCGGACAGGTCTGGGTCTTCCAGTCCTGGAATATGGCCTACAACATCTCCGTACTCACACACACACCCGAGGAACGATGGGACTGGGTCAACAAGGGTATCAAGCTCCTCCGAGATGAGGGCATCGTCTACAACCCCAACAACATCGCGATCTACCGCCAGCTCGGCTGGACCTTCTTCCACAAGATCGGTCAACGCACCGACGACATGAACCGTTACTACAAGGTGCAGCTCGCTCAGGAGTGGCAGGAGCTTCTGGGCGCGCCGGCCGTCGGCGCAACCAAACAGGTTGCTGTAGACCGGTTCGAACCCATCGCCGACGCCGCCGACAAGTATTTTTCCGAAGAGCTGGATACCCAAAACGTACGCGACCCGCTGACCCATTTATATGAAGTCCACCCATCAGCCCGTGAGTTGGTGGCACGCATCCGTGCGATAGGTTTCGAGCCCGACCAGGAAGGCCTGCGTGTCTATGGGCGGATCAAGATGTTCGAGCCCTACGTCGGCCCCGAAGCCGAGTTTGCCGACCCACGCTACACCCAGCTTGCCCAGTTGATCAATGACCCTCAGAACACAGAAGCCTTTGAGAAACACCTGATCCCCTTCCTCCAGGCCAAGGTCCTCATCGAGGACTACCACATGTCGCCCCGGCGGATGTACGACCTGATGGTGAAATTCGGGCCGATGGATTGGCGACACGCCGGGAGCCACGCATGCTACTGGGGCGCGACCGGCGTCGAGAAGGCCGGCGAGTTAAAGGACCGGACCAAGATCGATGTCCTGAACACCGACCGACAGGTAATCCACTCGATGCAGATGCTGATGCACTCCGGCTCGATCACCTACAACCCGATGAACGGTCGGTACGACACCGTGCCCAACCCCCATTTTATCGACTCCTACGGCGACGCCATGGTCGAGGCCAACAACCGCCAGGTCCAGATCGACTGGGCGGGCGGCGGCAACGAACGGGCCTTCAAGCAGGGGCATGAAAACTTTCTGCTCCGGGCCGTGCTTTATTCCTACCTCTACGGTGATCTCGAAAAAGCCAAAGCCTACTACAAAGAGATCCGTGAAACTTATGGCCAAGAACGACATAACTTAGCCATGGGGCGATACAAGCTCAGCCTCGAAGACCTGATCGTCACCGAGATCCGTGACGATTGGCAGATGACCGACCAGGTCGCCCGACCGTTCATCGAGTCGTTGTTGATCAAGTCGTTCCGTGAGGGCCTGCTGCTCGCGCGGTACGACACGTTCCAGCGTTATGTTGAGATCGCACGAGCCTTCGAGAAGAAACTCATCGAAGAAAAGAAGTACGACAACCCAACCGCTCAAGGCGGGCAAGGACGGCTGATCAACTGGGAAAGCTTCGATCAGCTCGTAGGCGAGACCTACATCAAGTACATGCGCTCGCCACAGTTCGACTTGATCGAACGGTCCACCGTTTACAACAACACGCCATTCGGATTGCGTTACGCCGCCTACCCGGGGTACATCGAAGCGCTGCGGGCACACGCCCAACAGCAAGGCCGACCCGATGTCATTGACGCCCTGTTCCCGCCACCACCTCAGCAAGAAGCAGACAGCTCGGCTCCCGTGCCGACCGAGGAACAGCCCGCACAAGACAACACCATCGAGCGGAAATAACCACGACATTGGTGCTTGTTGTATTTTCAGTGAATACGCAAGATATGCTAGAAAGCAGACACCGATAGTGTCGCGCTCATTTCGTGAATACCGCAGGGCTCTAATGTGACCGCGTTAGGGCCGGCGTTGGCGGTTTCGATACAGGCCATCCTCGTCCATTCATCGTTGCCGAAATCGCCCATCGCGCCAGCCTTGCCGGACCAGGGGTTCCAGACCACGGTGCTTCGCGAGCCGGTCTTAGCGACCGTAATCCGTCGTTTAAGCACGGGGTCCGTCAACACGCACGCCGACTCGGTATCCAGATACACGCGATCCGTCTCCCCGGTAAACATGATGGGCTGATCGGATTGCCGTTTGCGTTCTTGGTTGTCCACCTTGTCGAGATATTCAACGTCGCTGAGCCCCTTGATCTCAACCATTCGGGCGTCGCCGACATCCAGGTATGTGTGCAGCGCCGCCTCGAAGGTCGCATGGGATTGCGAAGTGTTGCGCACAGTCAACCGCATCTTCAAGCCATCTCCGAACGTGACGCGGTAATCCACGCGGTAGGGCGCAAACTCCGCGGACAGGTTAAGTGTGATGCCGTCCCCGGATTGATCAACACCCACGAGTTCCCAGGTCGTAATCCGTGCCGGGCCATGCGATGGGGCAGACTTGTCCGTGGCATGCGGGCCGAACCAGGGGAAACACACCGGCACGCCCCCGCGTATCGCCTTGCCTTGTTGATACAAGGATTCCTCGCTGACGAATAGCACCGGTTCATGTCCCGCAGGCTGATAGCCCGTGACGTGCGCGCCATAGAGATACGTGTGTCCGGAACATGCCGTTGTCGTGACCACCGCGCGTGTCAACCCGTCCGATCCGGGCTCAAACGCCAACACGCCGGGCACGCCAAACCGTTTATCCGCTTCTTGTGCATCCATCGCCTGATAGTACCGCATTCCCCGGACGGGTGGGGGTTGATACTAACCAGGAACGACAAAATCCGCGCATAGAAATCAGGTCTGCGTGGCCATCACATGACTGTTGATTCGAGCAGGCGCCGGTTTAATCGTCAACAAACAATGCGAAGTGTTCGTTCTGTGCCGGCACGACGTGATCGAGGATGTCGTGGAGGACCTGGGCGGGGGAGTTCAGCGAGTCGATATCGACAACCATCTCTTTGGGGTAGTGCTGAAGGACCGGCGCAGTCTCCTGCTCGTAGACTTCCCAACGATGACGGATGACCTTGGTGTCCGCATCGTCGTGGCGATTGGACTTGAGCGCACGCCGTCGCAGACGGCTGAACATCTCTTCCTCATCGTTACACGTCAGGTGGATCACGCTTAGTACCTCGATGTACTCATCCATCAGCTTGGCCTGCTCGATCGTGCGCGGGATGCCGTCGAGGACGAGCAGGTCCTTGGTGCGTTTGTAATCCCCGATGACGGAATGGGCTTTAATGTTTTCAGCCCACATCTTCACGGTAACTTCGTCGGGCACAAGTTCGCCGCGCGAGCTGTAGTCGTAGAAGATGCTGCCCAACGGGCTCTTGATGTCCAGGTTCCTGAAGACATCACCACATGCGAAGTGATAGAACCCAGGGATGGTCCCCAAGACCTTACCCTGCGTGCCTTTGCCCGCACCGGGGGCACCGAAAAGAAGAATGGACTTGTAGCGATCCATAGGGTCAGATCCCCAAATACAAAAGGTCTGTGAGGGCCGTGAAACACACCCGCCCGAAACGTGTAACACACATAACGACGGGTCGGCCTTTATAAGGCAAATGACTACGTTACGCACGTTTAGACGGCCTGGCGTTACTCAATCGTATTTACAGACATCCATCTCTGGGCCCCATCCATATCCAACCAGCATGCCGCAGCAAAATGATCGTTACCCAATAAATAGAAGGTGTTTACGCCCGGATATCGCCCGGGCCTACCGTACACAATAATGTGATCGAATCATTCTAAGACGACTTGATACCGTACTGGATCGGTACTATTATAGAGCCATCAAGGGCTTTAATTGATATGCAGTATCAATAACACGCCCCAAATCGTCGATATTCGTCCAATAAGGCCGTTCTATGCTCAGCCTGACCCGAAAAACCGACTACGCTTTGGTCGCCCTGTCGTACCTGACGGGTCGGCATGCGGAGTCCGCGGAGCCGGTCAGCGCCAAGCAAATCGCCCAGACCTTCGGCCTGCCGTTGCCCCTGCTGATGAATATCCTCAAGGAGCTGGTCCGGGCCAAGGTGCTTTCCTCGACTCGGGGGAGCCAGGGCGGGTACGAGCTGGCAACCGAACCCGAACGGATCTCACTGCTGGAAATCGTCACGGCGTTGGAAGGACCCATACGTCTGTCCCAATGTGCCGACGGCCTGCCGATCATGGGCCAGGGCTGCCACCTCGCAGCCGACTGCCCGATCCAGAGCCCGATCCGTTCGCTGCATCAACGTATCAACCGGTTCCTCGAAGAGGTCACACTAAAAGACCTCTGGCAGGACCGTCTTCAACAAAACAACACTGGCGTTGATACAACGCCCACGAATGACGCCTGCGCTTGCAGCAGTACCTACCCGACGGCCGGCTTGACCGAAACCACCGGCGTCACGATTCACCAAGGAGCTTAAAACGATGGCACTGAAGCTGCCGATCTACATGGACAACAACGCCACGACCCCGATGGACCCACGGGTGCTCGAAGCGATGCTGCCTTACTTCACCGAGAAGTTTGGCAACTCCG
>Ga0315336_1005762_pt1 | contig 13244 bp, 10 predicted proteins | sample ASW5metaG_FD_204512 | JGI IMG/M metagenome (GOLD analysis project Ga0315336, IMG submission 204512) | Ammonia-oxidizing marine archaeal communities from Monterey Bay, California, United States - ASW #5 | ecosystem: Environmental > Aquatic > Marine > Intertidal zone | place: USA: California...
CACACCGCCAGCGACGTCGCCGGCACCATCAAGCGCGAAGGCGTCAAGGCCGTGCTGACCTCGCTGTTTCCAATCGAAGGTATGACGGCGGCCGAGCACGAGCGCGAGGACGCGTTGCGGGAGGGGGTCGATATCAGAGGCGGCGTGATGCCGCTCGAAGTAGTGACCAACGACGATGGATTGGTCCAGGCGCTCAAGATGTGCGAGTGCGAGATGGAAGGCATGAAACCGGTTCCCAAAGAGGGGACCGAGTTTTTTGTCGAATGCGACATGGTCGTATCGGCGATTGGTCAGATGGGCGATTTCACCGACGGCCTCGAAAGCCTGGACAACGGCAAGGGCTTCATCGCCACCGATGCCTTTTTCAGCGTCCCCGAGCGGGAGAAGCACTTCGCCGGCGGAGACATTATTCGACCACACCTTTTGACGACTGCGATCGGACAGGGCCGGATCGCCGCTGAATCCATCGATCATTTCTTTGCCGACAATCCGCTGTCGAAGCGCCCCAAGGTCGACGTTCACCACTTCAACCTGTTGCGGGAACTGCATCAGAGGGGCCTTGATCCCGAGGACTACGATCATCAACAGAGCCGGGGCACGTCTTCGGCCGATTATGCGATCCACAATTATGAGGATCGCTCGGCCACTCAGATCATCCCCCATAATGATCTGTTCAAGGGCCATTTCCCCTACGACCCCCGGCGCAAGCGCGAACAGATGATGATCATCGGCGAGGATGTGCTCGGGAATTTTGACGAGCGGATCAAGCAAATCTCGGAAGAGGAGGCGCAGGCCGAGGGCACCCGCTGCATGAGCTGTGGCATGTGTTTTGAGTGCGACGCCTGCGTCATCTTTTGTCCCCAAGACGCGATTTTCCGGGTCAAGAAGGACCAAAGGGCCGTCGGGCGTTACGTCGATACCGACTACGCGAAATGCATCGGCTGCCACATCTGCATGGACGTTTGTCCCTCAGGCTACATCCAGATGGGTCTTGGCGAATAAGCGATGCCGATCGGCGGATAGCCAGCGACCAGGGGGTGACGAAGCCCGAGGGGAACGGGTGGGAGCGGCAAATGTAGACGACCTAGAGAAGGGGCGCGGGCACGATAACGACCGACCCTTCTGCGAGGAAGCCGAGATGGACGAAAAGAAGCTCACTCTGAGACGCTACGAGGATGGCGACGACGAACATCTTCCGCTCCAGGAAGAGATCTTCGTCGCCGACACGACCTATAAGTGCCCGGTCTATGTTCACCGCACGCCGCCATGCCAGGGGAGCTGCCCCGCCGGAGAGGACATTAGGGGCTGGCTCAACATCGCGCGTGGCATCGAGAAACCGCCAGCCGACATGTCGTGGCAAGAATACGCATTTCTGCGGGCTGCCGATGCCAATCCGTTCCCGGCCGTGATGGGGCGGGTGTGCCCGGCGCCATGCGAGGATGGCTGCAACCGGAACGAGGTCGAAGATCACGTCGGCATCAATGCGGTCGAGCACTTCATCGGGGACTTCGCGCTCGAGAACGACTTGAAATTGCCCCCTGCGGGCGCCGACACTGGCAAGAAAGTCGCCGTTATCGGAGGCGGGCCTGCCGGTTTGGCCTGCGCCTATCAATTGCGGCGCATGGGTCACGCCTGCACGGTTTTCGAAGGCCGCGAAGAGCTTGGCGGCATGATGCGCTACGGCATTCCGGGTTACCGGACGCCGCGCGACGTGCTGGACGGTGAAGTCCAACGCATTCTCGATCTGGGCGTAGAAGTCCGGACCCAGACCAAGATCGGCGTCGATGTCGAGCTTGCAGCCTTGGAGAGGGATTTCGACGCCGTATTCCTGGGTCTCGGTGCCCAGGCCGGGACCCCATTGCCCGTGCCGGGCGCCGGCGAGGCGGCAAACTGCATCAGCGGCATTGCATTTTTGGACGCCTTCAATGATGGCCGGCTAAGGCACTCAGCCGAACGGGTTTTGGTGGTGGGCGGCGGCGATACCGCGATGGACGTGGCCGCCGTGGCCCGTCGTCTCGGCCATATCTCGCAGAGCCACGAGAAGGACCGGCCCGAATATGTGGTGTTGGGCCAGACCACCCATGATGTCGCCAGTGTGGCGAAGCGCGAGGGCGCCGAGGTTTCGATTATCTACCGCCGTCCCGTCGAGAAGATGCCCGCGGCCCGAATGGAGATCGAACATGTGCTCCAGGAGGGCGTTGAGATTCGCGGCTCGCTCGCGCCGGTCGAAGTGGTGCTCGATGAGCGGGGCCGAGCACGCGCGCTTCGCGTGATCGAGGTCGATTGGCAAGACGGTCAGATGGAGACCAAGGAGGGCAGTGAGTTCGATATCGAGTGCGATCTGATCGTCGCGGCGATCGGGCAAGTGTGCGATTTCACCGGAATCGAGGAGCTTGCGAACGCGAAGGGCTTGGTGGACGCGGATCCCTTCTATCGCTGGCCGTCGCGCGAGGGTTTGTTCGTCGCCGGCGACGTAGTCCGCCCGCACCTGCTGACCACCGCGATCGGACAAGCCTCGATCGCCGCCAGCAGCATCGACCACTACTTGCGCGGTGAAGAGCAAACGCGGCTGCCGAAGATCAACGTCCATCACTTCAGCTTGCTGGAAAAATTGCGCGAGACGCATCACGCCCCAACGGAATACGACCACGCCGAGCAGCGTGGGACCGACACCGCCGAATTCGCGATTCACAACTACGAGGATCGCTCCCAGAGCCAGCTCGCGCCATCTGATGAGCTGTTCCTTGGCCACTTCGCTTATGTGGAACGCCACCACCGCAGCGAAAGCGAGATTGGTCCGGCTGAAGTGCTGGGCCACTTCCAGGAGCGTTTGCACGGCTTGAGCGAAGAGGAGACCCAAGCCGAGGCCGACCGCTGCATGAGCTGCGGCATGTGCTTCGAGTGCGACAACTGCGTGATCTACTGCCCGCAGGATGCCATTTACCGGGTCAAAAAGGACGACTCCACGATGGGCCGTTACGTGGCGACCGACTACTCTCTGTGCATCGGCTGCCACATCTGCATGGATGTCTGTCCATCGGGCTATATCCAGATGGGCCTCGGGGAGTAGGCACGGCATGGGGTCCCGGTTGTTGGTCGTTTTCGGTTTTATTGCCGCGATCGGGGTGGTTTGGCACGGCCCGTTAGCAATGCTTTCGCAAGCCGTCGCCGCGGAGACGGGACAATCGGGCCGGGTGCCGGTCCCCGCACCAGCCCGGGGCAAAGGCGATTCCTGCGTCGCGGATACCGATTTCATGCGGCGCAATCACATGGCGGTGTTGAACCACCAGCGCGACGACACCGTGCATGAGGGCATCCGCGCGAAGCGCTTCAGCTTGAAGGAATGCATCGATTGTCACGCGGTGAACGGAGCCGACGGCGTGCCCGTGACGGTCGAAGATCCAAAGCATTTCTGCCGAAGTTGCCACGATTACGCGGCCGTCAGTGTCGACTGCTTCCAATGCCATGCATCCAGGCCCGATACGGCGGCGATGTCCGTCGAGCCCGATAAGGGAGCCGCGCTTTCACTGCGGAGCTATCTCGCGAGGGCAACGCGGTGAAGAAGTTGGGCGATTACATACGGCGCGAGCCGGACGGCACCGGAGAGCAGACGGACCTCTCGCGGCGAGCCTTCCTGAGCGCCGCAAGTGCGCTTGGCGGTTTGGCACTTGCGCCCGGCGTCACGCTTCATGCTTTCGGCCAGGAGGCCGCGGCCCGTCTCCCGGACCAGGCCGTGACGTCGCAACACCGCTGGGGACTCTTGATCGATGCCGGCAGATGCGGCGACGGTTGCAACGCCTGCGTCACGGCGTGCGCCGATGAGCATGGCTGGGATGCGGACGCCACTTCGCCAACCGACGCCCATTGGATTCGCAAGGTCGAGGTACGCGATCCCGAAGGCGGCCTGCAGCGAACGTTGCCGATGATGTGCCAGCACTGCGCGTCGCCGCCCTGCGTCGACGTCTGCCCGACTGGCGCCTCCTTCAAGCGCGCCGACGGCATCGTCCTGGTGGACAAGCACACCTGCATCGGCTGCCGCTACTGCATGATGGCCTGCCCCTACAATGCGCGCTCCTTCATTCACGAGCCGCTCGCCGATCAAAAGCCCTATGCGCCGCGCGGCAAGGGCACCGTCGAGAGCTGCACGATGTGCGTGCACCGCGTAGATGAGGGACGCCAACCTGCCTGCGTGGAAGCCTGCTCCGACACCGCTGGCGGCGCCATGCTGTTCGGTGATCTCAACGATCCCGAAAGCGAGATCTCCAAGCGGATCGCCAGCTATCCCACGGTCGAGATACGCGCCGACCTCGATCTCGATACCGGCGTGCGCTATCGCAACATTTGATGGGACCAGTAATGGCGCGGATCATATATCGGGAAATCGAGGGCCGCGCCGGCTTTTGGGGACCGCTTGCCGGACTTGCGATCTTGATTGTCATCGGGCTCGCCAGCGCCTGGTACATGGAGCATTACGGCCATATCGTCACCGGCATGGGCAATCGGATCGTCTGGGGGATACCCCACGTGTTTGCTATTTTTCTGATCGTGGCGGCGTCCGGCGTGCTCAATGTAGCGTCGATCGGCTCCGTATTCGGCAGGGTGCCCTACAAGCCGATGGCCCGGCTATCGGGCCTGCTGGCAATTGCCCTGTTGATCGGTGGCCTCACCGTTTTGGTATTGGACCTGGGCCGTCCCGACCGCCTGATCGTCGCCATGACGACCTACAATTTCAAATCGATTTTTGCCTGGAACATTTTTCTCTACACCGGCTTTCTGGTCATCGTCGCCGCCTATCTGTTCGTGTTGATGGAACGCCAAATGAGCCCCTATACGAAGCCGGTCGGCTGGTTTGCCCTGATATGGCGGTTGGTCCTCACATCGGGCACGGGATCGATCTTCGGCTGGCTGGTTGCGCGCCAAGCCTATGATGCCGCGGTGATGGCGCCGCTTTTCATCGCGATGTCGCTCTCCCTAGGCCTCGCCGTCTTCATCCTGGTGGTTTGGACCATCTGCCGTTGGGAGGGCCGGGAGCTGGGGAACGGTCTGCTGAGCCGGCTTGGCCGGCTGTTGGGGATTTTCGCCGGCGCCGTGCTGTACTTCACGGCGGTCCAGCACCTGACCAATCTGTATTCCGCTGAACATTGGGACGTGGAGGCCTTCCTGTTGTGGGAGGGCGGCATTTACCCGGGCCTATTCTGGCTCGTCCAAGTGCTGCTCGGCGGGCTTCTCCCCATTGCTCTTGTCTTCTACCCCAAGACAGCGTCCAAGCCCGCCGCGATCGTATCGGCCGCAGCCTTGGTGATCCTTGGCGGCCTGGCGCAGCTATACGTCATCATCATCGGCGGTCAGGCCTACCCGTTAGGCATGTTTCCGGGTATGGAGGTGCATAGCGTCTTTCAGGACGGCGTAATCGCGTCCTATGTCCCGAGCCTGCCCGAGTTCGGACTCGGGATTGGCGGAGTTGCGCTGGCGCTTGCTATCACATTGGTCGGAATGAGAATTTTGCGTTTCATGCCGCAAAGCCTTGCCGATAAGGTCGTAGATCCGCCGCCCGCCGCCGCCGAAGCCAAGGCAGCCTGACGGTTTGTCCGGACAAATGACATGACGGAACTCCATCCATTCGCCCCCTATATCGCCGCTCTCGGGCGCGGCAAGACCCTGTCGCGTTCCCTCAGCCTCGAAGAGGCGGAGCAGGCCATGGGCATGATCCTGCGCGGTGAGGTCTTGCCCGAGCAGATCGGAGCCCTGCTCATGCTGCTACGGGTGAAGGAAGAGAGCCCGGAAGAAATCGCGGGATTCGTGCGCGCGGCCCGCAACACCTTCGATATTCCAAAGGGGGCGCCCAAGGTCGACCTCGATTGGTCGTCCTATGCCGGCAAGCGCCGTCAACTGCCGTGGTTTATGCTCTCCGCGCTGATTCTTGCCCGCCAGGGGATCAAGATCTTTATGCACGGCACTGAGGGGCACATACCGGGGCGGGTCTATACACGCGCCACGCTCGAGATGCTCGGCTATCCGGTCGCAAGCAACCTAGCCGAGGCGGCAGACCATATCGGCAAGCTGAACATTGCCTATGTGCCGCTTGAGAATCTCAGTCCCAAGCTCAGAGAGCTTATCGAGCTGCGCCCCATATTTGGTCTGCGCTCGCCGGTGCACACATTTGCACGCATGCTCAATCCTTTCGACGCGCCCTGTATGCTTCAGGGCATTTTCCACCCCGGATATATGGAGGTTCATCAGGGCGCGGCCCTCCTTCTAGAGCAACCACATATGGCGGTATTCCGCGGCGAAGGCGGTGAGATCGAACGCCGGCCCAACAAGCCCTGCGAAGTTTGGACGGTGCATTCGGGAAAGACCGAAGTGGAGCGCTGGCGGCCATTGCTGCCCGAGCCGCGCCAAGCGCCCGACGAGGAAATGGAATTGAGGGATCTCGCCGCCCTCTGGCGTGGGGAACTTCGCAGTGATTACGCGGAAGCTGCGGTGACGGGCACGCTAGCCATTGCGCTAAAGGCACTGGGGCGCGCGCCGACCATTGAGGACGCGCAGACGGCCGCGGAAGCCTTATGGAGGGAGAGGGACAAGGCGCAGCTCACGGCAGTCGCCTGAGGCCATGGCCCATCTCTACCTGTCGGCGGCCCACAAATCGTCCGGTAAGACCACGATCGCGGTCGGTCTCGCAGCAGCTATCAGCGAGCGCGGCCTTAGCGTCCAGACCTTCAAAAAAGGCCCCGATTACATCGATCCCATGTGGTTGCAGCGGGCAGCACGGCGGCCCTGCTACAATCTCGACTTCAACGTCCAGAGCGCGGCCGAGATTTCAGGCACCTTCGCCACGCGAATGCAGGACGCGGCGTTGGGTCTGATCGAGGGTAACAAGGGCCTTTTTGACGGGCTCGACGTGCAGGGAAGCGACAGCAACGCGGCGCTCGCAAAACTGCTCGGCGCGCCGGTGGTCCTGGTGATTGACTGCGAGGGCATGACCCGGGGGATCGCGCCTCTCATTCTAGGCTATCAGGCCTTTGATCCTGAAGTTGCCATCAATGGCGTAATCCTCAACAGGGTCGGGGGATCGCGTCATGAAGCCAAGCTTCGCGCCGCGCTTGAGACCTATACCGATGTACCGGTACTCGGAGCCGTTCAGCGCGACCAGATGCTCACTGTGCAGGAGCGCCATTTGGGTCTCACCACGCCCGCCGAGACCGATGCACGCGATGACGTGATTCAGCGGATCTCGGCGTGCGTTTCTGCGGGCGTCGATCTCGATGCACTCATTGAGATCGCTGAAACTGCGCCACGCCCGAAGGCGACAATGCAGCCACAGCCAACAAGCCCGTCGAGCCCCGATATCCGCATCGCCATCGCGCGGGACCCGGCATTCGGGTTTTACTATGCCGACGACCTCGAGGCCTTAACCGCGGCAGGGGCCGAACTTATCCCGTTCAATACGCTTTCCGATCCCGTGCTACCCGGGGCCGACGGTCTGCTGTTGGGCGGTGGCTTCCCCGAGACCCAGATGGCCGGACTCGAAGCCAATGTCTCGCTCAGGGCGGAGATCAAGACAGCATTGGAAGCGGGTCTGCCGGCCTATGCCGAATGCGGCGGGCTGATGTATCTCTGCCGCAGTCTCGCTTGGAACGGCGAGCGCCGTGAGATGGTGGGTGCGATTCCGGCGGACGCTGTGATGAATGCCCGTCCCCAGGGCCGCGGCTACGCCAAATTCGAAGAACGTCCCGGTTTGCCCTGGCCGAAAGCCCCCTCGGGAGCGGGCGGAGCCACCACGCTGCCAGCGCACGAATTTCATTACGCCTCGCTGCAGAACCTGCCCCAAGAGACCGTGTTTGCCTATGACGTGAAGCGCGGGGCCGGGATTGATGGCAGCCACGATGGAATTGTAATCGGTAATTTAGTGGCGAATTTCATGCATTTACGCGACACCGCCGCCAATCATTGGACGGCGCGATTTGCGGCCTTCGTGCGCGCCAAGAAGTGAGACCGGCGGGCGCCAATCCGGTCCAAACTGCTCTTCTAGGGTGTGCTCAAGCCTGCGTGAGAACTTCCGCCGCGCGTTGTGTCACCATGTCGGCGTCGATCGGATCGGCCTGTTTTCCGATCGAGAGAACGCCATCCAGAATGTCGATCGCGAGGTCCCACGCGCCTTGATTCACGGCGGCCGTCCGCACGGCACAGATTGCGGCCAGTTCGGCGGCGTAAATCGCACTTTTCATCTTCAGCGCTCTGTCTAGCGCGCGGTGGGCCGCCCCAGCGGCCTGGCTCACATCTTCGGGCAAGGGGAACTGAAGGAGCTTCTGCAGCTCGGCAAATTGTGCCTCTGGCGTGCCCGCGTCTCTCAACCGGGTCGCGGCCTCCGGTTGAATTTCATCGATCGCGAGCGGCACGATCTCTCCAGCCGCCCGGGAGGCAAGATAGAGCGCCCGCCTGTCGGCCGTGCGTCGTCCATCGCCGCTGCCCGCGAGCCGTGCCGCGAACGGCCTAAGGCGATTGAGGGTTTCACCCTCGGGCATGGCGTCATTCAGCGTCAGGCAAAACTGGCTGATAACCGGGCAGAAGAACTCGGGCAGATCCTCGACGCTTGTCACCTCGCGGTAACCTAGGCCCGCAACCACGAGGGCCGCTTCGTTGATGCAGGTGCCGCCGTCGGGGCCCGGAAAGTCATGGCTCCCGTGTTTCAATTGCCAATTCAGCCAGCCTTTGAGGGTATCGACCGTCATTCCGCCACCGTCCTTCAGTTAACCGATATCCAGACTCGAAAAATGCTGGACGAATTGTAGCGCGTCCCCCTTATCCCGCAAAGCGGGCATTCGCGGGTCGTTGCGCATTACGAGGTTTATTCGTCAGGCGTCTGGCCGGGGCGATCGGCCCTTAGCGGCTTCACACCGATCGAGGACTTTCGGCTCTGACGGTGGAGAGCCCGCCCAACAGCAATGAGGGACGACCGGGCTTGATCGCGGAGTGTGACTCGCCGGTGCGGCCGGCTCCGTCCGCTTTTGGCCAAAAGCGGACGCTAGGTGAGGCTGCCGTTGACGTCCACTATTGAGCCAAAGCGGATATCTATGGACTCGCCACCGCTGGCCACAGCGTTAAGTTGCCGAGCCCGGCCAATCCACTTCTCGACGCGCCCCTTGCGCCGTTCTTCACCGGCGTCAGCTGCTTTGGCGTCGCCCCGGCCCTCAACTTGGGCCGCGCAATCCCTAAAACGATGAATCCGCCGGGAATTTGGAATGCAGGAACGCTGATCCCGAAAAATGAATAGAAAGTTAGTTGCGGGAGAGCGCTAGCGGCTCTATTCACTCTTCGAACAAGTGGAATGGAGGCCCTTTTGGCGAAGAAGCAGAAGGAATTGGGCATTCGTAAAGACCGTCGCGACGTGATGATTGGCGGGGCCGGCTTGCTCGTGGGTTTGAGCCTAGGCCCTGGAGCCGTTGAGGCCGCTAAGACACTGGATCGGCTGCCGCCGCAGGTCGGCGACAGGCTGATGATTACCAAGGGCGCGCACAAGGGCGAGTTCCTGCGACCGGAGATGCTCGAGGTTGGCGAGCGGCAGATCGAAGGCTTCCCGTATGGCGTCGAAGACGATGTCTTGCGGAAACGCAATCGCCTCAACCGGCTCCTGTTCGTTAAGGCGGAACCGGACGCGATGGACACCGACGTCGCGCCGCGCGCGGCGCAAGGCGTGCTCGTCTACTCCGCCGTCTGCACCCACAAAGGCTGCACCATCAAATCCTGGGTGCCGGAAAAACAACACGTCCGCTGCCACTGCCATTTGTCCGAGTTCGCTGTGCTGACCGGCGGCTCCGTCCATGGCGGGCCGGCACGCGCACCTCTGCCCATGCTCGGCGTCGGAATCGACGACGAGGGCTATGTGGTCGTCGCCGAAACGTTCAATCGCAAACCCGGTTTCAAGAATTGACGCCGGGCGCCTTCACGCTTGAAGGCGCCGCCTATCCATGGAGAGTAGACCTGTGCAAAGACTGTTCCGCATCCTGAGCGCCCTTGCACTGCTGGGCTTCGCCACCCAAGCCCTCGCCGCCGATTACAAGGCGGTGACCGACGAGCGCTTGCGCAACCCCGAGCCGGAAAACTGGCTTTCCTGGCGCGGCAATTACGAGGGCTGGGGTCATAGCCCCCTGAAGCAGATCACCGACGCCAATGTCGCCGAACTGATCCCGGTTTGGAGCTTTTCCACCGGCGTGAATGAAGGCCACCAGGCGCCGCCGATCGTCAATAACGGCATGATGTTCGTCTCCACTCCGGAAAACCAGATCATTGCGCTGGATGCCGCAACCGGCGTCGAGATTTGGCGCTACAAGCGCGAGCTGCCAGAGGACCTATTCCAGCTTCACCCGACCAATCGCGGCGTCGCGCTTTATGGGGACAAGGTCTATATGGCGACGCTCGATGCTTGTGTGGTGGCGTTGGACGCCAAGACCGGCAAGGAAGCCTGGGACACCTGCATTGGTGACTACACGGACGGCTACTATTCGACTCTCTCGATCCTGGCGGCCGAAGGCAAGGTCGTCACCGGCGTGTCGGGCGGCGAGTTTGGCATTCGTGGCTATGTGGTGGCGCTGGATGCCGAGACCGGTAAGGAGGCTTGGAAGACCTATACCGTGCCTGCTCCCGGCGAACCCGGCTCAGAAACCTGGCAGGGCGATGCCTGGAAGACCGGTGGCGCTCCAGTCTGGATGCAGGGGAACTACGATGCCGAAACCGGCATCCTCTATGTCGGCACCGGCAATGGTGGCCCCTGGATGCCCGATACCCGGCCTGGCGATAATCTTTACGCCACATCGGTCGTGGCGCTGGACATGGACGATGGCTCGATTGACGGGCATTTCCAATATCATTGGAATGACGCCTGGGATTGGGACGAGGTCTCAGCGCCGCTACTGGTCCCGATCGAGCGGGATGGCAAGGTCAAGAAAGGCCTCGTTCATGCCGGACGCAATGGCTATCTCTGGCTGATGGAGCGGACCGAGAAAGGCCCGATCAACTTCATAGACGCCAAGCCATTTGTCGAACAAAACGTCTTCACTTCGATCGATCCGAAGACCGGCAGGCCGTCCTACGACAAAGCCCGCACGCCCGGCACCAACAAGACCGTGACGTTTTGCCCGTCGATCTGGGGCGGCAAGGACTGGCCGCCCGAAGCCTACAACCCGGATACCGGTCTCCTCTACATCCCGGCCCATGAAAACCTCTGCGCCGAGATGGGTGGCGTGCCGATGGAGGAGCGCGAGGCGGGTGAGCTCTGGATCGGTGTCCCGATCGACACGATTCTCTCGTCGATGCGCTTCAATGAAAAGGTCGATCCGAGCAAGCCCGTGCCCATCGGCCAGATCCAGGCCTGGGATCTGAACAAGGGCGAGATGGTCTGGGAGCACAGTTTTAACGACAGTATCAATTGGGGGCCGCTCCTTTCGACGGGCGGCAATCTGCTGTTCGCCGGCGGCACCAATGACCGGAAGTTCAGGGCGTTCAACGCCAAAACCGGCGACGTCCTTTGGCAGCACCCGATGCCATCGGGCGTGACCGGCGTTCCATCCTCCTTCGAGGTCGATGGCACCCAATATATCGCGGTGCAGTCTGGCTGGGGCGTGGACTCCGAGCGCATGCGCGGCCTTCTGGAGAAGATGCTCCCCAAAGGGCGCGTTCCGCCCATGCCCCAAGGCGGCACCATCCACGTCTTCGCACTCAAGAGTGCGAACTGATGCTGGCGCGCTTTATCGGGCTGGCACTTTTCGCGCTTGGCCTCACCGCCTCGGCGGTTGCGGCCAAGGCCGAATTGCCGAGTGATGCCGAGGCAATGGTTGCCGAGATCCGATCGGCCATCGAAGCCAAAGACTATGAGCGCTTCGAAGAGCTCGTGCTCTGGAAGGATGTCGGCAAGATCAAAAAGCGCGTCGTCGCCTTCCAAATCCGCCGCGGCCTTGGCCGTGAGATCGAAAGCGTGAGCCTTGAAGGCCTCGACCAGAACTCCGTTCAGAAAATGCTGGCCGATGGGCGGCACAAGCTGAACATGCCGGTGAGCCAGAAAGTGCGCGTGGTTTACGCCGAGGCCGCGATCAACGACAGCGGCAAGAAGCCGACTTCCGTCTTCCTGATCGGCAAGCATAACGACGCCTACAGAATCGGCGTGGTCGTCAGGAACTTCGAAGACGATGACGACGATTGATGGAGCCTGACCATTGCTCGCTATCTACCAATTGCAAATTCGCGGGGACGGGTTTCCTTTGGCCTCATCCGGACTATTCGATGTTTGGGCCGGCAATGGTATTGTGCATGCGCCCTGGCTCGGCCTGCAGGAAGTTCGGCCTCATACTGATCATTTTTGGGTAGCGATATGAAACTTTGGCGAACAGCTGCGGCGGGCTGGATTGCCGCTGCGACACTGGGACTCTTTGTCCTGCCAATGTTGGGGCTCCCGGCCCTGGCGCAGGAGCAGAGCGACAAACAGACCCAAAAACTCTCCGAGGCCCAGCTCGATCAGCTGGTCGCCCCGATTGCGCTCTATCCCGACGATCTGGTCTCCCAGATTTTGATGGCATCCACCTATCCCTTGGAGGTGGTCGAGGCCGCGCGCTGGGTGAAAGCCAATTCCCGCGTGAAGGGAAAGGCCCTCGAGGACGCGATGGCCAAGCAGAAGTGGGACCCCAGCGTCAAGGCGCTGGCCGCTTTGCCGGAAGTGCTCGAAATGATGAGCGAAAAGCTGAGTTGGACGCAGCAGCTCGGAGACGCGTTCCTTGCACAGCAGGCCGAAGTGCTTGCCGCGGTGCAGGATCTTCGGGCCAAGGCGGACGCCGAGGGTAGCCTCAAGACCACCGAACAGCAGACGGTCAAAAAGGATTCCATCACGACCAGTTCCGGCGCCAGCCAGCAGGTGATCGTGATCCAGCCCACCAATCCGGATGTGATCTACGTGCCAGCTTACGATCCGCTGGTGGTCTATGGCACCTGGCCCTATCCGGCCTACCAGCCCTATTACTGGTACCCGCCGGGCTATGTGGCGGGCCGCGCCCTGTGGTTCGGCGCCGGTGTCGCCGCGGGTTACGCGATCTGGGGGCGGTGCAATTGGGGCTACGGCCGGGTGACGGTGAACGTCAACGCCTATAACAGCTTCAACCGGACCAACATCACCAGCGCGAACTGGCAGCACAACACGGTCCACCGCAGGGGTGTGGCCTACAGCAACCGCGATGTGGCGGGGCGCTATGGCAAAGGCGCGC
>Ga0315336_1005763_pt1 | contig 13241 bp, 8 predicted proteins | sample ASW5metaG_FD_204512 | JGI IMG/M metagenome (GOLD analysis project Ga0315336, IMG submission 204512) | Ammonia-oxidizing marine archaeal communities from Monterey Bay, California, United States - ASW #5 | ecosystem: Environmental > Aquatic > Marine > Intertidal zone | place: USA: California...
GATGGCGGCTCACAACAGGTCACGATCGGTAACCCGTGTCCGGTTGTGGATCGGGACACCGGGCGGATCTGGCTGCCCTTCACACGTGACAATGATCGCGTGTATGTCACCAGCAGCGGCGACAATGGAGGCCGTTGGGAACCTCCGCGTGAGATCACCGCGACCGTCAAGTCTGAGGATTGGACCTGGTACGCCACCGGCCCGGGGGTCGGTATCCAGTTGCGGCAGGATCGCTTCAAAGGTCGCCTGGTGATCCCCTGCGATCACCGCGTGCGCGGCGCCGGGTCTCGGTCGCACTCCACGCGATCACACGTGATCTATTCTGATGACCATGGCCGTACGTGGCGGGCGGGCAAGGCCACCGACTGGCTGATGAACGAGTGTGCCGTCGTCGAATTACCGGACGGCCGGTTGCTGCTCAATATGCGCAGCAACCGTGGCCGGCAGCGACGCGGTGTTGCCTGGAGCCGCGATGGGGGGCAGAGTTGGAGTCCGGCCGTTGATGCCGAGACGTTGATCGAACCGGTGTGCCAGGCCAGCCTGATGGGCTATGCCGGTTCCGCAGCGGGATTGTTGCTGTTCTGCAATCCCGCTTCAACCAGTCAACGCGCCCGGCTGACCGTCCGCAGCAGCCGCGACGCGGGCTCCACATGGTCCGCGGGCCGCGTGATTGACAAAGGCCCGGCGGCCTATTGTTGCCTGGCCCAACTGCCCGACGGCGATGTGGGTCTGCTGTACGAACGCGGTGGTTATTCCGCGCTCACATTCGTCCGCTTTCCGCTGGCATGGTTGTCTGCCGCGCCGCGCTCGGACTAGAGGGATCACCGCCAACCGCCGTGCCTGCGATTGGTGCTGCGGGCCGAGTGGCTTCCGGGGTTCCGACTTCACTCCGCTTGGCATCTGCGGCCCCGCTGCGGATGCGATCCGCTGCTGCCGGCAGCTGGTCTGCTGCCACCGGCATTCCCCGGTTGACTTCGTCAGCAGTTGCTCTATCATGCCGGTCAGTTGATTGTCCTGATGCACCTGCCATCCGGTTTGGAACGTGACATGTCCCACAGACCGTGCCAGCTTTTGCAATCCGCATACGGTGGTCATTGGCTGTTTACGGTTTGGTTTTCGGACCGGAGATTTTTGGGCCAAGTGCCAGGGTCCTGAGTTGCTGATTGCCCGCAGGACACTTGTCAGCCCTGAAGTCTCCCGGATTTCAGGGCTGTTTTTGTGGAACTTTGACGGGACATAAGCGGCTGGCGGACAGTTTTGCACCGCGAGCCACACTGTGTTTTCCAGTGAGGATCTGGCGATGATTATCGTGATGAAACCCGGTGCGACCCCGGACATGGTCCGCAGGATGGTCGAGCAAGTGCAGCAGATGGGACTCAAGACCCATGTGATCGAAGGCACGGAGCGGACAGTCATCGCTGCCGTGGGAGAAAAACGGGACAGCGAGAAGCAGCAGTTGGAATCGTTTGACGAAGTGGAAAAGGTCGTGCCCATTCTGGCACCGTACAAAGTGGCCAGCCGCGAGACCAAGATGGAGCCCACCGTGGTCCGCGCCCGCGACCTGTTGATCGGAGCTGGTCACATCGGGTTGATTGGCGGCCCGTGTTCCGTGGAAAGCGAAGAATCTTTGCTGGAAGTGGCACAGGCCGTGAAACAGGCGGGGGCAAAGGGCCTGCGGGGAGGCGCCTTCAAGCCGCGAACCAGTCCTTATGCCTTCCAGGGTCTCAAGGAAGAAGGACTCCGGATTCTGGCCGCTGCTCGGGACGAGACCGAATTGGCGGTTGTGACGGAAGTCATGACCCCCAATCATGTCGACCTGGTGTGCCGCTATGCCGACGTGTTGCAGATCGGTGCCCGGAACATGCAGAATTATCACCTGTTGCAGGCCGTAGGCGAAACCCGGCACCCGGTGCTGCTGAAACGCGGCCCATCGGCCACGATCGACGAATTCCTGCTGGCAGCTGAATACGTCCTGGATCAGGGCAACTCTCAGGTGGTGCTGTGTGAGCGTGGGGTGCGGACTTTTGAATCACACACACGCTTCACCCTGCCACTGGCTACGGTTCCCTACCTCCACGAACGGACGCATCTTCCGGTCGTCATCGATCCCAGCCACGGGACGGGCATCGCCTCGCTGGTTCCGCCCCTGGCTCAAGCCGCGATCGCGGCCGGCGCCGACGGCCTGCTCGTGGAAGTGCACTCGGACCCCCCGAATGCACTGAGTGATGGAGCTCAATCGGTCACGCCCGACGTGTTTGCGGACCTGGTCCGCAATTGCACGCGCATCGGTGATCTGTTGAACGGCGATGGCTGAGACGCGCGATGGCTGAGACGCGCGGTGGCTCAGCTAGGCGGCGCGTTGTCAGACATCGACGCTGTCGGCTGCCGCTCAATTGGCACTGACGGTCGATTCCGACTGGCGATCCGCCTCGGCGGCCAGCAGCGCGGGGGCCGAATTCCGGGTATGGTCCTGTCCGCGATAGACACCGAAGTCATTGAACAGGAACTTCTTGACAACGCGATACCACACATTGATTTCGGGGATTTCGTTGCCGGGATTGAACTGCGAAGTGCGGGGTGTCATGGCCGCCAGTTCCTGCAAGGCGGTGCCGCGGACCGTGGCATCCTTGGCTCCGTGCCGCTCGACCAAGTCCCGCAACAGGTCGGGGCGTTCCAGGACGATGCAGCCCCGCGTGGTTTCCGCCGACATGTCGCGGAAATCCCGCAGGAATTTGGAGTCCACGAATTTGTCGCGGAGCGATCGGCTGTCATCGTGGATGTTTTCGGTCGAGAACTGCACGATCGGGCAGGGTTCGATGTCTCCCCAGGGATTGATGTGGTGGCTGATCCCATTGACGGCTGGACACAACGCCTGGCCAGCCCCGTCGAAATAGGCGTCCACGATCACGATTGGCTTCTTGGCGCGCATTTCGACGACGAACTTCCGCGCTTGCAGTTGTTGTTCTGGTGTCAGAGACAACTCCGGGCTGGGGTCCGGGCCCATGGGGCGGTAGATGTGGAACCAGGTGTACATCACGCCCATCTCGATCAGCCGGTCGATCCACGCTTCGGTCAGCAAGTCATCGATGTTCGTTTGGCAGAGGCTGGTGCAGACTCCCGTGAACACGCGTTCGTTCAAACAGTTCTGGATGCCTTGCAGCGTCTTGTTGAAGACGTCGGCCCGCCCCCGCCGCTGATCACTGATGATCTCGTTGCCCTCGACGCTGATCAGCGGAGTGACATTTCCGAACCCCCGCAGCCGGCGGGCGATTTCCGGTGTGATGAACTGCCCGTTCGTGAAAACCTGAAAGTAACAGTCGGGATGCGCTTCGAGGATGTCCAGCAACTGGGGGTGCATGAACGGCTCGCCACCCACGATTCCGAAAAACGTATTGCCCATCTGCTTGGCTTCAGCGATCAGCTTCTGCATGGCCGGCAAGTCGATCGTCTGCTGCTTGGCCGCCACGTCGACCCAGCAGCCCTGGCACCTCAGATTGCAACTGTTGATGATCGACACGTAGAAGAACGGAGGAAAAAACTCACCGCGCTGCAGGCGGCGCTTGTGTTTCTGGACGGAGCGCATGCCCTTCCAGCCCATATTCCAGGCCAGTTTCCACAGCAAACGCTTGTCGGTTTCCCACAACATGCGTTTGGCCATTTTCAGCGTGTACATGGCAATGCCCGGTCACAGTTCTCGCGCGCCCAATCCACAACAGAATCCAGCTCGAAATGACTCAGGTTTCATGTTAGCAGTCCCCTGAACGGAATGCGACCCGCTGAAGTCGGGTCACCCGCCGGCCGCCGCGCAGCGGTTGCACCAATCGCGCCGTTGCGTTCTGTCGCATGTTCGGCAAAGATAACACGCGGCGCCCGCCGTATGCCCGACGGCAGCGCAGGCGGGTTCCGGAGCGCGGGGACAGCTGGGTTGTGCGTGTCGGCGCGTCACAGAATGCGACGTTGTCGATGGATCCGCCGCTCGCAGCAGACGCTGCCCGGATTCCAGAAGCCGTGTTGAACATGGACTGTATGCGTTATGTATCCAAGCTTGCGTTTCTTGCTGCTGCAGGTTCGGGACCAGGATGATCCCATGCGTCCCCAGGAAGTCAGCTGTTTTGTGCGATCGCTGGGGATCGCGGCCAGTCAAATGGATGTGTTTGATCTGCTGTCGGCGGAATTGGACGCCCGTACGCTGGATCGCGCCGACGTCGTGCTGGTCGGCGGCAGTGGTGGATATTCCGCCACGGACGACGGAGCCTGGCTGCATCGCAGTCTGGCCTCATTGTCGCGAGCCTTCGACTCCGGCAGACCGCTGTTTGCTTCATGCTGGGGATTTCAGGCCATGGCCCGCGCCCTGGGAGGCACAGTGGAGACCGACGTGCCGCCGCGGGCCGAAATGGGAACCTGCGCCTTGCAGCTGACAGACGCGGGTTGCCAGGACCCCGTATTCGGGCCGCTCGGCAGACGCTTTGCCGCGCAAGTGGGGCATGAGGACTGCGTGGTCCGCTTGCCCGACGACGCCATCTTGTTGGCCTCGTCCGCAGAAGTCGAAAACCAGGCCTACACCTTTGCCGATCGGCCGGTGTACTGTACGCAGTTTCACCCGGAACTGAACCGGTCGGATTTGTTGCAGCGTGCGGAGGCTTATCCGCGATACGTTGAACGCATTGCGGGGGTTACGTTTGAGACCTTTTGCACGTCGGTGTCCGACACTCCGGCTACCGGGATGCTGCTGAAACGCTTTGTTTCCCTGCACTGCGCCGACGAGAAGGAATCGGAATGCACGTCGCCATCGTGACCGCAGGCGGGGCCGGCATGTATTGCGGCTCCTGCATGCACGACAACACCTGGGCGCGCGGCCTGCTGGAACTCGGGCTGGAAGTCTCACTGATTCCCACCTACACCCCGATCCGAGTCGACGAAGCCGACCAGAGTCAGTCCGCCGTCTTGCTGGGGGGAGTCAACCTGTATCTGGATCATGCCTCGGCCGTCTGGCGCCGGATTCCGCGTCCGCTGACGCGGTGGCTGGATCGGCCCTGGGCCATCAAGCTGGCCAGCCGATTCGGGGTCAGCAGCGATGCGGAACACCTGGGCCCCCTGACCATTGCGATGCTGCAGGGACGGCGCGGACCACATCGACGCCAGGTCGACGAGTTCAGTGACTTTGTTTGCGGACATCTGCAGCCCGATGTGGTCTGCCTGAGTAACATTCTGCTGGGTGGGGTCCTGGAATCGCTCAAGGCCAGGTTTTCCGGGCCGGTGTTTTGCGTGTTGCAGGGCGACGACATCTTTCTGGACGCTTTACGGGAGCCCTACCGCGCCGAAGCCCTCAAGTTGATCCGGGCTCAAGCGCGTTTGTGTGACGGGTTCCTGGTGCACAGTGACTACTACCAGCAGTTCATGACGGACTATCTCGAATTGGACGAACGGTTGATGCATCGTATTCCGTTGGGCATCGATCTGGGTGGCCACGACGGTCTCCCACGGTCAGACAGCGGAGATGCATTTGTCGTCGGTTATTTCGCGCGGATTTGTCCGGAGAAAGGGCTCCGCGAGCTCGTGCACGCCTTCCGGATTCTACGGCAACGTGTTCCCCAGGCGCGATTGCGGGTTGGCGGCTATCTGAAGTCCGAGCACGTGCGCTACTTTGAGGATGTGCGCAGGTTGTGCCACGGCTGGGGATTCGACTTCGATCACGTGGGCAGCCCGGACACGCACGCCGCCAAGGTCGAGTATTTGAAATCACTGGATGTCCTGAGTGTACCGGCGACCTACCAGGAGCCGAAGGGGCTGTATGTGCTGGAAGCTTTGGCCAACGGCGTGCCCGTTGTCCAGCCGAACCATGGCGCCTTTCCGGAACTGGTCCACAGCACCGACGGCGGCTTGCTGGTGGCTCCCGATGATCCCCAGCAGTTGGCAGCGGCTCTGGAGCGCCTGTACCACGAACCTCAGACACGCATGCGCATGGGGACCACAGGGCAGCAACGCGTGCAGGCGGAGTTCAACATGCAGATCATGGCTCAGCGTTCACATGAGGTGTTCACCAAGGCTCTGGCAGGCGATTGACAGCGGCGCGTGTCACAGCCGTTCGCAACCCTCAGGGTGTCGCGAACTCTTCTCGATGCTGACGGGGCTTGGGAGTCTCCACCGTCGGACGTGGTGCGCGGGGCCGAAAGGCCTCGAATCCCTCGATCTGATATTCGGGCAGCATGTCGTTGATCCGTTTTTCGATGGCGGTCAACTGGGCGCCTTGTTCGCGGGTCACGAACGTGATGGCGCGGCCTTTGCCCGAGGAACACAGTCTTCCGGTGCGACCCACGCGATGAACATAGTCGTCGCAATATTCCGGAACGTCGTAGTTGACAATGTGAGAAACCGTACTGACATCGATACCGCGACCGACCACGTCGGTGGCGATCAGCATCCGCACTTGGCCAGCACGAAAGTTCTTCATCACGCGGTCGCGTTTGTGTTGCGGGAGATCGCCATGAATCATGGACACACCGGGCAGACGCCCTTGAAACTGGCTATGCAGTTTGTCGGCGCCACGTTTGGTTCGCGTGAACACCAGGACCTGCTGTGGCCGTTCGTGTTTGAGCAGGTGCACCAGCAACCCGACTTTGCGGTCGGCGTCGACGGTGGAATAAAACTGATCGACCGTATCGACGGTGATACTGTCTTCCGACAGGTCGATCCGTTGGGGGTCGCGCAGGAACCGCTTGGCCAGACGCTCGACCGCCGGCGGCATCGTGGCCGAGAGCAACAGGGTTTGACGGTCGGTTGGACACCGCTTCAAAATCCGTTCGATGTCCGGGCGGAAGCCGATGTCCAGCATCCGATCGGCTTCGTCCAATACCGCGAAGCCCAGCTGATCCAATTTGAGGATCCGCCGTGCAATGTGGTCCAGAACGCGGCCCGGAGTGCCCACGACCAGCTGCGCTCCGCGCTCCAATGCGTTGATCTGCGGTTTGATGGGCTTACCGCCGACCAGGACCGCCGGCGGGCTCATGCTCCGCGGCGCCAGTCGTTGCCCTTCGGCAGCCACCTGTTCGGCCAGCTCGCGCGTGGGCGCCAGGACAAGTGCCTGAACACTGGGCCTACGGAAGTCCACCCGCTCCAGGATCGGCAGCATGAATGCGGCCGTCTTTCCCGTTCCGGTGCGCGCCTGGCCCGTGCAATCGCGGCCGGTCAGCGCCAGCGGTATGAAATTGCGTTGGATCGGGCTGGGAGTTTCGTATCCAATCGAGGTCAGAATTTCTAGAGTCGCGGGACTCAGGCCGAGATCCTCGAATCGGCCATTAGTATTTTCCGTCACAGTACTTACTACAACCTCCACATCAAACAAGCCCCGGCCAGACAACACACAACAGCCAGGAAACGTCACATAATTTTTCCAATATGTTCTTGATCGTCACTAACGAGGATATCTCAATCGCCGGTTGAGGTCAATTCGGATGGCGATCCGCCGGAATGCGGCGCGGACGCCAGACGTTGCCAGGACGGAAGCGGATCGCGGTCTGCCGACGCGGAATGCCTGCCTGCGGTGGGTTGCCTGCGGCGGGTTTCCGCTGGATTTAGGGGCGGCGTTGCCCGGGTTTCACAGGGGTTTCCGGCTGAGACAATGGCAAAAAGGCCAGGGATGTCTGAATCGCATAGTTGCAACTGCAGCCGGAACTGGCCTCGGGAACCAACAGCAATCCGGCGGCGGGAATCATGTTGATCCAGCATCCCGGGCGGGTGCTGGTGGTGACGGGGGTGTACTTGTTGTCGTCCAGATTGAACATGGTCGGGTGGGATTGGCGGAAGAACAAGGACGAGGCGGAGGCCGAAACGGTACCGCAGCCGCGGCGGTGCTTGGTGTTCCACTGCCAGTTGTCGATCGGTTTTCCCGAATCCAGATCATAGGCAAACGGTTCACAGAACAGTTTGCTGCCGACGATCACGGGATGGTGGTCCTGTTCCCCGTGCTCGCCGCCGATGGCGGTCCGCTGGTCTTGCGTGTGTGACCACCGCGGCTCCCCTTGCTCGGCTCCGAACACGTGCAGGTGGAATTGGACATGGGCCTTCTTTTTGTCGGTGCCGCTGTTGCCCGAGCCGACGATGACGAGTTTTTCGTCGGCATAGCCGGCGAAGATCGCGTGTTCAACGGACGACAAATCGCAGGGCCGGGTCCACAGTGGCTTGCCGGACTTGGTCTCCAGGCACACGATGCGGGTCCCACTGGCGAACAAGTCCCGGGGGCTTACGAGTCCGTTCGTGGTCTTCTGGGTGCTGGGGCTCTGACTTTCCACGAAGTAGATCCGCCCGTTGCCGATCGTGATCGTGGCGTTGATGATCAGTCCGCCCCGCGGACGATAGGCCCACGGATTGGCATTGTCATGGCGTCGATGCGCGAACAACGCGTCGCTGCAGACCAGGGGTCGGTTGTCCCAATAGCTGCCCTCGACAATCGACGCACGGCTGTGCCCTCGACGGATGGCTCCCTGGGGTGTCGTGCTGCCGAACAGCATGTCGCCGGCCACCGCCACGTAGCCCCATTCCTTGGCGACCGCTTCGGTTTGAGCATCGGCTGTTTGATCGGACAGTGCCTGGCCCGGCAGGCTGAAGTTGTGTTCCCGCCGGCCCGTGGCCGCGTTCAACGCCAGGCAGCGATTGCCCGCGGCGACGTAGATCAAATCATCGGTGGCCACCAGGTAGCTGCAGTCGCGAAAGGCCCCAATCCGCCGTGAGTTGGGGATCGACACGTTCCACAAAGCGGTGCCGTTGTAGACGTCGGCGGCGATGACGCGGTCGTTTCCCGGGATAATCAGCCGGCCGTTGGCGACCAGCGGAGCGACGGTGCGGTGGTGGCGATCGAGCATGTGTTGCGGTCCCGGGCGGCCGAACCACTGGATGGCCAGAGGTCCCGTGACACGCTGATCGTCGCTGCACACGGTGTTGGAAGGATTGGCATACATGTGTGTCCAGTCGCCGGTTCGCTCCAGCGCCGGCCTGCGGAACAAGCCGTCGCCGGCGGGGCGTGTGTGACGCACGAACATTCCGCCCTGCGGTCGCAGAATCCGCTGCAATTCGTCGGTGAGTCGGGCCGGCACATTGTTCTGTAACGCGTGCGCGTCCACGATCAGATTGAACAGATAGTCGGTGTAGGGCAGGGAAGCGGTGTCCGGTTGAACGTGGATCACGGCACGATTGGAGACGCCTGCCGCGTCCAACCGGGCTCTGGCTTGGGCGGCTTCCCGCGGGCTGTGGGCCAAGCCGACAATCTGCCAGGACGTGTGTTGCGCCAGAGCCTGAACGAGTTCGGCGTCGCCGCAATTGAGGACCAGGCAGTAGCCGCGCCGCAAGGCGGATTGTTGAACCAGCGTTGTGGCCGACCGGTCGACCTGGGGCCGGACTTGCGGAACCGGCGTGGCCGGCTCCGCGGGCTTCGGTTGCGCCGCTGCCGTCCCGGGTTTGGGGCCGAAGGCGTACACGTCACCGGTGTCGGTGGACACCAGCAGTGTGTTGCCGACGATGGCCAGTGAGTAGGCGGCTCCGTCGACGGCGGCCGACCAGATTTCGGCTCCGTCACGAGCACGGAACGCCGCCACTTTGCCATCGCCACCGCCGACGCGGACCGTACCCGCGCCGACAAATGCGTAACGGTATTGTTGGGGAATGTCGCGTACGAGCTGGCCCACGCCTTTGCCACTGCGTTTCAGGCTGGCGGCAAACGCGCCCGCCGGATCACGGCCGGTCGACACGTACAGTTTTCCGTTGCGGCGTTCCAGATAGCCCTGGGCAGCGGCTGACAACCGACCACGTCCCAACACGCGTCCCGATGTGATGTCGACCGCCAACTGATATACACCCTGGGTGGGGAACAGTCCGGCACAGAAATAGGCGATGTTGTCTTCCACCAAGACACCGGTTCGCACCGGCCAGGCGCTGATGATGCGTTCGTTGCCGGCGATCCGGCGGTCGGCTTGGGCGGCACGTACCTGCCACTGCAAACTCCCATCCGCGGCGTCGACACAGTACACGTTGCCGTCATCCGAACCAAACAGGACGCGGCCAGCGGCCACGGTGGGCGCCAAACGCACGGGGCCTTCGGTGACGAATGTCCATGCGACACGGCCGGTGTCGGCATGCAGGCAATACACACGATCGTCGGCCGACGAACCGAAGTACACGCGGTTGCCGACGCTGACCACGTGGTTGGCTCGGTCGAAAACCACCCGCGCCTGCAGCCGCTGTTTCTTGTGCCAGAAGTCCTGGTTGGCCGGTGCTGGCCAGGCCGGTCGGGGAGCATGAGGACTGCGGAATCTCCACCGCAACTCCAATGGAAACTGCAATGTCTGCTGCGCCAGACCGGTCCGCTGATTGTCGCGCAGATAGGTCGGCCAATCGGTGACCTGGGGATGCACGGCTTCGATATCGGGAAACAGGGATTTGCGGCGGTCGAACTGTTGCCGGACCCAGCTGGCCGACTGCGCTTGATGCCGCAGGCTGGCCATCTCGATGGAACCCTTGAGCGGATAGAACTCGTCCTGGTCCTGATAGGCGCCGATCACAAACGTCGCCTGTTGTGGATAGTCGATATCACCCCGCTGCTGATGGGATGTCGCCGCCAGTCGGCCGTCGACATACAGTCGCTGCTGTTGCCCGTCGTAGGTGCCCACCACGTGATACCAGTATCCGGTTTCAAACGAGCGGTCGCTCATCAAGTACGTCAGGCGGGGCGTGTCGCGGCCTGCCAGAGCGAAAAACAGCTGTGTCTTGCGGAATCCCAGCAACCAGCCCTTTTCATAATCGCCGTTGTCCTGAATTGCCCCAACGAGTCCGCCCCACTCGGAAGTCTGGTCGATACGGACCCAGGCCTCGACCGTCAGCGCGCGGCGTGGCAATTGCGCGGTTTGAAAGTCGTCGGCCACCACGACGCGGTGGCGGCCTTTGACGTCACCGGTGAACAGCAGTGCATGTGGCGGCTGTTTGTCGAAGGTGACCGGCATCGCGGCTTGCGCGGTCCGCGTTCCTTGTGTCGGGCGAAACGTCGCGTTGGACTGCTGTCCAGCCACCAACTGCCATTGGTCGAATTCTTTTTTGGGCGCAGGCGTCGATCCGGCCGCGGCCGGCAGCGCCAGCAGCAGGCACCCGATGGCCAGATGGAATATGCGTCCCGAGTGGTTCATTGTACGGTGCGGCCCGTGGATCGGTTTGCTGGAGGTGTTTCCGCGAGAATCGGTTCCGGGTTCGCACGCGGGTTGGCAATCCGTGGAACCGGGTTGGGGACCGGGTTGCCGGCAACTCGCCGGGGTGCGTCCATGGTGGTCAATCCCACGGACGATGTAAACCGATGATTGTGATCCGCAACACAATTCGACTCAACCCGTATTGCCTGCTTAACCGGAATCATCGGAATGCCGCGATTCCGACGTGGATTGACGGTCCGTTTGTTTCAGCCGCTTTCCAATTTGTACTCCTGTGTCAATTGAGGTTTATGATTCCCCGTGGACCACGGCCATCCGCTGTGCTTGTCCGCGTTCTACAGACTGTCGTGTCATCCGCAGCGAGCTCAAGCTGGTTTCCCGCGCTGTTTCGTCTTGCGCTGCTCCAACGGTTAGAATCCGAACAATCCGGACGTGTTGGAATCCAGATTGGTACTGGTATGTGGATATTGACGGTTTGTTCGATTCACGGAATGTGGGTTGCGAAGGTCAGGCAATTGCAAGTCGGTCTCGGCCTCTCCGTAGAGGCCGATGCCTGATCATCGAAACAGTACTGCGTGTCACACATGCCAATCACAGGCGATCACCACCAAGGGCCATCGGTGGTCAGCGATCGCGTCCGGGCGCGCCATTCACCAGTGGCAGCTGCGCTGGACGTCGCTTTCTACCGGCCCGATATCGATTACGACGTCCTCGCTGCGTGTCAGCAGTCGCTACGCGACGGACATCGTGACGCGGTTGATCAATTGCGCTTGTTCGAGTCCCGGTTTGCCGAGGTTGTGGGTGTCGAACATGCGGTGGCCCTGGGGTCGGCGACCGCGGGACTGACGGTCGCCCTGGAATCGATCGGTTTGGGTCGAGGTGACGAAGTGTTGCTCTCGGCCCTGGCGCCGCCGGAGACCGCGGCCGCCGTCATTCACCATGGTGCCCTCCCCGTATTTGTCGACGTCGCTTCACAGACAATGAATGCGGATCCGGAGTTGTTGAAATCCGCTGTCAGCGATCGCACGCGGGCGGTCATTACCACACAGCACGCCGGGTTGCCCGACCAGTTGGATTTGATTTCAAGATTCGCCGAAGTTCATCGATTGTCGATGGTGAACTACGCCGCCTATGCGGTCTCGGCCAGCTGCGGCGGGCGTCGGATTTCAGAGTATGGCGATGTGACCTGCTTCGGGTTGCACAGCGGGATGGAGGTCTCCACCGGTCGCGGTGGCATGATCTGCACGAATAATCGCATCTTGGCGAACCGTTGCCGGCTGTTGTCCGGCGATGGAGGCCAACCCGATGATGTGACGGTCATCGGCGATACGGTGATCGCGGACAAGGACATCCTGGTGGCCGGTTACGATTGTCTGTTGAGTGCCACGGATGCGGCCCTGGGGTTGGCTCAATTGGACCGTTTGCCCGTGGCCTGGTCACGCCGCCGTGAAATTGCCGCCAGCTACACAGCGGCCTTCGCTTGCGATGCGCGTTATGAATGTCCCGAAGTTCCCCGCGATTGCCGGCATGCGTGGCAGCAGTATGTGTTGCGTTTGCAGCGCCGCAAACTGGATCTCACGCGGCTGGAATTGCTGTCGTCGCTGGGCGAGCGGGGAGTCCGTGCGCGGCCTCTGGGCCGTCCGTTGAACACCTATGCCTTTTGTCGACGCGTGGCTGGCGTTTCCAATGATGAATTTCCCGTGGCGACCTGGGAATCCCAAAGGTCGATTCTGCTGCCGATCTACAGCCGCATGACCGATGAACAGGTGCAGGCTGTGATCCAAGCTGTTCTGAACTAGTAGGAAGGCGTGTTGCAAGTCGTGTGGAGTAGACCTGCTCCAGATGCACTGACCGAGCCGCCCCGGGCCGCGACCTGAAAGTGGTCGCCGGGGCGGCTTTGTTCATTCCCCCTTGCATGCCGCCGCCATGGTCGAATGCGGCTCGGCTTGCTCAGGCCCGACCAGCTGGTTTCGCGCTGGCCCTACCGTTGAACAGGCCGGCGGTCGTCCGGGGGCCTGGCCGCTCAGCGGGCACGACGGGGAGTCGCGCCTCCGG
>Ga0315336_1005764_pt1 | contig 13240 bp, 11 predicted proteins | sample ASW5metaG_FD_204512 | JGI IMG/M metagenome (GOLD analysis project Ga0315336, IMG submission 204512) | Ammonia-oxidizing marine archaeal communities from Monterey Bay, California, United States - ASW #5 | ecosystem: Environmental > Aquatic > Marine > Intertidal zone | place: USA: California...
CTCATGTACAATCTACCATTGGAAGATCAACTAACCTAATTCATTCTGAGAATAAATTAGACAGTATTATTGATGCAATGAAACATCATAAAATAACTATAGGAAATACTGGATATGTACAACCTAAGGAAGCATTAGAACACATAAGATACAAAATTGAAAACTCGGCTTTTTTCATAGACAAATACACTTCTCAGTTTTATCCGCGTGCATTATGGCCCATCAAACTGCTTTACAAATTGTATATGATTGACCCTGAAGGCATATTTTGGAACATATTTTACAGAATGTCTATAGCTGCACTCAAGAGGATCTCTAGAAAAATAAATTTTGAGGGGTATGATCACCATCTATTCCGTGAACGTAATTTAGTAAACATCTTAAAGATGGCCATTTGATTCTATGCTAGGTGATTGAAATTCCAGAATCAGGAAAAACATTAGATGCAAGAGGATTATTTTGTCCATCACCAGTTCAGCAAACAAACGTTGAACTTTCAAAGATGAGGGTTGGAGAAATACTTACTATACTTGCTGATGATCCAGCTGCAGAAGATGATATAGCTAGTTGGGCAAGGAGACTTGGCCATGAAATAGTAAAGCTGGAAAAGAATGGAAATGAAATCCATTTTGAAATTAAAAAAGTAAAATAATTCTATTTCTGTTCAGCTAAATACTTATCCGCATCAATCGCAGCCATACATCCAAATCCAGCTGCCGTCACAGCTTGTCTGTATCTATGATCATGAACGTCACCCGCACAAAAAACACCTGGGATGCTTGTTTCTGTATTATTTTTTAAGGCAACATATCCATTTTCGTCCAATTCTACTTGTCCCTCAAGTATTCCACTATTAGGTTCATGTCCAATTGCGACAAATAAACCACCGGCCTCAAGTGCAATACTTTCATCATTTTTTACATTCTTTAGAATGACTTTCTGAAATTTTTGGTCACCTTGTATATCCTCAACTGTGTAATTGAAATGAACTTTAATTTTTTCATTAGCAAGTACTCGTTCTTGCATTATCTTACTTGCTCTGAATTCATCTCTTCTATGCACAATGTGTACAGTAGATGCAAATTTTGTGAGAAAGGATGCCTCTTCCATTGCTGAATCACCACCACCAACAACAATGAGTTCTTGGTTTTTGAAGAATGCACCATCACACGTCGCACAGTATGAGACACCTTTACCTGCAAACGTTTGTTCACCCTCTAACCCAATTTTTCTTGGATTTGCACCAGTACAAACTATTATCGAATTTGCTTCAAATGTGCTTGAAGCAGTAGACACTTTTAGAGAATTATTTTTAAAATCCACAGAGGTTACTTCATCATCAATTATTTTTGTTCCCATCCTTTCTGTCTGTTTTCTCATTGTGACCATCAAGTCTGGACCCATTATTCCCTGATCAAATCCAGGATAATTCTCAACATCTGTAGTATTCATTAATTGACCACCAGGTAATATGCCTGAAATTAATAACGTATTATGGCGTGCACGTGAACAATAAATCCCAGCAGTGTATCCGGCAGGACCTGCACCAATTATTATGATATCGTATTTGGTTTTCTGCTCAGACATACTTTCTTAAACAAAGATTCTACTTTAAAGATGTTAGTTGTCAAGTAATGCTTGATGTTTGTTGCAAAGTTTTCCAATTTTTAATTGGGAGTATAGTAGATCCTTCTGCCAATGTGCATTATTTAGCCTGCAATCCAAGCTATCACAAAATGCGTCACCAGTTAGGTAGTAAAAAATAGCCTGCAACACATATCCTTCAGCTATTTTTGAAAGTCTTTTGTCATGATAATTCAAAAATTTCTGGCTGTAGTTTTTTTTAGCATCATGTATGCTTAACCCCTGCATCCTGCATTTCATGACTTCAAAATAATATTCTCTCGGTCTAGCTGGAGCCTCAATCATCCCAGTTGTGGATACCATGGCAGGGTTAGAACAAATCACTGCCCTGCCATGATATCGACTGTCAGTAGTATCGTAAGTACAGATCAACTTGTTTGTAAAAGCGATGTGCAAATTGTCTGGGTTAAGGTCGCTCTCTGCAACAATATCATAAATGATATTTTGAATCTCAAATGCATCATACATTACAACATCTTCAATTCTCTCAGCATCCTCAACCATGGTTGTTTTTTCCATAAGTTTGGTATCTTGGCAAACCTTTTTCTCAAAATCTATTTCCTGTTTATCTGGCTGATATACCTTGAATGGTATTTTAGGGTCAAAAATTCTACAACCAGAAATTCTCTCCACCATTTTTTCGCTCAGGTTATTGAATATACATTTCTTAATTTCTACATCAACTGAAAAATTTTCTAGAAGGAAATTTTTTAAATTTGAAATTTGTATTTCCTGAACAGCAGGTTCATCGTACAGAAAAATTTTAGAAATTTTCAATCGGATTTTTTTGGAATTTTACGATCGTATTCTTTTATTTTTTCGTCAGTAATCTCAGCAGCCTTTTTTCCAGAATAAAGCATAGAACCAAAAGTTGGTCCCATTCGTGCCAGTCCATGTGTTTCGGTAACTGACATTCCTGCAATAACAAGACCAGGATAAACTTCACCTGTTTTCTCAACAACATGCTCTTCACCATTTTCGACCCACATAGGATTCATTCCTTTCCATTCCACCATATTTCTATCAACTAGTCTTTTTACAGCAACAGAATCATGTCCTGAGGCGTCAATTATCATCTTTGCTTCTAATGCAATTGGATCAACACATGTAATGTTTCTAGGTAATGCTGATACTGGCATCCAGTTCACAACAATTCCAGCAACTCTTCCCTGCCTTAAAACCAAATCATCAAATTTTGTAAGATTCAAAAACTTTACCCCAGCATCACATGCTGCCGCAATTAACTTTGATACAGCGTGCGGACCTGGAGTTAAGTATAATCCATCACCAACTTTTTTATATGGAATTCCAAGTTCATCCCAAATTTTTTGTGCTGGGGCTCTTACTGTAACTGGGTTCATCATATAACCTCCCAGCCAATAACCACCGCCAAGATAGTTGTTTTGCTCAATGACTAGAATTCTGTATCCCATTAATGATAATTCTCGCGCAGCTGTTAATCCAGCAGGACCAGCACCAATAATTATGACATCACATTCCGCTCTTTCTTGCAAGACAGAATAGAATTCTTCAGCAATAGCTCGTGTTATTTCAACTTCTTTTGCGTCAGCAAAAATTTTTTTTGGTCTTTGCTTATTTACAGATTCTTGCACAAGAACACACTGTGGCAAGAGCATAATAGTTTTTCTTGGTCAAAAATTAGGTAGCACTAATGGAAATTTACCATTTAGGCAGTTTACAACTTGATAATTCATTATCTTGGTCAAAATTCCTATTGTCATAAATTTATATCCGTTGTTTAGTCAAGTAAGTCAAGATGGCGCAACAGCTAAGACCATCAAAATCGGCTTCAAAAAAGCCAAAAATTGATTGGTCACGAAGAGAGGAAGCTGATAACTTTGCTCATACGGTAAAGCTTTACCGACAGGGCAAAATTGATCATGATAACTTTAGACGGTTTCGTCTACAACATGGTGCGTATGGTACACGAATGACTGACGATTATGCAATGGTCAGAATTAAAATTCCAGCTGGTCAGATTTACCCCCACCAATTAGAAAAAATTGCACAGCTAAGTGAGATGTATTCAATTGGAAGTGCGCATGTGTCAACTAGAGAGAATGTCCAACTGCATTGGGTTGTTCTTGAAGATGTTTCAGAAATCATGCATGGACTTACTGATGTTGGGCTAACATCCCGTGAGGCATGTGGTAATACAGTTAGAAATGTCATGTGTAGTCCATTATCAGGGGTTTGTAATGATGAGGAGTTTGATGCAACACCATATGCGCTTGCAACCGCAAGATTTCTTTTGAGAAATCCACTAAATCAGGCATTACCACGAAAATTTAAGTTCAATTTTTCTTGCTGTGAAAAACATGGAATGACCAGGATAGTCGATGTTGGATTAATTCCCCAAATTAGAGAACTTGATGGAAAAAAGCAACGTGGTTTCAAAATATTTCTTGGCGGCGGTCTTGGAAACAAATCATTTGTAGGTCATCAGCTTGAAGATTTCACACTGGAAGATGATCTTTTATACACATCAATTGCTGTTCTACAGATTTTTGACAGAATAGGTGATAGAAAGAATCTTGCAAGAAATAGAATGCGTTATCTTGTTAACGAAATGGGCTGGGATAAATTCAAAAATTTAATTCTTAAGCAGAGAACAATTGTCAGGGCAACGCAGTCTGTTATTATCAGATTAAACATCAATCAGAAACTAAATGAAATCAAAAGACCAATTTCTGTGTCCAGTGAAAATGGTTCAATACCTGATGGTTATGCAAGATGGCTAAAAACCACTACGTATAAGCAAAAACAGGAAGAGTATAGGGCAGTTTTTGTCACACTGGAATCTGGTGATATAACTGCAAATCAACTTCGTGCAATGGCGGAAATTACTAAGAATTTTTCAGCCGAAGGTTTTGCACGGAATGGATTCTCACAAGATATCATACTTAGATACGTCCATGAAAGTGATCTACCAAAGCTTTACTCTAAATTGCTTGAAGTAGGTTTAGCAAATTCAGGTTCACTCACAATGGCCTCACCTGTTGGTTGTTCTGGTACATCGTCTTGTAATCTAGCTTTAACAAATTCTCACAGACTTGCAAAAGAGATTCAGCGTAAATTATTGGAGTTGAAACTGGACGAGGATGACGACTTAAGAGATGCGACAATAAAGATTAGCGGATGTCCAAACTCTTGTGGACAACATGAAATTGCTACCATTGGTTTCTTTGGTGGTGGTGCAAGAGTTGGCAATGACATGTATCCTAACTATAGCATGTCTTTGGGTGGCAGATTTGATGAGAAATCAATGCTTGGTGTTACATGTATGAGGGTACCCGTAAAGCGTACTATCCCCGTAATCTTAAAGATCATTGAACTCTATAAGAAAAACAAGCAGTCAGATGATACTCTTTCTCGTTGGATTGATAGGATTGTACATGGTAATGAGTCATCGGAAATAAAATCTGTTGAAGATATGAAAAAAATTCTTTCACCATTAGTTGTCCCACCATCGAAGGATGATGATCCTGACTTTTATGCTGATTATGGAAGTGATACTAGTTATCATACTATGACAGGAAAAGGTGAGTGTGCAGCTTGAGTAAGGAAATGACTACTCCTACAGTTGGTGCAGACGTAGTTAGATCAAAAATCAACGATGATTCATTAAGACTGATAGATGTTAGACGTGAGGAAGAATACAATGAGGGACATATCCCTAATGCAGTAAACTTACCACTTGCTAGTCTTTTGTCTGGTGACTCCCCAGAGAGTGCTGTAAAATTATTTGAAGATATGGGAATTGGAGATAGAACTAAGGTTATTGTTTATGATGATACATTTGGTGCACTAGCATCAAGGATTGCATGGACACTTCAATACATAGGTCACAAAAATGTTGCTTTGCTTGAGGTGACTTATTCACAATGGAAAGAACTTGGTCTCAAAACAAATAAGGAAAAACCAAATATTAAACCTGCAAAACATTCACTCAACTTGAATTCTGATATTATGGCTACTGCAGAATATTTAGAAAACGCGAAGGAAAAAGATAATGTTGTTTTAATAGATAATAGAGAACGACTCAATTATTTAGAACAGCACATTCCTGGCTCAATTAACATACCATACAGAACACTAGCAACAGATGGAAAAATTCTGAGAACAAAAGAAAGCATGAGGAATCTATTGAAGAATAGAGGAATATCGGAGGATGCTGAGATTATAACATATTGTGGTAGCGTTGGAACTTTATCAGGATTAGCATATTATGCTCTAAAATCAATTGGTATTCCAAACGTAAAGCTTTACGTGAATTCATTTAAGGAATGGAAAAAACTAGAAAAGCCTATTGGTAAACAGGAAAACGCTGCATATTGGGATCTTTCAGCTGATTAGTCTATTTAGATTCTAGCTAAATCACTACGAAGTTTCTTAGTGACAGAAATTTCCATATTCTCAAACATGGCTGACATTTTTTTCTTGTTATCTTGTAAAAAGTCAAGACCCTTATCTTTCAGTCTTATTTTGATTAATCTAACCTCTCTATGTTCTTCCAAATAATCATTAATCATTTCCTGTCCACATTTTTCTGTGTCAATAAATAGATTACAATATTCAATTGTTTTTTCGACATTTTCCTCTTCAATTGAAGATTTAATTAATTCAATTGCTTCTGCAAGACTTTTGAGACTTTTAGTAGGTTTTGGTAATGATTTACTTGGGATTCCCAACATTCCTCTTTTTATTGTTCCAATTTTGTTTGCCATTTCTGGAATAAGATCATACGTATCTATTGTACTCCAGACTTGTCTCTTTTCGTGTTTTACGACCAAACCTTTTTTCATCAATCGAGTTAGACATTTGATTACATCTTCTTTATCTAGAAATGTAGTCCAGACAATAGAACCGATTGTATGATAACCCTGTCGAAGCGATTCGATAACAACCACTTCTACTATTCTTTTGAATCCTTCCTCAAGTCTGACATTCATAAAGTCCTTGTCTTTGACTGCACGTTTTGCGTTCTTAACATCAATTTCTATTGAACGTATAAGCGCATCAAGTGATTCTGGAACTTGATTTTCCAAAGAAAGATAACATGATCTATTATACCATGCCATTCCAAACGTTGGGTCAGAATCAATTGCTTTGTCTGCGCAGTCCAATGCCTTTCCGTAAACTTTGCGTTCATAGAAAACCAAACTTTTGAGGTTCCATGCATCAGCATTTGTCACGTCAATATCTAGTACTTTATCATATGCCCTCATTGATTCTGTATAATCTTCTAAATGAAATCTGCAGTATCCTAATTTCAAAAGTGCGTCAACATCATTTGGGTTGATCCTTAGGATCATCTCAAATATGTATGAAGCATCTTCTAGCTTCTCATCAGCCATACGATTAATTCCCTTACTGAATAGCTTGTTTCGATTAAAATCGGCGTCAATCAGGCTAGTTTCAGTCTTTTTGACAAGTTCAGTTTCTGTCTGTTTCTTTTTCAAACCAAATGTTCTTTTGCTTGATTCCTTCTTTACCGATTTTTCCTTTTTTTCCTGGAAAAACTCTGGCATTTCATCTGATTTCTTATCTGATTCGGTATCCATGCTATTTTGATTATGGAAATCGATCTAGTTAAAAACTCTTTCACAAAACACCATTTTTTTGCTATAAAAAATATAAAAATACTTCAACTTGAGACGAATAACATTGTCTAAAGGAATAGAAATTTCAGGCAAATCACCATTTGGGGCTTCCTCCGGTGTTTATGAAGTTACAATTTTGATATCTAAAAGGAAACCATCTGATGATAGTATAACAAACAATTCTTTCGATTCTTTATGGCAAGGTAATTTTCATCTCAGAGTTTCTGAGGGAAATTTTTCTGAAATTTTGGGCAGTGATTCTAATCCGATACCTGATAATGTGTTTGACTTGGGTTCTGTATGGATTATAATCAGGGATCAATTTTCTGCTGTTCACACATCATTTGAATTTAATATTTCTCAGGGTAGTAAGCCTGCTTCTATTTCAGCAGAAAAACCAAAACGAGTCGATACCACAAATGTGAAAAAAGTTAGAATTAGATCAAAGCCAGGTCCTTCCGGTCCAAAAGGACCTCCTGGTGAACGTGGATACCCTGGTGTAAGAGGCACCATAGGATCTAAGGGTCCAACAGGTGACCAGGGTGACAAAGGAGACAAAGGTGTCACAGGACCTTCTGGTGAGAAAGGTCGTACAGGTTCTCCTGGTGACAAAGGAGACAAAGGCATCACTGGTCCAGCTGGCCCACCAGGTCCAAAAGGTTCAACAGGTCCTCCTGGCGACAAAGGAGACAAAGGAGTTCAAGGAAAACTTGGCGACAAAGGTCTTACTGGTCCCACTGGTCCACTTGGTGACAAGGGTACACAAGGTCCTCAAGGACCGCCTGGTGGTAAAGGTCTTACTGGAGTTCCTGGTCCACAAGGTGACAAGGGAGTACGTGGTCCTATTGGTCCAGGGGGTGAACGTGGTCCAACAGGAAAAGTTGGTGACCCAGGTCTTCCAGGTCCACAAGGAATTCAAGGTCCACAAGGTGAACGTGGTCATACCGGTCCTCAGGGACCGCCTGGCGAAAAAGGTCTTATCGGTGATAAAGGTGAAATTGGTGATAGAGGTCCAAAAGGTCCACCGGGTCCACCTGGTGAAGCAGGTTCTCAAGGTGGAATGTCTGAAGAAAATAAACGACTATTCAAAGAGCTGTTAGAATTACTTGCATCAAAAAATATTATTACAACTGAAGAACAGATCAAGCTTACCAGCTATCTATACTAAATTTTATGCTAGGTTTATGTTCCTTTAGTTTTTATGATAGTCAGAACATCTTCATCAATTAGAATATGTTTTAATCCAACTCTTTGACCACCAAACTTTACACTCTTGCCCCAAACAAGTCCATATCTAAAATCTTTCCTAAGCTTTCTATGCAATTTATTGCATACATCTAAAACAGAATCTCCATTTCTTATGATTAATGGTTCTTTGTAATCCGTTTCACCACCTTTTGGTCGCATATAGATTCTGATAAATTTCAATTCATCATAAATTCTATCTCTCAGTTCTGCAATATTGTCATTCGCATCTGCAGAAACTGGAATAAATTCAGTTTTGAGTTTTTTTGATACTTTCCTAAGAAATTTTTTATCAACTAAATCAATTTTATTCAAAATAGTGATTGATTTTGCATAGGTCTTATTTCCTGTGAGGAAATCAACTAATTGCTCAGAATCAATATCCTCTCTAATTACTACTCTGGCACTAGTATATCCATAAACATTAAGAATGTCTTTCACAAGTTTTTCTGACATTTTTTTTAATTTTACTTGTTGAGCAATAGCTATTCCACCAGTTGTAGATTTCTCAATCACTATATTTGGCGGTTTTTTGTTTAATCTTATACCAATATTTGATAATTCATTTATTAGGACATCCTCGTGATACGGTTGGAATACATCAAGAACTAATAATACAATATCAGCACTTCTTGCAACCGACAAAATTCTTTTTCCAAGACCCTTACCACTTGATGCACCTTTGATAATACCTGGTAGATCAAGCATCTGTATTCTTGCACCACGATAATCTAAAACTCCAGGAACAACTGTTACTGTTGTAAACTGAAACGCACCAACGGATGATTTTGAACCAGTTAATGCATTCAACAATGTTGATTTTCCAACACTAGGAAGTCCAATAAAAACAACTGTTGCATCACCAGTTCTCCTAACATCAAATCCGTCTGATTTTTTAGAACTTTTTTTAATTTGAACAGCTTCTTGTTCTCTTTTTAGCTTCGCAATTTTTGCTTTTAATAACCCAACATGATGTTCAGTTGCCTTGTTAAGCTGTGTCCTCCCAATTTCATCTTGAATAGCTTTGATCTTTTCAGGTATTCCCATAATCTTTCGCTAACGTTTCAGTTATTATGCTGTGTGATTCAAAAAGATCTGTTGGGAAAAAAGACATTTGCGGTTGATATTGATGGGACTATCACGCTGAACGGTATGGGAACAATCCATCTTGAGGCACTGTCTAAATTACGTTCTCTGAAGGATGATGGTCATAATGTAGTTCTTGTAACTGGCAGATCTTCTATTGAAGGATATTTACTTTCAATATTTGGTGGATTAACACATTTGTCAGTTGGAGAAAATGGCGGTTGTATAACTTTTGGTGATAAAATTCAGCATAAATTACTTGGGAATAAGGGTGAATGCATTCACGCACTAGCAACAATTCAATCTAAGCTTGACGCTGAAATAAAAGAAAAACCAGTTTTTCCTAGGATGACTGAGGTGGTATTAGAACGAACTTTTGATATTAAACAGGCCCAAAAAATTATTGATGAAGATAATCTCAATGTGTCTCTAACTGACAGCGGTTATGCTTATCACATAAATTCTAAAGGTATAGACAAAGGCTCTGGGTTTTTGGAAGCAATAAAAATGCTTGAAGTAGACGTAAATGATACAATTGCAATTGGAGATAGTGAAACAGACATTCCACTATTCAAGGCAATCAAAAATAATATTGCAGTGTCCAACTCAACTGAGAGCTTGAAGAAATTGGCTAAAATTATTACAACTAAAAAATCAGGAGAAGGTGTTCTTGAAGGGTTAGATATGATGGCATCGGATTTTAGATGAAGTATGGCATTTCTTAATATCATAAATCAAGTTGAAGAGCGCACTTCAGAAATTATTAACGGAAAAGGATATGATGACGTAGATTTCGTTGTAGAATATTCTAGAAGTGGATTTGGTGATATTACATGTAACGTGGCATTTTTACTTACAAAAAGTCTGAAGAAAACTCCACAAGAAATCGCTCAAGAATTTGTAGGAGAGTATAATCTTGGAAATGATTTAGAAAAAGTTGAGGCGCATAAAAGCGGCTATCTCAATTTCTTCATAAATAACAATTCATTCAACAATGCAGTTCTGCCTCAATCACTACAGCAGAATTATGGCAGTATTGACATTGGGAAAAATTCTAAACTCATCATTGAACATACCTCTGTTAATCCAAATAAAGCTCTACACATTGGGCATCTGAGAAATGTTGCAATTGGAGATTCGGTTTCTAGAATTCTTTCAAAGGTAAATTATGATGTTAAGATTTTGAATTATGTTGATGATTCTGGTCTTCAGGTTGCTGACATAATTGTCGGTTTTAAGTATGGAGGATTCTCGGAGAGCCCACCAAACGGGGAAAAATTTGCTAACTATTGCGGTGATACTGTTTATGTCGGTACTACTTCAAAATATGAAAGTGACAAAGATTTAGAATCTAAACGACATGAAATTTTAAAAGAATTAGAGGATTCAACATCTGATACTGCAAAATTTGGAAAAACATTAACTAGAAAAATCTTATCTGATCAGCTTGATACCGTTTGGAATCTTGGTGCATCATACGATTGTTTGAATTTTGAATCTGAAATTCTGTATTCAAAACTCTGGGAAAAAATATTCGAGAGGATGAAATCTGAAAATCTTGTGCACCTTGAGGAACAAGGTGATAATACTGGTTGTTGGGTGCTGCCGATTGAAAATGAGGATGATAAGATAATTGTGAGAAGTAATGGGGCTGCAACATATGTTGCAAAGGATATACCATATGCAGCTTGGAAACTAGGTGCATTAACTGATCCATTCAATTATGCAGAATATACTACACAACCAAATGGAAGAACATTGTATGAAACGACACTTGAAGAAACTCAGGTACCAAAACAATCTTTTGTAGCTAACAGAGTCATAACAGTTATCGATAACAGACAGACAAATCTTCAAAAAATTGTCACCAACCTTATGTCAAAATTTAATCCAGAAAGTTCATACGTCCATCTTGGATATGAAGCGGTCACACTAAGCTCTGAAACCGCTAAGATTCTGGGTAACAAAACTAATGGAAAAGATGTGCAGATGTCAGGAAGAAAGGGTCTTTACATCAATGCAGACGAAATCATCACAAAACTTGAAAAACATATTTTCCTTGAATCAAAAGAAAGAAATCATGATCTAGACGATGCATCACTAAATGAGATAGCTCATAATGTTGCTGTAGGAACTATAAGATATGAACTGATTAAGCCTGATCTTGGCAAAATTATAACTTTTGATATCAATACATCTCTAAGGCTTGAAGGAGATACATGCAGTTACATTCAGTATTCATGTGTTAGGGCTGCTAGAATATTAGAAAAATTTGGCAAGGAACCAAACTTTGATACCCAGTTTGATCAATTGAACACTGAATATGAGATCAGTCTCATTAAACAAATTGGACTGTTTGAGGTTTTTGTTAATGACGCGGCAAAAAATTATTCACCAAAAGTTATTGCAAAATATTGCTACGACTTAGCTGTTGCATTTTCCTCATTTTATGAACATGTAAATGTCTTGAAGGCTGATACTCCTGAACTGATTAACGCAAGATTATGTCTAGTATTATCATTCAAGTTAACTTTGGAAAAGGCACTTGATTTGATTGGAATTATAGCACCACAGCGTATGTAGATATTTTTCTAATTAACACAAACAGGATGACCAATACAAGTTAGTATTGTATTTTCATCCAGCATCGCACCATCAAGATTTGCACCAGTTAGATTTGCATTGTTAAGGTTGGCATTAGACAAATCGGCTCCAGATAGGTCTGCATTTGTAAGGTTTGCTGAATAAAAGCTAGCATACATCAGCTCAGCATTTTTAAAATTGGCATTTTCCAAATTTGCTTTATCAAAATTATTAAAAAAAACATAATCTATAACAAGATCGTTTCCACGAACACCTCCATAAATTAACAGTATGTTTGTAGGATTTTCAAACAAAGTTCCTAGTATATCCGAATATGATGAATGTATTAGATGTGCTTTATTTTTGAAAGTAACACTAATAATTTCCACAGGTGACAGATTAACATCTTCAAAATTTGAATTAGACATAGTAGTCTCTTCAAATGTTGTTCCCTCAATTGATGCATTAGATACAGCAGTAAAATCCACACCTGAGAGATTAGCTTTCCAAAAATTACCTCGTTCCAGAATAACGTCAGATAGGTTAACACCTGATAAATTTGAATGTGCAAATGACGTTAAAAATAAATCTGCACCAGCTAAGCTTTTATTTTTCAGTGTAGTAAGATCTACATCTACAAGAAGTGTATTAGCAAGATTTGTATTTTCTAAATCAGTTTCTACAAATTTTGCACGGTAGAAATCAGAATTAGTAAGGTACTTGCCCGAAAGGTCTACACCGTTGAATATTGTGTAGTTAAACTCCTTTTCGGACAGATAACCATTTGGGAGTATAGCATCTGTTAGGTCTGTGGGTGTGAACAAGGCCCCTCTAAGTATAGTTCCGGTTAGGTCTTTGTCAGACAAATCCAAGCCTCTAAGTGTCGTACCGGTTAGGTCCATGCCAGACAAATCAATACCAGTAATGTTCGCATCAGTAAGGTCAGCTTCCCTAAGTATAGTTCCGGTTAGGTCTTTGTCAGACAAGTCTAAGCCTCTAAGTATCGCGCCGGTTAGGTCCATGCCAGACAAATCAATACCAGTAATGTTCGCATCAGT
>Ga0315336_1005765_pt1 | contig 13238 bp, 7 predicted proteins | sample ASW5metaG_FD_204512 | JGI IMG/M metagenome (GOLD analysis project Ga0315336, IMG submission 204512) | Ammonia-oxidizing marine archaeal communities from Monterey Bay, California, United States - ASW #5 | ecosystem: Environmental > Aquatic > Marine > Intertidal zone | place: USA: California...
CGCCAGTCTTCATATTTGACCTCGTCTCCCCCCCCCAGCTCCAATTCGTCCTTGAACTCGTCGTTCGTGGTCAGCACGAGCCCCTGGCAGTACCCGACGGCGGTGCACTGCCTGGTTCGATCCTCATTGTGGTCGTCTGTAATTACCCCGTCACCGCTGAGGTCCGCCGTGTCCTTCTGCCACAAGAGGTTCGTGCAGGTGTCCGTCACCGTGCCGTCCAGGTTGTCGACGAACCGATTCCCGTCGTTGGGGCAGCCTACGCCCTGGGCAGCGTAGAACGCATCCTGACCCAGGCAGTCGCCGGTGGCGCAGACGGTCACGGCGCCGGCAGCATCGTAGCAGACCGTCTGGCCCGTGGCGGGTAGGATTTGCGGAGTCCCGCGAACCGCCCGGACGAGATAGGGCTGGTTCTTGCCTTCTCGGTGCAGGTCCCCTCCGCGCAGATTTGCAGTTCGGTCATTGAGATTCAGAGTGACGTACCATGCGTTCGAGGGGTCGGAGTTGACGGAGGTGGACGACCAGTACCGCTGCTGCAACATCCCGAAGACTGCCGTATCCATCGGCGGATTCGTCGTGCCGTAGTCGAGAATCGAATAAAGCTCCCGGATGTTCGGAAGCCGCCAGTCGCTGTGGGTCGCGAAGATCAGATTCTCGCAGTAGTCGAGGGCATCGCACCACATCTCCTGGTCACTAGGTTCCACGTCGGGGGGGACGTGGACCGCTCCGTCGCCGCTGGCATCCGCCGTGTCCTTCTGCCACATGAGGCCCGTACAGGTGTCCGTTATCGTGCCGTCCAGGTTGTCGACGAAGCGGCTCGCGTCGTTCGGGCAGCCGGCCTGATAGGAGCCGTCCTGACCAAAGCAAACGTGGGTATCGTCGGCGCAGTTGAATAATTCCGCTGGGGGGTCGAGTGATCCTAAGGGTTCGTAGCAGAGCGTCTGGCCCGTGGCGGGGAGCGTGCTCGGATCGCCGCAACCCGGGGCGGTGGCGCAGTCGTCCACGTCGGCACAGTCGGTGAGGCCGTCCCCGTCGTCGTCCATCCCGCTGTCACAAATCTCGGTGGTCACCAGGCACTTCGGTAACGGCCCGGGGCCGCCCTGGAAGAGGTGGCCCAAGAGGTAGACGGCATCGGAGAGGTCCAGCGCGTTGTCGCCGTTGCTATCGCCGCTCGTGTCGGCGCACTCCGCCTCCTTCTGACCTACGGGGTCGCAGAACAGCACCGGGGCGGGGCCGCCCTGGAAGAGGTGGCCCAAGAGGTAGATGGCATCGGAGAGGTCGAGCGCGTTATCGCCGTTCGAGTCGCCGTTCTCCTCGACGCAAGGCAGCGGACCCGGAACGCCCAGACGCCCTACGCCCAAGCTCAGCCCCAGTACCAAAGAAGCAATAAGAACCTTTTTCATGACCCGAACCTCCTACCAGAGTCCGATCAAAACGCGTGAGAATCCCAGATCGATCGACGGACCTCATTGTAAGCCCGCGGATGTTGGTGTACAAAACGAATTCCTTCATCGACCCCCTCTTTCCCGAGCGTGACAAATGGAAACCATCGACTTTCATCGTTCCTTCATCACCTTCAGGATCGATACCCTGAAAGTGCAGCCTAAAACGGTGAGCCACAAGCCACCCTTCACGCTGAACAATGCGCGGATTCCGCTGGATGCGCGTTGCCGGATTGTCGAGAAGGCCACGGACGAGGCGCACGAGTTCTTCCTCGGCGCCAACTGCAAGACCGAGCGCGTGGGTGTCGACCGCGACATCTGGCTCGAGCCCAATGCGGACTTTGTGCCGGTATGCTCCCGGACCCAATGGATGGCGCTGAAAACATACGCACAGGTCGGCGAGAGCATGAAGCTCTATCCGCCGTCTTTGGGCGATCAACCGGAACGGCAAATCATCGACGTGGAGGAGACGTTCGATGCTCTCTCTATCGATGTGAAGCAGGCGCCGGGCGAGGCGTTGCCGACGCCCCAGGCGATCGTCGAGGCCGTCCTCGCCAACCGGCTCCTCAACGCGAGTTGCCGCATCGAGTCGGACCGGTACGTCGCCGTGCTCGACTTTCCGATCAAGACGATGAACGCTAATGAACGCGACTGGATCTATCAGCCGGATACCGGGCCCGTACTGCTCCCGGATCTGTCACGCGATCCGGACGAACTACTGGTTGGGATGAACCTCGCCTTCATCGCATTCAACACGCCGACGTGGATCGAAGTGATCGTGCGCGCCGCGACACCTGTGGCGGAAAACGTCAGCGTGTACCATTATTCACAGGCAACGCGACTGGAGTCGCAGAATCGGGTCGTTGCGTTGGGTTAGACAGACATTGTGGTGCAGGCGTCTCGCCTGCTTTCTTAGTAACCAAGGTTCTAGTTTGCAGGCGGGACGCCCGCACCACAATGCTTCCACACCCGCTCGAACAACCGTAGCCAATTTCCGCCGAGGAGCTTGGTGATGTCCTGTGGCTTGTAGCCGCGATTTACCAGAGCGTCCGCGAGACGCGGAAATTCGGCGGGCGTCTCCATGCCTTTCGGTTGGAAAACGAGCTCGTCGTAGCGCAGAGAGGTGTCGGAGAAAGTGGAGGGGTATTTCGTGCCCTGCTGCGAGGCGATGTAGTGCCAGAAGCTGAGGGGCTGGTCCTGCGTGGCGTCGGTGCCGATGCCGACGTGGTCGATGCCGAGACGCTGCACCAGGTCGTCGATGGCGTCGACAAAATCATCGATGGTGGAGTTGAACCCTCCACGAAGAAAAATTGCGAAAGAGCAGGCGCCTACCACCCCGCCCTTTTCGGCCAGCAGCTTCAGGCATTCGTCTGTCTTGTTTCTCGGGTGATCGCAAAAGCTCCGCGCGTTGGCGTGGGTGATGGCCACGGGTTGCTCGGACGTTTCGATGGCCTCGAACGTGGTCCGATCGCCGACGTGGGACAGATCGATGACGATACCCAGCTCGTTCATCTCCCGGACGGCGTCCACGCCGAAGTTGCTGAGCCCCTCGTCGCGGCGCTCCCAGCATCCGTTGCCGAGCAGGTTCCTTTCGTGGTACGTGAGCTGTATCACCCGCACGCCCAAAGCGTGAAACAGCCCGAGTCGGTCCAGGTCGTTCTCGATGGGCGAAGCGTTCTGAAAGCTGAGGATGATTCCCGTCTTGCGGCTTTCTTTCGCCCTACGGATATCGTCGGTGGTTTTAATCTGCAGGATGTCCTGGCGTTCGCGGAAGCGGCGCATCCAGGCGGTCATGTGGTCCAGGGTCTGCTGAAAGTTCTCCCACGTTGCGACGGTCGCATTGATGGCAGTGATTCTACCGGCGCGCAAGGTGTCGAAAACAGCCGCGCTACTCCAGTTGCTCACGTTGAGCCCGTCGATGACGATCGCTTCGTCGTAGATTGTTTTCGCCTCAGCGTCCATCTTTCGTGTCTCCCAGCGTATACTACCGGCTCGGAAAAGTCCCCATTAAGTAAGTGCATCAGGAGACCCAGCATGTCGTCGAGTTCCCGCTTATCTTGCGCAAGAGACGTCGATCGCCGGCTCTTCGAGCGCGAGCTGGCGTCATTTCTGCCGGACCGGGTTTTCGACGCCCACACGCACCTCTGGCGAAAAGCGGTCAGCTCGTGGAACCTTCCGGAGCTACCGGACGACGTGGGTTTCCGCGAATACACGGATTTGATGGAGGACCTCCACCCGGGCCGCACGCAGGGGGCGATGTTCATCCCCTTCGCCACGACCGAGAGGGAGGACGGCGTTGCGCTCGCCAATCAGTGGGTCGCCGAGCAGCTCGCCGGACAGCCGTCCTTTCGCGGCATCTTCTTCATCCGACCCCAGGACGACCCTGAGTGGGTCCGCCAGGAGGTGCGGCGGCTCGGTCTTTCCGGGCTGAAGTGCTACCATACGTTCAGTGACCACGACCCGACCTGGGAGGCCTCCATTCCCGCCTTCCTTCCGGAGCCGATCGTCCAGGTGGCCGGAGAGGAGGGCTGGGTCATCACCCTCCACATGGTAAAGTCGCGCGCCGTCGCCGACCCGGACAACCGCCGGTGGATCCGCCACTACTGCGAGACCTATCCGGGCATGAAGCTCATCCTGGCCCACTCGGCCCGCGGCTTTCAGCCGGCCCACAACCTCGAAGGGTTGCCGGAGCTCGCCGGCCTCGACAACCTCTACTTTGACACCAGCGTCAACTGCGAGCCGATCGCGCACCAGGTAATCCTACGCCACTTTGGCCCCAAGAGGCTCCTCTACGGTACGGACCTGCCGATCAGCCACAGGCGGGGTCGGTCGCTCGGCGCCGCGGACTCGTTCGTGTGGCTCTACGAAGAGACCCCCGTCTGGGGCGAGAAACACCTGAAGATCGATCCCGTACTCATCGGTCTGGAGCATCTGCGGTCGATCAAATGGGCCTGCTGGTCGGAGCGGCTGGGGGACAGCGCCGTGGAGGACATTTTCTGGAACAACGCCGCCGAGCTGCTGGGGGTCGACTAGAGCATTACCATGAAGAACCTTCTTTGCGGATGGTTGGTCACCTCCCTCTCTACGCTCCTCGTCGCGGACGACGGCGGAGCCATCCATGTCGGCTCTCGACTGGAGTTGATGGTCGACGACTTTCTGGTGGAGGAGATGACCGGCGGCGCGCGTCTCGAGCTTCACCGGCCCGAGCGCCGGGAGGTTGTTCTGCGTACCGACGAGCCCTGGGGGGGAAACGCCAGCGCTTACCAGTCCGTTTTCAAGGACGGCGACCTCTACCGGATGTACTATCGCGGCCTCCACTACCGGCATAGTGGGAAACCGGCGCAGGCGTTCGAGCCGCATCCGCCCGTACTGTGCTACGCGGAGAGCGACGACGGCATCCACTGGCGCAAGCCCGAGCTGGGTCTGTTCGAGTTCAACGGCTCGAAGGCCAACAACATCCTTCTCACGCGCGATGCCGTCGCCCAGGTCAAGGGCTATGCCGGTTCCACGGCCGTGTTCCTCGACACGAATCCGGACTGCCCTCCCGACGCGAAGTACAAGATCATCATGCGCGGCGGGAAGCCCTTCGGCCTCTACGTTCTGAAATCCGCCGACGGCATCCGCTTCACCTTGATGAGCGATAAGCCTATCACGACCCAGGGCGCCTTGGACTCCCAAAACACCGTGTTCTGGGACCCGGTCCGGGAGGAGTATCGCGAATACCATCGCGGTTTCAGGCATGGCGTGCGCGACATCCTGACGGCCACGTCGAAGGACATCCTGCACTTCCCGGAGCCACGGTTTCTCGAGTATCCGGGATCCCCGACGCAGGCGCTCTACACCAATCAGATTCAACCCTACTACCGGGCGCCCCATATCCTCATGGGTTTCCCTCACCGGTACAACGAGCGCGGGTGGTCCGAGCCTATGCTGGCTCTCCCGGAGCTGGACGAACGACTCGCCCGCGCCAAGCACCGCCCGCGCTACGGGACCACCCTGACCGATTCGCTCTTCATGACCAGTCGCGATGGCTGGACGTTCCGGCGCTGGAGCGAGGCGTTCATCCGACCCGGCCCGCGCCAGAAGGACAGCTGGACGTATGGCGACAACTTCATCTTTTGGGGAATGGTCGAGACCGGGTCGCGCCTGAAGGACGCCCCGAAGGAGTTGTCGCTCTACTCGGTCGAAGGCTACTGGCGCGGCACCAGCGTCGACATCCGTCGCTACACGATTCGTATCGACGGGTTCGTCTCGGCCTCCGCGCCCTTCAGCGGCGGCGAGATTATCACGAAGCCCATCGTCTTCGAGGGCGGCAACCTCGCGCTCAATATGGAGACCTCGGCCGCGGGGAGTATTCAGGTGGAGATTCAGGATGCCGCGGGCCATCCGGTCGAGGGATACGCCCTGGCCGATTGCCCGGAGATATTCTGTGACAACCTCCGGCACGTCGTGCGTTGGAATCACGTGCGTTGGGATCGGGGTGGCGACGTACGGCCTCTCGCGGGCAAGCCCATCCGGTTGCGCTTTCTTCTGAAGGACGCTGACCTCTATTCCTTCCAGTTCGTCCCCTATGCCCCAGAGCCTGAACGTCCCGACCTCGAGCCCTATTCGCGGCGGCGCGAGGAGCGCGGGCCCAAGGAGACGGTCGTTTTTCGCGCTGGCGAGGGGCCGTATCCTCACTATCGCATCCCTGCGATCGTGAGCACGCGAGGAAGCGTCGTCCTGGCGTTTTGTGAAGGCCGGCAGGGCGGCGACCACAGTCATAATGACATCGTGCTCCGGCGGAGCCTTGACAGTGGCAAGACCTGGGAGCCTCTGCAAGTGCTTCACCACGACCCCGAGGATGCCTTCAACAATCCCACCGCCCTCGTCCTGGAAGGTTCCGGTCGCGTCCTGCTGTTTTTCCAGCATTATCCGGACGGCACCGGCGAGAATGCGGTCGTGCCCGGTCACACCGGAGAGCGGATTGTCTCTACGTATCTGATGTACTCCGATGACGACGGCGTCACCTGGTCCGAGCCGCGGAACATCACGAGCCAGACCAAGAAACCGACCGTCTGGACCAGCGTCTGCTGCGGCCCAGGTGTGGCGCTACAGCTGCGTCGCGGAAAACACCGGGGGCGCATCGTGGTTCCCGCCAATCACGGCAATGAAGGTCCTGGCAAGGACTGGAATGTTCATTGCTTTTATAGCGATGACGGTGGTGAGACCTTTCAGATCGGTGGCGATACCGATTCGATGGTCAACGAATGCCAGGTTGTCGAGCTCACGGACGGGACCCTGATGATGAACATGCGAAACTACATTCAGCCCGGCCAGCGCGCTGTGGCGTTGAGCCACGACGGGGGCGGGTCGTGGGGAAAGGTACGCACGGATCCCACGCTCCCCGAACCGACCTGTCAGGCGAGCCTCCTTCGCTTCAGCGATCCTCTCGACAAGGAGAAGAGTCGGCTCCTCTTTTCCAACCCGGCGGATTCCATGGAGCGCGTCCGTATGACCGTGCGGTTGAGTTACGACGAAGGGAAGAGCTGGCCGGTCAGTAAGGTCGTCCACGAGGGGCCCGCCGCTTACTCGTGCCTGATACGGCTACCGGACCACTCGATCGGGCTACTATACGAAGCGGGGGAAAAGGATCGCTACGAGGCTATTCGTTTTGCGCGCTTTTTGCTCGAATGGCTTACCGATGGGGAAGATTCGCTCTGGAGGCCCTGAGTATTCACTATGAAGATCACCAAGGTGGAAACGTTCGGGGTGAACATTCCGTACAAGCATCCGGAGGTCAGCTCCCTGATCTCGCGCCCGGGCATCACGGACATCATCGTCAAGATAACCGCCGATAACGGGCTCGTCGGCTGGGGTGAATGCACGCGAGCCGGAGACGCAGCCGGCATTGAGAGCGCCGTCACGTCGATGGCGCCGATCCTCAGGGGGCGCGATCCTTGGGACAAGGAAGCCATCGCACGGGATGTCCAGATGGATGGTCTATGGTTTGTGCAGCCGATGACCGGCAACTTTGCCTTTGGCGGTGTTGACATCGCGCTCTGGGACCTCTGCGGCAAAGATTGCGGTCAACCGCTCTACCGCATGTTCGGCGGCGCCATGCGCGATGAAGTGGACTATTTCTATTACATGCGCTGGGGAACGGTCGATGAAATCGTCGCCCAGGCGGAAGACGGCGTCGGACGTGGCTATACGGTTTACTACATCAAGGCCGGCGTGGACCGTAGGAAGGAGGAGGCGATGCTCGAGGCCTTGCGGTCAACGATCGGCCCGGAACGGAAGATTCGCATCGATGCCAACATGGCCTGGTCGGTGCCGGAGGCCGTGCGTATCCTCAATGACTGGCACGATCGTTTCGACATAGACTTTGCAGAGGCGCCGGTGAACTTCGACCCCATCGAGAACATGCAGGATGTCCAATCGAGGGTGTCGACGTCACTTTGTCTGAACGAAGGGTTGTGGAAGGACCACGACGTCTCGAGGCTCATCAGGAGTCGAGCCGCTGAGTACCTCTGCTACAGCGTCTACTCGGTCGGTTCCCTGCGGCGCTTCTACACCACGATCCACGCGGCCAGCCTCGAGGGGATGATGGTCTGCAAGCACACCCACGGCGAATTCGGTATCACCGCCGCCGCGGGTCAACACCTGATGCTCGCCGCGCCGAACGCCTGCGACGGGCATCAGCAAACGGCCCAGCACATGAAGGATGACATCCTCAAGGAGACGATACCGATTGCCGAAGGGCCGACCTGGGGCCGTATTGAAGGCGCCGGACTCGGCGTCGAGGTAGATGAAGACAAGCTGATGACCTATCACGAAGACTATCGGCGCAATGGTATGTTTCCGCCCTACGGCAATCTGTATCCGTAAGCGGCATCTTCACTCCCGACCCCGACCCCGCCAACCTACCGAGACAGCTTCTTGGCCTCCCGGTAGTGGTGCTGCGCTTCTTCGATCTTTCCCTCTTTCTCGAGGACCCGGGCGAGGTTGAGGTGGGCAAGCGCCAGGTTGGGGTCCACTCTCAGGGCTTGACGGAAGTGTTTCCCGGCCTCGCCGAGCCGGCCGACTCGCCGAAACAGCAGGCCGAGGTTCAGGAGTGCCCTGGCGTTGTCGGGATCCATGCGGAGAGCGTGCTGAATGTGGCTGATTGCCAGCGTGACCTTCCCCTGCGATGCCAGAACTCTACCGAGATGGTCGTGCAGGATGGCGTCGTCGGGAGTCAGCGCCAAGGCTCGTCGGAACTGCGTCAATGCGTCGTCGAGTCGTCCTTGTGACTCCAGCACGAGGCCGAGGTTGTCCAAGAGTGTGGCATCGACGATTTCAACACGAAACGGAGCCATCTCCGCTTTGCGTTCGGCGTCATCGCGATCGAGGACCTTCACGCAGCAGCGCAGCGAGCCATGGTGCATGGCGCTCACCGTCAACTCGCCGACGGACTGCGCCTCCCAGCCCAGATCACGCCACACCTTCTTTGCTGCCTCGTCAAGCACGTCGAAACCGTACTGGGGGAGATAAACGTTGCGCGTCCCATCCAACAGGACGTTGTTGTAGGTCAATGTCGGGTAGTCCGGGTACTCCGAGTGAGGCCGGCTCTCGCTGGTGGAGGCCGCAGTGACGGACAGGAACGGAACTCTCGCGACCGCGTAACCCTTCCGGATCAAGCCTCGGGCCAGGCGATCCAGCTCCTCGGCCATCGACCGACTGTCAGCGACGGCGCGCCTGGTCTGACCCACGACCGCCGGGGGACGGTACGCCTTGCCCGCCACGGTGCGAAGGTGCCCGATTTCAGGATGACCGAAGAACGTCTGTACGCATCGAAGCTCAAAGGCCTGGACGGCTTCGGCGCTCTCCTGCAGCGCTTCCTCGGCGAGCCGCGCGCCCCAGTCTGGGTCAGCAACAAGCAGCCGTCCATCGCCCAGAGGCGTCAGCACCATGTCGATGTGCGCGATCTTTTGGGGAGAAGTTCCAACGATCTCCACTTCTCTTCCCAGCTCCGCCTCAAAAAGGTCAGCGACCTGCTGAGCCGATTGCTTCAGCGCCGCTACGTTGCGAGCGATCGTATCAGCGCCGATATACACGCGTTTCCCGTCCGAAACGATGTTGCCCCCCTCGAAGGCAAGCGCCGAGGAGTCGAACTTCACGCCGAGGTACCTTGCCACGTGTTGAACCATCACTTGATCGTCGTCGCGAAGGAACTGCTTCGACGCCAGCAGGCGTATGCCGTTTCGGTCTCGCAGAACGAGAAACGGATCCTGAGGCCAGATGGTGGTTACCGCGTTGTCGGGAAGCTTGACGAAAACCAGCCGGTCGGACACGGAAGGCGGAGTCACGGAAAAGGAAGACGGCTCGTCGGTGAGGAGCAGAACCTTCACGTGCGCAGGTAGGGCGTTGACAACGTGGCTCGCCAGCGCAGCGCTATCCAGGCCTCGCTTTCGGGCGCTGCTCAGCGCGCAGACCACTACTCGGATCTCTCCGCCGAGATCCGCCATCAGGCCGGTGCCCTGGCGGGCTCCTTCTGGCCCGTGAAATACGGAGGTGGAGAGAAGATAAGCAGCGGCCACCGCGAGGATCAAGATAGCGGGTATCCAAACGAGATGCAGCCGCCGTGTCCTATCTCTGAGCACGATGCAACACTAACAGGGAAACGTCATCCCCCCACGACCGCTATCTGCGGTCGTACCCAGCACGACCAATCGTTAGCTCCATTGCCCATAGCGTCCACACGCAGGGTCAACGAGACCGTTTTCCCGGCCCAGCCCGAGAGGTCGACCTCATGATCCACCGGGTCGAGGTCTTTTTGCTCGCTGGACCAGGCTTCCTTGCCATCAGCAAGGACTGTGAACCGCACTCCATTCGTCGTCGGCCGGATGAAACACGTGCCCAGCCGGAGAACCGGCTTTTTTCCGTTTTCCAGAGCCGGCAACGGAATCTCGAACGTCGCGTCGCCGTTGCCAGTGTCTGGCGGATGTTGTAGCAGGACCACGAGCGTCTCGTCGTCCTTTTCAGTCGATCTCCTCTCGAACTTGCGGCAATTCTCGGCCTTGGCCTGCTCAAAGCTCTGGTACAGATCGTAGACCACACCGTCGGGCAGGGGCCCGTATTGCGCCTCCTTTTCGGCGAGCCACTGAGGCATGTTGGCTCCGCCCTCTCTCGTATGGGTGACACCATTCTTTTCGACGACTCTCTTGAACTCGCTGAGCATCTCCCAGGCGTCGGCATGGGAGAGATCGCTCACCGATGGACGCGTGAGTTTGACGTACTGAATACCCAGCCGCGCAACTTGCACGCGGTTGAGTACGTCAGGATCTCCCGCAACCAGGCGCTCCGCTTCGTCAAACAGCTCGCTCGCTCGACCGATGATCTCGGGCGACAGATACGCCACGCTGACCTTTGTCCAGAGGAAGGCGTGGGGGCTGCCGTCACGGACCTCATCGTGGAGAATCTCCAGATATTCGCGGATGGGCGGCGCCGCCAGACCATAGTATCCGTCGAGGAATTCTCGCATCGCCTTGCGCGCGTCGCCGTGGGGGTTCCACAGGCTCTTGGCCAGCACGTAGGCCCGGAGCTCCCCCATCTCGCCGCCGAGGGTCTGGGTGCGGCCGAACATACACATGCCGCGGACGCCGTTATCGGCGTAGAACCTCATATTCCGCGAAAGAGAATCGAAGTTGGGGAACGGGACGAGATAGTGATGAAAATTGGTTATGTACTCCGTCACGTAAATGAAGCTCACCAGCTTCGACCAGCCGATGAGCTCCTCACGAAACTTTCTCGTGTGCACAAACTCGTCACTCTGCACTGGGTGAATCAAGCAGTTCTGGATCCCCGATGCAACACGAACGCTGACATTGGGGCGTCCGCGAATCGTCTTGGGCGGTTTACGCGAGTACATATAGGCATTTGTTTGGACGGACACGTCGGGAAACTCCTTGCCGACGATGTCCGCGACTTTGTTGGCGAAGGTCAGCATCGTGCCGCTGGGGCCGCCCTCTTTTTCGTCAAGAGCGGCGCAGTCGGGGCACTGGCACGCGCCGCCGAACCCATCCTTCTGGGTGACCGAAATGATATCGCTGTCCGGATCCTCGCGAAGCCACTCCTTGACCTTTTCGGAGAGGAGCCTGAGAACGTCCGGGTTGGTCAGGCAAAGTTGCCCCTTTTTGTAGTTCCGCTTCCCGTTGATCAGAGAGTAGTACTCGGGATGCTCGTCGAAGTACTCGCTGGGTGGCATGAGCATGTAGAAGGTGTGCGAGAACCCCTTGAACTTCAGCTTGCCGCCACGAGTCTCTCCCAGCTTCCCATTGCCGTTGATCTTGTTGCGCGCATCCCAGTCAAGGTCCACTCCGCTGGAGTAGTTGAGATCACGCCACTCGAACGCCGGGACCTGCCGGTCGCTGATCGGCCCGAGCTCGATGCGCGGCCGCTTCGGAATTCGACTCACGGTCTGGGTGAACCACCGGCATCCCAGATGATCCTCGAGGAATGTGTAGACAGCGTACAAGCTCCCCCTCGGGCGCCCCCCGGCCAGGACGAAGTGGGGTGGGGCGGTCCTGATAACAAAGCCTTCCTTGCCCAGAGAGGCAAAGTCGATACGGATCCCCAAGGCGTCTACTTTCTCGCTTTGGCCCACGAGGATCATCGGGCCGTTCACCGGCTCTCGGTCGGTTGCGATGGGAAGTCTGGCTCCTGAGATCTGCTCCAGGAACGTCTGCAGTTCCTCTGCCCCGTGCCTTTCCGAAGGCAAGGCGTTGGACGCAATCACGATGGTGTAGTCGCTGTGGCCGTTCTCAGCGATGACCCACCCGAGCACGCTTTCCGCAAGCGGGCCGCAGAAAAATCCTCCAAGTACAATAGCCACGATCGACAGCTTCATGAGGTCAGGCATCGCTAACGCTCCTGGTCACTACTGGTATTCCCCGCCTGGGCGTAGACGCGTCGGTTGCGGCGGGGATAACTCCCAATAGCATTCTACCCGAGCCGACAAAAGCTCAAGCATTTCCTGCGAGGGAGGAACGTGGGGAGCGCCTAACGTCTCGCTATCGGCTAACGGCCGAGTCAGCGACCGCTAGAGCACTTTCGTCTTCCGCAGCGGGTTCGGTCCCTTCCGATTCTCGCGGGGGTGTACCCTCATCAGGGCCGTCCGAACTCCACTCGGCGAGTCGCTCTGCCAGCAAGGCCTTAACAGCCGGTGGTAGCTGGGGTGGGTGCGGCTCGTCCTCGAGCAGGGTTTCGTCCAAGGGCGCATCCTTTCGGGCTTTCGACGCGAGCGCTGTAGAGGCGCTGCGTCGGATAACCACGGTGCCGGACTCCTTCGGAGGTGGCGATTCTGGAGCTACTTGGTCTGGCTCGTGGGAGAGTTGCTCTGAAGGCTGAGGGCTCTGAGTCGCCTCGGATCGAGCTGTTTCCTCTGTCGACGACTCGCTTTTCACCTCGGGCGTTCCGCCGGCGAGATCCGTTCCTTCCGGCGCGGACGAACCAGGATCTTCTTCGGGGGCTTCATCTTCTTCGTACGCTTCAGCGTCTGGTTCCGTTTCTGACTGTTGAGACGACGAGCTCTTCTTGGGACGGAGTGACGTCTCCGCCGTCCTTCCCCGCGAAGGATTCTTCTGCCGGCGAGACAAGAATCGGGACAATCCGGAAAGCTTGCTCCCTCGGCCGCTAGAGGAGGTTTTGTCCGACCCAGACTTCGGAGCGGGACGCGCCTTCTTTGCTGCCTGTGCGGTGTCTCCTTTGCCACGCCTCAAACGCGGCAGGAGGAAGACGAAAAGCACCAGGAGCCGGTACCGAGTCCCATGAGACCGT
>Ga0315336_1005766_pt1 | contig 13232 bp, 13 predicted proteins | sample ASW5metaG_FD_204512 | JGI IMG/M metagenome (GOLD analysis project Ga0315336, IMG submission 204512) | Ammonia-oxidizing marine archaeal communities from Monterey Bay, California, United States - ASW #5 | ecosystem: Environmental > Aquatic > Marine > Intertidal zone | place: USA: California...
CGACGTCGACTACATCGGTAGTGCCCCCCGTCTAGCCGACGACGTTGTCCTTTAGCGCCGACTTCCCTCTCGGCGCACCGCGCAATACGCGCAATCTGGTGCCCAGCCTCCTTGTGGGGCTGGGCATTTTTTTGTTGGGCCGTCGGAATTGGTTTCTCAACTCCCTTTTTCCTGCCTGATCGCGGTCGAAGAACTGGAACTCAGGGGCGTGGTCAAGAAGGTCCAGACCGGGGGCGCGAGCCGCGCCAACCCTGCGGCGTCGCTCTCATCGATCCGGTAGCGAGCGAGCGCGTGGGCCGCGGGCGACGTGAGAGCGGCCAGCCGGTAGCCAGGGCGGTCCAGCACGGCAACCGGCATCAGATGAAAGATCTCGCGCCAATCACGCCACTGATGAAAATCTTTGAGATTGTCGGCGCCCATCAGCCAAACGAAGTTCACACCGCGGCGGCGTTGCCGCAGATAGCGCAGCGTGTTGCAGGTATAGGCGTTGCTGAGGCCCGCCTCGAAGCCCGTCACTTCGATGCGCGGGTCGCGGGCCAGCGCCTCCGCCCCGGCGAGCCGTTCGGCAAGATCCGCCAGATCGTGTTTGGGCTTGAGAGGATTGCCGGGGGTCACCAGCCACCACAGCCGGTCGAGGCCGAGCCGGGCGAGCGCGTGGAGGGAGATGGCGAGATGGCCGTCATGGGGCGGATTGAAGGATCCGCCCAGCAGACCGACCGCCATGCCGGCCTGGACCATGGGCGGACGAAGCAATTGGGATTTGATGGGCTTCTTTGTGGTTTTGCGGGTCACGCGGGGCGCGGAGCGGTTGGGCTCAGGCGGGCCGGGTCTGGCCCGAGCCCCGCACCACATATTTGAAGCTCGTCAATTGCTCGACGCCGACGGGGCCGCGCGCGTGCATTTTTCCGGTCGCGATGCCGATCTCGGCGCCCATGCCGAATTCGCCGCCATCGGCGAATTGGGTCGAGGCGTTGTGGAGCACGATGGCGCTGTCGACACGCCGCAGAAAGGCCTCGGCGGTAGCGTCGTCCTCGGTGACGATGGAATCGGTGTGCTGGGAGCCATGGGACGCGATGTGCTGGATTGCGCCTTCCACTCCGTCGACCAGCTTGGCGGCAATCACCGCATCGAGATACTCGGTGCCCCAGTCCGCATCACTGGCGGGCTTAACGCGCGCATCAGCCGCCTCGACGTCGCTATCGCCGCGCACTTCACAACCCGCGTCGATCAGCGCCGTCACCAGAGGCTTCAAATGGGTCTTGGCGCAAGCCTTATCCACCAGCAGCGTTTCCGCCGCGCCGCAGATTCCGGTACGCCGCATTTTGGCGTTGACCGCGATTGCCTCGGCCTTGGCGAGATCGGCGGCCTCATCCACATAGACGTGGCAGAGGCCTTCCAGATGACCGAACACGGGAACCCTGGCGTCCCGCTGGACACGCTCCACCAGGCTCTTTCCGCCGCGTGGCACGATCACGTCAATGGCGCCGTCGAGGCCTTGCAGCATGGCGCCGACGGCGGCGCGGTCTGTGCTGGGCACGATCTGGATTGCGGCCTCGGGCAGGCTGGCGTCGCTGAGGCCTTTCACCAAGCAGGCATGGATGGCTCGCGCCGAGCCCAGGCTCTCCGATCCGCTGCGCAGGATCACAGCATTGCCCGCCTTGAGCGACAAAGCGCCCGCATCCGCTGTCACGTTGGGCCGGCTCTCATAGATGATGCCGATCACGCCCAGCGGCACCCGTACCCGTTGAATTTTTAGGCCGTTGGGCCGCTCCCACTGGCCGATCACGTCGCCCACCGGATCATCCAGCTTGGCGATGGCTTCGAGTCCTTCCGCCATCGACTCGATCCGGCCCTTATCGAGCGCCAACCGGTCGATGAAGGCGGCAGGGCGGCCTTTTGCCTTGGCTGCCTCGATGTCCTGCGCATTGGCCTTCAGGATATCTTCGGCGCCCGCGCGAATATGGCCCGCCATTGCGGTCAGCGCGCCATTCTTGGCCTGGGTAGAGGCGTGGGCGAGCTCAGAGGCCGCAGCACGCGCCTTAATGCCGATTTCGCGCATCTCGTGGGCGAGATTGTCTTGGGCTTCTGCGAGCTTTATCGCTGCTGTCATGGTCACCGCCGGGCCTGTTTCCGTGCCCTATTTCAGGGCCATATCGTCCCTGTGGATCAATTCGCTTCGGCCACGGTAGCCGAGGATCTTTTGAATTTCACGGCTTTTGTGGCCGATGATGCGCTCGGCCTCCGATTTGCCATAGGCCGAGAGACCGCGGCCAAGCTCCACCCCGTTCAGGTCCCTGATAACCACCGCGTCGCCGCGATCGAACTCGCCTTCGACGCCCGTGACGCCTGCGGGCAGCAGGCTGTTGCCGGCCTTGAGCGCCGCAGCGGCACCCTCGTCCACTACCATGGCGCCCCGGGGCTCGAGGGCGCCGGCGATCCAGCGCTTGCGGGCCGCGACCGGTGTCGAATGAGCCAGGAACCAGGTGCAGGGCCCATCGTCGCTCAAGCATTCCAGCGGGTGCAACACGTGGCCGCTGGCGATTACCAAATGGGTGCCCGCTGCCACCGCAATCTTGGCGGCTTCGATCTTGGTCACCATGCCACCCCTGGAGAGGTCAGTGCCGGTGTCGCCGGCCATTGCCTCGATGTCCTGGGTGATCTCATCGACTTCCGCGAGCCGCTCGCCGCTCGCTTGTGAGCCCGGCGGCGCGGTATAAAGCCCATCCACGTCGGAGAGCAGCACCACGCAGTCCGCGCTCATCATGCTGGCGACCCTGGCCGCGAGCCGGTCATTGTCGCCATAGCGAATCTCGTTAGTGGCGACCGTATCGTTCTCGTTGACCACCGGAATTGCGCCGAGCCGCAGCAGGGTCTCCATGGTGGTTCGGGCGTTGAGGTAGCGCCGCCGCTCCTCGGTGTCGCCGAGCGTCACCAGGACCTGGGCCGCCACCAGGCCGTGGGTCTTGAATATCTCTTCATAGGCATGTGCCAGGTCGATCTGGCCCACCGCGGCCGCGGCTTGGCTGTCCTCCAGCTTGAGCGGTCCGTCGGCAAGGCCAAGCACGCGGCGCCCCAAGGCGATCGCACCCGACGAGACGATGATGACTTGCCTGCCAGCGCCTGTGAGGCGGGCGACGTCCTCGGCAAGCGACGCCAGCCAATCCATCCGCAGCGCGCCGTTTTCGGCGTCCGCCAGCAAGGACGAGCCGATTTTGACCACCAGGCGGCGGGACTCTTTCCATTCCCGTCTCATGGCCGCCAGCCCGCTTCGTGGATCAGCTCACTCTGGTCCGCCCTGGCGGCTGCGACCTGATCGGCCAGCCGGTAGAGCAGGTCGCTCATCCCAAAGCCAGAGACCGCGGATATCGTCAATACCTGACGACCCAGTCCGCGCGCCAAGCCGTCGGCACGCGCCATGAATGTGGGCTCATCCAAGGCATCGCATTTGGAGAGCGCGACGATTTCGGGTTTCTCCTCCAAGCCCTCGCCATAGGCGGCGAGCTCCGCGCGCACGGTCCGGTAGGCCTCTAGCGGGTCGTCGCCGGTGGCGTCGATCAAATGCAAGACCACGGCGCAGCGCTCCACATGGCCCAGAAAACGATCGCCCAGCCCAGCGCCCTCATGGGCGCCCTCGATCAGTCCCGGAATGTCCGCCAACACGAAATCGGTGTCGCCGGCACGCACCACGCCCAGATTAGGGTGCAGCGTGGTGAAGGGATAATCGGCAATCTTGGGATGGGCGGCACTCACCGCGGCGAGCAGCGTCGACTTTCCGGCATTGGGCAGCCCGATAATGCCCACATCCGCGATCAGCTTGAGGCGTAGCCATAGCGTCAGCTCGATGCCCGGCTCGCCCGGATTGGCATTGCGCGGCGCTTGGTTGGTGGACGATTTGAAGTGCGTGTTTCCAAAGCCGCCATTGCCGCCCTTTGCAAGCAAGACCCGTTGGCCCGCTTCGGTGAGATCGGCAATCAGCATCTCATTGTCCTCGTCGAAAATCTGGGTGCCAGGCGGCACAAGCAGCACCTTGTCGTCGCCCTTGGCGCCGAAACGGTCCTTGCCCATGCCGTGGGTCCCCTTGCCCGCCTTGTAATGTTGCTGGTAGCGGAAATCGATCAGGGTGTTGAGGTTGGCGACGCATTCGGCCCAAACGTCGCCGCCCCGCCCGCCGTCGCCGCCATCGGGTCCGCCGAACTCGACATATTTCTCGCGCCGGAAACTGACGCAGCCATTGCCGCCATTACCGGAGCGGACATAGACCTTGGCCTGGTCGAGAAACTTCATGGACGCAGTTTCCGGTTCATGCGGCCCGCAGTCCAGCCCGCTCGAGCCGGTAGCCTATGCAAGGCACGTCTTCGCCCCGCGCCACGCATTGCCACAGCCCTTCGTCGGTGCGCGTGAAACCGAGTTTCTGTAGCACGCGGGCGGAGGCGGGATTGTCCTTGAAGTGCCCGGCCATCAGGGTTTGGATCCTACCGGCCACGAAGGCGTGCCGGGCAACGGCACGGGCGGCCTCGGTGGCGAAACCCTTGTTCCAATGGGGTTTCCCGATCCAGTAACCGAATTCGGCGCAGCCCTGGTCTTCCGGCATGTAGCCCGCGCAGCCAATCATCGCGCCCTGATGGACAACCGCAAACACCACCTCGCCAGATTTGGGGATTTGAGCGATCCAATCCCTCGCCTGGTCGAGGCTATAGGGATGGGGAATCCGCGAGGTCATGCGGGCCACGTCGGCGTCGCCCGCCAGGGCGATCACCGCTTCGGCGTCGCTGGCCCGCAAGGGCTGCAGCGTGAGCCGTTCCGTCTTGAGCACTTGTTCGGTCATTCGCGTTTCGCCAACAAAAAAGGGAGATGGTCAACCATCTCCCCTTTGGAACCTCTCATCGTTCCGCCGGGGCGGGTTCCGGCGGACGCAGTTGCATTCCGCCCGTCAGTCTTCGGCCGGCTTCACCGAAATATAGACCCGATCACCGCGCTTGGTGGCGAAGCTCACAAAACCCTCGCGGGTTGCGAAAATCGTGTGGTCGTTGCCCATGCCCACGCCGTCGCCCGGGTGCCATTTGGTGCCACGCTGTCGCGCAATGATGTTGCCCGGAATTACCCGCTGGCCGCCTGATTTCTTCAGGCCCAGCCGCCTTCCGATCGAGTCGCGGCCGTTGCGGGACGAGCCGCCTGCTTTCTTATGGGCCATGGTGTGGTGTCCTTAAGTCCGTTGTCTCTAGCCGTCTTTTTTGGTCTTCGCGGCGGGCTTCTTGGCCGCTGCCTTGGGCTTCGCAGCCGCCTTCGTCGCCGGCTTCTTGGCCGCAGTTTTCTTCGCGGCGGGCTTGGCGTCAGCCTTAGGCTTCGCCTCCGCCTTCTTGGGCGCCGATTTCGCGGCAGGTTTGGCAGTTTCTTCCGGTTTTTTGTCTTGCGCCTTCTTCTGCGCAGGTTTCGCGGCAGCCTTCGCCTTGGAGGGCTTCTTGCCTCCGGTCAGGATCTCGGTAATGCGCACCGTGGTGAGTTCCTGCCGGTGGCCGCGCTTGCGCCTGTAGTTCTTACGCCGCTTCTTCTTGAACACCAGGATCTTGTCGCCGCGGCCCTGGGTGACCACTTCGCCGGCCACGCTGGCGCCGGTGACCGTCGGCGCACCGACCTGGGGCGCGCCGTCGCCGCCAACCATTAGGACGTCGGCAAACTCGACGATCGAGCCTTCGTCGCCCGTGATCTTTTCGATCACGATGACGTCTTCGGGCGTCACCCGGTATTGCTTGCCGCCGGTTCGAATCACCGCATACATGCTCTAACGTCCTAATCTCTTTTCAATGCTACCGGCGAGTAGGGCTCTTTGAGCCGTTAGTAATCGCGCGGATTTCCTGAAATCTATGCCCGGCTGCAGCATTCGCGCCGCAGGCCCCTGCAATTCCGCGGCGCACTATACGCCGGGGCGCGCTCAAGTCAATTTCGGCGAACACCTTCGGCGAACACGGGGGTTTGATGGTTGCGTGAAGCGGTTGTTGGCTAGTCTAGCGGCCAAACGCCCCCCACCTTATGTTTGGTTGCCACGGGCTGGCGGCGACGGGTGCATTGGCGGCCAGTCAAAATTGGGAATACCGCGATGGAATGGCTGACAACCTTCACCGTTCAGGCGCTGCAATTTCTCACCACAACCTTCGTTTTTGTTGTGGGTCTGGTGGCGTTGCTGCTTGTGATCATTTTCATAATCGACATTACCCAGACCCAGGACGCGGTTCGGAAGAATTACCCGGTGATCGGGCGATTCCGCGACATCTTTTCGACGCTTGGCGAATTCTTTCGGCAGTACTTCTTCGCCATGGACCGCGAGGAAATGCCGTTCAATCGGGCCGAGCGCGAGTGGGTCTACAAGTCCGCGCGGGGCCACGACAACACCCACGCCTTCGGTTCGACCAGGAATCTGACGCCGGCGGGAACCGCGATATTCGTATCCTGCCCGTTCCCCACTTTGGATGAGGAGGCAACGCCCACGCCGCCGGTGCTGTTTGGGGCCCATACCAAGCACCCTTATCAGACCAATGCGATCATCGGCATTTCGGGCATGAGCTACGGCGCGATATCGCGCCCAGCGGTCAAGGCGCTATCGAAGGGCGCCAAGATGGCCGGAATCTGGATGAATACGGGCGAGGGCGCACTTTCGCCATTTCACCTGGAAGGCGGTTGCGACATCGTGTTTCAGATCGGCACCGCGAAATACGGCGTCCGCGGGCCCAATGGCGAGCTCAACGAGGAGAAGTTGAAACAGGTTGCCGCACATCCGGAAGTGAAGATGTTCGAGTTGAAGATGAGCCAAGGCGCCAAACCCGGAAAGGGTGGGATACTGCCGGGCGTCAAGGTCACGGAAGAGATCGCCGAAATCCGCGGCATTCCAGCGCTCCAGGACTCGATTTCGCCGAACCGGCATCCCGAGATCGACAGCGTCGGCGAACTGCTCGACGTGATCAACCGGATTCGCGACGTCTCGGGCAAGCCCACCGGCTTCAAAACCGTGGTCGGCGCCTATGGCTGGCTGGAGGAGCTTTGCAAGCAGATACACGTCCGCGGGCTCGAGCATGCGCCGGACTTTGTCACGGTGGATTCCGGTGATGGCGGCACGGGGGCCGCACCCATGCCGCTGATGGACAATGTAGGGCTTCCGGTAAAGGAAGCGCTCCCCATGGTGGTCGATATCTTCACCAAATACGGCCTGCGGGACCGGGTGAAGCTGATTGCGTCCGGCAAGCTGATCACGCCGGCTGAGGTCGCCTGGGCCTATTGTTCGGGCGCCGACATGGTGGTCTCGGCGCGGGGCTTCATGCTGGCGCTGGGCTGCATTCAGGCGATGCGCTGCAACAAGAACACCTGCCCCACCGGCATCACCACCCATGACCGGCGCCTGCAAAAGGGCCTCGACCCGGAAGAGAAATCGGTCCGGGTGAAGGCTTATGCCGAGCGGCTTACCCAGGGCGTCGGCATCATCGCGCATTCCTGCGGGGTGCCGAATCCGCGGGCCCTGAAGCGCTTCCACTGCCGGATCGTGCAGGACACCGGGCTCTCGATGCCGCTCGATGAGCTCTATCCCCTGCAAAAGGTGCTGAGCGACTACGCCAAGGCGGCGTGAGGCTCTTTCGAGCCAAGGGGTCTAAAGGTTCCGCAGAAGTAACCAAAGCGGAGCCGGTATTGGCTCAATGATGGCTCATGCATCAGGCTGCGGCCGGCGCTTTTCCTCTAAGCCCTTTCAGGTATTGAACAAGATAAAATATGTCAAAACCATCAACATTACGGTAAAGCTAAACTGAATGAGGAACAATTTTCTCCTGAATGATTTCTCACTCAACTTGCTGTAGAAAAGATCTTGATACAAAAGTCCGCGAGCGCTATAAAACATTCTGGCTTTCGAGGGTTTTTCACCTCTTTTGTTGTTGTAAAATTGAACAAACTCATCATCGGGAATTAGAATTTGATGTTTGGATATCCAGCATATAAAAAAATAATAGGCTATAAACGCTGTAGTCCACGTCAAAAACGTGATGGCAGAAAGCGACATTTTTTATAGCTTTCGTTTGGCTTGCTATTCCATTTGACATTACTGAAGCTCGATAATCAGCTTCAACTCTATGCTAGCTCATGTATCAGATGCTCGATATCGCCGACGCGACCAAGAGCATAAAAACAACTATAAATATAAATATGATTACATCAAATTTTAGAGTTCTTTTCCTAAATGATTTTTTGCTCATTTCGCTAAAGTAAAAATCCATGTCATATAGTCCGCGTGCGCTAAAGAATATCCTTGCTTTTGAAGGTTCTTTACCTCTTTTGTTTCTGTAGAACTGTATATAATTATCTTTGGTGCTATATATATCAAATATAGATATAAGGCAAACAAACAGATAAAATGCAAAGAAGATAGAAAAGCACAAAATGAATATAGTTATGGGAGACGACATATTGTGGAATTCTCGTTTGACTGGCTATTCCATTTGATATTGTTGGAGATCTGCAAAATTCGATGGTATCTTTATATCGATGAAATCAACAACAATGGTAGGCAATTTGCTGTCAGTGGACGGTTGCGCTTTGTCACAGTAAAAAATTCGATATAGCGAGCGTAAATAGAGTAAACATAAATATGGTGAAAAATAGCTGAAAGATTTGTAGCCTTCGCCTAAAGAATTTGTCACTCAATTTGCTAAAATAGAAATCCATGTCCCATATTCCGCGTCCGCTAAAGAAAAGCCTCGCTTTTGAAGGCTTGCAGTTTCTTTTTTGTTTGTAAAAAGTAATGTATTCATCCTCTGTATTGAGTATAGGAAATATCGTTAGCAAGCACGAAATCAAATATGCTGTTAAGAATAAGGCGAATTGTATCAAAATCATTATAATCAAGAAATCCAACACTTTTCATAAACCTGTCTGACTAAATCCGACCTGCGATGAAGGGGTGTCGGTAGCTATGGGCTGTATTCCCATTTCCAGACCCGATATCAGGCATGCCGCCTGGATGGGGTAGCGACATCATATTCCCTTATCGGCACCGCCGAGGTCGACGCCGCTCGATGAGCTCTATCCCCCTCAAAAGGTGCTGCACAATTACTCAAAAAGAAAGAAGCGCAGAACCCCTTTTCTCAAGTATTTTCTTCCGTATCGGCTTTCTTCTGGACATCGATTCGAAAGGTCATTGATAGCTATAGGAACAAATCCAAACGCCCAAAATGTTAAGAAGAATGCCAAATTTGAGAGAAAAAATAGCCATAAAAATAGAATACTCTGCTTATAAAGATCTGTTAATAGAAAGAAAGCACTGATAACAAGAAAAATGAATGAAAGTTTTATTGATTTCACACAATAGGTTTTTTTCATTGCACGATATTATCATAAATTATGGCCTGATGTCTAACCATTATCCGCTTATTCGGAAAAATTGTCGTTTAGTAATTCATCTTTGCTTTGGGTCGAGTTCTCATTAACAAGCCCAATACCAATCATACCTCCTGGGGGTAGCGACATCACATTCCTGATCGGCACCTCCGAGATCGATGCCGCTCGATGAACTCTATCCCCTGCAAAAGGTGCTGAGCGACTACGCCAAGGCGGCGTGAGGGGGATTGTGGTCTCGGGCTTGCACCGGGCCGTTGCATCAATGGGGCGGGCAAGGGCCTGATTTCGCCTCAATTTTGCTGTTGGAGCGCATTCGGTCCGTGATACGGAGCCGGCCACAACGCTCCCAGCAGTGCTCGGAGCAAGCCCCAAGGAGATCCCATGGCGATTCAATCGAGCAAAATAATCTTGCGGTCCTGCGTCATCGCCGCAGTGAGCGGCGCGTTTGGCGTGGCGATGGTTTACCCGAGCCTCTCGCAGTCACCCCATGCCACCGTCATGAAGTTTGGCGGTTCGTGGAACGGCGGCGGTACGGTTAGTCCCCTGTCGGGCGGCAGTGAGCACGTCAACTGCAGGGTTAAGTTCGACGTCAAGGCCACCACCTTCGCCCAAGACATCGACTGCTCGGGGTCGAAAATGAAGTTCGACATTGAGAGCAGTCTGAACACGCAGGGGAGCAATATCGAGGGCAAGTGGTCCGACAAGGTGAGCGGCTACTCGGGCGGCGCCTCGGGAACGGTCGGGACCAACAAGATCGATTTGAGAATCGAAGGCCCCGGGTTCAATGGAAAGATGGACATTGCGATCTCCGGCGGCAGCCAAACCGTGCGGGTCACCCAGTACGACGTGAAGACCAAGGGCTACAAGACCGTCGCGGACATCAAGCTCAGCAAATAGCTTCAGTACCGCGCAGCGACGGCAGCTTTGGCCGCCCCGATAGCCGGGGCGGCCTCGCTTGATGGTGCCCGTGCCCCGCGTTACAAGGGCGGCTCGCCTTGGGTCCCCGCGCGGAGGGGTGCCAGAGTGGTTGAATGGGGCGGTCTCGAAAACCGTTGTACGCGCAAGCGTACCGGGGGTTCGAATCCCTCCCCCTCCGCCAGCTAGCCCTTGTTTTGGTGAGACGGGCCCAGATAGCTGACCGCGTGCGTTATGGAGCTCAATTCTGACCGCTGTCGTTACCTTTTTTGGAGTCTTCAGCACGGGGTAGGTCAATAACCCGGCCGGCATCCTTCTTGGGATCGAAGCGGTAGCTCTTCCGAACCTCGACATTGCGCAACATGACGTTGAGAGCGGTGAGATCGAAGGGATCGACGCTCATCGGCTCGTCATACTTCGCCTTCAGGCTTCGCAGCATTTCGAGTTCGTTGGGCATCAGCGCCTGTTCGACCGCTTCGGTCTCCTCAAGCAGGCGCAAAAGTTCGGAATACTCGGTTATGTTGAACACTTCCGATGCTCCTTTGGGATCGGCTTGCGCCCACTCTAAATCGGCCTCGAGACTATGTGGAACTTTTCTGCATTAGACGCCGGCGGGGGATTGCTTGATAGACGTTTTGCGCCTCGGCTACACTTCGGCGAGCACCGGGCGGCGGCACAAGGCCTCAAAGTGACCTCATCGACCGCGCCCGCCATCAGCGAAGGCCAAGTCAAAAAATGAAAATATTGATGGCATTGCTCTTGGCCATGGTGCCGATCTCAGCAATTGCGGCTGCCGAACACGGCCACGACTATCCTACCGCCGCCCGCGCCGATTACGTGTTTGCCTGCATGGCCGGCAATGGGCAGACCTCCGCGATGTTGAACAAATGCGCCTGCAGCATCGACGTCATAGCTTCGATCATGACCTATGAACGCTATGTGCAGGCCGAAACCGTGATGCGCATGCGCCAGGTGGGCGGTGAGAAACACGCCATGTTCCGAACCTCGGAACCCGCCAAACGGGCCGTCGACGATCTCAAACGCGCCCAGGCGGAATCGGAAAGCCGCTGCTTCTAGCGCTGCTCTGTGTGACGCCACGGATGTCGGCGCATTTGGGAAAGATCAGAGGCCCTCGGGACGCGGCGTCGGCCATTTGGCGCTGAACTTCGTATCGTCGCTATCGCTCACGCTCACGCTGATTTGGCCCGGCGCATCGGGCACCATGCTGAACTGGATGCTGGGGTCCTCGCTCAGCGAAATACCGCCCTCCATCGTCAGGACCGTCCGGCCGTCGAGCGTCACTTCGATGTCGCGCACGTAGCGCGCCGGGGTAAAATTGCGCGTCAGCTGATCCATTTGCAGGCCTGAATGATTGGGATGACTGATCAGCAATTGCACCTGATTGGGCTCGCCATAGGACATCTGCGCGGGCTGCTTGAGCTCTATCTTGCCCAGCTGCGACATCGCCAATTCGTCATTCTTGACGGCGGGTGCCGAGCAGCCGCCCGACGCCTTGACGAATTTGGACGCCATGTAGAGCGCGCCGTCATTGGTTTCGGCAATAGCGCGCACATGGGTGTATTCATCGACGCGTATATTGGTCGATATAGTGGCGCTGCCATTGGCGGGCGAAAGCCCGAATATAGCGGCGACGGGCGCCGGGTTCTTGTCGACGATCAGGGTGATTGTCTTGATGAAGCGATCGCTCTGCTGGGGCATCTGCGCCACCATGGAGACCGGCACGATGGCCGCGTCCTCGGCGCGATTAGGCGCATTGAGGCCGATCACACCAACACCATCCTGGATCGGGCGGTCGCCGAAAAGACTGTCGCGCAGATCCGGCCACGGATCGTCTGCGACTTCGGCGCAGATGGCGCTCTGGGTCATCACAATTCCGATAATCGCTGCCAGCAACCATCGAACGACCATGCCCGGTATCGCATCTACCAAGCGCATCAGCCTATTCCTAATCGTCGCGCATATCATCTGACCACCCAACATAATCCAACGCGCGCATGGGACCAAGTCGGTCATCGTTTATGCAATGCGGCCAGACGGGAAAGTGGTTCCCAAAGTCACTGTCGGGAGATTCCAAGTTGCTGAGATTTGGCAATTTGGCTAACCTATTTTCCGGGACGGGGCGTCTCCACCTAGATTCTCTAAGGGTGGGTGAGTGGCTGTTTTAGGCCGATCGTGCGTTGGTAGAGAGATCCGGGAAGTCCCATGTCCAAAACGCTCCCGCGGCCCACCGACCATCTCAAATCACAGATTTTCCATAACGCCGAATCACAGGTCCGACGTCGCGATTCACGCGACGACCAGGTTCGGCGCAGAGCAGAATAAACCCAGATCTCGGGAGGAAGCGACATGATGGACCGCCTTCGTCGAATTGGATGCGCCGTTGCCGTGCTGCTCCTTATGCCGCTTGCGGCATCGGCAAATGATGAGCTGATCGGCATGCAAAAGAACCCGGCCAACTATGCGTTGCCGACATTGGACTATGCCAACACGCGCTACAGCGAGCTGGATCAGATCAACGCCGCAAACGTCGGCAATCTCCAGGTTGCCTGGATGTTTTCCACCGGCGTGCTGCGTGGTCATGAGGGCGCCCCCCTTGTCATTGGCGATGTGATGTACGTGCACACACCATTTCCCAACAATGTCTTTGCGCTGGATTTGAAGAATGAGGGACGGGTGCTCTGGGCCTATAAGCCGAAACAGGATCCCGACGTCATTCCGGTGATGTGTTGCGATACGGTCAACCGTGGCGTGGCCTATGCCGACGGCAAGATCTTCCTGCACCAGGCAGATACGACCCTGGTCGCGCTCGACGCCAAGACCGGCAAGGTGGTTTGGAGCGTCAAGAACGGCGATCCCAAGAAAGGTGAGACGGGCACGAACGCGCCGCAGGTTATCAAAGATAATGTGATTGTCGGCATCAGCGG
>Ga0315336_1005768_pt1 | contig 13228 bp, 9 predicted proteins | sample ASW5metaG_FD_204512 | JGI IMG/M metagenome (GOLD analysis project Ga0315336, IMG submission 204512) | Ammonia-oxidizing marine archaeal communities from Monterey Bay, California, United States - ASW #5 | ecosystem: Environmental > Aquatic > Marine > Intertidal zone | place: USA: California...
TGGGGCTTGACAAGGGTGACGATCCGGCCATTTTCACCAAGCCAGGAGAGGGCCACGGGAAGGACACGTTGCTGGGGGGTCCATCCCACGTCGATGACCACCAGGTCCACCTGTTCAGGGGGAGGATCGGCATGGAGCACGTTCGTTCGTTCTCGGACGAGGACCCTGGGATCGTTCCGGAGTTTCCAGTCCAGGACCCCGTAGCCGGTATCCAGGGCGATCACGTTCGAGGCCCCACGCTGGAGCAGGCAGTCGGTGAAACCCCCGATGTTGCATCCAAAGTCGGCGCAGCGGCTTGACCGGACTTCCAGTTGGAACTCGTCCAGCGCGTGGGCAAGCTTGATGCCGGCCCTCGAGGCGTACTCGGCGGCGTCGTTCATGTGCTCGTGGTGTCGATTCCGACGACGGCGATGCCAGCCTTGTCGGCGGCAGCCAGGACGTCCGGTCGATCGATCAGGATCACCCGTCCCACTCCCAGGGCCATGCAGCCGGCCCCCGCCCTGGCCAGGGCGTGAACGGTCGAGATGCCCACGGACGGGACGTCTGCACGGGAATCGTGCTGCGATCCGGCGGTCTTGAGGAAGGTCCAGCCCTGGCTGCGGCAGAGTTCTCCAGCTCGCTGGATCATCCGGTCCGAACCCTCGATGGCTTCCACCGCGATGACATCCCGATCGCGGACGGCCATGGACTGTCCGATGTCCATGTCCGCCGTCTGCTGGAGCATGGACCAGGCGAACTCGATGTCACCGTGCTGTTGCGGGCTGGGCTCGATGACGCCCATGACACCCGGGCTGGCGAGGTGGTCGGGAATGTAGGTGGTGGAGTCCACGAGATTGATTCCTCCACGATGGAGTTCGTCGATGACCGCGGCGAGCACCGCCTGGTCACGATGATCGTGTCGAAGATGACGATACCACAGCCACGCGGCTCGCCAGTCGGGAAGTTCTCGAACCAGTCGCAGCGGGTCGTGCATGCGTGTCTTTGCCACGCGTCCGACCATCACGGCTTCCCTCGCATCCCACCTTCGAAGACGACGGATCCACGACCCGATGCGGTAGACGCCCACCGTCCTGAACTCGTCGCAATAGCGGGGAAGTTCGGAGTCGTAGTGGCCACGGAACGCGACGCAGCAGACACGGTGCCCCTCTGCTCGCATGCCCTGTGCGACGAGAATCGGCAGCCGGCCCTGGCCGGCGATGAGACCGATGGATTGCATGGATTGGATTTTACTCGCTTCCGGAGGGAAGGAAGCGGCTGGCTCCGCCCCGCAGTGGCGCGGTCGAGAGGACGTGGTCGATCGCCGAATCCGCGTCAGGAACGACCTTGAAGAGTTCACGGGCGGCTTCCCGGAGAAAACCATGCTCGATGCTGTCCTCGAACTGCTTGAGCATCGAGTCGCACCAGCCATTGGTGTTGATGATGGCGATGGGGCCCTCGACGTTCCCGATCACCCGCTGCTCAAGCACCACCAGCAGTTCCACCAGGGTGCCCAGTCCTCCGGCAAGCACGATGGTGGCGTCGCCGAGTTCGATGAGTTTCGTCCGGCGTTCCTGCATGGACTCGACCACGACGAGTTCATCGACGTGGGGATCGGCCTGCTCGACATCCCGGAAGAACCGCGTGGTCACGCCGATGGTGTGGCCACCATTGGCACGGATGGCATTGGCGGTAGCTCCCATGAGCCCAACGTGTCCGCCACCGTAGACCAGGCTGATCCCTTCGCGGGCCATCCGCGTGCCCAGGGCGGTGGCGACCTGGACGTGGGCGGGGTCGATCCGGTTCGAGGAGGAGCAGTAGACGCTGACAGCCGAGATGCTCACGTGCCACCCCGCGCGTCGTTGACCGCATCAACCACCTGGTCGATGGTGTAGAAGTCGCCCCGGAACACCTCCCGCCCATTGGGGGTGAGCACGATCAACAGGGGGATGCGGAGTCCACCGACCTCCGCGAGCAGGTCGTTGCCCACGGTGTTGTTCCCGGTCAGATCCACCTTCATCGGAACCGCCTGGTCCTGCTTGAAGATGGCGACCACCTCGTCGCTTGCAAGCACGGTCTGTTCGAGCGCCTTGCAGTTGAGGCACCATTCAGCGGTGAACTCGATGACGACCACGTTGCCTTCATCAAGGGATTCCTGGAGGCGCTGCGGCGTGTAGTACACCCATGAGATGGGGCCCTTGTCGGTCAACTCGATGCCTCCGAAGACCCCGATGGCGACCAGCAGGGCGCCGAGGATTCCGAAGATCGAACGCTGGGTCCAGGACCTGGAGATCTTGAAGGTTCGCAACGCCAGCCACAGGCCCGCTCCCATCAGGATGCCGGCCACGACCCAGAGGTAGGTTCGCCCCGGGGGTTGCGGTGGTTCGGCAAGGACACCACTGAGTCCGACTCCCACGAAGTAGGCGGCGGCCGAGAGCATCAGCAGCCCCATGACCTGCTTGATCAGTTCGCTGGCGGCCCCGGCGCGGGGCATCTTGTTCGTCAGTTGCGGGAAGGCGGCCAGCACGAGGTACGGGAGGGCCATGCCCAGGCCGATGGCGGCGAACACGAGCATGGTGATCCCGGGTGGTTCGGTGGTCGCCCAGGCGGCGGCCGCGCCCATGAATGGCGCCGTGCACGGAGTGGACAGGACCGCGGTCATGATCCCGAAGAGGAACGATCCATGGATCGTGTCGTGCTTGGGATTGACCATGTACAGCTTGCCCGGCAGCCGGATCGTGAACATGCCGCACATGCCGATGGCCATCAGCCCGATGACAAGGCCCACGGTGATGGTGAACGCCGGGTACTGGAAGAGCTGGTTGGTGGCGGTGAACTCGCTGACGAACGCCATCAGTCCACCAAGCACGAGCCAGAAGCAGATGATGCCCAGCATCATCACGATGCCCAGCAGCAGGGTGCGGCTTCGATGTTCGCTGGCGCCGCTGAGGGCCATGATCTTCAGGGGGATCACCGGCAGTACGCAGGGGGTGAGGTTCAGCAGGAAGCCGCCGAACGCCGCCACCAGCAGCAGCAGCAGCAGGCCCCAGCCACTGGCATCGATGTTGAAGTCCAGGCCGAAGGTGTCGAATGCGACCATGTCGGGAGGTGCATCGCCGGAGCGGATGCGAGGGAAGACCCCGGGGTCGAACGAGCCGAAGATGGCCGGATCCGGTGGGGGGCTCGTCGTGCGATCGCTCAATGAAACGACGTTGAATTCCACCAGCACCCCGTACGATTCCCAGTCGGAGTTGCCGGGTCTCGGGCTGGGCTTCAGGCAGACCGTGTCGTCACAGGCCTGGAACACGGGCCGGATCATCAGGTCCACTTCGCCGGGCTTCGCATCGGCTGCGATGGTCACCGGGAGGTAGGCGATGGCGCGGCCTTCGTAGACCGCGTAATCGACCGGCGTGCCTCCGAAGGCGACCTCGACCACGTGTTCGGGGGGCCATTGGATGAACGGCTCGTGCACCATGATGCCCTCGGACCCGGTGAGGTCGAAGTAGATCTCGGTGTCGATGAAGTCCTCAGCTTCTCCCAGTTCCGATGGAATCACGGGCTCGTCGGTGTGGATGTGCCATCCCGGGGCGTGGTCGAAGATGATCGCCACCACCATGTCTTCACCGGGCGCCACGGTCTCCTGGGCGGCCACGGCGGAGATTTTGACCGAGTCGCGGGAGTCGTCGAACTGGACAACCTCTGACTGGGGCTTGGGGATCTGCGGGCGAAATCCCGGCAGCCGCGGGCTGGTGGAGGTGGGGCCGGCCAGGGCCGGGATCGCGGCGGAGGCGGCTGTAAGCAGGATGAGGGCGGTTCGTAGGGTCATCTGGAAGCGGCAGGATAGCCACTGGGCTTCAAGTGGTTCTCCTTCATGCTCCGATAAACGACTTGCGGGCCGGTTTTCTTGCCGCCGGGTCCAAATGGGGAGTTCTGCGTGAACGACGCACTGAATCGAAGCCAGGTCGACGCACTCAAGACTGCGGTCTCCGACGGCACCGTGTCCCTGGGCGTGGCCCCGTCCAAGGTCTTCTGCCTGGACCGGGGACTGGATGCCTGCCCGCCGATCTCCTCCTACGATTTCAAGCGTCCCGAGCGGATCAGCAAGGACCAGATCCGCTCCCTCAAGACGCTGCACGAGCCCTTCGCCCGCAACGTCGGCAGCCAGTGGACGGGCCTGCTTCGGACCATCGTGGAAATCGAGATTGGCCAGGTCGAGCAGATGACCTATGCCGAGTACACCGCGGCCCTGGCCGATCCGACCTGCTTCGGCCTCGTCAAGCCCGATGCCCTCGAGGGATCAGTCTGCCTGGAACTCTCGCCCGAGATCTTCTATTCCATGATCGATCGACTCATGGGGGGTGATGCACAGGCGCCCCGTATTCCCGGTCGACCCCTGACACAGATCGAGGAACGGCTCGCCCGCTCGGTGCTGCACCGGGCGATGAACCCGTTGTCGGACGCGTGGTCGACCATCTGCCCCGTGCGGTTCACGCTCGGTGACATCGAGTCGAATCCGCAGATCGCCCAGATCGTTCCCCCCAACGAGGTCGTGATCGCCTTTGAGTTCAACGTGCACATGGTCGGCAAGACCGATCGCATGAGTCTGTGCGTTCCCTTCAACGTCATCGAACCGTTGATGGAGGAACTCGGTCGCAGGGCCTGGACCTTCTCCGGCAGCGAGGGGCGAAACCACCACCATGTCGATCAGTTGTCCCGGCACATTGCCGATACGGGCATCGAGGTCAATGCAACGCTCGCGGAAACAACGATGACCCTTTCAGATCTCAAGGGCCTGGGGGTGGGAGACCTGATCCTCACCGGCCGCCAGGCGGAGTCACCGGTGACCCTGCTGGTGGAAGGTCGTCCCAAGTACCTTGCTGCATTGGGCCAGCACCAGGGCTCCCGCGTCGTGCGGGTATTGAGGCCGCTTCGCGGTGGCGAGCGAGCTTGAGAGGGCCCTCAGAGCACCAATAACAGGGGTCGAGAGGCTGTTCTGGTTGCAGCAAGGGCGGTGGGTGGATAGTGTTCGTCAATTGGTTTGGAAGTTCCCGGGCCCGGTGGCCCGGATTTCGTGATGGAGCACCCCTGATGTTCAGCTTCCTTCACCTTTGGTCGACTCGTCATGACGGTTGAAGCTGTCAAGTCGTGTCGTCTGCCATGTGAGTTCTGCTCGCATGGGGTCTTCGCGTCGCTGCGTGACGAGGGTACGCCCTTGTTCTGAGTGACCTCCCAGTTCGGGCGGTGCTCAGCACGCTTCCCCCGGGAAGTGTCTGACGACGCGGGCCACGGAGCCTCCCTCGGGAGTTTCCGTGGTTTGTTCGTTGAACGGACCAGGTGCGTGGAGCAAGGGCTCAGGCAGGGGAAACGGGGCTGCACCCCGGCGAACGAGGAAGACGATGAATCAAGATACGATTCGAATCATTGACACCATCTCCCGCGAGCGGAACATCGATCGAGAACTGCTCATCGGTGATCTCGAGCAGGCGATGGTGAGCGCGGCGAGGAAGCATTTCAACTCGCTGGATACGGAAGAGTTCGGTTGCGAGATCGAGCCGATTTCCGGAGCGCTCCGCCTGTGGCGGAACAACGATGACGGCACGATCGAGGAGATTCCAATCGAGGAACTCGGTCGGATTCCCGCCCAGACGGCCAAGCAGGTCATGATCCAGCGGTTCCGCGAGGATGAACGGGCCAGCCTGTTCGACGAGTTCTCCAAGCGGCTCGGCGACGTGGTCACCGGCACGGCACACCGATACGAGGGCGGAGCCCTCGTGGTCCAGGTTGACCGTGCCGAGGGATTCATGCCCCGCAGCGAGCAGATTCCGGGAGAGGTCTTTCATCCGGGCGATCGCGTCCGCTGCCTGGTCCGTGATGTCCGTGAAGAGGGCAGTCGGGTCAAGGTGGTCCTGTCACGCAGTCACCCGGACTTCATCCGCCGGCTCTTCGAGGCCGAGGTGCCCGAGGTGTCGGAACACATCATCGAGATCAAGGCCATGGCTCGTGAGCCGGGCTTCAGAACCAAGATCGCCGTCTCTTCGATCGATTCCAAGGTGGATGCGGTCGGGGCCTGTGTCGGGGTTCGCGGCAGCCGGATTCGCAACATCGTCGACGAACTCGGTGGCGAGAAGATCGACATCGTCAGGTGGAATGAGTCCAGCCAGGTCCTCATTTCCAACGCGCTGAAGCCGGCGGAGGTCGAGGAAGTCAGTCTCTGCTTTGAACTGGGCCGCGCGACGATCATCGTGCGGGATGATCAACTGTCTCTTGCGATCGGCCGTCGCGGTCAGAACGTCCGCCTCGCCGCTCGCTTGACCGGCTGGGACATCGACATTCTGACTCCCATCGAGTTTGCCAAGAGCCTCGAGACCCTTGAGCAGACGGTGCGAACCGTCGAGGGCGTGGATGATTCCATGCTCGACCGCATGGGTGCGCTGGGCATGATCAGTGTCTTCGACGTCGAGGAAGTCGGTGTCGAGGTGCTGCTGAACGAGGTCGAAATGCCCCAAGCGGTTGCGGACGCGGTGGTGATCGAATGTGCCGCCATGTCCAAGGTCGTTGCCGAGCAGCAGCAGAAGGAAAAGGAAGAAGATGAACGGCGACGAGCAGAGGAGGCCGAAGTTGCGGACGCCCTGCTCGCGAGCCAGACCGATGCCGGTGCCGAGCAGGCCGCAGATTCGATCCTCGGCGGTGGCCCCGTCGAGCCTGCTGCCGATGCCGAAGCAGCCGGTGGTGACGCCGAGACAACGACCGATGATGCCGCCGATGCCGAAGCCGCCGATGCCGAAGCAGCGGGTGATGACGCCGAGACAACGACCGATGATGCCGCCGGGGAGACGAGTAAAGAAGAAACCACCGAAACGGATTCCAGTCCAACGGATGTGGAACCTGCTCGAGAAGATTCCTGACGATGACCCCCATCGTCGCTGAAGTGGAGTAGTGCGTGGCAAAGAAAGCCGGGACAACCAGGGTTCACCAGATCGCCAAGGAACTTGGCGTGGCGTCCAAGGACGTCGTCAAGAAGTGCGAGGACGAGGGGATCCCCTCGGTCACGAACCACATGTCGACGTTGTCGGCAGGGCTCGCGGCGACGATTCGCGAGTGGTTTGCCTCCAGCGCAAGCAACGTGGCCACCGCGGTGCAGACCGCGGCACCAGTCGATGTCGACAAGGCCCGCAAGAAGGCCAAGAAGAAGGCCCGCAAGAAGCCGGTCAAGGGCGCACCGGATCCCGCATCTGAGACACCACCGGCAGCTCCCGCAGCACCCGTGATACCCCCGGCTCCCGAGTTGCACCCGACCGAGTCCCCGGTTCCGGCTCCCGAGTCCGCCCCGGCCCCCGCTGCCTCGGCTCCCTCGACACCAGCCGAGCCGCCAGCGGCCTCGGCGGATCCAGCGATCCCCCCGGCCCCGGAGGTCACGCCACGAGGACGCAAGTTGGAACAGCCCGTGAAGACGAAACTGGCCGGGCCGAAGGTCATTCGCGTGGAGACGCCGGATGTCGTTCCCAAGCCCCGCCCCGCTTCACGCGGTGACGGTCCCGGCCGTGGTCCCCGCCCTGGTGCCGCCCCGCGGCCGAGCGGACCCGGTGCTCCGCCTCCCGCTCAAGTGCCGACCGACGACAAGCGATCATCCCGCCGCAACAAGCGTCGCAGCGGAACGGCTCGACAGGAACCGGCCCGCCCTGCGACGGGGCGAGGAAACCAGCAGGGTGCAGGTCGCCAGTCCAACTGGCGTCAACAGGACCTCCTTGAACGTGAACGCAGGCTTTCTCGAGCAGGTGGTTTCTTCAAGGCTGCTCGACGTGACAACCTCAAGCGGACCGCGGGAGGCGCCGGCCAGCGTGCCCCGAGCATTCGTGACAGTGGTGAGCCGATCGCCATGGCCGAGCCGATCACGATCAAGGGACTGTCCTCGGCGACGGGCATCAAGGGGCGTGACATCGTCCGGCATCTCGTCATGGCCGAGCACGAAGTGACCATCAACAGCACGCTGGAGACGAGCCTTGCCGTCGAAGTGATGGTCGAATTCGGGGTCGACCTGCAGGTGATTGCAAGCAAGACGAGCGAAGAAGAGATCGCCAGTGGATTCGTCGATCGGGACATGCACGATGAGCAGTCCCGCTCGCCGGTGATCACGATTCTCGGTCATGTCGATCACGGCAAGACCTCCCTGTTGGATCGCATCCGAAGCGAGAACGTCGCCGATGGCGAGGCCGGTGGAATTACCCAGGCCACCAGCGCTTTCCGTGTTCCCGTTCGCATCGGCGACACGACCCGCGAGGTCACGTTCATCGACACCCCGGGCCATGAAGCCTTCACGGAGATGCGTGCCCGTGGCGCAAAGGTGACCGACATCGTGGTGCTCGTGGTTGCCGCCGACGACGGCGTCATGCCCCAGACCGTCGAATCCATCAGCCATGCCAAGGCAGCGGGAGTTCCGATCGTCGTGGCGCTGAACAAGATCGACAAGGCGGAGGCGACCGACGCCAACATTCAGCGAATCTTCGGTCAGCTCACGGAGCATGAACTCAACCCCGTTGAATGGGGCGGTGACACCGAGGTCGTCCGGACAAGTGCCATCGAAAACTCGGGAGTCACCGACCTCCTGGAGATCCTCGATTACCAGGCCCAGTTGCTGGACCTGAAGGCGGACTTCGGCGGACCGGCCGAGGGCACCGTGCTGGAATCACGAATGGAAGACGGTCGAGGAGCCGTCATCACGGGTCTTGTGCAGCAGGGCAAGTTGTCCAAGGGCGACTGCATCGTGGTGGGACGGAGTTACGGCCGTGTCCGTGACATCATGAACGATCGCGGTGTACGTGATGCCTCGGCGGCCCCCTCCACTCCGGTGGCGGTCTCCGGTATCAACTCGTTGCCGGATGCCGGCGACAAGTTCTACGTCGTCAAGAACCTCCGGATGGCCGAAGCCGCAGCCCAGGAACGGATCCAGGCGGAACGGGAACGTGACCTTGCCAAGGAGAAGATCACGCTCGACAACATCTTCGAGAAGCTCGAAGGTGCGTCCCGCAAGGAACTGCCGATCATTCTCAAGTCCGACTGCCAGGGTTCCGCCGAGACCATCAAGGCCTCTCTGGTGAAGTGCTCGACGGACGAGGTGACGATCTCGGTGAAGCACAACTCCGTCGGAGGCGTGAATGATTCCGATGTCGCCCTGGCCGAGGCGGCCGGCGCGATCATCGTCGGGTTCAACGTCACTTCTTCGGGAGCCGTCCGCAAGTCTGCCGAGAAGCACGGGGTTGATCTCCGCTTCTACGACGTGATCTACGACATCACCGACGACGTCCAGAAGGCCGTCCTCGGCCTGCTCGACCCGATCCAGCGCATCGAGATTCTCGGTCATGCCGAGGTTCGGGAGGTGTTCAAGATCTCGAAGGTGGGCATGGTCGCCGGTTGCTACGTTACCGAGGGAACCATCGAGCGGCAGGCGATGATTCGCGTGACTCGCGACGAAATCGTCATCGAGAGCGATCGCAAGTTGGCTCAGCTCAGGCGGTTCAAGGACGATGCGAAGGAAGCCAAGTCGGGTCAGGAATGCGGCATGCTCATCGATGGCTATGACGACATCAAGGTTGGTGATGTACTGGAGTGCTACAAGGTGCACCAGGAGCAGCCCGGAGCCTGATCGATCGGGATGAAGGGTCGACCTGTTTCATGAGTACGCATTCACATCAGATCGAGTCCGTGTTGAGACGGTCCGTGCAGGACATCCTGTCTCGCGGTCTGAACGATCCACGAGTTCGTGGCCTCGTGTCCATCACGAAGGTCGATGTCTCGCCCGATTACGCCGAAGCGATCGTCTGGTGCTCGGTGCTGCCCGAGGAGCATGGTCCGCTGACGATCAAGGGCATCGAGCACGCGGCCACCTGGATCCGTCGTACGGTCGCATCGAAGGTGTCACTGCGACGAATGCCCCGACTCAGTTTTCGGCTTGACCAGTCACTCAAGAAGCAGGCGGAAGTCCTGTCCGCCATCAACGAAGGCCGGCGTCGTGACGAAGAGTTGAACGCCGATCGCCAGCAGCCGGAGGACCAGTCGCCAGACCAGTCCCACGAGCAAGGCCAGGAGCCCACGTCGTGAAGAATTCCACGAAGCATGCAAAGAAACTCAGCACACTTCTTCGGAAGTTGACGCTTGGCAAGCCACGCAAGGAGCCCGAGGCCGACGACCTCGTGGGCGTGCTCGTCTATTCCTTCCTGTTGTGGGAATCGACAAGTTCGCGTGCAACCGCATCCTACGGCAAGCTTCAGGCATCGATGGAGGACTACAACGAACTGCGGGTCAGCATGCCCGACGAAATCACCACAATGATCGGTGACACGACGGAACATGCCGACGAGCGGTCTCGCCGTCTGCGTGCATCCTTGAACGCGATCTATCTCCGTGAGCACGACGTCACACTCGACGCGGTCCAGCAGCAGAAGAAAGCCGATATCCGGGACTACATCGAATCACTCGACGGCATCGTGCCGTTCGTTTCGGCCCGTGTGCTTTCCCGATGCTTCGATGTTCACGCCATCCCGGTGGACGAGCAGTTGCTGGTTCTGTTGGAAGAGTCGGACGTCATCGAGCCGGAGTCCGATACCGAGGAAGTGTCCAAGTGGCTGACGCGGCAGATCAGCTCCGAGCAGGGAGAAGGGGCGCAGTCTCGATTCCAGGGCTGGGTGGATACGGAATCCCGCCGAATCACCCAGAACCGCCATCGTCGTGACAAGGCGGCCCAGAAGCAGCGTGATCAGCGAATCAAGGATCGACAGAAGGAGCGGGTGGCCGAGGCGAAGGAACGACGCCTGGAACGAGAGGAAGCTGCTCGCAAGCGTGCCGCCAAGGTTGCTGCCAAGGCGGAAGCAGCACGAAGGGCCGAGGAGAAGAAGGCGGCCAGGTTGAAGGAGGAGAAGAAGGTGGCCAGGTTGAAGGAGCAGCAGAAGGCGGCCAAGAAGAAGACCGCCAAGAAGAAGGCGGCCAAGAAGAAGACTGCCAAGAAGAAGACTGCCAAGAAGAAGGCGGCCAAGAAGAAGACTGCCAAGAAGAAGGTGGCCAGGAAGAAGACCGCCAAGAAGAAGGTGGCCAGGAAGAAGACCGCCAAGAAGAAGGTGGCCAGGAAGAAGACCGCCAAGAAGAAGGCCCGGAAGAAGACTCCGAAGCGCCGGTGAGACGCACCCGATTGACGATCCTGGCCCAACTGGTGATCGCGTTCGCGGCAGGCTTTCCTGTTTCGGCCTTCGAGATCGAGCCCCATCGCATCGATCCAGGCCTGATGAAGTCGACATTCGCCGATATGCAGTCACGGGGAATCGCCCACGGCACGACTGGGAACGAGCAGGTCGTGCCTCTTCGACAACGAAATCGAAGCGCCCGCTTCTACATCCTTGCTCGCGAAGCGGAGTCACGTGACGCGATTCCAGAGGCGGATCGCCTGTACAAGCGAGCTGTTGCGTTCGATCACGCCAACGTCGCGGCCTGGGAAGAACTGGGTGACCTCCAGTACCGCATCGGGAACCATCGGCTGGCGGTCGAATCATGGAACATCGTCCTGGTCTACCGCGACGACGCCGAACTGCTTCTCAAGTGCGGTCTGCTCGAATCCGAGCTGGAATTGCTGAATCGCTCTGCGGAGCATCTGCTTCGCCGAAGGCTTCTGCTGGACGAGTCGCTTCCCGTCGACGACGAAACCGTCATCCAGGATGCGACCCTGCTCCAATCCCTTGACAGGATCGGCAGTGTCGACATGGCGAAGGCCCTGCGGAGCGAAATCGACAGCCTGCTGATCGAGATGGCGATCGAGTCGTCCAGCGACGTGCAGGATGGCACGAACTGGATGCGGCTGGTCCAGGACCTGTACACGATCGGCGATCTGCACGGGGCGTGCGAAGCGGCGCGCAGTCGGCTGCTGCACGGAGCGATCGATGGGGAGCATGGACCATGGATCTCCTCGAACCTCAAGACCCGGTTCCTCCTGCTGGATGCGGTCCGGGGTGGAACAGGCCGGGACACCATCGAACTCATCGCCGCGTTGCAGGAGCGAGGCGTCCTGCGAGGGCTGCCGCCGGACTGGCGGAAGGAGATGGACGTTTCCTCAGCGCTGTATGAAGCCGGAGTTGACTACGCGACCCTTGGAAACCAGAAGGGTGCGGATGTCCTGTTCTCGGAAGTGCTCGTGCACGATCCAGGCCACGTTCTTGCACGAAACAACCTCGGATATGCGGCACTGGGGAGAAACTCGATCACACCGGTGATGGTCCAGTTGATCGAGTCGGCCCTTGTGGATGCAAGGGCCGATGAGGCGGAGTCGCTTCCCCAGGTCCTGGATACCGTGGGCTGGCTGCGGTACATGCAGGGACATCTTCACAGCAACGACCGGATGGAAGGGGCCGTTGACCTGCTCGAGGCGTCCATCGAACAGCTTGAAGAACCCGATCCGATCGTGCTCGATCACCTGGGCGATGCCCTCTGGCGCTCCGACCGACGTGAGGATGCAGTCGATGCATGGGTTGCGGCGTTGCAACGGCTCAACGATCCGGCCTTCCGGGAGACCGCCATGCGGAATCTCGGGATGTTGCAGGGCATGATCTGGCAATTCCGCATCGCAAACACCCGCGATTTGTATGATCGAGAGTACGGGGCTCTTCTCCAGCAGCTCGTTGAAAAGCTCGCTGCGATCGAGCAGGGCGACCCGCCTCCTGTCGCGAAACGGATTTCGTTCATCAAGTGATCATCTGCAAGGGATCATGGAATCATGGCTGGACACAGCAAGTGGGCAAACATCAAGCACCGGAAGGCTCGCCAGGATGCGGTCAAGGGCAAGGCGTGGTCCAAGTGCAGCCGGGCCATCATGGCTGCGGTGAAGCAGGCCGGACCTGATCCCGAGATGAACCTCAAGCTTCGCTACGCCATCGAGGATGCCAAGAGCGTCAACATGGCCAAGGACACCATCGAGAAGGCCATCAAGAAAGCCAGTGGTGAGGGCAGTGATGGCGCGAGCTACGAGGAGGTCCGGTACGAGGGCTACGGTCCCGGTGGGGTGGCGGTGATCGTCGACTGCCTGACCGACAACGTCCAGCGCACCGCGCCGGATCTTCGCCGTGCCTTCGAGAAGCACGGGGGCAATCTTGCCAAGCAGGGAGCCGTGTCGTTCGGATTCCAGACCCGGACCATCATTCTCGTGGAAGGCGTGAAGGCGGATGAAGAGCAGTTGATGGAGATCGTCATGGAGGCTGGGGCGGACGACATCAGCAGC
>Ga0315336_1005769_pt1 | contig 13226 bp, 9 predicted proteins | sample ASW5metaG_FD_204512 | JGI IMG/M metagenome (GOLD analysis project Ga0315336, IMG submission 204512) | Ammonia-oxidizing marine archaeal communities from Monterey Bay, California, United States - ASW #5 | ecosystem: Environmental > Aquatic > Marine > Intertidal zone | place: USA: California...
GTTACGTCCATGCCGAGGACGGAATTTTGAAACTGGGTCGGAGGGCATAACCGCGTTGCACGTAAGACTTCCGGACGGCGGGAGGGCAACTATTCGACCACGCATGGTTGTTGGCGCTGATGGCAAGCCTTCCAAGGTGCGTGAGACTCTAGGTTTCGATAGTAAATCGCATGAATATGAACATCCCCTTGTGATTTTGTTTGGTTCGCGAACTGAAGAAGATCCGCGGAACGAAGTTATTTCCTTTATCGGACCCAAAGGCACTATGGGCCGCATTCCCCGCATGGGCAAAAAATGGAAGATCGGTGTTCCTATTCACAAAGGAGATATTGCCTGGTGGAAAAACTCTAACGCTGGACATCGGCAGGCCATAATTGCCGAACGTGCCCCACCCATCAAAGAGATGAAAACTGAAGTAGGCGGTTTCTATCCGATTACTTTGCTAAACACTACCGAATGGGCAAGGGGCAATACAGTTTTGTTAGGTGATGCCTGCCATGCTATGCACCCGGCAAGAGGCCAAGGAATGAATGTTGCTATTCGTTGTTTGGCACGACTAGTCGATTACCTGCCCAATCCTGAAGATATGTCTAACCCATCTTTGGTGGCGGATCGCCTCAAGGCTTATGAGGCCGAAGTTAAGCCACGTATGGATATCGTTATCGCTGAGAATGCAGCACGGGCTAACGATATGGATACACAAGACTACGAGGTTTTGTCGGTTATGAAAGATCGCTTGCGCACGATTCAGGCCAACACAGACCTTTGCATTAAGTACCGGCTGGCTAGCGCCGGCTATGGTGATCCACTGGATTCCAAAGCGCTTAAGTGATCAATCACCGATGACGCCCGCCCATTGGCCGCGCTTGTAGCTTTCTCTGTCAGATTCTTCGTCTTAGAGTCACAATCTTGTCAGTTAACGTTAAGGACTGGGGGGGGCTATGGCAGATAGGACCATCGACTGTGACATTCTGATTGTCGGCGCTGGCATAGCTGGCCCAGGTTTAGCATGCGCTATCCGCGATCGTGGCTATTCAATTGTTATGGTGGAGGCGGTAGAGAATCCTTGGGATACCTCTCGAGGGGATCATTTGCAGCCCGTTGTGGTGGACATACTCGAGAAGTGGGGAGCACTTGATACTTTTAGGGACCGAGGTGCAGAGCCTAGGCTTGGTACGTCGTATTACACTGCCGATGGGGAGATGATCCTAGATGTTCCACTGGAGGACCTGCCTATTCCTCACCCTTATTACCTAGTGTATCACCACGAAATGATTGGTAAGGCATTCATGGATCTGGCATCCGAAAATTCTGACCTCCATTTTATTGCACCAGCAACTGCGCGTGATTTTGAGACTGCTGAGGACGGTTCTATTGTCGCCTTGACGATAGAAGGTGGCGACGGTGCTAGAACCGTTGTACATCCGAAGGTTGTGGTGGGTGCTGATGGTCGCGGATCAAAGGTGCGAGACACGGTTGGTTTTAATTTTGCCCAAGAACATCACTATGAAAGCCCATTAGTCATGCTGCTCTGTAAGCGCAACGAAGCTGAACCTCGGAACGAGGTAATGGCCTTCCTGGGTGCCAAGGGCATGACTTTTCGAATTGCTCGTATGGGGGACGGTTGGAAATTATCCATACCTATTGATCGCACCGACACAATGTGGTGGCGCAATTCATCAGTGGACGACCGAAGGCGCTTTATTGCCGAACGAAGTCCGGCTCTTGGAGATTTAGAGACCGAGTTAGTGGGGTTTTACCCATGCAAGCTTGCCAATACTGCAGAGTGGGTCAGAGGTAACGTGGTGCTTGCCGGCGATGCTTGTCATGGTCTTCACCCCGCCCATGGTCAGGGAATGAATATTGCCCTGAGAGATATGGCGCGGCTTATTACTTTCTTGCCCGAACCAAAAGACCTTAAGGATCCGCAACTCGTGCGTAAGCAGTTAAAGATCTACGATGAACTCCACCGGCCTAACATGATGATGTCTTTAAACGCCAATCATGAACGTGCTCTGGAAATGGATAATCGAAACCCGGCTGCAATTCTGGAAACAATTCCATTTTACAGGGGTATTCAAGACAGCTCGCAGATGCTGGAAATGTTCAAGTGGCTGACGGCAGGTTACCCACCACCAGGAACGCAGCAGGGAAAATAACCTACCCAGCAAATTGCTTATGTTCTGATAAGTCTTTTGACATCTATTGTTTGTAGATACACCATGGTGTCGGCTTGAATCTGGGCGAGGGCGGGAACGACTAGCATTAAGATGGCGGTACCGAAAAGGACGCCAAAGCCTATGCTTATCGCTACAGGAATAATAAATTGAGCCTGCATGCTTTGCTCGAGGATGAGTGGTAACACCCCGAGAAACGTAGTCGAAGCAGTAAGGAAAATGGGGCGGAATCGACCTTTTGCTCCTTTGATGATGGCGTTCCGCGGGGAGGCTCCGCTCATCCGTTCCTCATTTATGAAGTTGAGCATTACTAGGGCACCATTCACGATAACTCCGGAAAGACCGATAATGCCAAATAGGCTTGGTAGGGTAATATCGAAGCCCATGATCAAATGCCCAAAAACTGCGCCAATCATGCCGAAGGGAATAGAAATCATAATTATCAGAGGCTGGGCGTAGGAGCGGAAGGCAATGGCAAGAATAGCATAGATAGCGAATAGGGCTAATAGGAAATTACGTGCTAAAGCCGGTGCGGCGCGGTTTTGTTCCCGCTGTTCGCCTCCAAAGTCAAAGAGCATACTCGGCACCTCTCGCTTCAGCATCGGAAGTATTTGGTTGTTGAGTAAATTGTTTACTTCCTGACCGGTGATCACAGCAGAATCCACGGCAGCTGTGATGGTCACAATTCGGCGGCCGTGCCGGCGTTGTACGGAGGACGGGCTCATCCCCTCGCTCAAATCAGCCACTTCTCCGATAGGTATGAAGTTTCCACTCCCAGTGCGGATACGATAGTCATTGAGACCGCTGAGAGAACTGCGTTCCTCTTCCGGCAAACGCACGTAGACTCTCACGTCTTCTCGTCCGCGTTGCACGCGCAATGACTCTATTCCAAAGAAGGCGGCACGAACTTGTAAAGCGAGACTCTCCAGGGTTACACCATATGTTCGAGCTTGTGGCTTCAGACGAATCTCGATTTCACGTTTGCCTTCAGCACGATCATTACGAACATCATAAACGCCGGCAATTTTACTGAGGTTTTTCTCAATCTCCATTACGATTAGCGTCAGCTCCTCATCAGTAGCAGCAGATACCTCCACGCTCACAGGGGCTCCAAACGAAATAAAGTCTGAGGAGAAAAAAAGCCGGCGTACTTGTGGCAAGGAACCAACTGCTCTGCGCCAGCGATCCTCAAATACGGCGGCACCGAAGGGCCGCAGTTCTGGGTCTAATAATTCAAGCACCACGGAACCCTTATTGGCTTGGGGTACTTGTGTGGGACTACCTATAGGTGGACCCCGGAGATCCTGAGCCCCGACGATGGTGTAGACCGATTGGACTAAGGGTTCCGAATCTTCTCCCAGGCGGCTCTGAAGTTCTGTCCCCACTTGGCGGCCAACCCACCCCAAGTGGTTGGCGACGTCTGCTGTGTTGTCGAACGGTGCACCGGGCTTTAGTTCGAAGGACGCTGTAACGTATTTTCCTTCAACTGTAGGAAAAAACAATACTTTGACGTATCCGCCAACAACCAGTCCGACAGTGACAATGATCAAGCCGATGCCACCTGATAAGAGCACCCATGGATGACTAGTTGCAAAGCGCAGGGCGCGATCCAAGGGACCATCGGTAAAGAGTTTCATTGTATTTGTTGCCGCGGCCTGGATACCTTGAATGGCATCAAATATAGGCCCGTGGCCGAAGCCATGACGGGCGTCCACATATGACAGGTGGCGGGGCATAATTAGGAGCGCTTCTACCAATGAGAGTGTTAGCACCGAGATAACAATAATGGGTATGTTGCCAAGCATTTTTCCTAGAAGACCGGGGGCTGTGAGTAATGGGATAAAGGCAGCAATGGTAGTCGCCACGGCAAAAATTACCGGTCCTGAGATTCTTTGCGCCCCAGTAATGGATGCATCCAACGGCGGCAAGCCTTTTTGATTGGTAGCGAAGATGTTTTCTCCGGTCACGATGGCATCATCTACTACAATACCGATAGCAAGAATAAAGCCGAACATCGTGATTTGATTTAGGGACACATCAATTATTGTCATCACTGCAAAGGTACCGATAAACGCGACTACAATTCCGACGGAAGTCCAGAAGGCAAGACGGAGATCAAGAAACAAAGAAAGAAAAATCACAACAAGGGTGAGGCCGATTCCAGCATTACGCAGCATCAGGCCCAGGCGATCTTTTAGATCATCGGCATCATTGCGCCATATGATAGCTTCTACTCCGTCGGGCAGGGTGGGACCCAGTTCGTCCCGTAGATAGGTCTTGGTGGTGCTTTCAACATCCAGTACTTGTTCATCGGCTATCCGGAATACTTCGACGAAAACAGCGGGTTTTCCGTTAAAACTTAGTAATAAATCTTCATCGCGAAAGCCGTCATTTACCGTAGCCAAGTCGCGTAAGTGCACCTGACCGCCATTCTTACCGCTTAATACAACAATGTCTTCGAAATCTAAGCGATCGTAGTTGCGTCCGAGCGTGCGCAATACCACTTCCTCTTGTAACGCTTCAATTTCGCCACCCGGGAGGTCAAGGCTTTCTCTCCGCACAATGTTTGCTAACTCTAGTAGCGACAGACCGTAGGCCCTAAGAGCGTCATTCGAAGCCTCTACCGATACTTCATAATCTCTTGCTCCCCGCACCTGGATAAAAGAGATATTCTCTTTGACCGTAAGGTCATCTTTGATGCGATAGGCTAGTTCTTTGAGGGTGCGTTCCGGAACTACGCCGGTAACGATGATTTCTATGACTCTTTGCCTGTTGGTTAGTTCTTTAACCATTGGTTTCTCAGCGCCATCCGGAAACGTCGTAATGCGGTCAACTTCTGCCTTAATCTCATCCAGTTTTTGTGCCATGTTCACGCCACGGGCTAATTCTATGAAAACCGTACCTGCATTTTCTGCGGCGATAGAAGTCAGGTCTTGGATACCTTCAACACCCTCTAATTGTTCCTCAATTCGTCGGACGATGGACTGCTCAATTTCTAATGGTGTTGCCCCCTGGTATTCTACTTTTACTTCGATACGGTCTAGATTGAACTCTGGAAAAACTTTTATCGTAATGGTTAGAATGCTGGCTACACCTGCAAAGACCATCAAAGCCATTAACAGATTTGCGGAAACGCCGTTACGTGCCATCCATTCAATTAACCCGTTCATGGGAAGCCGTTATTCTGCGCCGATACACGGACTAGCATTCCATCTGAAACAACGTTCAGGTCGGTGACGATTATCTGGCTGTTAGCAACTAGTCCGCTCGCTTGAATTGTGGCGTACTCACCACTTCGCTGGATCACTTTGATGGAGCTAATGCTCAAACGATTTTCCGGTGACATTACCCACAGAGTGTTACCGCTCCGCACAGCTGCTCGCGGCACGATGGCATAGTTAGTCAGATAAGTTCCTTCGATTTCCACATTCACGTACGTACCCATAAGCAAAGGCGGTGGTTCAAATGTATCTGCTACTCCGTTTGGTTCCGAAGGCTCACCGGGGTAGTCTGGGTGGGGAATCCGAACAACTACGTCAACGGTGCGGGTTTGCGCATCGAGACCGGCTTCGACCCTGTCGACATATCCTGTCCAGCGATATTTTTTGCCACGGTGGGTTGTTGTTGCCCATGCTTGTTGTTTTTCTCTTTCGGATTGATCTAGCCTCCAAATGCCTGGAATAAGAGCCGCTTCGGAATCTGTAAGTGGGACGACGACTTCTGCTGTGTCGAGAGCAAATATTCGACCAACTTCTTGTCCAGGACCGACAACCGAGCCGATGTCCACTTTTTCGCTGACTACTCTGCCGGCAAATGGAGCGGTGATCACAGTTCGTTCGAGCTCAATGTTGCGGGATTGGATCGCAGCTGCTAGCCCAGCAATTTGGGCGCGGACCTGATCTCGTTGGCTGAGAGTTTCATCTGCACGTTGTTGGCTTGCCGCACCTTGCACAGATAGTTGCGTGTTACGGGTGAGCTGCTTGTCCAAATAGGTAAGATTAGCCTCAAGTGCCCGTTTCTGAGCCTCGGTCTGAGTGAGGGCCGCTCGATACGGACGGGGATCGATGCGCACCAATTCCTGACCAATGTCAAACACACCACCGCTTACCATAGACGGACTGGTGTAAATTATTTCCCCGGACACCTGCGCAGTTAGTGTTACTTCTGCTCTCGGTCGCACCAACCCCTGTCCGTTTACGATAACTGAACCGCTCTTAACATCTAAACTAGCAGTCCTGACTAGTGGAGCCTCTGGCTGTGGTGTTTGCAAAACGGGCTGCGGTGCTAAGAGCCACAATAGGGAAAAAACTATTGTGCTAGCTGCAAGAATAGTCAAACCCACGACTGTCCAATAACGCTTCTCGTTACTTGGCGTCTGCCTAATAGACTCGTGCGTCTCGTGCGTCCCGTTTGCTCGGCTTGCGCCCTTACCCGATTCGGTCAGCATATGTTTATCTTTTTCTAGTATTGACTGACTGGTCAGTCACCCTATACAAGACTAATGCTAAATCCGCAACAGTGTTCATTGAATCAATTGTACCATGACAGGAACTAAGACAGTTCGCAGAGCAGTACAAAAAGGATATCGCCCTAGGGAAATAATAAGGGCTGCTTTGACTGAGTTTGCGGCAAAGGGATTTGCGTCCACGCGGCTAGAAGACGTTGCTCATCGGGCGGCGATCAGCAAGGGCACTATCTACCTTTACTTCGATAATAAGGAAGAACTTTTCAAGTCAATGATCCGGCAGTCTCTTGGCATACATATTGAGGAGGCTAGCGTTTTCGCTGAAGATTTTGACGGGTCGTCGGAAGATCTGCTCCGGATTATAGTTGTCAAGATTGCGAGTCAGTTAGAGAATCCTGAGATACGCTCGATTCCGCCACTTCTTATTGGTGAGGGCAAACGGTTTCCGGATCTTGTCTCATTTTATTATCAGGAAATTGTTTCTCCAGCTATCAATACCTTAAGAGCAGTTATCAAGCGTGGTGTGGACCGTGGCGAATTTCGTTCTGGACTTGCAGAAAAATATCCATGGATTATTGCCGGCCCAATTCTTATGACGGGAATTTGGAATCACCTGTTTAGCCATTATGAGACTATTGATTTAAATGCCTTTATTGATGCCCACCTAAATGCAGTGATTTACGGTCTCAAGGCCGGCCGGGACATGTAAGACAATTATTGTAACGACACGGTGCTTAACCCATGGGATCGGAACGTTTCATAGCCGTTGCGCAAAGATAAGGGACGTAACCTAAGGAGCAAATTATAGCATTTAGATTCAAGTCTTGATCTTTTCTTGTAAGTCTGACTGAGTCACACCGGTTCGGGAAATTTACCTTTTCGACTTACGGACCTTCCTAATTTGGAGCTGCACAATGGTTGCCAAGGAAAATCTTCGTTTCGGTACGTTCATTCCGCCCATACATCCGTTGGGGGAAAATCCTACTCTTTGTCTCGAGCGCGATTTGCAGCTTATCGAGCACATGGATTGTCTTGGATTCCATGAGGCCTGGTTAGGTGAACATCATTCGGCTGGAACAGAACTATATTCCACGCCAGAACTGATGATTCTTGCCGCGTATTACCGTACGAAACACATTCGCCTCGGTACTGGCGTAAACTCATTACCCTACCACCATCCGCTAATTCTTGCGGACCGCACAATGCAGCTTCATCACATGACAAAAGGCCGCTCCATGTTTGGAGCAGGCCCCGGAGCCTTGGTTTCTGATGCTAAGATGCTTGGGATTGAAACGTCACGCCAGCGTGACATGATGGAGGACGCGCTTGAGGTGGTGTTGAAACTGTTTCGTGGCGAGACTGTAACTAAGAAAACAGATTGGTACGAACTAAGAGATGCACGTTTGCAGCTAAGGCCATATGACAACGTGCCTGTGGACGTGGTAACCGCTTCCATGATGTCACCATCTGGACCCCGTGCCGCTGGTAGACTTGGTACTGGGTTAATGTCAATGAGCGCTACTGTGGCGCCCGCCTTAGCTGCCGCTGGCACTAACTGGGACATTGCGTGTGATGTTGCTGCCCAATATGGCAATACAATGGACCGAAGCGATTGGCGCATGATTGGCTTAGTGCATGTTGCCGAAAGCCGGGAGCAGGCCCTTGAAGACATTAAATTTGGACTGGAAGATTGGGTCGATTATTTCGAAAACGTAGCTGTACTGCCTATGGTGCCGCCCGAAAGGAGAGGTGACCCAGCCAGTCATTTGATAGAGTCTGGGATGGCGGCAATCGGGACACCAGATGATTGTATTCAGCAGATCGAAAATCTATGGAAGGCATCGGAGGGCGGGTTTGGTTGTTTTTTGATCACGGACCACAATTGGACTCAGTTTGAAGCTAAGTTAAAATCCTATGACATGGTGGCGCGCTTCGTGTTTCCGCACTTTCAGCGCCAGAATGCCCAGAGGGAGGAGTCATTTAGCTGGGTGCGTGAGCGGCAGGTTGATTTTAAGGCGTCCACCGAAAAAGCTACGGCTGAACAAATTGAACGTCACAGAAAAGAATTAGAATCAAGAAAAACGGCAAAAAGCACGGCAGCGGAATAAAGCGCGCTAAAGTTTTGTTTGTGAAAGTAATGGTCGCTCGGCTGTAACGTTTGTTGCCGACGCGAGTTATTCGGTTTGTTTTGTGGCTCGTGCACGCTGAATTTAGAATTGATATGTTTCCGTTATGGAATGAAATGGAATTAGTGAGGTAATTATGAAAGGTCATGCGCGTCCGTTTTCTCCGAATGGCACCTCCTCGGCAGTGCCGCCTTTCCCCTGGCGCTTTGCTGCAGATCAAGTCGTTATCCATTTTCGCGCCGATCCCAAAGCACTGAATGCATTACTACCGCCCCCAATGAAACCCAATCCTGAACGACAGGGAGAGGCCTTCATATGGACGCCAAACTTAAAGTGTCATCCTGTTGATGAGCATGAATTTGCGAACATAAAGAATCCTGCCCGAACTCAGTACAACGTTGCTGTGCTCGCTGTTCCAGGTCTCTTTATGAATAAACCAGCGTTAATCAGCGCGTTTCAGTGGTGTGATAAGGATTGGTTGGTTGTGCTTAGTTGGATCATTGGTACTTGCGCCCGACAAGCCCAGTTCTATGACACCGGTATGCATCCACTTTTTGCGGAAATGGGATCTAGTTTAACGGGAGGACTTGGCAGCAATTTTAACCGAACCGTTTCGCGTCACGGCGAACAGCTAATGAAAATGAGTTACACACCAGAGCAGGAAATCAGCGTGAAAGATATGGATTTCTTTTATGGGACTTTTCCGCTTCTTTCAGAGCGCCATATCCCTGATGTGGAAATTCCGCCGCGTGGTCGTCCTGTGGTGCATGATCTTACTCAGATGACTTTATTGGACCAGGCAATGGATGGGTTTACTAAAGGTCCGGCGTCTCTAGAATTCAATGCCAATGCGGATAATGAGGAGTTGGGGCCACTCCAACCGAGTGAAGTCTTGGGCGGTTATCGCTGGCGGATGTCATTCATACTGCCTGGTATAAAGGTTGCTCACAATTATTTAGCCGATTGAGAAGGCTGCAACCACATGGCTAACGATGCGAGGAACTGGGCTGTTCTGGCACCGCCCGGGTCATTTGAGCATTGTTAACAATTACGTTTGGTGCGGAAAGTATTGTTGGAGAACAATTTGCAACTCCAGAGATTGTTGCCGGATGAGTCATTGGTTGACGATCTGTGTCCGTCTGTTCGCGCTCGGAAGATGATGGGATGGACGTGAAATCGCAAGGACTGGTTTGTTGGAAGCGTTGGGCTGTTGGTCTGACGTTCGTAATACTTATTTTTGTTTTGTCTAATGCGGAGTCTCGCGCGGCCGATAAGGTTTTAAGACTGGGATTGTCATTTATCGCTCCGGGGAAAGGGAACCCGTACCAGGGTATCTCAATGCCCACCATTGTCCCGTTTCATGCTGTTTTTGACACTCTGACCTATGTCGACGAACATGGGGATGTAGCACCCGGTTTGGCCGTTAGCTGGCACTCCAACGACGCCATGATCTGGACGTTCAAACTGCGCCGAGGTGTAAGTTTCTCTAACGGTGAACCCTTTGACACAGAGGCGCTGCGCGTATCGGCGGAGCATATGCGCAGTTCCATCGGAGAAATGGAAACTGTTGGAAGCAACCTTTACCATGTAAAGGAAGCGCGTCCCATCGACGAACACACTGTTGAGGTTGTGCTGTCAGAGCGGGACGCCTTATTTCCCCTTCATGCAACCCTCTGGCGTATTCCCGCACCCAAACTTTGGAAGGAGCTGGGACCAGAGGAGTTTGCAAAGGTACCGGCAGGCACTGGGCCGTACCAAGTTACAGCATGGGAGGAGAGGGGTGTTTTTTTGCAACCGTTTCTAGGCTCGTGGCGAGCCGGCAAGCTTGATCGCGTGGAGTTGCTTAAAATACCAGACCAAACGGCGCGTTTGCAGGCATTGTTGTCCGGGGCCGTCAACCTTGTGATGGGGCTTAGCCCCGAAGATAAGGATGCGTTGGAATCCGTTGGCGCATCGCTTTACTCTCGAGTGATACCAGCTACGCCCTTCATCGCATTTCTTACTACTAAAGATATTCCTGTAAAAGATACCCGTGTGCGTCAGGCCTTGAACTATGCGGTAAATCGAGAGCTTATTATCGAGCGGTTATTGGGGGCGTCTACTTACCCTCTCGGCCAACTGGCTTATCCTGGTGCTTTCGGCTTCGATCCTAACCTTGAAGCGTATCCCTACGACCCTGATAAGGCAAAAGTGCTGCTAGCAAGTGCAGGCTATCCACAAGGTTTTGACATGGTCATAACTTTGAGCGGGCGAGGGGCTAATGAAACCTTGTACTACCAGCAAATTGCGGAGGATCTGCGATATATCGGGGTAAACGTGGAGTTACAGCTGACTACCGCTGGTAACATGACCCGAAATTTGTTCGACGGAACGTTCCAGGGCGATGCCTTTGCGCTCGGAGTTCGTGGTTTTGACCCCCTAAACGCGTATCGCCACAGGGTGTGTCTAGGCATATTGGCAGACCGCTCAGCATATCACTGTGACGCAAGCCTTTTGCCGCTGCTGAGGGCGGCAAGAAGTCAGACCAGCGAATCCGGAGCACAGCGCATTTACCGCGAAGTGTTGCGGCGAGAATTTGACTCGCCACCTGGAATTTTTCTATGGCAATGGCCCGAATTTGACGGAGTCAGTGCTGGAGTAGAAGGTTACGCACCTCTTCAGGACGTGGTTAATTTTCAAGATATTTGGATTAGTGACTAAACCTGTTAGCTGGCAGCGTTGAATTATCTAATGTCTTTAAGACGAACGTAACCATTGCCGAAGATGCGGGAAACAGCACTAGTCATCGCAAAGGGTGTGAGGCACGATAGGGAAAGCTTATGCGAATCCGTCTCTATAGTCTGAGGGGTATTTGGGCAGCACTCACTATAGAGTAAAGAGCTGCGTTCCTAGTGCGGTCTAACGTGGGGCAGGGAAAACGCGATGAATAGACGAAAGATGTTGGCAGTAACCGGGGTCGCTGGTTCCTCGTTCGCCGCCCAAGGTGGCGGGCGGTCGTCAGCTTCAGAGGGTGCTTCTAAAACCTATGTGCTTATTCACGGTGCGTGGCACGGCGGCTGGTGTTGGCGGGACGTGCGGCGCGGCTTACAAGGCGCTGGACATAGGGTGTTCACGCCTTCTTTGACTGGCCTAGGTGACCGTGTTCATCTGCGGAATCCAAAAATTAATCTGTCTACCCATGTCACTGATGTGATTAATCTCTTGGATTTTGAGGAATTAGACGATGTAATTCTCGTTGGTCACTCATATGCTGGTCATGTGGTGAGCTGTGTTGCTGATAAAGTCAAGGAACGCTTGCGTCATATTGTTTTTCTAGATGCCGTCCTGGCTGTGGATGGTAAGCCTTTCTTGCCAGCTGGTGTTGGAGAGGCGCGCATCAAGACTGCTAAGGATGGATATCTCATGGCCGTTGCATCCCTAGAGTTTCTGGGCATTCCCGAAGGTCATCCAAACGCGGATTGGGTCCGTCGTCGCTTGGTGGAACACCCATTGCCAACGCTGATGGAAACTGTGGTTTACGAAAACGGCGGACCGTCTGGTATTGCAAAGACCTTTGTTCGTTGCACACAAAATCCACGAATGGCCGATGGTGATCCCGTGGCAGAGCTAACCAAGAACGATCCGGAATGGAGGTATTTGCTTATCGATACCGGTCACGATCTGATGGTTACCGCGCCTGATGAGACAGCACGAATTCTTATGGACATAGCGTGACGAAATGAAATTCGAGCCCGGCTCAGACGAAGAATCTGCATTTGAGATCATCATTGGTGTCTATCAGTCATATCAGGACTATAAGCCAGAGGACATAGAGGCAGTCCAGCTGACAGAGTATTCTGTTTGGGATGGAACATTGCCACAGCTATTCAAGAATCTTGCAGAGGTCAAAGAATTTCACAGGAAAGATCAGGAAAATACCAAAGCACGAGGGGCGTTTTCCTTCGAAATCGAGCCGCTCAAGGTGGATATATTGGGAGATGTGGCGGTAGTACTAAGCAGTATTTCTGCAGAGTGGCAACCACCTAACGAATGGTCAGGGCGTATAAGAGTAACCGATGTTTTACGCAGGGTCGGTGGGCGTTGGATGATGTTTCACCATCACGAGAGTATCGAGCCTGAAGGTTATACACATATATAGTGTGCTGGCGTGAACTTAGGTGGCGGCTAAGTCATCGGCTAGCTTCTCGCTATCCGCGTTAAGTTCTTCGTTTTCTAAGGCTTCCAATTCCTGATGCACTATACGCAAGATACGTGCGACGTATTCGGCGTGCCATTTTTGGCGCTCGTAAGCTTCATCATCGCTCGGAACGAACGCATCAATGTTTGCTTTGGTAACGGATTGGCCGGCTTCCATGAGCCTTTCAATAGTGTCCATACGTTCTCGGATTACTGCAACTTCACCTGCAACGGCCATAGTGATTGAGAGAACTCTTTCGACTGCTGGGTCATCGAAGAAGT
>Ga0315336_1005770_pt1 | contig 13225 bp, 12 predicted proteins | sample ASW5metaG_FD_204512 | JGI IMG/M metagenome (GOLD analysis project Ga0315336, IMG submission 204512) | Ammonia-oxidizing marine archaeal communities from Monterey Bay, California, United States - ASW #5 | ecosystem: Environmental > Aquatic > Marine > Intertidal zone | place: USA: California...
CCGGCTCTCGGAGCGTCTGAGGATGCTTCGGCGCCCGGGTGGTGGGCGGCACGACGCGTTGGCCGAGACGCTGGCCTGGTCGTGGTCACTTCTGTCGCCAGACGAGCGCGAAGCCCTGGTGCAATGTGCGATCTTTCGCACGCCCTTTCGAGTGGATGCCGCGGAGCAGGTGCTGCGCCTCGACGCACACGGTTTCGTTCTCGACGCCATTCAAGGCCTGGTCGACGCCAGCCTCCTCATCCGGGTGCCCGGCACCTCGCCGGCCCGCTTGCGCATGTATGAGGTGACTCGCGAGTTCGCTCTGGGCACGCCATCCGATGACGCCCTCCGATTGCGGCACGCCCGATTCTTCGCCCGACACGGCGCCCCGGATCGAGATCTCTCCGAGCGTCCGGTGCGGTCCGAGTCCGAGGCCCTCATCCGCGATGCGGAGCTCGAGGACCTCGTCGCCGGCGCCCAGGCGGCACTCTCCGCGCGGGATGTCGCGACCTCCCTCGATCTGGCCCGGGCCCTGGCGGCGTCGATGGCCGTGCGCGGTCCGTTGCTGGGAGCGCGACCGTGGGTCGAGGCGGCGTTGACCCTGTCCGATGGCGAGCCCGGACACGCGTCCCGACGGTCGGCGCTGCGGTTGCTGTGGGGCTCCTCGTTGGCCAAGGTCCCAGCCTGGGACGAGCTCGAGCAGGTCTACGCCGCCGCCCTGCGAGACGATCCGCCCGTCGTCGAGCGGGTTCAGTGGCACTGGCTGGAGGCGATCCGGAACCTCTTCCGAGGGGACTTCGAGAGCGCGCAGAGAAGCTGGGTTTCGGCAATGGATGGGGTAGGAGACAACGAGCCGCTGCGCGCCCAACTCCTCGCGGTCGGGGCCCACCTGGCGCTGCGCCGCCGAGAACTCCCAGAGGCCCGCGCCATGCTGTTTCGCGCCCTGGATTTCGCCGAGGGCAGGGACCGGATTGCGCGTCCGATCCACGCGGTCCTGGGTACCGTGCTCGGTGCCCTGGGCGAAGACGAGGCGGCATTGCAACACAAGGAGGAGTCGCTGCGTCTCGCGCTTCAGGGTCGCCAGCTCGACGCCCAGGCCGACTCTCACGAGGGACTGGGCACCTTCTTGGCCAGTCAGGGCCAGCTCGATGCTGCGGAGCGCCACTATGCCGCGGCGGCGACGCGCTACGCCAAGTTGGGGCAGTCGAGGTACATCCTGACCGCCAATCGTGCGGAGCTTGCGCTGGATCGATGCGATCCGGCCTCGGCGCGGTTGTTGGCGTCGGAGGCGGCATCGGGTGCGCGTGCGGCCGGCGTCACCCTCATCGAGGGACTCACTTTGGCCATCGAGGGGCGCGCGCTTCTCGATCTCGGAGACGCGCCGGGTGCCCTCGAAGTCCTCGACCGCGCGCGGTCCCTGCTTCCGGAGACGGAGCGCAGACCCACCGCCCAGCTGGACCTCGCACGGGCCGTGGCGATGGCGCGATGTGGCGATGCGGCGGCGCGGTCGGTCCTCGCGCACGCGCGTGAGGCCCTCCACGAGAAGGACTTCGACCAGGTCCATTGCTGGTGCACTCACGGCGAGGTCGAGACGGCGCTGGGCGACCTCGACGAGGCCAGACGGGCGTTGGTGGAGATCGATCTTCTGCCGTCTTCACCTCGGCTGGATCGGCTGGTGGCCGCACTTCGCGAGCGTCTGGAATAACTTTCTCGAGAAAATTCCAATCGGTGGCTGCGACTTCTCCGAACACCTCTCGTCCTAGTGGAGGCAAAAGGAGAAAAACCATGTTGTCACTACTGATCCTCGCTTCCACCGCCATGGCGGACCCCGTCTCGGACTACGCCGGACAGCGCGTGCAGTGCTGGTCGAGAACCGACTACCAATCCACAACCACCATCGACGACAGCGGGAACATAAAGACCCAGGGCGGCGACAAGCTGGTCTGGGGCGTCAAGGACAGCAAGGGCATGCCGCTCGACACCGAGACGTTCGCGACCATGGTCGGCGACGATGCCTACCTCGAGGAGCTTCGAGTGGAGGCCAAGCGGGCCAGCAAGAAGAACTTCCCGCTCATCGTCGGCGGCGGAGCTGTCGCTGGTCTCGGGGGCCTGGGCCTGGTGCTCGGGCGAAGTGGGGACGGATCTGCGGCCCTGCTCACTGGCGGGTCGGTCCTGCTCTCGGGCGGCGGAGTCCTGGCTGGCTTGGGCGTGATGTACACCCGTGTCGGCAACGAACCTCTGAAGACTGTCACGGCGGCCTACGACCGGGGTCTCGCAAACCAGCGCTGTGAGGCCTACAACGACAAGCTTCGTGCGGAGCTCGGCCTGACCAGGGACCAGACTCGCGCCATCGACACTGCGAGCTTGTATCGGGTGCCTCCCAAGACCCGAATCGTGAGGTTCGCCCCGTCGATCGGACCCGGCACCTTTGGCCTCGCCGGAACCTTCTAGGTGAGCGTCGTGCGCAGCAGCCGCTCCATGCTCACCTCGAGCTGGCTGTTGATGAGGCGCATGATGCTGTCGATCTCGGTGGGTTCTACCTGGAGGAGCCCGGCGAGTTCGGTGCGGGTTCCGGTCAGGAGCGCCTCTCTGGCGCGTCCGACCCGGCGTGCGGCTGTTGCCCGATGTGTGTGGTACAAGGCGGCTAAATCGTCGATCGACAGGCCGCGCAGATACGACATGCGCAGCAACGCTCGCTGCGCCGGGTCCAGGGAACCAACGGCGCGGGCGAAAGCCTCTTTGAACTGGGCGCGGTGGGCCTTCTTCAGGAACTCGAGCTCGAAATCGTCGGCGATGGCGGTGGCGGAGAGGTCGTCCACCGCGTCTTCGCGCTTGTGCTGGGCTCCGACCTTCACCGTGTCGAGGCAGATCCGGAGTGCGGTGACCCGCAGCCAGTTCCGCAGGTGTCCCTGACCCGCGTATTCGGCCAGCCTGGGGCCGCGTTTTTCGGTTCCCACCAGTACTTTCTCGAGCACGATCTGGGCCAGGTCGTCCTCGTGGTGACGGGGCCCAGAGACCTTCTGAGCGACCCGTTTCAAGACGATCCGGTAGTCGCGCTCGAAGGCCTCGGCCGCCTCTGGGATGCCGTCAGCTGCAGCGAGGGCCAGGTATAGATCCGCGGGCTGTAGACGTTCTGCCCAGACCGAGAATGGCTTGTTCTGCGCCCCGAACCGATGCCCCAGGATCGCGATGAAGCCCGGGTAGTCGATCCCCGGCCATGCGCTTCGAGCGTCCTCGACGGCCCGCTCCAGCTGCTGCGCCGCGTCCCCGACATCGATGGCCGGGGCGTCGGCGGCGCTCGCCAGGAACGTGTTCAGGGTCCTATTGGTTTCCATGGGTCAGGGACTCGAGCAGTTCATCCATGTCTATCTCGGTGTCGAAGACCTCGTTGGCCCGGGCGCCCTCTTCGCGGGCGGCCGCCTCGTCGCCGACGTGGAAGTCGGCGGCCAACATGACGATCGTCGACAGTTGGAGGCTCTGAAGCGTCGCCTTTTGATCTTCGTCCAGGCCCGGTTCGGCGTAGAGCCCACGGATCGTCTCTCCCCCCTGTAGAACTTCGGCTTTGGTGGCGCCGAAACTCTTCATGTGCATGGTCAGGTGCATGACCCGCCCATCGAGGTCGGGGGGCGGGCAGGGCGGGCTCAGCAATCGCCAAAGTGTCGACGGATCGGCGGCCTCGGCGCGGCCATACCACTGTCGGACATTGGCGCAGTCCTCCCGCTTTTCGAAACAGCCAGCGATTCGAACCATCGCCTGGACCTGGGTGCGCACCGGTAGATCGGCCTCCTTGGCTGCGAGCACGGGTTGGACCCGAGTGACCATCTCATCGCAGTCCTGGGTCGCGTAGAACGCCCGGTTGCTCGCGTACAACTGCTCCTTGGCCGACAAGGGGGTTGGCGCGGGGACCTCAATCTTCGGAGGCTCCGGCACCTGCACTCTCGTCGTTGACCACAGCCCGATACTTCCGAGGGCGACCGCCAGCACTGCGGCGCCGGCGATCGGCCAGCGCGGTGGGGCAGTGGCCTGATCGACCGCTTGCCATAGGCTCTTCATGTCCTCGTGGCGCGAGCCGGCCTCGGCGGCCAGGCCCCGATGGATTGCGGCGTCGAGGCGAGCTGGGACGGCGGTGTCTCCCCTCGAGAATCTGGCACCATTCGCCGATTCGACCAGCTCCGAGAGGGTCTTTCCGGCGAACGGAGGCACGCCGTGCAGCGCCTCGTAGAGTGCGACGCAGAACGCGAACTGATCCGAGCGCGCGTCGGCCGGAACCCCCCGCAAGAGCTCCGGAGCCATGTACAGCGGGGTCCCACCCGGGTGTTCGGCGCTGGTGTGATCGGACGCCAGCCCAAAGTCGGTGAGGACTGCCCGCCCGTCGGCGTGGATCAGGACGTTCTCCGGCTTGACGTCCCGATGGATGAGCCCGGCTTCGTGGGCGGCGATCAGTCCACCGGCAACGCCACCGAAGACCGCGAGGATCTCGGATCGGGACCTCGGCTGCCGTAGCCAGTCGCGGAGGGTTCCTCCGGCGACGAGCTCGGTGACCATGAACACGCCGTCGCGGTGGGGGCCCACCTCGAAGACGGGCACGATGTTCGGGTGGGACAGCGACGCGAGCAGTCGGGCTTCTCGCTGCAGTCTCGCCTTGGTCGGGGGGCGGTCCGGTCGGATGATCTTGATGGCAATCCGGCGTTGAAGCTCGGGATCGAAAGCCGCGTATACGACTCCAAAAGCGCCGCTTCCGATCTCCTCGAGGACCTCGTAGCGACCGATCGTCGGCAGTCCATCCACCGAGGACTCTCCAGAACCCACCAACCCCGCGAGATCGACGAGCAGCTCCATGCACGCGCCGCATCCGTCGGCGTGGGCCTGGATGCGTCGCGTCTGCTCCTCGTCCAGGAAACCCTGGACCAGTGCCGCGATTTCGTTGTCGTCAGGGCAGGACATCACGCCTCGCTTGCTCTTACCTTTCTGACGAGTGTCGCGCTCCGTTGTCGCGGCCTATGTGATTCTGCGACGGATGGAAGATCGTTTCGAACTGCGCGGAGAGTTGGGTCGCGGCGGCATGGCCACCGTGTTCCTGGCGTTCGACCGACAGAGCGGCGAGGAGGTTGCCCTCAAGGTTCTCCACCGCCACCTCGCCGACCGACCGTCCACGCGAAGGCGCCTGGAGCGGGAGCTGGAGGCCGCACAACGCGTCGCTCACCCCGCCATCCTGCATCCCCTCGAACGCGTGGAGCACGATGGGTGCCCAGCCCTGGTTCTGCCGGCGCTGTCTGGGCAGACCCTATCGGATGAAGTCAGGGAAAACGGACCGCTCGATCCAGAAGCCTTGCAGCGACTGCTCACTCAGATCGGAGGCGCACTCGGAGCGGCTCACGGCGTTGGCGTTCTCCATCGGGACGTGACGCCGAACAACGTGCTCTGGGACAACGGAGAGCCGCGGCTGGTGGACTTCGGCCTCGCCCGCCTCGCCGACCAGTCCACGGCATCGACGGGGGCTCTGGGCACGGTGGGCTACGCGGCGCCAGAGGTCTATGTGGACGGGGCCACCGATCCGCGCGTGGATGCCTACTCACTCGGTGCAATCCTTTATTTCGCCGCCACCGGACGCCCTCCCTTCGACGCGCCGACGGCGATGGGTGCCCTGCAGCAACAACTCGACGGGAAGCTCGATTCGCTGGCAACCCTGCGCGCCGATCTGTCACCCGATCTCGTCGCCACCATCGAGGCTCTCCTACAGCCCGATCCCGACGATCGCCCCTCGGTTCCGGCCGCACTGCGCATGCAGGCGCCCAAGGTCAGCCAACCGGCCGAGGTCTCCCGCATCCAGTGGACGCAGGTGGGCTCGGCACTGTCGCTGGTGCTGATGGTGGCCATTGGCTGGTTCCAGGACATCGGCGCCTTCCTGCTCGCGACCGTGATCCAGGGACACGGCGTTCCCAGCCTCGATATCCACATGATGACCCAGGGCGTCTCGGCGATGCTGCTGTTGCCCCTCGCCATGCTTCCGGCGCTGGCCGGGCTGGTCGTCGGCCGAAACGACGCCGAGCGCCGAATCGCGCCGTGGGGCGGGATCGCCGCCCTGGCGGTCCTGGACCTCCTCTACGCCATGCTCGCCGGGGTGATTCTCCCGGAGATGGGCATGACGGGCATGGCCGATCTGTTCGGAACCATGCTCTATCACCAGGGCCTGTTCGTCTTCCTCGCCGCGGGAATCGTTGCCATCAGCCGGCCGTGGCGATCGATGAGAACGCAGGTGGAGGCTCCGAAGAGGGAGACCGTTCCGCTGGCGGATCGAGCGCGAAAAGCCCTGGGCGGTCTGCGGGATGCGCTGAAGAAGGCGCCCGAGGCGGTGGCCGTCGACCTGCGCGGTTTGGTCAATGACCTCGAGGGCGCAGTGGGCGATCTCGAGGCCGAGCTGGCCACCGTGGAGACCGCGATGGCGGAAATCTCGGCCGACCCTGCAGAGCTGGGTGCGTTGGAGACCCGACGCGCCCGCGCCGTGGCCCGAGGACAGTCCACATCCGAAGTAGATCGGGCTCTCGAGGCCGGTCGACGGCTGATGGCCGAGTCCGACGCCCTCGAGTCGCGGCGGGTGAGGGCGGTCGCCTCACTCCTCGAAGTGCGCGCCGAGGCGGCTCACGCGCGGGTCACGGTGCTGGAGCTCGACGAACCCGACCGGGTGACGGAGGACCTGACCCGGCTGCGCGAGCGCGCCCGTCTGGCCCGCGCCGCCCAGCGAGAGGTGGGCTAGGCGTGAGCTGGCGTCGGCGCTGGGGTCCGGGCTTCGATGGGCGCGAGCTTGGAGCGTCCGACGGCGACGAAGATCGCGAGACCCATCAGTACGGTCACGGGGACGAGGGCCTCGGGTTCGCCAAGGGCGATGTGCATGGGGATGGCGAGCGCCATCACTGTGGCGAGTCCAGCGCCGGCCAGGGCGGTCAGCCAGGGGAGAATCCGCGTGGCGGCGGGCACGATGAGCCCGATGGCGCCGAGAACCTCCGCGAGTCCGATGAAGCGGACGAGGAGTGCGGGGCTGGAGTCGACCCAGGCCATCTGGGCGGCCAGTTCGGCGATGGGTGCGGTGAGCTTCATTCCGCCGGCCATGACAAAGGCGAGGGCGAGCAGCACTTGAACGGTCCAGAGAGCGAAACGCATGGGAATCTCCTGTTGTTGAAGGGAATCTAAGAGGTTCCGTCAGTGCAACAAGATAGCAAAACAGCTACTATCAGTTGCGCAGGAGCAACGAATGAACCTGATTGACCTCGAGACCTTTGTTCGCGTCGCCGAGCTCGGCACCATGTCGGCGGCGGCCAAAGCGCTGGGTGTACCCAAGTCCACCGTGAGCCGACGCATCTCCAAGCTCGAGGACCAGCTCGGGGTCGATCTGCTCGTTCGCGGCGGTCGTCGCTTTCGCCTCACCGATCAGGGCGCGTTGATTCACGAGCGATGTGGGCCGGCGCTGCGCGAGATCTCAGATGTCGAGACAGCGCTGGGTGACATCCAGGCCGAGCCAACCGGCACACTGCGCATGACCGCGCCCGCAGACGTGTCTCTGACGCCCGGGTTTGGTCGTTTGATCAGCTGCTATCGGCGAAAATATCCCAAGGTGACTGTGGAGCTCGATCTCACCAATCGCGTTGTGGACCTCATCGAGGAGGGCTTCGATGTCGCGCTGCGGCCGGCGACGACGGAACATTCCTCCTCCGGTCTGATGTCGCGGTCGGTGGGGAGTTCCTCGGCGGGTTGGTATGCGAGCCCGGCCTATCTCCTCGAGCGCGGGACGCCGCAGACCGACGCAGATCTCGCCGATCACGACCGCATCCTCCACCTGATGATGAAAGACCGTCCCTGGAGAGAGCGATTCGAGGTCATCGACCCGGACACCGCAGCGATCTTCGTGAACGACTTCAACACCATCCGAAATCTCGCGGTCGCCGGCTGTGGCGTCGCCGTCATGCCGTGTTTCGTAGCCATGCCGGCGGTAGCGGCGGGGGAGTTGACTCCGGTGTTGTCCGATTTTGTTCGTCGGGATGGCATCCTCCGCCTGATCTGGCCGGCCAGTCGCCACCTCGCTCCCCGGGTCCGGACCTTCATCGATCTGGCCGTGGAGACCCTCGGGGACCACCTGATGTAGGCGGGTCCACCAACATTTGACGCGACGCCGAGCGGTTCGTGGGCATATTCCGCTCCATGCGCAGTTGGAGCTGGATCTGGATCGTCATCGTGGCCTGCAAGGGGCCCGCGTCCGTGGGTGTCGGCAACGGAGACGACGACGACGACGATGACGACCAGTCGGACTGTGAGTTGGTCCTCACCGTGCCCGGCTCCGCGGACGGAACGACCGCTCTCGTCGAGATCGATCCCATCGAAGGCCCGTTTGCCGAGAGGGTCTTCCGCATGCGAGCCCTGTCCATCACCGCCCCAGCCGGCTCTGTTGTCGACATCGAGGGTGCGTCGATCGCGCTCTTCGACGAGGCGGGAGGCCCCGTTCAGTCCGGTGCCGATCTCCCCGCAACAACGGCGATTCTCTACGCATCCGGACTCTCCGACGCCGAGACCACCGTGACACTGAGTTCTGCCAGCTCAGCCTGCTCGGTCGAGCCGGTGTCCATCACCCTGGCAACGGTCGGATCGCCGGATCTGGCCGGTCACGGGCTCACGGTGTTCCCGCACTTCCAGTACGTGCAGGCCTTCAACACCGACGAGAGCGTGCAGACCGCCCTCGATCCATTTCGGTATTCGGACCGCGTCGGAATGGTGGCCGACGTGCACATCGTCGCCCACCGAACACCCGCTGAGTGGGCGGCGGACAGAACCCTCGACTCCGAGAACGTGCCCGTGACTGCGACGATCGGTGCCGACCTGCCCGGAAACGTCGTCGATGCCTGGCTGTCCGACCTGACCACCGGCGACGGGGTGACCTCGGCCTGGGATGTGGTCTACGACTTCGGACAGGACGGAACGCTCGACCCCGGAGACCTGATCGATGGGTTCGATGCCGACGGCTTGAACACCGTCATCGACCTCACCCAGCCCGGCCCTCACGCGGTGGCGTCCTTCCAGTACAGCGAGACCTACTGGAACACGATGCGGGTCTACACCCCGGACCCGCCCGTCGGCAACCACCCACTGGTGGTGATCTCGCACGGAAACGGGCACGAATACGATTGGTACGACTACCTCGGAAACCACCTCTCCTCCTGGGGATATGTGGTGATCTCCCACCGGAATGACACGGTGCCCGGCGTGATCACGGCAGCCACCACGACGCTGACCAACACCGAGGCCTTCATCCGGGCGCTCCCGACCTTGGGTGGAGGCGTGCTCGACGGCATGGTGGACACCTCCCGGATGACCTGGGTGGGGCACAGCCGCGGCGGAGAGGGCGTGGTCATCGCGTATGACTGGATGAAGAACGGCGCCGCGAGCTCGGACTACTTCGATGCGGGCGACGTGGCCCTGGTGAGCTCCATCGCGCCGACCATGTTCGAGGGGCCCAACGTCACCAATCCCAACGACGTGGACTACCACCTGATGTCGGGCTCGGCGGACGGAGATGTCACCGGCGGCGTCGACTCCTCTTCGCTCCAGTACTACCGGATCTTCCTGCGCGGAACGGGAGATCATCTGGTGACCTACGTGCAGGGGGCGGGCCACAACGACTTCAACTGCTGCGGACCCAACGACGGGAGCTGGTTCACCGTGCGCGGACCGGCGCCGCTCATCGGCCGTCAGCGCGCGCAACAGGTGGCGATGTCCTACTACCTGGCGTTGCTCGAACACAAGATCGGCGGCAACGAAGTCCTTGGAGAGTACCTTGGACGGGCTCCGGAGCAGTTCCGGCCCACAGCGGTGAATGCGTACGTGGCCACTCAGTGGATGCCCGGGGACGACGCCGACAAGTTCGTTGTCGACGACTTCCAGACCGAGCAGGGCGACGCCGTGAGCTCGAGTACCGGATCGGTGACATGGTCGGTCTCCAACCACCACGAGGGCGCCCTCGACGACAGCAACTCCCGCCTGACCTGGCAGGAAGACGACCCGATGAACGGCATGTCCTGGTCCCACAATGACGGGGCTCCCGACCGAGGCATCGTCTTCGACTACAACGCCGACGCCTGGCTGGAGTTCGAGATCGTGCCCGGAGAGCGGGACTGGAGCGACGCAAAGTGGCTCTCCTTCCGCGCCTGTCAGGGGACGCGACATCCGAACACCGTCGCGCTGGACGACCTGCTCTCCTTCTCGGCGACGCTGGTGGACGCCAACGGGGCTACGAGTACCATCGACTTTGCCAACTACGGCAGGTTGACCACCCCCTACGCCCGCGACGACGGAGGACAGGGGACCGGCTGGATCAACGAGTTCCAGACGATTCGAATCCCGATCTCGGACTTCGCGTCCAATGGTCATGCCCTCGATCTGGACGACGTCGCGGCCCTGCGTTTCGAGTTCGGGCCCAGCTACGGAAGCTCCCAGGGAAGGGTCGGTATGGATGATATCGAGGTGTTGAGATGATCGCCCTGTTGAGCCTCGCCGCCCTTGCCGCCGAGCCCGATGTGAAGAGCGTCGAGTGGGCGCGCCCCTTTGAACTGACGGAGGCACACCAGCCGAATACCCCAGGCAGCTCCCCGGTCTCCGAGGGATGGATCGTCGAACTCCGGGTGGATCCGGACAAGGCGAGGGCGGCCGCAGTTGCCCCGGCGCTCTATGCGGGCACCGTGGCTGTTTATCGTACGAATTGGGATCATATCGGCGGCTGTGCGGTGGTGATCATCCCTGGAGACACCGATCTCGCGACAGTACCGATCTACTTCGGGTCCTCGGCGCTTCCAGAGTCCGCAGATACGGATGCCGAGCTCCAGGCCGCTGTGGATCGGGGCGTGAAGCCTCTCCCCACAGCAAAGGCCGTCAGCGCGGGCGGCGACAAGCTTGTGGCCGCAGACCTCCGCGATGTGTACCGGGCGGCGGCAGACCGCATCGAGATCTGCGCACCCCACGAGAAAGGTCGGGCGGACGCCCTTCGCTGAGAGAAGAAGTTCACAAACGCCCCCATCCATATGCGTTTGAATAGTGGCGGATCAGGGGTACAAGATGAGGCACTTCACGGCAGCGCTCGCCTTAGTGGGCGGACTGGCTTTGGTATCGGCATGCAACGGCCAGAGCGCATACGACGAATACGAGGACGACGACGGCGACGACGATGACGATGGCAATGGCATCTTCAATCCGGGCGACGACGACGACGGCATCGACTCTCCGGATTCCGATGGCGATGGTCTGACCGACGCCGAGGAAGAGGCACTCGGGACCGACCCGGACAATCCGGACACCGACGGCGACGGCTGGACCGACGGCGAAGAGGTCGACGGCAACACCGATCCGAACCTGGCCGCCGATCATCCCTACCAGGGTGGATGGCCCATCGGCGCCTGCCGGGATCAAATTCAGCCCAACGGCAACAACCGCCCCGGCGACATCGCCCAGCAGTTTCAGCTCCTCGACGCCTATGGCGATCAGGTTCGGCTGCACGACTTCTGCGAAAATGAGGTGGTGCTCATCGGCGCGGCCTTCTGGTGAGGCCCCTGCAACAGTGAAGCCCCAGTTTGGGGCGATATCTACGACGACTACAAGCAGGACGGCCTGATTGTCATGACGCTTCTCGGCGAGAACATGTCGGGCCAGACCCCCTCGCGCCCAGAGCTTCAGGAATGGGCTCAGGGCTACCAGCTTCGTCACCCGGTCCTCGCGGACAGCGGGTTTGGCGTGACGTTCAGCTACGTCGATGGTGGCCAGGTCGGACTGCCCAGCTTCAGCCTGCTGCGCCAGGGCGTTCAGGTCGTGATCAACGACGACTGGGTCGACGAGGGAGACGTCATCGCGAACCTGCCCTGAGAAGCGGGTTCTCGCACTGACAGACAAGAGGAATCTACGGTAGTGTGGAGACATGCGACTGTGGATTCCTCTCCTGCTTTTGGCCGCCTGTTCTCCCAAGGATGAAGGCGCGGACTCCGCCGACACCGATGTGCCAGTCGACGCGGACACCGACACGGATTCTGATACCGACTCAGATACCGATAGCGACTCAGACGCCGATTCGGATTCGGACTCTGACTCTGATTCGGACTCGGACTCGGACTCGGACTCGGACTCGGACTCGGACTCTGACACCGACACTGACACCGACACCGACACCGACACCGACACCGACACCGACACCGACACCGATACCGACCCGGAGACTGGAGAAACCGGTGAGCCGCGCGGATTCATGGACACCGGAGGGATCGATACCGGCAACATGCCGCCTGACCTGGACACGGCCAACAGGGTCCTCCCCGGGGACACCGGACGTGAGCGAGACACTGGGTGGAACGGTCGTGATTCAGTGCCGATTCGTTTCGATACCGGGCCTGCCGATACAGGACCGCTCGACGACGGTCGCGACTCGGTGCCCATACCGCGGGACACCGGGCCGGTGATTGTCGATACCGGCCTGGACGACGGCCGCTACAACTGAATCGAGCCAGACCATCTCCCTCCGGTCGATAGCCCGCCTCGAAGCAAGCGCCTTATTTCCCGTTTTGGGCGCCGACCGTGAACGGAATCAGCTACGCGGCCTCGGTCTCCACGGCTTCGTCGCCCTCGCAGACGATTCGGTTTCGCCCCGGACTCCTTGGCCCGGTACAGCGCGGCGTCGGCCGTCACGAACAGGTCTTGGGGCGCGGACAGTTCGTGGGGAACTCGCACAAACCGATGGAGACGGTCACGTCGAGCGCCTGCTCCTCGTGCGACAGCGCCATGGTTTCGACCTCGGCGCGCCGTCGCTCCAGATGGGCGTGAGCCTCGTCGGTTCCAGTGTCCCGGAGGAGCAGGCAGAACTCCTCGCCGCCGTATCGGAAAGCCGTGGCCCCGGGAATGGTCTTTGCCAACGCCTGGAGACGCTGCGCCGTTTCGGTGAGGACCAGGTCGCCGACCTTGTGGCCCCACGTGTCGTTGAACTTCTTGAAGTGATCGAGATCCGTGATTGCGAGGGTGACCACGCCTCCGGTGGCGGCGGCCTCCGACAGGGCCACGCTCATGCGCTCTTCGAAGTGCCGGCTCACACCAACTCCCTGACGTCACGATCTTCGGACCGTCAGGGCATTTCTTGAGGCGCTAAAGCATCTCGTTCTGAATCTGCATCACGAATTCGATGACATCTTCGAGGCTGCGGCCGTAGTCGCCGTCATCGCGTTTCTGGAAC
>Ga0315336_1005771_pt1 | contig 13224 bp, 6 predicted proteins | sample ASW5metaG_FD_204512 | JGI IMG/M metagenome (GOLD analysis project Ga0315336, IMG submission 204512) | Ammonia-oxidizing marine archaeal communities from Monterey Bay, California, United States - ASW #5 | ecosystem: Environmental > Aquatic > Marine > Intertidal zone | place: USA: California...
TCGCGCTTGAACTCAGAACTAAACCGTTTGTATCGACGCTTCGGCTTCGGTTTCACATTGGTCATCTGACACCTCCAAGCGCTCTCAGCGCTTCAGTTTAGGTGTCCACCAAACAAGGGCAAAACCAAAGTGCCAACAACGGTCGTCACCCAATTTGCCATTCCCAATTTGAACGCGTAGCCTTTTTTACACACGTTGGGGAGGAACGGGTGGCAGAGGTTGAACGCAGGTTAGCCGCAATCGTCGCAATGGATGTGGCCGGCTACAGCCGTCTGATGGGTGAAAACGAACAGGGCACCCTGCAACGGTTGACCGAACACCGTAAATTCATTGATCCGATTGGCCAGGAACATGGTGGCCGCATCGTCAAAACCACGGGCGACGGCGTTCTGGTCGAGTTCCCGAGCGTGATCGAGGCGGTCGGCTTTGCCCTTCGCTGTCAGTCCGTGATGGCCGAGCGCAATGTCGACATACCGGACCGCGAAAAGATGCTATTTCGGATCGGCATCAATCTCGGGGACGTTTTGGTTCAGGACAGTGACATTTTCGGTGACGGTGTCAACGTTGCCGCACGCATTGAGGCTCTGGCAGAACCAGGCGGCATCTGCATCTCGCGCACTGTCAGAGATAACGTACGAGACAGAATGGACATCGATCTCGAAGACATGGGTGAGGTCGAAGTCAAAAACATTGCCCGCCCCGTCCGGGTATTTCGGGCGTCCGCAGCGCCTGACGTCATAGCGGCGATTAAGCCGACAGTATCGCCTACATCACCACTAACACAATCGCAATCACACCGACTATCGCGCCGTCTTGTTGCCTCCGCCACCGTGCTCCTGGCGGTATTGCTGGCCGGCGGCGGATATTGGTGGTGGCAGCGACCTGATTTTGAGCCGGCGGATCTGTCGAAGTTCGTTTATGAACTGCCTGACCGGCCTTCCATCGCCGTACTGCCATTTGACAATTGGACGGGTGAATCAAGTCGAGACTATTTGGGTGAAGGTTTAACGGAGAATATTATCGCGGTGCTATCGAGATCCCATGACCTGTTCGTTATTGCTCGCAATTCATCGTTCACCTACCAAAACAAACCTGTAAAGGTGCAGCAGGTGGCCGAAGACTTGGGCGTACGTTACGTGCTGGAAGGCAGTGTCCAGCAGTCCGGTGAGCGTCTAAGAATTACCGCGCAACTGGTTGATGCTATCGACGGAAAGCATCTCTGGGCGGAACGCTACGACCGCGATGTTCAGGACGTATTCCAGGTCATGGATGAAATCGCCGACCGCATCTTGGTGGCAATGAAGGTAAAGCTCACCATGGGCGACAGTGCGGCAGTCTACCGTGCCGGCGTCAAAGAACTCGAAACTTTCTTGCTGATTTCCCGAGGCAATAGAAGATTCGAAGTGCAAACGTCAGAGAATCATGCTCAGGCCGAAAGCCTTTTCAACGAAGCGCTGAAGCGGGAGCCCGACAGTTTTGCGACCAACCTGTGGATGGGGCGCTTGCACCAACAGAAGGTCAATCTGGGCATTAGCAAAGACCCGAAGCAGGATCTTGAAACCGCCTTCGGCTATGCAAACAGGGCTTTGGAAATCCAAGAACAAGCATCCGCATATTCGCTTCTCGCGTCGTTAAGCGTTTGGTCAAGAAACCACGAACGTGCCATCCAATACGCTGATCGAGCGGTTGAGCTAGGGCCCATGCGTGGCCTTGATATAGGCATAGCGGGATGGGCGAAATCCTGGTCGGGTCAGCCCGAAGAAGGCATAAAGTTGATGCAACGATCCATGCGCCTTGATCCGTTTCATGCACCTTGGCTAAGCAGCGTGCTGGCAACTGCCTATCACATGGTGGGGCGATACGAGGACGCAAAGACAATCTTCGAAGACCTTTTGAACTCCGAGAAGGCAGACCAACACACCAGAATTTTTCCACTTATGAACTTGGCTGTCATTGCCGTACAGCAAGGCGACGTGAAATTGGCGCAGACCTACATAAAGCAGCTTCTGTCCCGCTCGCCGAGCATGAATTTATCATTGCCAACGCGTATTTTGACATTCTTCGAAGATCGGCAGTTTGCCGAAGTGTATTTGGATGCAATGCGCAAAGCCGGCCTGCCCGAACACCCACCCGGCACCAAGCCCGAAAAGCCCTCTATCGCCGTCCTCCCCTTCGCCAACCTTTCCGATGACAAGGACCAGGAGTATTTCGCCGATGGCATGACCGATGACTTGATCACCGATCTATCGAAGGTCTCGAGCCTGATTGTGATCGCCCGCAACTCTGTGTTCACCTACAAGGGCAAGGCGGTGAAAGTCCAGGAAGTGGCCAAGGATCTGAACGTCACGCATGTCTTTGAAGGCTCGGTCCAGCGCGACGAAGGTCAAGTTCGGATCAATGCCAAGCTCGTCGATGCCAATACTGGCGCCCATCTCTGGGGCGACACATTCGACCGGCCCTACCAGGATATTTTTGAGCTACAAGATGAGGTCGCTGGCAAGATCGTCGACGCCCTCAAGGTTACGCTGACGACTGAAGAAGAGACCAAACTGGCTCACAAGCCGACCGACAACCTCGAAGCTTACGAACTTTATCTGAAGGCGCGGGGCCAACACTACTCTGCCAGCTTTGAAGGCATGGCGAGAGGGCTTGAGCTTTATCAGGAGGCAATCGATAAAGATCCGGCTTTTGCCGAAGCTTATGCTGGCGATGCGGCCCTGGCTTCCTATGTCTGGCGCAACAACTACATCCTGAGAAATATCCACGGACAAGCCGCGCGAAAACGTTATGAACGTTCGGTGGCGCGTGCGCTTCGATTGGAACCTGCCAATGCCGAAGCAAGGACAACACTCGCCGTCGTCCAATTTTTTGACGGCGAACTTTCGAACGCGATCGACACCGTACAGGATGTAGTGAGGACAGAACCCAATAGTGCTTTTTCACGAAGGGATTTAGCTTATCTCCTCATCATGGCCAACAAAAGAGAGGAAGCGGTGAAGGAAATCGAAGCATCTCATCGCCTCGACCCCAAGCCGAATACGTTGGATTCCACGACAACGGCTTGGGTGTACTTTGCCGTTCGGCAATATGAAGAAGCATTGGCGTTCTATCGCAGCGTCGCAACGGGGGCACCGGACTCTTTCAACGGGCACAACGGACTTGCCGCAACTTATGCCCAAATGGGTCAATTGAAGTTAGCAACGGAAGCAGGCAAACCCGGTCTTCGTATCTGGCCGCCGTACAATTGGCGTGTGTTTGAGCGGTCGTTCCATTTTTGGCCCGAAGACGTTCGCGACCGATATATCGAGGGCTTGCGCGAGGCGGGTGTTCCTGAATGGCCTTATGGCATCACTTTCGAAGAGACAGACCGCCTTAGCGCTTCGCAGCTGCGCAATTTGCTTCACGGCCATAAAATCTCAGGGCCGACCAAGCCACAGGGCAGATTTGAGATGACCGTGGCGAACAACGGTAACTGGGAATGGCGAAGCCCGACAACAGGATGGGAGCTGATGGGCAGCAGTCGGATTGAAGACGGGCAACTGTGCTTTAGCTCACGCAATTTCATGCGCGGAGACAAGCAATGTGCTTTCTTTTACCGCAATCCCGGCGGCTCACGCTCCAACAGTAACGAATACGTCTACACGGACGGCTGGGGCGTGCATTACTTCTCAGTTGTCGAATAAGCAAATCGGTAGTGCCGGCCTGCAATCGGCGCCCAACGGAAAGTTTGACGAGATATTAAAGCGTTTGAGTCTGTTCCGGGTCGGCCTGAGCCGAACCGGGTCCGGCGAAGCACGGTCGTTCAACCCCTGATTTCTGCCGGTTCTAACCGCTTTCCGCATCGACGGTCGCTTTCAGGGGTATTTCTGCCGCGGGCGCTCGATGCGTTTTCGACAGTAACGTGCCACAAGCGGACGCCCAGCTAGTCTCGTCATCGAGATTTTCCTAGTATATTGTGTTGGCAGAAAGAAATCGTAGCCACGCACGGAAAAATGATGCCTGACGACGATATCGTAAGACGATTGACGACGATACTGGCCGCTGACGTGGTCGGATATAGTCGTCAAATGTCGTCGGACGAAGTGGACACGCTGCGGCGACTTAGAAAACTGCGGAACGAGGCAATTGATCCGGCAATATCCAAGTATGAAGGTCGCATTTTCAAGACTATGGGGGATGGCCTACTCGTCGAATATTCGAGCACTGTTAACGCCGTAATGTGTGCAGCCGAAATTCAGGCCACGCTCGAAACACGGAATGCGAACCTCCCTGACGGCGAGACGATGCGGTTGCGCATTGGTATAAATCTTGGCGACGTCATTATCGATGGTAATGATATTTTCGGTCATGGTGTCAATATTGCAGCGAGAATAGAGAGCGTGGCCGAACCCGACGGGGTAAGCGTATCCGGTGTCGTGTACGATCAAGTCGTGGATAAAGTGGAGTTTAGATTCTCGGAAGGAAACGAAACACCTCTCAAGAACATCGACAAGCCGATTCGCGTATATCAGCTGGATATGGATTCCGTTCGTAAAATCCAACGGAGCGAGACGGAGCAAAATGCGGCAGAGCTTGAAGTTGGAAACAAGCCATCGATCGCTGTGCTGGCTTTCGACAATATGTCGGGCGATCCGGACCGGGAATATTTCGCCGATGGCCTTACCGAAGAAATCATCACAGCGCTGTCGTGTTGGCAATTGTTTCCCGTAATCTCCCGGAATTCGTCTTTTGCTTTCAAGGGGCACCAACTAACGATCGCCCAAGTTTCACACCAACTTGGCGCACGGTATATCGTTGAAGGGAGCGTTCGTACCTCTGGCGACCACGTAAGAATTTCAGCTCAGCTTATCGACGCTGAAACCGATCACCACTTATGGGCGGAGCGCTACGACCGCGAACTATCTGACGTTTTTGCCGTGCAAGAGGAAATCGCCTTTCGGATCGCCTCTGCCATCGAACCGGCAGCAATTCAATCAGCCGCCGCAAAGTTACTTCGAAGATCAAGCAACACCGATGCGTGGGACTGCGCACTTCGGGGATGGTGGCATTTGTGGAAATTTAACAAAAAGGCATTTGCAGAAGCACGTAAATGGTTTCAGCAATCAATCGAACGCGATTCAACGTGGTCCGTTGGACATTCTGGCTTGGCCGCTGCGAAGATGTTTGCACTTTTCCTCGAAAACCGATCGTTGGAAAGCGAGGAATTGTCCGATGTTGAAAGCGACGCCCGTCGGGCAATTGCGATCGACCCTTCCGATGCCATTGCGCATATTGCTGTTGGAGCGTGTGCCTCGTATCGACTAGACATCGATGCAGCACTGGAGTCCGTCAATCGTGCTCTCAAGTTGAACCCAAGTTTCGCAATGGCGCACTACACCAAGGGTACCATTCTCATTTATGGTGGGCAACCGAAGATCGGACTACAATCTATCCGAAACGCCATTCAATTAAGCCCACACGATCTGTATTTGTCCGGGTGGCTATTGGACACAGGAATGGCCTACTACTTTCTGGGCCGGTACGAACAATCCGTCGCAGAATGCAAGAAAGTCCTTCAATTGCAACCAAGATGGACTGCCGCGATGGCATTGAACGCAGCAAGTTTATCGCGACTTGGTAATCGACATGAAGCGGGCGAGTTATTTGCACAGGTCAAAGTGCTTATTCCAGATTTCCGTCTCGAAGGACTTCGCGCTGCATTTCAGTTTAGGGAATCTGATTTCGAAATGTTTGTGGATGATCTTCGTGCGGCAGGTTGGGGATGACCACCAACTCCACAAATTGCGTTCGGTACATAGCGCCGCCGCCGGGGAAACCAAGATGGACGTGGGGGTCTGGACCGATAGGAACTTCATATTAACAATGAAGGAAGACGTAAATCTGGTGACGTTCCCGATATCCGGTTTGGGTCAACTGCTGCCTGTTTCGGCCTGACGAAGCACGGCAGTTCCACCCCTGACTTCTGCCGGTTCCGGCCATCGATCACGAGTCCGGCAGTTCCCAGGGGTATCGCCGACGTTCTCCCGATCGTCCGGAATCGACGCGACGTGCCGCTACCGGTCGATTCAGCACGTCGAGCATGAAAATCATGCCTGCGTATCAAGCGAACGGCGAATCTCTTGTGCTTCAATGTAAATCGGCGCATCGCCTGGCGCGATCAGCCGGCGGAATATGTCGTCCATACGGCGAATCGCTTCCGCAACCTGGCCGCGTTCGACCATAAGCGGCGCTAAATCTCGGATTGCCCGTAGCTCAAACCAAACTAATTCACTTTCTGATGCAACCGAAATCATCTGTTCCAATAGTTCCATCGCATCAGAAGGTCGGTCTTGGAATTTAGATATCTTCGCCGAAAAATGTAGCCAATTGGCAAGTTCAGTCACATCGCCGGAAGATTGGACGATTTCATCAAGATCGTTGACAAGACTTATCGCATCATCCAACTCAGCGCTATCTAATAAAAGTGTGCCAAGCCAAAGGCCGATCTGACCGATTTGACTTCGGGTTCCCATAAACTCCCGCTTTTCGATACCACCTCTAATCGAGGCCACCCCTTCAGTAACGGAATCTAGTTTTCCAATAGCATAGCCGTAACTGGTATCCGAAAATGCACCCCACATCGGCAACGATTGTTCGGTGCCAATTTCTAGACCTTGAGCGGACCAGTTTTTAGCCCGTTCATAATCTTCGCAAAGCAAGGCAATCCAACTAGCCACAAAATACACCATTGTCTGAGAGAAAAAGTGGCCGGTTTCCAATGATAATATCTCGGCCTCCTTGATCGATTGCTGCGCACCGACCCAATCACCTTCAAGGAGTTGCGCCAACCCGTACCATAAGTGGGAAAAAACACCTTGCTCCAAACCTGTTCGATGGAGGAGGTTTGAATATTTTTTCGGATCGTAGCGGCCAATTACCGCCTCAAGTTGATTTTTGGCGAACTCCAAATTGCCTTTTTGTACATTCAGAGCACCGGTAAGAGCTTCGCCGAGCAAAATATCAACTTCGCTTTCGATATCGAGAGCTATTTCCAAGACTTTGTTATAGTAAAAGATACCGTTGTCGATTTCATTTCGCAGCCAGCAATTCGAACCAATCCCGTGGTATATGATGATCTTTTTCTCTTCTTCACCTATTTGATTGCAATTTTCTAAGGCGCGATCCTGGATGTTTCGAACGTACTCCGAACCCCAGCCTGACAAAGCATAGTGAGCTGCAGCATATACAGTCAGCAGATCTATTTCCCTCAAAAGCCTGTTTTTCTCTTGCTCTATTGACCGGCAAATCTCAATGCCATTTTGAAGGTGTTTTGCGGCAACCGAATTGTTTGATTTTGTCATCGCGATAATGCCGGCGTCCAGCCATAATTCCGCGGCTGATTCCGCATGACCAGCCAGCTGATGGTGTAGCGCGAGCAGTTCCGGGTTAGTCTCACGGATCTTGGGTTCTCGCTTCTCGATGGCCGTGGCAATCTGCGAGTGCAGTTGCTGCCGTCGGCTTTTTAACAGGCTTTCATAGGCTGCATCCCGCACCAAGGCATGTTTGAACTGATACGACGCGTCCGATGATGTGCCCTGGCGGAAGATCAGCTCCGCGGCAACCAATTGCTGCAGGGCGTTCGGCAACTCGTTGCCGCTGAGCGGAGAGACGTCCGCCAACAAGCTATAGCTGAACTCACGGCCAATACAGGCACCGATTTGTGCCACTTCCTTGACTGGCGACAGGCGGTCGAGACGTGCCATGAGGCTATCTTGCAATGTCGACGGAATAGCGAGATTTGGCAGATGGCCGGTTAGTTCGTATTGGTCCCCCACGTCTTCGATCAAGCCCGATTCCAAGACCGTCTTGGTCAGCTCTTCTAGAAAAAGTGGCACTCCATCGGTCTTGTCGACGATCTGTTGGTGCACTACCTCCGGTAACGGTTTGCCGCCGGTCATGTGCTCGATTACCGCCGTGCCCTCGGCTCGGCCCAACCGGCTTAGCGTCAAAGCCGTGACGTGGGCGTGTCCCGGCCACGGTGGGTCGAAGTTTGGCCGGAAGGTCAGCAACAGCAAAATCGGATGGTCCGCTGCCATAGCGATCAAACGACCGAGTAGGTCCACCATGGTCGGGTCGGCCCAATGCAGATCCTCAGCAATCATCAGGGCCGGCGCGTGTGCGGCGAACGCCGCCGCTTGTTCCAGCAAAGCCTCGAGCGTGTCTTCAAGCCGCTTCTGCGGGCTCATATTTAGCGGCGGATAACGCTTGTCGATTGGCAAAGACAACAGTGCGCTGAGCAGTGCCGCGGTCTGTTCCTTCGACCGTTCTGTCTCGGCCAACACACCCTCTAGCTTGGCGAACCTCTCGTCTAAAGGGTCGTCGCGCGCGAACCCAGCGGCCCGCTCCAACTGGCTAATCACCGGATAGAGCGCCGAATTGGTGAAGTGCGGCGAACACTGATAGCGAAGCGGTGTGTGTGGCGCGCTGCCTAAATGCTCCCGCAGACCACGCACGATGCGTGACTTGCCTATACCGGCTTCGCCCGACAACAGCACCACCTGGCCGTCGCCCGCAGCCGCCCGCGACCAGCGTGACAGGAGCAGCGCCAATTCTTCCTCACGACCGATCAACTTGGTCAGATGACCGAAGTGAGTGGCGTCGAACCGGCTCTCTACGATTGCTTCGCCGCGCACGCGCCAACCCGGCACCGAGCCGTCCAGTCCCTTGAGTGTGTGAGTCCCGATATCCTCAAGCTCGAACCGGGCGCCGAGTAGTTGCCGTGTCGCTCCGTCGATTACGATCTGGCCAGGCTCGGCAAGCGCCTGCAAGCGCGCCGCCAGATTTGGTGCTTGGCCGCTCACCGCATCGGTCTGGTGTGAGGCTTCGCCGGAGAGGTCGCCGACCACGACCGCGCCGGTGGCGATACCGATACGCGCCTGTAGGAGCTCGCCATCCTGCATCGGTTCGGTCGCCAGCGCCGCCAGTGCGGCGAGGCCACCACGCACTGCTCGTTCCGCCTGGTCTTCGCGCGCCCGCGGCCAGCCGAAATACACTACGATTCCGTCGCCCAGATAGTTAGCGACATGGCCGTCGCATTGCACCACCGCTCTTGCCACCGCGTCCTGATAATGTCGCATGACGTCACGCATGTCTTCCGGATCAAGCCGACCCGAAAGCGCTGTCGAGCCGACCAAGTCGCAAAATAGCACGCTCACCTGGCGACGTTCAGCCTCGACGGGTTGAGGTTCGAGTTCTTGGCTCAGAGGTGAGGTCGGTAGGGCGGGAGGTTCGTCCACGGATAGGGCTTTGACGGCAACTTGGAGCTTCCGCATATGGCCCAATGACAGCCCAAGCCCAGCCAGATCCTCGTCCAATAGATGAGGTAGGATTTCGAGATCGATATCGTTCTCAACGAATACCGCGGCGTATTCGCCGAGGCCAAGTCCGTCGAGCCAATGTGCGATGTCTTCGGCCATCCAGCGGCATCCATTCAATCGCTGTTCCGATAGAAGTCTATGGTGGGCGAGCTCATCTGTCTATCGAGGCTCAATGTCGCTTGTGGGTCAAATTCCGCCCTTGCCTGAAGATTCACTTTGCTGGTTTCGACCGTAATGCTTTGAAAGCAGACGGTTTTTGGAATCGGCTCCGCAACGGCGATGCCGTCGATCCTACAATGTCTTTCTCAAAATTGACGCAGGGAGAAAGACGATGCTTGAAAACAATCAAGACAACAAAATCTGTGCCAGGCGCGTTCCTTGGAACAAGGGCAAAATCACTGGCCAGAAACCGCCGCTTCTGCCGAAGCATGTTTGGGCGATCAGAACTCAGTTGCAATTGACGGGACGGACCCGTGACCTGGCTTTGTTCAACCTTGCAATCGACAGCAAACTGCGAGGTTGCGATGTCGTTGCGTTGCGAGTCGAGGATGTTGCGCCGCACGGCTATGCGTTAGACCGCGCTACGATCAGACAAAAGAAAACCGGTCGACCGGTGAAATTCGAAATTACCGACCACACCAGAGCTACTATCGATAGTTATTTGCGGGCGAGGCCCGGAGAACGAGGTGGCTATCTTTTCTACGGGCGTGGCGATCCGATTCGCCACCTTTCAACACGACAGTATGCGCGCCTGCTCCCGGATTGGATTACAATGGCCGGTCTCGATCCGCTTAAGTTTGGCACACATTCGCTCCGGCGCACCAAGGCGACGCTCATTTACAGAAAAACTGGCAATCTGCGAGCGGTCCAACTTCTGCTCGGCCATACCAAGATTGAAAGCACTGTTCGATATCTTGGTGTTGAAGTCGATGACGCATTGACCATCGCCGAACAAATCGAGGTTTGAAACCTGGGGCGGAGCCGCCGCGCTCCGCTTTCCCCGCTCCGGCGGTCGTGCGCCATCCTCCGGTGCCTTCAGATTGAGCAAACACCGCTGCTCCGCCTGCGGTTTCTGCCAGTTTTGGCTGTCGGCTGCGTGTCCGGCAGTTCTCAGGGGTACCGCCGACAGTCAGCCGATCGACCCAAATCGACGCGACGTGCCAACAACCGACATCGAGACGTTTGATCGATCTTCGCGTCGCATACGAACCGAGACATATGGCACGATTGATAAGGATCAAGGCGGCACCCCAATTCCCCGGCTAGGCATCCGGTCAGCGAAGTCTTCGCAAGGTCGACAATTCGGCGAGCCGGCGAGAAACAAAAATTGAAGGGAACTGTCTCGTTTCGGACTAGGTGAAGGTCATGGATACGTTGAAACTCGGAAAATCCCGGCTGATAAATCTTCTAGTCAAGCTTCCTGGCATCAACATGGAAAGCCGATTGAGGCTGTGGTTTCATGATCCGAAAAAGCTCCTGTCCGGCGCGGATATCGCGCGAGGACAGACAGTTCTCGAAGTAGGGTGCGGCACGGGTTTCTTTAGTTTGACAGCTGCTGAGTTGATTGGCGTCACAGGACGTCTCATCGCCATCGATGCAGTTTCCGACTATGTTGATCGCGTAAGGGAGAGAGTTCGGGAAGCACGCCTTTCCAACGTGGAAATCCTCAGGCGTGACGCTTTGGAGACAGGGCTAGAGCCCGAGAGTATCGATACGGCCTTGTTGTTCGGGGTTCTTCCGTTTCCGAGCTTGCCATTGGACCGGCTCTTGCCCGAAATGCACAGGGTGCTGAAACCCGGTGGAATGTTGGCAGTTTGGCTATTTCCGACATCGTTCGGAGTGCCGGAAGATATTCTGCGATCGCGGCTCTTCACAGATGATGGCAAGAAGAACGGGGTATTTAGATACCTGCGGTCTGGCTAGTTCCTTGCGGCGTCAAATCAGTGCACAGGGCGGATCTGGGTCAACCACTGCCGATCCCGGCCCAGTCACGTACGGCAGTTGCACCCCTGTTATCTGCCGGTTCTCGCCGTCGATCGCATATCCGGCAGTTGTCACGGGTATCGCCGACATTCCCCAAATCGGCTGGAATCGACGCGACGTGCCAGGAGCAGCCATCCCCTATCGGAATTTCTCACGGCAACCATTAGTCAACTATGCTCACTCAAGAATGCATGCATTTCACGCTCGGCCACTGGCCAGCATGGGTCGTTTTCGGTCAGATTGTGGTTCCTGCTATCGAGAGCGATGAACTTGGCATTGGGAATGCCGGCCGCCAATTTCCGGCCCTGCTCGATCGGATGCATTCGATCGTCCTTGTTGTGAATGACGAGGCAGGGTGCCTGAATTTCGGAAAGCAGCCCTGAAACGTCCAAATTGTCCAGAACTTCGCGGTATCGACCAAGATTCTCCGGTGAAATCATTTCGCGCATATCGTCCGCGTAACGCCTTCGGTCCTCAGCGCTTGCCAGCGGAACGATGGTCTCAGCAATCAAGTCACGAAGCGACGGATAATCGTCGTCCCAACCGGCGCTCATTATGGCCTGCTGCGCCTTGGCCCGTTCGCGATCCTTCGACGACCCGCGTTTGGCGCGACCCAATGGGTAACCTCCGACCATAACAATAGCGGTTACACGCTCCGGCGCACGTACTGCGAATGCCGCAGCGATTGCGCAGCCTTGCGAGTTTGACAAGATCGGCGATCGCTCGACTCCGGCGGCATCGAAAACACATTCCAGATCATCCACAAGGCTTTCGAAGGAAATGCCGCCCATGTCCCAGTCCGACAATCCGTTTCCCCTCGCGTCAAAATAGACCAGGCGACGACGGGCGGACAGTGAATCCAACCAATGAGCCAATCCTGGATCACGCCACATGAGTTCGAGATGACTGATCCAAGCCGGCGCTCTTACAATTGGCGGACCGTCACCTACCGAGGTCCACGCTAGGGTCTGACAATCTTTTGATTGACAGAAGCGGACCTCCAACGATTCAGCGGTCATTCTTCGCGCAAGCTTCAATTTCTCATCCGCAAAATCGATCGAAAGCGTCTCGACTGGCGTCGAGATATTCTTCAGGCTTCGCATACCTTCGCCGCGAAGGCGAAATGGCAAATCACCACCTGCCAATCCAGCCACTGTTCGGGACAGCAATACCCCGCCGGCGTCCGCCTCAGCTTGAAGTCTCGCCGCAATGTTGACGCCATCGCCAAAAATGTCAGAACCCTCCGTCAGGACATCGCCTGCATGGATGCCTATGCGGAGAAAGATCGGTTCGCGAAAAGTATAGGGCGGGAGGTCAGAGCGCATCTGCTCTTGAATGGACACGGCGCAGGTGAGAGCGTCATAGGCGGACGCGAACTCTATCAGCGCTCCGTCGCCCAGCAATTTGACGATCCGGCCTTCGGCCTCTTCCACTTGTGGCTTGACGATTGAATGAAATATGGCGTTGAGGGCGGTTAGCACGTCCGACGGTTCTTGCTCCATCATCCTGCTATAGCCAACAACGTCGACGGCCAAGATAGTGGCCAATCTGCGTTTGCTCATGCCTCAACTCCCGCGAAAGATTAGCACAGCGCCTCCACGGCGTGAACTTTTCGCGGCCAGTTCTGTCCGAATAGGGTCAACTTGATACGATCATGGCCTTTACGGGCCTGGCAATCGGTGCTGGGCGCTAGCTGCATCCACGGAAGCTCTCAGGGGTGTCGCCGACATTCAGCCGATCAGATAAAATCGACGCTAAGTGGTTTTACCCTTGTTTGGTGGACACCTAAACTGAAGCGCTGAGAGCGCTGGGAGGTGTCAGATGACCAATCCGAAACCGAAGCCGAAGCGTCGATACAAACGGTATAGTACTGAGTTCAAGCGCG
>Ga0315336_1005773_pt1 | contig 13222 bp, 9 predicted proteins | sample ASW5metaG_FD_204512 | JGI IMG/M metagenome (GOLD analysis project Ga0315336, IMG submission 204512) | Ammonia-oxidizing marine archaeal communities from Monterey Bay, California, United States - ASW #5 | ecosystem: Environmental > Aquatic > Marine > Intertidal zone | place: USA: California...
GCGGAACTGAGATCGTCTGTCAGCGAGGCCAATTCCAGCTCGAGCATCTCGATGTGTTCCGCGTTGTGTTCCGGTTCAAAGCTCTCGAGATCTTCTTCCACAATCGCCAATTCGGTTTCCGCTTCGGCCACGGCCGTCAATTCGCGTTGCGCGGCAGCGATCAACTCGGTGAGTTCTTCCCACCGCAAGGACTTCAACGCCCGCTGTTCGAATGCCTCTCGACTCCCCACGTCAGCCTCGGCCAGAAGTTGATCGCGCTGAGCCTGGAATTCGTCGACCATGGCTTGATACTCGGCAAGTTCCGTTTCCGCTGCTGAGTGTTGCTGCCGTACGCGGTCGCGATCTTGCCGAGTGGACTGAAACCGTGCCAATTCTCGCTGCCAGACCGCCAACAGTTCGACAGGCTGGCCACTGATCTCCTGCCAGCGACCGGCGGTGCGGCAGATTTTGGCCAGCCGCCCCCGTATCCAATCCAAAGTGCGCGTCTGCTGTCGAAAATGCCGCTCGGACCACTTCCATGCCCGTCGCTGCTGGTCCAATTCGAAGACGCGTTGCCACAGCGACAAACTCTGTTCGGGCTGGTTGGCTGGCAGACCAATCTCACGAATCAACTCGGTCCACAGCCCGCGGGCCTGACTGGCATCGTCCAGGCTGAATTTCAGTTTTTCATACAACTCGCCCAATCGACTCTGATCTTCGGCGAGTTGGTCGCGAAGACCCGCCAGTGTTTCGAGCTGTAGCCGATCGTGCGCCACACTTTTGAGTTGGATCTGTTCGCGGCGGACGGTCCAGTCCACTTCGTCAACATGACCGGGCCGAGTTGCGGCGACACCGGAATGTGACCTGCGTCGCAGTTCGGCCACTGCGGCTTCAGCATTTCGAAAATCGTGATCCAGCCGAAGCACGTCCGCGCGCAGCGAATCGGCAATCTCCGCGAACCCACCGTGCAGATGTTGTTTCAGTCCCTGGTGCATACCCAGCCAGGTGATACCGAGCAGGACATAGGCGATCCCAGCCAGTCCGCTGATCCAGACTCCACTGATCAGGCCCCAGAGGAGCAGGACCACACCGATGCCCGAGAATCCCCACATCACTCGGTGCAACCACCGGGGAAGCTGCGTCCGCTCGGTCAACAAACGCAAGCGTTCGCGAGCCGACTCCCGCGCTTGACGCAATTCCAGACACCGCAATTTGAGCCGGAAGACGTCGCGCAGTTCCAGCATCAGCTCATCGTTCTGTGCCAGCGCCTGGTCGACCGAGGAGCAGCCCAGTTGCGCGAGTGCGTGGTCCAGTTCTTGTTTTCCCTGGCGACAATCGACGTCGATTGCACGGCAGCGTCGCCGCAAGCGGCGACAACGGGTCACGGCCACGTGGTAGTCTTTTTCCGCCGACATCAGGCGGTTGCCCATGGCCGGATTGCAGTCGACCTGCCGCATCCGTTCCACCGTCCAGCCGTCTTCCAGGCCGGCCAGTTGCTGTTGCAGCGCCTGCTGCAATCGCTCGCTGTCTGCGCGCGCGTTGTCTACCGCCGACTGCACTTCCTGCACCCACGCGTGTTCGTCAACCCAGGCCTGCAGCTCACCCCACTGAGCGCTGAGCCAGGAATCGTTGTGGTTGTCCAGTGCCACCTGTTGAGCCGCAGCCGTTTCCCCGGCGGCATCCCGGTAACCTTCGGCGTCGGCCAATTCGTTCTCAATTTGCTCCAGTCGCTCGATCCCCTGCTTGGGGAATTCGGGCGATCCGCCCAGCATATGGAGTTCTGCTTCGAAATCATGAATGCGTCGCCAGGGTTTCCAGGCCGCTTCCAGAAACTGGTGACCATGCAACTGGGATCGCAAGCCAGACTGTCGCGACTTGATGTCGCTGATCATCTCATCCGCCCGCAGCAACTGCCGTTGGATTTGGGAATGGTGCGTCGTGTGCCGGGCGTGTCCGCGCAACCGCTCGAGACAGTCCTCGCGTTCCAGCCGGACATCGAGCAGTCGACCGGACTCTTGTGCTGAGTTCCACAGTTCCCGCACCGCACGCGTGGCCCGCTGGCTGGCCTGCAACAGTTGTTGTCCATCGGTCCCCAAACTGAGGTCGAACAGGAAGCGCGAAGCCTCGGTATCGTTCAATGTCGCCAGCTGTTGCAACTGGTTCAGGCCAATCGCAAACACGTGATTGAACACGACCGGTCCGATACCGCCCAGCAGCTCTTCCAGACGCTGTGTGTGATCCAGCTCGGCTGACCCGCCCGTCACGGCGACGCGACCCGCCACACACTGTGAATCCGTCACACGCGCGACTTCGAACTTCTGACCGTCGTCAGTCGCTGTCAGCGCCCCGCTCCATGCCGGCTGCGCACCACAGCCAACATTGTCAGTCAGATCGGACGACTGTTGAAAACCATAGAGCATCTCACCCACGAAACGCATCAACGTCGTTTTGCCGGCTTCGTTGGGACCATAGATCAGATTGACCTGTCCAGTTTTGAGTGGCAGGTTGAAGTCCTGCCAGACGCCAAACTGTCCCACGTTGATTTCCGTGATTTGCATCAGGCCGCTCCTTGATCGGCGGGAGATTCAAACCAATGCTCGACCAACTGATTCACGCCCGCGCGCAACGTTGCGACATCTCCGGCGTCTAGAACCATATCCATCGCGCCGCGCATTGCGTCATCTGCCGCAAACTCTGCGTGGACGATGCGGCGCAATTCAGCGTCCGCAGCCAACGGCATCTGGTCCCAGGCGTCATCCAGCAGGGACAGCATGCCGCTGCGAGGCGGCACGCGATCGCTGGCACACGCGGTCCAATCCCAATGGTGCACAACGGCTGGAAAGTCGCTCGCGTCGTGAGATGCGTTCCAAGCCTTCTCAAAAGCGTCGATCGCTGCCGACTCGAATTCCGCCCCGCCCTTGACCTGTCCCGGTTCGGCCAGGTGCACATCCCAGCGAACCACGCAGAGTCGTGCTGAGGCTCCGGGCGGATGCTGTTGGATTTGGTACAGGGCGCCGGCCGCCAATTCCGGAATCATGGCTCCGGGACGCCAGATCAACTCGCAGGAAACCCAGTCCACGGCCGACGTGTCCACCTGACGGCACTCCACCTGTCCGCGTTGATCGACATCGACGACCGTACAGCCTCCCCAATCGGCCTCCCCGAACCCCAACGGCTGCAGCGTACCGGGAAAATTGGCAATCTGATCCCGAGAACGCATACGAACTCGGCGGGGACGATCACCATGGGCCAATGCCACATAGTCGACCAGAGACACCCCCTCGAAATGCGCAACAACTTCGGCCGGCAACAACTCCGTCGGTTCATCGCCCGCTGTGCCCGCGGTCTTGGACTCGACACGATCGCGCTCCTCCAAATCGGGCGCGTCTGCAGAGATCGAAAACTTGGAATCGACGGCCAGAATGCCAATCCGAAACGGCTGACGACCGGCAGAATCGATGGTTCCGCCCGACGTGGAGTCCGGCTCGGCCAGATCCCCATCAGAATCAAACAAAATGTGGTTTTGCAACGCCGCCACCGCGTGTCGGCCGCGGAGAAAGGCCACGGGCTCAGCATCGTCGGCATCCAAGACCGTCAGATTGTCAAAATCATCGCCGCAGACCGTCCAGACTTGCGACCCCACACCCGCGGCACTGGCTACGAACACATGCACGCCGTGTTGATTCAGACGCTGCAGGCCACGACGCACGGCAACCGCGATCCGCCAGTCTGTCGCATCGGCGCAACTGTCGCCGGTGACCAGCAGAAAATCCGCCTGTGTCTCGAGACACACGTCCATCAGGTTTTCAAACGCGCGTAAGCCCGCTTCAGCAACCACAGTGCGTTGGGCGGGCGTCCATCCGGCAACCTGCCCAATATGGACACCAAAGCGTATGTTGGCCGCGTGCACAAATCGCAGCGGCTCAGATTCCAGCGGCTCAGATTCCAGCGGCTCAGATTCCATGGCAGACTCCTTTCTGCCGCGAAGCACGCCCGACATCCCTTGCACGGGCACATGCACATCAGACAAATCCGGCGACACCACATCAGCCGAGCGGGCAGTGTACCGACGACGGCAAACGCGGAAAAGGTCGTTTCTGGCCAAGAACGATTCCGCGACGGAATCCGATGCCACCGCGGTGAACCGAACGGACAGCAAATCGCCGCGCGCGGCCGCACCCATTCGCAGCTCAGAGTACCGCTCAGACTTGCAGGTCACTTTTCAGGTTGTTTGAATACCCAGCGGGAATCCACTTCGTCAGCCGCAGGATTGCGCGGCTGCAACCGGAGCTCGGCTCCTACGGACTCACCTCAGTGGCAAGCTGTGCATGACCGAATTTGCTCACCAAAAATGTATATCAGCCAACTGTGGCACAACGTATGACATCGGTCAAAGCCACTTCACCTGCGGGGAGTGCGGCAGCCTGCTGGATGTGGAATACGACTGGGATCGCCTGCCGGTTCCAAACTCCCTGTCGGAGTTCGCCGGCCGCTGGCAGAACCGGTCGAATCCCTTGGATTTCAGTGGAGTCTGGAGGTTTCGCGAACTGCTGCCCTTCGCCGCTGCAGACCAGATCGTCACCATTGGCGAAGGACAGACCGTCTTGCGTCCAGCGCCACAAGTCGCACGGTTTGTCGGCCTGCCGGACCAACGGCTGTTCCTGCATTACGAAGGTCTCAACCCGTCTGGCAGCTTCAAAGATAATGGAATGACCGCCGCAGCGACGCACGCGCGGATGATCGGCGCCAAGCTGGCAGCCTGTGCTTCCACCGGAAATACCAGCGCGTCACTGGCTCTGTATGCAAGTGCCACCAGCCTGTTTCGCGCCGTGGTGTTCGTCGGTAGCGGCAAGATCGCGATGGGGAAACTCTCACAAGCCCTGGATTACGCGGCCACCACAATCCAAATCGAAGGCGACTTCGACGACGCCCTGCGGCTGGTCCGTGACGTCTGCCAACGCGAGAACGTCTATCTCTGCAACAGCCTCAACCCGTTCCGACTCGAAGGGCAAAAAACAACCGCATTCCGGATCCTCGAATCGCTGGATTGGCAGCCCCCCGACTGGATCATCGTCCCAGGCGGAAACTTGGGCAATTCAAGTGCCATAGGCAAAGCCTTTCAGGAGCTGAAATCGCTCGGCCTCTGCGATCAGGTTCCTCGACTGGCCATCATCAACGCCGCGGGGGCCAACACGCTGTATGAACTGCACGCGCGTCAGGGCGTGGTCTGGAATGCCGGACAACCGGATCGGCAACGAATTTCTGAGTACTTCCGTGTTCTGGACGAGACGAATCACCGCGCGTCGACTGTGGCCACTGCCATTCAGATCAATCGCCCCGTCAATCTGGAAAAGGCCCTCCGGGCACTGGAGACCTGTGACGGCGTGGTTCGGCAGGTCAGCGATCAGGAGATCCTGGATGCCAAGGCGCAGGTCGGTGCGGGTGGTTTTGGCTGCGAACCGGCCAGTGCTGCGAGTGTCGCGGGAACGCGGCAGCTGGTTGCTGAGGGGGTGATTACCTCCGACGACCGCGTGGTCTGCATCCTCACGGGGCACCAGCTCAAAGACCCCGACACGACGGTGGCCTACCATGCTCCGGGCTCCGAAGCGTTTCAACGCGTGTGTGTCGCCCAGGGGATCCACCAGGCGCCCCACGCAAATCCTCCGCAAATTGTAGCCAATAATTTGGAAGAGATTGTAGATGTTTTGAGACGCGTTGGTTAGAGTCACTGAATTCTCACCCATTGCGCACGGAGGCTGACACGAAGTCGAGCAATGTGAAGGGCTTGGTGTAGCCTGCTCGTGGCCTTGGACAGAAACGGGGCCTGAGATGATGAAGACGCCGTTCGAGGAGTTGGAATTCCTGGCGGATTACTTGCCGGAGGAAGGCGAGTCTGTAGTCGTCTCGCGGCATGCGGGCGAATTACAGTGCGAAGCGCTTGTCGGCGACAACGCGCGGTCTGGAATTGACCAGCCCGAATTCTATGGGCGGATGGTCCAAGCCAATCAGCGATTGCAGTCGTGTATGGCGCTCCCCATCTGGACGACGATCGCCGCGTTATTCTGTGGCAGCGTCATTCTGCAGACCTGGGGATTGCTGGGCTGGAAGTACTGGTACGCCTACATCGGGCTGTTGCTGATCACAGTGGCGGCAGGCCGATATTGGACCGCCGCCCGGCAATACCAGTTGTTCCGCGCCGAAATCTGTCCGATGATGGCCTGGCAGATTCAACGATATCGATTGGACAAGTACTCGCTGATCGGCGTTCTGCGACAACACGCCGAGTTGCGTCAACTGGCGCAGCGGATGACGCGCTGGGTGGATTGACACGCGGCACCGCAAACCGTGGCCGCACACCACGGGATACGGCCACGCGAGGGGGCTGCGGCAACCGCCGTCAGCGGCGTGGCACACCCGCCGCCTTGAACAGGGGGCTGATCGCTCGATAGCAGTCGGCGGCCGCGCGCAACGGATCATAGCCGACCTGGCTCCAGACCATTCCGCTGACTTCGCAACAGATGTCTCCTCGGTACCCGCCGCGATACAGCAATCGCAACAGCTGCGCGTAGTCAAACGTCTGACTGGAACCCGGAAGTTGGAATACGACGCGTTTGCCCTCCTGAACCGCATCTTTGATCGCCACGTGCCCCAGATACGGCGACGCCACATCCACGGTCTGCGGCACGGACAAATCGCGAAACGCGTAGTGGCTGTAGTCATAGACAATTTTCAGCCAGGGCGATTTACCGAGTTGTTCGATCAACCACACGGCTTCGGATGGCCTCGACATGCCTCCGCCGCGATGCGGCTTGATGGCGATCACGGTCTGAGCGTCTTTACCGATCTCGATCCACTGGCCCAGACGGTCGCGATACAGGGCCCGATTCTGTTCCCACTTCCCTCCCCCCAGCGTGGTCTGAATCATGCCCGGCTCGTCCGCAGACAGCTGCCGCCCCAATTCGGCCACGCGTGTGAGCCGATCGCGGTTGGACTGCTGCTGCTTGAGCTCCCGCGCCGGCTGCAGATGTTCCATCAACGCCGAAAGTTCCAGCCCGCGATCGCTGAGCAACTGCCGCACATGTTTGCGTCGTTCCGCGGACATTCTCCGGGGAGCGGCATCCCAATCCGGCCAGACGGTAATTTCAATCGCGTCAAATCCCACATCGGCCACAACCTGCACGGCTTTCTCGGTCGGCAGTGACTTCATGCCGTAGGTGCTGAACCCAAACGTGCAGCCCTTGCGAGTCAACGGTTGCCGTTGTTGCGCCGGGCATGGCCTCGCCCCGCTCAACGTCGACGCGTGCAGGGCGCTGACGCCGATCAGACTTCCGGATCCGCGGGCCATTCGAGACAGACAATCGCGACGCGTGACTTGCAACGGTTGCTCACCTCCACACCTGGCAGGGCCTCTGACGGAATGGCCTCGCGGGGCAGGTGCCCCGGAGCCGGTCATCATCCGAGCGGCTGCGGATCGGTTGTCTTGAACCACCGGGTCTGGAGCCACCCGCCGCGGACGCGCACAAACTACGCTGGCAACCCACACGAATTCAAGTCTGTCGCGCGGCGGCGCCGCGGAAGGTGCCAGCCCGCCGTCGCGTTTCCCATCAAATCAGCGAAACGTGTGATCCCAAGTCAGTGTTCCACTGCCCTGATAACGTACGGTCTCGAAATGATACTGCAATTGGCCCAGCAATTGGTCCGGACGATCGACGTATTGCCGCAACAGTTTCTCCAAATCCTGAGGGATGTCCGCCTCCGAGGATCGGCTGACAAAGTGTGAAATCACGAGAACCGGGTATTGACCAGGGCCGGGCAGATTGACGCGAAACTCGCCTGCGGAATCTGCCACAGCCAGATCGCCTCCCAGGGACTTCCAACCTGCGTGGGTGAGTCGAAAATCCGGTCCGTCGGCGGGCGAACGCAGGCCGATGGCGGACACGGTCACCACCCCGGGATGCTCTTGAGCGAACACGAGAATGCGCGCACCGCGATCGGGTTGACGTTGTCCTTCAGCGGCCTGATACGTGATCCGCCCGCGCATCGCCGGCGGCCCATCACTGGGCGGCGTCGCGGGCGCGATCGGGGCTGCCGACTCAGACGGGTGGCCGACAGCCACCGGCGACGCTCCCACCTCGGGCCTCAGAAAATAGCCCGCGGCAAACATGCCGATGGCGACCGCGACGATTGCCAACCACCAGCGGATCGTGTGTGCGCGACGGTCGACCTCGGCGCGATGCGGTGGAGCCGTCTGCGCGAGCTGCGTGATCGTCGCATCGAATCCCGACGCCACCGCTTCCGGCGTCTGCGCCGCGTCAAGACCCACCGACTCCATGGCGGTGTCTTGCGGTGCGGCCATCAATTCCATGGTGTCCGTTGGCAGATTGATGACTTCCGGGGAAGATGTTGGTGGCAACTCAATCGGCACGGCCACTGATTCGGCCATCTCGATGACCGTCGGTTCGTCGCCTGTCACCACAGCGTCCTCGGTCGGCCGCGGCGCGTCATCTCCGATGCGTGCCAGAGCGTCGAGTGCATTCACCAGCGAAGAATCGTCCATGTCCATGGCGGGAGCGGGTAACGGTTCCACTTTCCCATCGAGTTTGGGAACGCGGACCGATCGGCCACAGGTCGGGCAATCCACAATCTGTCCGGCCTTGGTCCTTGATATGCCGAGAAATTGCTGGCACTTTTGACAACGAAACTTGATGGGCATGAGACCACTGCGCTAATTGTGGAGGTGGTTGAACCGAAGAAAACCCCGCTGCCGGACACCCGCGGCGGCGGCAGCGTGCGTCATCCGCCGGGCGGAGTGGGCCGTTGAGCGTCTGCATCGTCTTCGGAACCCTGGACGCGCAGCTGGTTGGCGGCCAACAGGGCCACGAGCGCGACGAAATTCAAGCCCCAGCAGGCCAGCAGGACACAGATCACACCCACCAGAGACGTGGCAGCCGCAACGTCATCCATCGTCTGCAATACACCCCAGGTCAACGCGGTCACAACCAGCACCGCCGTCAACACCGCCCCGCCGGTCAAGCAACGAGCGATCCACAATCGAAAGTTGATCACGACATGGCTCCTCTTAGGTTCCAACCCAGATGGCTGTTTGGTCGGTGACAGACCGTTCTGCAATGAGGCCCACCCTCACGTGCCAACCATTGCAGTCTCAGGGACAGCGATCCACTTTGTCAAGCTGTCCGGGGCAGACCCGCGATGCCCCGCCGGACCGCGGGGCTTCGCTGCTAGCCGTCGCCGCCCTAGGCGCCATACTTTTCGAGACGACCGGCATGTGCCAGGGCCTGCAACATCAGGTACTTCGCCTCGAACTGCCCCAATCCCCCGCGCAAACAACTCGCCTCGCCAAATTCACGGCTGCCGTCGAAACGGCACGAGTCCGCCGCCAGCAGCACGGGCACCGGATGCCAACTGTGCGATTTGAGTTTGGCGGGAGTGCTGTGATCGCCGGTGACCAGCAGGACATCCGGCTTCAAATCCGTGATGCGGGGAACGGCGGCATCGAGTTCCTCGGTGCGCGCCACCTTGGCATGGAAATCGCCATCTTCGCCGGTCGAATCCGTGTACTTGAAATGCACGAAGAAAAAGTCGTAATCCGCCCAGGCGGCGGCCAGGCACGTCATTTGATCATCCAGAGTCTGGCCGGCGTCGAGCACGTCCATGCCGACCAACCGGGCCAAGCCGCGGTACATGGGGTACACCGCCACCGCGGCCGACCGCAATCCATAAACCTCTTTGAAATCGGGGATCGCAGGTTTGCGGGCGATGCCGCGCATGGTCAAGAAATTGGCCGGCGCATCAGCGACCAGAATCTGACGCGTCTGCTCGAGAAACTGACGACACACCTCGGCGGTGGCCTGGGATTCCGCGTCCTGCCCCACGGGATCCAGCGGCGGAACCCCGGTGGCCTGTGGATCGGTGTCCTGCACATGTCCGCCGAGTCCCGTCCCCCGGAGCACGATCACCAGTCGGTACTCTTTCACCGCACGCACAAACACCTCGACACCGGGAATCGTGATCTGATCCAGCTTCGCGCACAAACGCTCTCCAACCTCGCTGGCGATCCGCCCGGCGCGGCGATCTGTGATTTGGCCTGCGGAATCGAGCGTGCAGAAATTGCCGCGAATTGCCACATCGTCGGGGCCCAGATCAAAATCAATTCCCAGCGCTTCCAACACGCCACGGCCGATGTCGTATTCCAGCGGATCGTATCCGAACAACCCCAGATGCCCGGGGCCACTGCCCGGAGCGATTCCGGGCAACACGGGAGTGCTCAAACCCAGCACGCCGCGCGCGGCCAGTTGATCCAGGTGCGGTGTGCTGGCGGTCTCCAATTCCGTTCGGCCACCGGGTTGCAGCGGCAATCCGCCGAGTCCATCGGCGACCAGCAACACGATCTTGGAACCATTCTGCCGTTGCAGCCGACGTGTCAACGTGTGCAGTCCACTCATCAATGCCTCGAATTCTTCTCGACGTTCCATTCCCGATTTGCCGCCCGGAACGCAAGATGGATTGTACCGGGGCTTCCACCGGGGCTTCCACCGGGCGTGTACCGCGTGGGAAGCGGCAAGTCATATCCGACCCGCAAGCACTCATCAAGCCACGCGGCCCAGTTTCCGGGGACGCGCTGTCGTGAACGGCCCGGGCGGTTGTGTGTTAACTGCTGAGTGTCGGCGAATCGAGCCGCGGATCGGACTCCAGCCGGGGCCAGCGGAGAGTGAAACGACATCCCGACCCCACTTGGCTTTCCACCAGGATTTCACCGCCGTGTTCGTACAGGATCTTCTTGCTGACCGCCAGTCCCAGACCGGTGCCTCGCGCGCCTTTGGAAGATTCAAACATGTTGAAAATCTTGTCCAATTGCTCGGGGGGAATACCGGGGCCATTGTCCGATACCGAAACCACCAGCATGTCGGACTCGTGTTCGAAATGTGATTGCAGGACGACCAGGGCCGAACTCTCACCTTCCACGGCATCGATGGCGTTGGTCATGACGTTCAATATGGCGCGTTGCATGCCATCGGCGTCGAACAGTGATTGCGGAATATCTTCCGCCAATTCGTACTGAAACTCGACGCCGCATTCCGTGGCCCGCGCCTGCATCAATTCGCAAATCTCGGCCAGCACCCGATTCAGTTCTTCGAGCTCGAGGGTTGGCTGTCGTTCGGTACTGAAGGTGAGCATGTCCATGACCAGATGGTAGATCTTGCCCTGATTGCGTTCGACGATCCCCCAGCCATTGCGAACCATGTCCTGGTTCTCGTCCTGGAGTCCCATATCGATCAGGTAGCTGCCACCGCGCACACCCTGCAAGATGTTCTTGATGTGGTGGCTCAACGTGGCAATTGTCTGTCCCACAGCCGCCAGCCGTTCGGCTTTCACAAAAGCCTGCTGGTATCGATTGGCTTCCAGGGCCAGCGCGGCCTGCCGGCCGATGGCCAGCAGCAGACGCAACTGATCCTCGTTGAACTGCACGGCCTCGACACCTTGCAGAACGGCTGTATCCGACGAAACCGTCGTGTCCACATACACGACCCCCAGCAGTTCCGAGTGCCCTTGCAGGGGCACGCACATCGCCTCGCGAATTCCGGCACGCAGAATACTCTGTCCCTGGTCGAATCGCGTATCGGAACGGGCGTCGGTCGTCCGCACTCCCTGCCCATTCTTCAGCACGTAATCAACAATGCTCATCGAAACCGGCATGCGATCCGCATTCGGATTCCCGGAACGGGAGCTGACAATTTGTGGAACGACATCTCCACTCTCGCGATTGGCAGACAGCACGCACCCGCGATCAGCGCCCAGCACTTCGATCGTCATGTCCATGATGCGTTGCATCAACTGATCAATCGACAGCGAGGGACGAACGACCTCCTCAGAAATCCGATACAGCGTCTGCAGGTTGGCCAGCGTTTTCTGGTTTTCCAGCGAAGGATCGACGCGCGGGTGCCCCAACAACGTTTCAGGAGAGGCAGTCACCTGCTCGACGATCCGCGAGGGATCTGCGGCATCGATCGGCAGCAAGTCGATCATCCCCACGGCGCCGCCACTTGTGGGGCCGACCTGTTCGCTGAACACCAGCACCGTCCGCCCCACATGAACGCGATCACCCCCGTTCAGACGATGGGACTGGACCTCAATTCCATTCACAAACGTTCCATTGGAACTACTGAGATCGACGAGTTGATAGTGGTTGTCAACGGTTTCAATCCGCGCATGCTCGCGCGAGATTTCGCTATCCGCCAGATGCACCTTGTTGCTCACATGGCGGCCGATTCCGATCGAGGCTCCCGGTTCCATCTCGAACCGCGCTCCCTCATCGGTGCCGTGAATTACGAGCAGCGTGGCTTTGGGCACCCGATTCATCCCCAGTTGTACCAGTGTGCCGCGGCGGAATCCTGCATGCGCCGACGCGGCGACTTCTCACGCGGCATCATAGCATGCCGGAATCCAACCGTCATGAATGCCGCGAGGAAAGACGGACATCGAGAACCGGCAGGCCGCAGAACCACTCCGTCTGCGGCGGCGTGCGGCAGCAGAACACACACTGTGATCAGCCGTCGGTTCCCGGCACCGGCTTCGGCTCCAACAGCCGCTCAATCGCCCGGATGAGTTCCGCGTACTGGAACGGTTTGCGAAGATACTGCTGGCCGGCGGTTTGTTCAGCCGGACAACGCGCCGAACCAATCACCACGCGGCAGGACTGACTCCAGTCCGACCGCCCGGCGTCCATCGGCTGCTCGGCCCCGTCCTCCTCGTCGATGATCACCAGGTCCACGGTGTGACGTACTTCCGATCGAGAAAGCTCGGTATTCCGAGACGGATCCAGGCGGGTGACCTGCATGCCACGGGGCTCAAAAACGGCGCGGACAACTTGTTCGGTTTCCGGAATGCCGTCTACCAGCACGAGATGACGTCCTGTAACCACGGATCCCCTTCCTGGGCGGTCCCGATGCCTGGGCCCGGCAGCATTGCCGAGCGGGGCGGGAGAATAGCGGGATTGGTCCGGCGTGTCAAAACCAATTTGCGCGCTGCCGACACGCCCGGTCCGGGCGCAAAGAAACACGCAGCGGCGTGTCCAAAACCGCTGCGTGCGTCGAGGTTACACAGGCACCGAATGCCTTCCGCATCCGGCGATCAGGAACCGATCCGTTTCGAGATCCAGTTGGCAACCGTCTTGTGCACTCCGGCCGTCGCGGGCGTGGGTGCGGGTGCGGCCGGCTTGGGAGGA
>Ga0315336_1005774_pt1 | contig 13221 bp, 8 predicted proteins | sample ASW5metaG_FD_204512 | JGI IMG/M metagenome (GOLD analysis project Ga0315336, IMG submission 204512) | Ammonia-oxidizing marine archaeal communities from Monterey Bay, California, United States - ASW #5 | ecosystem: Environmental > Aquatic > Marine > Intertidal zone | place: USA: California...
CGCGGTCATGGTGAGCAGGTGGCGGATGGTGATGTCGGCCTTCAAGGGGTCGTTCTGGGAGGCAAACTGCGTGGGCAGGTAGGTGGCGGCGGGTTCATCCAGCTCGACGAGGCCCTGGGCGACCGCGACGCCCATCGCCGCGCCGAGGATGCTCTTCGAACTGGAGTGGATGTTGTTGGAGTCCTGGGGCCCGCTCCCATGGAAGTACTCTTCCCAGGCCAGGTCTCCGCCCTTGAAGACCAGGAAGCTGTTCACGAATGGGCGGCCTTCGAGGTCCCCGTTGGCGTCGTTCAGGAGCCCCTCGTCGAGGCCGGCGTCGGCGGGAGTGACCACCGCGTAGGGGCCGAGCCGATCCTCGGCGTCGGGGTAGGTCGGATTGCTCTCGTAGAAGGTGGTCAGGCCATCGGGACGAACGGCGATGGCGTCGCAGTCCACCAGCGGAGGCAGCGTTGGCGTCGTCGGCGTTGTCGGCGTCGTCGGCGTCGTCGGCGTTGTCTCCGTCGGTGGGGTCGACGTTGTGGAGGGGATGGTGGTGGTCTTGTCCCGCGGCGCGGATTCGGGCGCGACACAGGCGACGAGCACGAACGGGAGCAGGGCGAGCAATCTCGAAGTCGGGTCTGGCATCTCTTCTCGGTCCTCGTGGCAAGGTCTCACTACAATCGCAAGCTGCGTGCCAGCCACTAATAACGTTTACACCTGAATTATGGTGATTTATGCGGGTGCGGAGCACGTTTGCGCACGTGCGACGGCCCGGCAGCTGACGAAGGCGGTATCGGCGCCTCATTGAGTGGGATTGAGTGGTGTTTGAGCGGGAGCAGAGCCATTCCTCAGATGTGAACCAAACAACTCATTCGCACCTTCGAGGCTCCAATGTACAAAATGCTCCTCCTGACTGCAGCGCTGACGTCTTCGACCGCGGCTCTCGCCGCCGCACCGGACCTCTCCATCGAGACCGTCCTGGCCTTTGACGCGGGCCTCGTCGAAGTCACGGTCCACGTCATGAATATCGGCGACGCCGCGTCCCCCGCCGTCTGGGTCGACCTGTACGGATCCAAGGGCAACCAGTGGAGCCACGAGAGCCAGAACACCCACCACGACTTCTTCCTGCACGCCCTGAACCCCGGACAGGATGAGAAGGTGATCTTCGTGCTCACCCACGATGAGTGGATGGACAACGGCGTCGTGTTTGCCACCGTCGACGTCGACAGGACCGCCGCCGAGCAGGACGAGTCCAACAACATGGCCAAGCTGATCATCATGGACTGGTCCCCCACCGAGCCCCTCCTCGCCTGCGGCACGACGAGCGTCGTACCTGCGGTTCTCCAGCTGGCCCCTTTCATGAGTATCAATTTCCTTCAAAGCAACTTGCCAGCCTTGTCCTGCAAGTCCCGCGCGCTCTAACCCTCGACATCGAAACCCTGGAGAATCCCATGAAAATCAATCTCATTCCGACAACCGCCTCGATCGTCTTCGCATCCTTTTTGATGGCCGCGCCTTCCGTCGCCTCGGCGCAAGATTTCCTCATCGAGCACACCTGGTGGATGACACTACCCGATCTGACCTGTGTGTCTGTTCGCTACGCGGACACCGCACCGGGTGAGTACATCGTGCGCGTCACAAACGATGGCAACGCCGCGTCACCCAGCACCTGGCTGGACGTGTTTGCCTCGTCCCATTCGATGAACGTCGCGTATGGCGACCTGGGCTACGACTACGTTCGGATGAAGCCTCTCGCTCCGGGACAGTCTATCGAGTACCACTTCTACTATCCCGAATATGTGGTGGAAGCGGTCATCGACGATGCCTACCCCACGATCTACAACGCTTGCCTCGTTGACACATTCGAAGCGGTCACCGAGTGGAACGAGACCGACAACCACTACCGCTCCTATCGACAGATCCTTCCAGCCGAGCACGATGACTGGCGCGCGCTCTACGGACTGTAGTCAGCCCGCAAAATAAGATCGGAGGCTCGGGATTCGCCGGGTCTCCTCCCCCAACTCCAGCTCCTCGGAGACCCCCATGGGAAAGCTACTCCAGCAGGCGAAGACGTCCTCAACACCTGAGCAGAATAACGAGCAAGACGCCCCCACTTGTGAGGACCTGCAGCGCGTCTTTGGCAACGCATTCCTCATCGAGATGTTGTGCGGCTCGGGCGAGACACCCGCCCGCGAGGCAACTGGCCCCATGGGCGCCGTTTCGGTGGCGGGCGCAACCCACGGGGCTCGGAACCAGGATCTCTCTCAGAATGTGCTGAAGCCCCCAACGGCGCAAAAGCCAGCTGGGCCGATGAAGCGCGGACTGCCAGTGACAGACATTGCGATGGGCGTGTACGGCGCGCACAAGCATCTAACAGTCCTGAATGACCCCAACGCCTCCCTCGAGGACAAAGGGGATGCCGCAGGCAGCCTTCCCGCCGACGCAATGAGCACCGGCGGAGGCATTGCCAGCGTCGTCGCGCCGTCCTCGCCAGTGGGTCCAGCACTCCTGGTCGGTGCCGCATCCAACGCGGTCACGCGACTGGGCGATCGCCGCATGGGTCGCCCCGTATCGGAAGGTGGCTTTGGCACCACGGGGTCGAGCTGGGCGGCCGATGTGGGAATGGATGTGCAGCAGTCCCTCGGAGGCAAGACAGGAGAAGCCGCGGGCGCGGCAGCCACAGGAGGCGCGGCCATCCTCGCCGCTGTGCCCGCCCTCGGCGATGGCCTTCTCGGAACGGCGGAAGGCCTGGGCCACTTCGGCGGCGACGGCGCCTGCGCACTGACAGACTGCGACGGTGCGTACGCCGATTACCTTGCGGACTACCGAGCGAGCGACAACCCGCTCGCGCCGGAGGCCATCGCCGCACGAGAGTCCGCAGCCGGACAGTGCGCGGGCGAACGAAACTATGACGTACCGCACTACGTGGCTACAGGAGAGCAAGTCGCCCCACGTCGCCAAAAGGAGCTTCCGGTCTGGGACCTCACGGCCCCCGCTGTGGAGCCCGAATACGAGGAGATCCCGGAGCTGGGCTGCCAGACGCCCGTGGCGGAGGACCCATGGCGCCTCTTCGATGAGCAGGGGTTCCCGAAGTTCGACGACTAGGGTTGCCGAGCCGCCATGAAATAAGCTGACGGGACAGGAGGCCGTCGTCGTCCACCCCGGCTGACTCCTGTGCGGCAGCCATGGTCCCCCTGCATCTCCCCGACTTCCTAGGACGCGAGCGGGAGATCGCCCATTGTTCCGAACTTCTCGAGAGGCCGGGGCTGATCACAATCGCCGGCACCGGGGGCATGGGAAAGACCACCCTGGCCCTCGCCGCCCTCGCGCTCCTGGACGAGGACGCCATCCTGGGTCGCTGCTTCCTGGCGCAATGCGCCAATGGGGTGGCGGTGCAGAGCGCGCTGGCCGCCGCCCTCGACACCGAGCTGGGCACCCAGAGCGCCAACCAGCATCTAGCGAGTGTGCTCAGAGAACGAGGCCGGGGCATCCTGCTTCTCGACAACGCCGAGCACGTGTCCGACGCCGTCGCCGAGCTGGTCGCCGAGCTGCTCGAGGTCGCGCCGCAAGCTTCGATTCTGGTCACCTCCCGAGAGGTGCTCCGGCTGACCGGCGAGCAGGTGCTGGAGCTCGGCTCGCTCGCGCAGGACATGTCCAGGGCGCTGTTTCTTCGAACCGCACGGCCGGGCCACTCCTTTCCAGACGCCGAGCACGTTCTGGACCAGCTGCTGCAGCGGCTCGACGGCATCCCCCTGGCCCTCAAGATCGTGGCCGGCCGCTCCCACTTGATGCCACCACAGCAGCTCCTCGAACACCTCGACCAACACGGCCTGGAGCTCAGCACGCGCACCCGCGGCACGCCCGAGCGACACCGCTCGATGGAGGCCGCCATTCGCTGGTCGTGGGACCTCATCGGGGCCGACGAAAAGCACGTACTGCAACAGCTGGCCGTGTTTCGGGTCCTGCCCGACGTGGCCGATCTCATGACGTTCCTGGTCGTGCCCGACCACACCTCTCCCCTGGCCGTCCTCGAGGCCCTGCGAGACAGCTCGATGCTGCTGGCCGACATGCGATTGGCATCGCTCATTCGCGACTACGTATGGACCCAGACCCCGCTCGAGCAGCGCCACATCATCCAAAGGCGCCATGCCGAGTGGTGCCTGGAGAGGGTGCGCGAGGAGAGACGGCTTCACGACTCCAGAGGCCCGCGGGTCACCGCACTCAGGCGATCTCCCGGCGTGGATGACCTGCAGGCGGCCGCAGTGGCGTCGGCAGAGACCGCACCCGCGCGCGCACTCGCCCTCCTCGAACCCGCCCTCGAGGTCGCCCTGTGGTTTGGCCCCTTCACCCGATACGCGGACTTGCTCGGCATCGTCCCCGTGGCGTCCCTGCCAGAACCCGTGCATCGCGCGCGACGCATCCACCTGGAGATTCGCGGGCAGATCTTCCTTCACGAGCACCGTCCCGACACCGTGCACGAGGGACTCGCTCTGGCGCCGCCGGACTCCGAAGAGCGCGTCCTGCTCCTGATGAACGCCTCGAGTCTGCCCAGCGCTGACGCCGACCAACGGGTCGCGTGGGCCGAAGAGGCCGAATCTCTGGCGGCGAAGGTTGCCCCTCACTTGCAGTGCCACACCTGGCTCAGCCTCCAATACGCAGAGAAGGCCCGCGCAAACAACGAGGGCGCGCTGCGGTGGTTCGACCAAATCGTCGCCGCAAATCCAGCCGACAAGGGGCTGCTCCTCGACGCCCACGTGGACGCCGCCGGATGCCTGTTCAAGCTCGACCGGGACGCCAGCGGCGTCCTGCACACCGCACAGCGCCTCTCAGAGCAGGGTGGCACACGTCGAGAGCGCGCCGGCGTCACCATGCAGCTCGGGGCGATGTATGTGCGGAACCGCCAACACGCACTGGCCCGGCCGCTTCTGCGCGAGGCCATGGAGCACTACCGGATCCTCGGCTCGTCGATGAACATGGCGGGTTGTCTGGCAAACCTCGGGTACATCGCCCTGATCGACGGCGATCTAGACGATGCCGAGGAGCACTTTCAGCGTGTAGACCAGACACTCCCTCCCGAGAGTGCCGCCACGCGGGCCATCAATCGCGGACACCGAGCCATCGTGGCCGCCGCCCGTCGCGACTGGACGACCGCGGACCAGCTCTTCTCCGAGAGTACGAATGCGATGGCCCCGGGGCACGCCGCTGGCTTCCGCGCGATGCACGGGGTGGTACTCGCGCGGCTGGGTCGCACAGACGATGCTGAGGAAGCGCTCCAGACCGCCCAAACAACCATCGAACCCAGCATCTCGGGCGGAGTACAGGTCTGTGCGGCAATGGCGAGAGGCCTGCCGCTACCCGAGGTGGAGATTCCGGGTCTGTTCGGCCAGCTCATCGCCCGGTTCGTCGCGACGGCGGGAGCGCCCGTGCTCCGGATTCACGAGGCCGCTGGATGGGTCGAGCTGCGAGGGGCCCGAGTCCCTCTCAAGAAGCGGTCGGGCCCGTGGGCACTCCTGCTCGCCCTCGCTCGCGATCGGGACCGGCGCTTCGACAACGAGCAGATGTTCGCCGCGGGTTGGCCCGGCCAACGCATTGCCGGATCGGCCGCAACCCACCGGGTGCACGTGGCCCTCTCTACGCTCCGAAAACTCGGCCTGGGGGCGGCTGTCGACCGAAATGATGACGGATACGCGGTGCCCGAACACTTCGTCATCGAGTGGCTCGAGTAGCTCACTGCATCGTCGATCTGTGGGATGTTGGGTTGCCTCTCGGGAGCTGTCTCCATGTCCACCGATCTTTATGGAATTCGCGTTCTGGAAGTGGAGCCGGAAGCGCGGCGGGTCCGAGTGCTCGTCTTCGTGGTCTACTACGACACCCACGGGCAGTATCATCAGCCTGTTCCGGAGGATATAAGCTTCTTCTTCCGCGTTCTCTGGGACAAGGCCGACACCCGCTTCGGCGGTGGAGGGTCCCTCGGAAAGGAGGTCGACGTCGACGCCTACCTCGACGAGAGCTTCGTCGACAGCAACGCCTGGCGGTTCGTCGAGCGGGTGGAGGAACTCGAAGTCCGCAACTTTCCCGTCGAGAACTGGGAGGGCGTCTCCGATTTCTACTACGAGCGCGGTGGCGCATGGGTCGACGAGGACAAGCTCGTTCAGGCCGACTTCGACGTGTTTGTCACCGACGCCCGCTACATCGATCACCTCACCGTGGGCATGAGCTGGGGCACGACCAGCTACGAGACCCAGGCCGATCGCCTGCGCGTTGGCGAGCGCATCCCGGATGTGCGCCTGGCCGAGCGGGAGCTGTTTCCGTTCTCCGGTCCGCGGGAGTCGGGAACCCCTGAAGAAGCTCAATTTTCACCGTGTGGTGGGTATCTCGCAGTCACCAGTCAGAAGGGCGACATCGCCGTGTATTCGACTGCGGATTTCTCCGAGATCTGGCGCCTCGAAACCGACAACATGTTCCCCAGCCTGGCCTTCGCACCCGACAAACCGGTGGTGGTCTTCTGCGGCGACGCGTATCGGCTGGACACCGGTGAGCCCGCCGATCCGGTCGCCTTGCCGGGGCGCATTCGGTCTGCGAATGGGCGTTGGCGGGCCGGTTACGGTGACGACGGCAACCTCGAGCTTCTGGACGAGAACGGCGAGGGCGTCGATCGGCTCGAAACCGACCTCAACTGCGTCGAAGCGGTGTGCTTCCTCAAGGATGAAAAGAGCGTTTTGCTGGCGGGCATGGGCGAGACCATCCAGCTGTGGGACCTCGAGGAGAAGACCGAGATCCAGCGCTGGGCGAGCGCGCGGGTCTCCTCCATGAGTCTGTCTCCCGACGACCAGTACGTGGCAGTTACTGGCTACTCCGGACGCGCGGGAGGCTTGATCCGAGTCCTTCGATTGTCGGACCAGCAGATGACGCGATTTCGGGCGGACACCACCCACTACCTGGGTCCGACCGCGTGGTCGCCAGATGGCACGTGGCTGGCGATGGTGAATGTCGGATCGAAGTACGGGTACGGCGGACACATCTCGCTCCATCGGCACGAGCCCGAGGTCGTCGAAGAGGAGGAGAGCGAACCCGCGGATCAATCGTTGCTGGGCCGAATGCGTCGCATTGCCAGGGAGAATCCGGTCAGTGGCGGCGACTGGACGGCTGCCGTCGCAGCTCACCAGGCCTTCCTCGACGCCGGTGGTGGAGGCGGGACCTGGTCGATCCGCTCCGTCGGGTCGCTGCCGATGGCGATCTATGAAGGGCCGCAGACGGCAGCCGGGAAGCAGCTCGCCATGCGGTTTGTCGACCTGACCGGCGTGTCGGCGCGCGATGTCGGGCTCGCCAGTGCCGACCTGATCGGCTGCCGAGCTGCGGGCGTCGACTTCTCGGGCGCGGATCTAGCTGGGGCCATGCTCGCGAATTCGGACCTGTCGGGCGCGATTTTCACCGGCGCGAAGCTGGAGGGGGCCGATCTGACGGGCGCCGACCTGTCGGGCGCGATCGGGATCAGCAGAACGTCTTGACGCTGTAGTATGGGAGGCTCGCCTTCGACCACGCATAGAGTGCGTCAGAGCCAGCATATCCGCGCTTTCTGGGCAGCTTCATCTGCTCCATGCAGCGCAGAACTCCAGCGAAGTCTCCGGCCGCGCCAAACGCCACCGCAACCTTGGAGAGCTTGTCGTCCCGATACTCCGTCTTTCCGCCTTTCAACACCGTTCGCGCAGCTCCGGCCAGGTCGCCGAGTTCGCGCTGGAGCGTGGCGATTTGGTCGAGGCGGTCCCGGGAATCCGGATTGTCGGCGTCGAGTTCGAGTCGACCCAGCCCGGCGATCCGGTCACCGGACTCCGCGAGCAGTCTGGCCGTGCGCAGGCTGGCGGTCTCGTAGGAACTCCCCACCTCATAGCCGGGTTTCTCGAGCTCCAGGACGATGTCGATGACGCCGGCCCGGTCCCCCATGGCCAGTCGGTGTCGCGCTCCCGCAAACAACGCGAAGAGCCGATCGCCGGGACTCTTGACGCCCTCGAGGGAAACCAGCGCCCGGTCGAGATCGCCCAGTGCAGCTTGGGTTTGCGCGAGGTGGTGGAGCAGCCGGCGGTGTTTGGTCTCGCTGCCAATCTCTTCGGCGTGGGGCTTCAGAATGTCGCGGGCACCCTGGACGTCGAAGGATTGCATCCACCGCGGCCAGCGCAGGTAGCCACCGATGTACTCCGGATTCACGCCAGCCAGACCCAACTCCACCACCCGTTTCAGCAGATCGGTGTCTCGGTTCGCGCGGGCGTATTCGCCAATCTGCTCCAACAACCGGGTCCCGTATTGCGCGCCCATCGCCGCGGCCTCGAAGCCGATGTCGGGCTCGCCGCGCTGAAGGGAGGTTGTCGTGATGCGCTCGAGGATGTTGGCGCGGGCGTGCACATCTGAAATGGTCGCCGCGAACTTCAGGGCGAGATCGGCACGGCCGCTGCCGACCAGGGTCTCCAGGAAGTACTTCGCAAAGTCGTCGTGGAAGGAGGTGAAGTGGCCGATGTAGCCACCGGGTCTGGTGCAGATCGCGTCGCAAGCAGCATCCAGCTCGCCCCGATGGAAGTGGTAGCGGGAGATGCCCATCACGGTTTCGTAGGGGTTGTTCTCCTGATTCACCACCGACAAGGCGCGCTCCAGCCAGGCGCCACCGTCTCGATCAGCGGTGGTCAACGCGCTGGCGATGGCCGCAAAGGGTGCCGCAGAAGAGGTTCGGAATCCTTCTCCCTTTTCCTCGGCGAGCGAGGTAGCTGCTGCCAGCGCGGCGTCGGCCAGATCGGCGTGGCTGGACCGGATCGCGATGGCGACCTCGGCGAGGGCAATCACCCGGACCGGCTCCGAGCCGATGTCCTCGCACTTGGCGATCGCCGCTTCGGGCTCCCCGAGCTGGGCCTGGATGGGTGCGACCTGTCGAATGTGCCCGCCCACGAAGGACCGCCAACCGGACTCCACGCGCGAGAAATCCCGGTAGATCTGCTGGATCACGTCCAGGGCGGTGTCATCGCCGTTGGATCCCGCCGGGAGGATTTCAACTGTCGCCATCTTGCGCACTCCGGGACGAAGTGAGCATACGCGTTCGTGGGCTTTGGGTGCCGAACGCACTACAAGGTCGCCCCCACCTGCCCCTGATGGTCCCATGCTGCGCGCGCTCTTCCCCCTCTCTGTTTCCCTCCTGCTCCTCGCTACGCCCGCCGATCCTGGCGCAGAGCAGGGCTCCACGCTGTCGTGGAACGGCCTCTCGCCCTCGTCGCTGCAGGGCGGGCTCGGAAACCACCTGGGCTACGAGGGCCTCGGCTTCAGGGGCTCGACGTACAACGGCCTCAGCGCGGACGCACTGGTCAACAACGCCGGCTGGACGGAGTGGTACGCCGGAGATGACGGCAATCAGGAGCTGTTCTCGTACCTGGTGGGCTGCGCTCTTGCTCCAGACCAGCGCATCGGAGCGGTCGAGGTCGACGGCACCGTGTGGGGCCCTTGGGCTGGAACCATCGGCCTCGCGCCGGCGTGGGCCAACGGCGCCCGGCAGACCCAGGCCGAGCAAGATCTGGTGTCCGCGTGCCTCCTGGCCCACGTCAACGCGTACGGCGTCTCCGTGCCTATCTCGGTGCGGGGCGGGCAGTGGCAGCCGTCGAGTAGTGAAATCGAAGATTTCCCCATCTTCGAAGGGCAATTCTTCGGGAGTGTCTTCAACGACGACGGCGACTTTGAGGTGTGCCGAGCGGGCGGCGAGTCGAACGCGGCCACCTCCGAAGAGCTGTTGGCCGCGGACCGCATCTGCACGATCGATCCGGCGCAGTGCAGCCTGGTGGACGCGGGCCCGTGCGCCCGCGTGTGTACGGACTGGGACGAGGAGCGCGGGGCCTATGGGCGTTGCGGCGGGGTCGCCTCCGTTGCCACGTACATCGAGTCCCCCTGGGAGCCCCTGCCCGCGTTGCAGATCTGGGACGGCCGGTAGCCGTGTGAGGCGAAGGAGCCCTCGCGACTGGTAGGCTGACCGCGGAGGTCGCGAATTGCACTGGATGCTGATGTTGTGCGGTTTGGCCATGCTTCTCAACAGTGCGCCTGCACATGCTGCGAAGCGTCTCGCGGTGCTCGAGTTGTCGGGCGAACTTCCGCCGCAGGAACTGGGCCTGCTCACCGACGCGGTGCGGGGCGCCGTTGTCGACACAGTGGGTGCGCGCATCCAGGTCATGACCCGCGAGAACATGGAGGTCATGCTCACAGACATGGGCATCGATGCCAGCTGTATCGCCGAGGGCGCATGCGAAGTGGAGACCGCCCGCAACCTGGGTGTCGGCTACGTCGTCTCGGGCGCGGTGGTGGCCATGGGCGGAAAGCAGATCGCCTCCCTCAAGCTCCATCAGACCGACAACGGACAGCTACTTTCGTCCAAACGAGCACAGGGAGCCGACGCACTCGGGCTCCTGGACACTATCGGAGAGACGGCCGGCCAGCTCATGGAAGCGCTCGTGGCACCGTCGGACGATCGGGTCTCCACACCGGCCACGGTTCCTCCAAAGCCAACCGCTTCGGCGCCGGGGCCGGCCCTCTACTGTGGGGGACGCAAGGTGAACGACTACGTGGCGACCTTCCAGGAGGCGTACCAGCTCGGCCAGCAGATCGACCTCAAGCCACACCCCGCTGCGAACTTCGCCAAGCGCGTCCTGGAGATCGACATTGGCCGCCGGGCATTCAACTCCGTTGAGTCACTCGTGGATATTCAGCAAAAAGACGATATAAAGGCTACTATTCGGCTGAAGTGCACCATGAGATAGCCGACGTCGGGCGGAGTCATCTCGCTAGTCGGGTCCGTCCAACGACGACAGATACGCCTCGAGGTCCGTTCGTTCGCCCCCGGAGAGACCGCTCGTCACGCCGTGGTCGTCGGTGGGATTGAGGTCGACGAGGACCTCGGTCAAGGTCGCGGCGCTCCCGTCGTGCAGGAACGGGGCCCCATCCCACAGGCCATGCAGCGTGGGGGTGTCGAAGCCGGTGAGCGGTCCGCCCCGGCGCTGACCCGACGCCGCCGTGATCGTGCCGACATCGTGGAGGTCGGCGCCACTGTCGGTGAGCGTCAGACCGGCGTGGCAAGTGTCACATCCCAGGCTTCCGAACAGGATTTCCCCTCGGGTAGCCGCGGCCGTCAGCGACCCGTTGGCACGGCGAAAGGGGCTGGCCGGGAAGCGGTCCAGAGAGGCCACGTAGACCGCGAGTGCGTCCAGGTCCGCCGACAGTCCGGCCTTGGGGTCTCCGAGGGGATCCGAGCGGGTGCCGGTGTTGAACTCGGCGTCGGTCAGGAAGCCTGTGCCGCCGAAGCCGCCGCGGATGTCGTTCTCGAAGTCCTGGATCTCGTCGAAGTTGGCGGTCCAGTGGACCGGGCCGTGCCCCATGCCGCTGCGACCCCGGAGATCGGTGGTGTTCCGCAGGCCCTCGCCGCGGTCGGTGAAGTCCCAGGTCAGGCCGTCGTGGTCTCCGTCGAGGTGGCAGGAGGCGCAGCTCAGGTAGCCCTCAGTACTCATGCGCGCATCGCTGGCGTCGTTGAAGATCCGCTTTCCGAGCAGGACGGTGGCGTCGACGAGCTCGGTGTCCACCAGGGGGATCTCAGCCAGCGAATCCAGGGTAGTGACGTCGTAGACCTCGAGGGTTCGGTCGAGCCAGGCGTGCACGTACAGCGTCGTTCCGTCCGCCGACAGGGCCAGATCGCGCGGCGCCGCGCCGGTCTGGATCGCGCCGACCACCCCGTTGGAATACGCGTCGAGAACGGAGACCTCGTTCGAGCCCATGAGCGCGACGAAGACGTAGTCCCCGAGCGGCGACGTGACGGCGGCCATCGGCCCGGCGCGGTCGTTGAAGTCCAGGCGTCCGGGGACCTCGGTTCCCGCACTCAGATCGAGCTGAGGGAGGACCGCCCGAATGGAGCTCTCGTGATCGAGATCGAGACCATCTCGGTACGGCCCTCGCAGAATATTCGCTTGCACCGCGGGTATCCAGGCGCGTTGACCGGACGGAGAGATCGCTGGAGCCCCCAGGAATCCGGGAACCCCGCGCGCGCGGTCTTCGGCGTCGACGGTCCAGTCGTCGACCTCCAAAACCAGGTCGCCAGCGACGCTCAGTGGCTCCGTGCCGAGCTCCGTCACCGTCGCACCGGTGGCGGTGCCGCGCAGGTGGGAGACCCACAGTGAGCCTCCTGGTCCGAGCGCCAACCCACAGATTCCGGGCGCGACGGCTGTGCGCTCGAGCTCGGCGCCGGTGACGCCATCCCGTCGCGTCACATCCCCGGTCCCACGCTCGCTGACGTAGAGATCGGTGCCGTCGGTCACGACCCCGCAAGGCGCCGCGCCGTAGTCCAGCGGAATGGCCGTGACGGCCCCATTGTCAGCCACGTGTACGAGGGTGTCCTCCCACTGGAGGGTGAGCCACGCTCCACCGGAAAGCGCGACGACGCTGGTGGGCATGCCACCCAGGGAGATCTCGTCCTGTTTGGTGAGCGCGCCCTCGTCGACGCGCGCCACCGTCCCGTTGTCCCGGTTCGCCACCCAGACGGTCCCCGCGTCGATGGAGACGGTGGAGGAGGCCGAAACATCGCCAAGAATGGGCCGATGAACGGTCACTGGTGTGGTCGCGACCACCGTCTGGGCGCCATCGGTCGCGCGCACGAACACGTTGACGTGAGTGGGCTCGGTCCAGGTGTGGGAGGTGGACCGGGTCGTGGAGAATGGCGTCCAGTCCCCGCCGTCCTCGAAGCGCCATGCGAGCTCCACCTCGTCACCGCTGACCTCCGCCGTGAGGGAGAGGGGCTCGCCGACGGCCACGGAATCGCCGGCGTCGATGGAGACCTGCAGCGATCCGGGGTCGCCACCCGGTAGAGACGACACCTCGAAGGTCGAAGAAAAATCCGTTGCGAAGGGATTTCCTGCCCAGTCCTTCAATCCTCCGGCCGGGAGATGCACGCGGTAGGTCGCCCCGCGAGTCAGCGGCGCAGTGGGGGCGAAGTTCACCAGGTGACCTTGCATGGCGAAGACGCCATCGACCGGATCGCCGTCGACTTCGTGCACGACGATGGACTGCGGATCGATGCTGGTGTTGTCGATGGCATCGGTGAAGGCCAGGCCGATCCGGGTGTTGGCGCCCTGATGGATGGCGCCGTCGGCCGGGAGTACGGCGACGACCTCGGGGGGTGCGGTGTCGGGCGCGGCCTGGTGGGGCATGAAGCCGGAACCGGTTCCGTGGTCGTTGCCG
>Ga0315336_1005775_pt1 | contig 13217 bp, 15 predicted proteins | sample ASW5metaG_FD_204512 | JGI IMG/M metagenome (GOLD analysis project Ga0315336, IMG submission 204512) | Ammonia-oxidizing marine archaeal communities from Monterey Bay, California, United States - ASW #5 | ecosystem: Environmental > Aquatic > Marine > Intertidal zone | place: USA: California...
AACAGCTCTTCCATGAACCAGAAAGCATGGCCCCATTCATTCAGGCCGACATTCGGCATGATCATGAACGGACCCACAACCGCGAGAAGATGCGGAAGCGAGACGCCAAATTTCCGGTACATCGGCATGCGCGTATAGGCCCAAATCAGGGAACCAACGCCCAGGCAAATGTAGAGCGGGAACGTGAGATAGAAGAGGACGATGTGGCTGGGCGTGAAGCTCGTGTCACGAGTCACGACCTGATGCCACGCCGCGTCTTGCTCGGCGAAGTAGCTGCCTGCCCAGTACACAGCCCAGGTGTACACGCACAGGAACATCACCAAGCTGATGTAGCGGCGAAACTCCTCCTTCGGCGAAATATCGAGCGTCTTCTCACGCGTCATCCAGAGCCAAGTCCAAAATCCAGCTCCGAACATGACCAGGACAATGGTTTCCACATAGAAGAAGTTCATCCAGTAGGTCTGGAAGACTTCCGAATGGGAGTCCAAGCCATAGGTGTGAGCAAAGGTTTGCTGGTACCAGATCGAGAACACCATGATGACAGTGATGGTGACCAGACCTAGGATCCACCAAGGGGCGTCTCTCAGATAGAAGCCGAGTCCGTCCGACTCTTTCCTCTTGGCGCCAGCACCAACGTCAGTTGTCACAGACATATAGTACCCTCCTTAGCGAGGTTGGTTTCGTTATTGACCTTCGCCCGCCGTGTGAAATTCAGGCGATGGATCGTAGGGTTGGGCAATGGTCGGACTGGCAGGCTAAGGACAACCAGTGCGACGCCTTGCCGCACCCCGCGCCATAGATAGCCCAACAGCCGATATCCACCTTTGACGATCGTCAAAATCCCCAAACCCTTGAAAACAAACTTTGGGATAAGACAAATGCGCCGCGCAGCTACGCTGGCTCATCGCCCATGCCCCGAGCCCGATTGCCGCCTGGCCCCAAAACAAACGTAACGCTGGAGCCGGACGGGCCTGCTTGGCCTGAGGGGCTCTCAGGTCTAGGGTCGGGGCCATGAACGAAACCGCGCCATTGCCCGCATCGAAAGTCGCCGAAATGCAGCCAGCCCTCGCGGTAGAGGGCCTGGGCTACGCCTATGGTCCGGTGGTGGCGCTGGACAATGTGAGCTTCGACGTCCGGCCCAGCCGTTTCACTGGCTTGCTCGGTCCCAACGGCGCCGGCAAGACCACCCTGTTTGCGCTGATTACCCGGCTGCTCCGCCCAGCCAGCGGTTGGATCGAGATCGCGGGCGAGGATCTGGCCGAGGCGAGCAGCGCCGCGCTCGCCCCGCTCGGCATTGTCTTTCAGCAGCCGACCTTGGACCTCGACCTCACGGTTCGGCAGAATTTGCGCTACTTCGCGAGCCTTCGCGGCATGGCGCGGTCGCAGGCGGATCGGCGAATCGAGCGAGAGCTGGAGCGGATGGACATGGGGGCGCGTGCCCATGAACGGGTGCGGACTCTCAATGGCGGCCATCGCCGCCGGGTTGAGATCGCCCGCGCCCTTTTGCACGACCCCCAATTGCTGATCCTGGATGAACCAACGGTTGGGCTCGACGTCCCCACCAGGGCGGCCATCGTCGACCACGTGCATGGACTGGCGCAGCAGGACGGGCTGGCAGTTCTATGGGCCACTCATTTGATCGATGAGATTTTGGACGACGATACGCTGATCGTGCTGCACAAGGGCAAGGTGGTCGACCGGGGCAGGACCGCGGATGTGGTGAGCAGATCAGGTGCTAGGGATCTCGGCGCGGCCTTCGAAAAGCTGACCGGGGAAGGCATGTCGTGAGCCGGCAATGGGCACCCTATGGCCGCGCCCTTCGGGGCGTGATGTGGCGGGAATTCCTACGCTTCCTGCATCAGCGCCAGCGCTTTCTGGCAGCCATGGTGCGCCCGCTCGTTTGGCTGTTTCTGTTTGCCGCCGGCTTCCGCGCAGCACTCGGGCTTTCGATCATTCCGCCCTACCAGACCTATATCAGCTACGAGGTCTACATCGTGCCGGGGCTGGTCGCGATGATCCAGCTCTTTAACGGCATGCAGAACTCGCTCTCCATGGTCTATGACCGGGAGATGGGCTCGATGCGGGTGCTTCTGACCTCGCCGCTGCCCCGCTGGTTCCTGCTGCTGTCGCGGCTTTCGGGCGGCGTATTCGTTTCGATCATGCAGGCCTACGCATTTCTCGTGATTGCCTACCTGTTCGGCATCGAAATGCCGCTGATCGGATATCTGGCGGTGTTTCCGGCTTTGGTGCTGACGGGGCTGATGTTGGGCTCGCTCGGCATGTTGCTGTCGTCCACCGTTCGTCAGCTGGAAAACTTTGCGGGCATCATGAACTTCGTGATCTTTCCGATGTTTTTCGCCTCCTCCGCCCTGTTTCCGCTGTGGAAGATCCGCGAATCCAGCGTGGCGCTCTACCACGTCTGCAATTGGAACCCCTTTACCTATGGCGTCGAGCTGATCCGGTTTGCGCTTTACGGCGAGCTTAATTTCACAGCGCTCGCCGTCGTGATCGCAAGCTTCCTGGGCTTCATGCTGGCAGCCGTCTGGGCCTATGATCCGGCCAGAGGTTTGCGCGGCGGCGCAATGGCTTGACGCGCACAAAGTCGTGCATTGCAAGGGCATGGCGCCGGCGCCATCTAAAGTGACGATGCCAAGACAGTGGGAATCATTGGTGGAACCGCTTCATGGTTAGCTGGATTAAGCGGCCCGAGACCTGGGCCGGCCTAACCGCGGTCGTCTTTGCCGCGGTCTTCGTGACACCCTATTGCGGCTATCTGTTCGAATGCGGCTGCACTTGGCCCTGGGCAGGCCTCGACTCCAACTGCAATATCCATGACGCCTATGCCGAACACCGTTGCCCATGGTGTTCCTCGCTTCAGGCGGGCGGGCTCTCCATGCTGGCAATCCTTGGGTTCTCCTACGCCGCCGCTGTCCATCCGCTGGGCAATTGGACCGGTGCGCTGGAGGAAAGCTCGCGTTCGCCGAGGAGCTTTTCGGTGTTCGCTTCGGGCTTCTTGAACGGAGTAGTTGCCTTTCTGATTGCCGGATTTTTCGCTGCCTGGCTGGCGGCACTCTGGACCGGCTATCCGACCTTTGTGGTTCCGGGCATGGTGTAGTCAGGATGGCCGAGCTCTATCTGTTCCCCCATTCGCACTATTGCGAGGCGGCCCGTTGGGCCCTCGATCTGAAGGGCATTCCTTACAAGGCGACGCCGATCGTTCCCGGCCCTCATCTCGTTCTGATCCCCCGCATCGCGCCCAAGTCCTCGCTGCCGGTATTGCTTATTGATGACGACGTGGTGCAGGGCGCCCGCGAGATCATGGACTATTTGGACGTCCGCATTCCAGGCAATCCGCTTGCACCCGATGGGCCGGATGCACGAGCCGCGGCGGCCCAATTGGAAGCGGATGCCGACGCAAATATCGGCGTGCCCCTTCGCGCCGCGATCTATCAGCACCTGATCCATCACAAGGCGCCGATGAAGTATTGCTTCACCTATGGGATGCCCGCCCACAAGAAGCTGTTCTTCTCGCTTACCTACCCGATTTTGAGGAAGCGCATCCACGACACTTATGTGCGCGACGACGCCTACATCGCGCAGGCAAGGGCCAAGCTCGCGGACCAGATTGCCAGCTTCGACAGGCGTGTCGAGGGCCGCACCTTTCTAATCGGCGATCGCCTAAGCCGCGCCGACATCATGGTGGCCTCGATGCTCTCCATTGGCGTGCTTCCCAAAGAGCATCCCTTCGAGTGGCCGGAATTGGGGGATGACCCGGAATTGCTGGAAGTGTTCGGTCAGTTCCGGGAGAGCGCGACTTTCGATTGGGTGCGCCGCATTTATCGCGACCACCGCAACGCCGGAACAGTCGTGCAGGCGGCTGAATAAGATCGCACTAATTGGCCTTCGCAGCTTTCGCGGCCCGTTCGAATTGCGCCTGATATTTCTTGAGCATCGCCGGCGTCCGCTTCGCCCGTGGCGTCGATAGGGCCCGCTCCGACTTCACATGGGCCGGACGTGGCGAGAGCGTAATAATACGATCCGCCAGTTCGACAGCTTCGGCGAGATCATGGGTCACCAGCAGCGCAGTAACGGATCGTTGGTCGAGGATCCGGACGACCAGGCGGCGCAGCTTGGCGGCAGTCTCGCTGTCGAGCGACACGAAGGGTTCATCCAGCAACAACAAATCGGGCCTTGCGGCGAGCGCCCGGACGATCGAGGCCCGGCGCGCCAGGCCAAGCGACAGCTCGCCCGGAAATCGGTCGCGGAATTCGGCGATTTCGGCTTGTTCCAGCAGAGCCTCGAGGTCCTCTTCACGCATCTCTGGCGTGGCCGCGAGCCGAACATTCTCTTCGAGCGAGCGCCAGGGGAGTAGCGTGGGCTCCTGAAACACGAAGCCGATCCGTGAGGTGTCCGCCTCCGTGCCGTTCAGCGAAATCTCGCCCGCGAAGTTACGGTCGAGGCCTGCGATGATTTTCAGGATCGTAGTCTTGCCGCAGCCCGAAGGGCCAACCAGCGCGGTGCAGCTGTTGGACGCCGCGCTAAAGGCAAGACCCCGCACAGCCTGAACGCCGTCGCCATCGGCGCCGGGATAGGTCTTGTCGTCGATGCGGACTCTAAGCGTGCCGGATGCGCCAGCGCGTTGCATGCCGTTCGAAGGGTTGGACGAGGAAAAGCTCGATTGCGATCATCAGTGCTACGAACACCAGGGTATAGCCGAGGATCGCGGTAACGTCGAACAGCTGGAAATAGAGATAGAGCTGGAAGCCGACCCCGTTCGACCTCCCGAGCAGCTCGACCACCAGAACAATTTTCCAGATCAATGAAATGCCCGAGCGTGCGGCCGCCGCGAAATAGGGCTGCAGCTGGGGCAGCACCACGTGCTTCAGCCGGTCTACGCCCGAGAGTTGGTAGACCCGGGCGAGCTCGTCGAGCTTGGGATCGAGCGCACGCGCCCCTTCGCGGACCGTCACCACCACATTGGGTATCTTGTTGACGGCCACCGCCCCAATCGCCGCTGCCTCGGTAAGGCCGAACCAGACATAGGCCATGATGATGATCACCAGCGCCGGCACGTTCAGAAACAATATCAGCCAGGGATCAGCCCAGCGGTCGGCGACTATCGACTGCCCCATGACGAGGCCGATTCCCGATCCGATTGCCATCGCGATTACGAAGGCTGCCACCACGCGCGCGAGCGTGATGCCCATTTGGGTCGGCATTTCGCCCGTCATGGTCTTCTTGACCACGAATGCGGCGACCTCTTGGGGTCCTGGCAGCAGGGGGCTCTGGGCTGCGAGGGCCAGCACGTACCAAAGCAGCAGACCAGCCGCGATCGAGAGGAATTGATAGAAGTGGCTGGATCGGGAGTTAAGCCCGCCTGTCATGCCTGCCTCCGCATCATTGAGGTTGCCAAAATGTGCCAGGTGCTAGTTCGCCCATAGGTCCCGTCAGGGCTTCGCCGCCTGCCTTGGCCAACAGAGCGGACATCCGTTCGGTGTTGGCTTGCATCGTTGCGGCAGGCGCCTTGGGGATACCTTCGCGGTAGCGCCGCCGAAGCGCGATCAGCGTCGCCTCGTCTTCGGCGCGCGTCAACGGCTTGATCCGCTGCCATTCTGCATCGGATCGCGCCAGGATCTCACGCGCCCGGCTCGCCGCCCGCAGAAAGCCTTGGATTGCGGAAGAGTTCTGCTTTGCCCAAGACTCCCGAAAGACGTAACCGATCATTGCCACCTGACCATGGGCGCCGAGCTCGGCAGCGGCCTCGCTGACGCCCATCAGGGTGCGGAATCCTAATGCCTCGAGTCTGGCGCAATAGGGCCAATAGTTGAGCACCGCGGCGAGTTCGCGTTGCTCCGCCTTCTTGGCAAGCAATGGCGGTGCGCCAAAGGCCTGTTCGGTGGCTTCGGCGAGGTCAAGGTTTGCGCTCTCGCGGGCGTAAGCGTTTAGGATCAGCCAGCTCTTGTCCAGCGGGCCCCCGGCAACACCCAGCTTTTTGCCGCGCAAGTCGGAGAGCGTGCGTGCGGTGCTTTCAGGCGGCACCATGACCGCGCCCACCGCGCTCGAATAGGGAGCGTAGACGAAATCGGCGCCCCTGTGTCGGGCCGCCGACACCCATAGCCAATCGGTGACGATCAGGTCGGCGGACTCAGCCTGTAGCGCGACCTTGGCGGCCTGGGTCGAGGCAAGCTCGATGATATCGAGCTGGATGCCCTCCTGCTTGTCGAGGCCGTGATGCCGGATCACGTCGAGTTCCCAGTTCACGGTGCCGAACTTCAGGACCGCAACGCGCAAGGGTTCGGAACTTGCGGCGCTGTAAGCCCAAGCTAGAGCCAGACCGGCGAGCAGGACGGCGATGGCTGGGCGCATAATCTGGTACATCTCGAATCTGGATGCGAATGGGCGCGGGCTGAAACTATGCGCGCACGATATAAAGGTTTACGGCACGACGAGCAGGGAAGCGAATAGCCCATGTTTGAAGTGAGCATCAAGGCAGCACATTCTTCCGGGCCATTCCGCGGTTTGGCGTTGTGCTTGGCGTCGGCTTTGCTCTGGATGGCGGCCGCCACATGGATGCCGATCTCGGCCGATCCGCTGTATCCCCATCTCGATCCCAAGACCGGATACCGTATGGGGCGATACCGGGCGCCAACGCCCGAAGGCATCGACGGCGCCACCCGGATCGACCGCCAAGCGCTGCAACGAATGATCGCCGACAAGGAAGTCCTGCTTGTCGACGTGATCGCCCATGTGGGCGCGGGCTACGATCCGATCACCGGCGATTGGTTTGTCCAAGAACCGCGCCAAAACATTCCAGGCAGCATCTGGTTGGCCGATGTGGGCGCCGGCCATTTGACGCCCGCGATGGCCCGTTACTTCGAGGAGAACTTGGAGAAACTCACCGGCGGCGACCGCGACCGGGCCATCGTGATCTACTGCCAGGCCGATTGCTGGATGGGATGGAACGCTGTGAAGCGCGCCGTGGGCTGGGGCTACAAGAAGATTTATTGGTATCCCGAGGGCACCGACGAGTGGAGCGAGGCTGGCCTGCCATTGGAGGCAGCGACGCCGGTGCCCGTCACCATCCGCGATTGATCCATGCCGCTTGTGCGGCGGCGGGCGATGTGTCTATCTTTGGCGCCTGCTTCCCTCGCGCCGCGAAGTCGGGCGCAGCCAAATTCAGACGGGGAAAATCATGAAAGGCACTCTTGCCGTATTCACGGTTCTGGCCATGCTTTGCGGGCCGGTCTTCGCGGATGACACGCGAGAAATGGTGGAGGACGAAGGCGGGGTCACAAACCCGGAAGAGCTCACCATCACCTATTTCGCCAAGCATCACGACTTCACAAAGGGTGACCCGATTCTTTGCATGGTCGGTTGGCTCGCCGTCAAGATGTCCTACAACGAAGAGGGCGCGAAGATTTTCCACCAATGCGCCGAAGTCGGGAACGAAGCCTCGATGATCTGGCTGGCACAGCTCTATGACAATGGATTGGGCGTTGAGAAAGATCAGGCGCAGTCCGTCGAGTGGGAGCGGATAGCGGCCGAGCGCGGGTACTCCATCGGCGAATACAATTACGGACTTTCGATCCTTCGCGGCCGGTCGCCGATACAGGATCCGGAAGTTGGTAAGATGTGGATCAAAAGGGCGGCCCGGCAGGGCGATGGCTCGGCTCAGACGTTGATCGATGAGGACTACGATCTGGACGTCGCGATCCCCGACGCCGACGAAAACAAGCTGCTATTCTGAGTTAGACGGCGGCTCCGATCCGCCGGTAGGTGAAGGCAGGCGGCGGCTCGCCGCTTTCCTTGTCGGCTAGCGCCCGCATCGCCTCGTGTTCAGGTGAAAGCGTGCAGGCGGGGTCCGTCGCCGCGGCATCACCCGCTAGCGCGAAGGCCTGGCAGCGGCAGCCGCCGAAATCGATCTCCTTGCGCTCGCAGCTGCGACAGGGCTCCTTCATCCACCCTGTCCCCCTGAAACGGTTGAACGCGTCCGAGTTCTCCCAGATCTCGGCGAGCGGCTTCTCCCGCACATTGTCGAATTCCAGTGAAGTGATCGACGGCGCGGCATGACAGGGCAACACTTTGCCGTCGGGTGCCACGCAGAAGAACTCGCGTCCCCAGCCCGACATGCAAGGTTTGGGATATTTGGCGTAATAGTCCGGTACTACGCAGTCGATATTGAGAATCCCCTTCAGCCGTTGGCGAGCCTTATCGACGATTTCGACAGCCCGTGCGGTCTCCTCGGCGCTGGGGATGAGCGCCGCCCGATTCAGCAATGCCCAGCCATAATACTGGACGTGGGCCACTTCGATGCGCTCGGCCCCGATCTCAACTGCCGTGTCGAAAAAGTTTTCAACCTCGTCGATATTCTGCCGGTGAATCGGGGCATTCAACGTGATCGCCAAGCCAAGCTCGCGCGCCCATTCCGCCACTTGCAGCTTTTTTGCTAGCGCATTCTTGTAATTGCCGATCCGCTCTGCGCGCTCCGGCTGAAGGCTTTGGAAGCTGATTTGCACGTGGTGCAGGCCACGATCGGCGAGGCCCGCCAAGCGATCGCGGGTCAGTGTCACGGCGGCCGTAATCAGGTTGGCGTAGACCTGGCGCTCGGCGAGCTTGGAGACAAGCTCTTCGAGGTCGGTCCGGAGCGTCGGTTCGCCGCCCGACAGATGGACTTGCAGCACGCCCAAATCAGCCGCCTGGTCGAATACCGAAAGCCACTGATCGGTCGACAACTCATCGGCTGCCTTGTGGAGCTCGAGCGGGTTCGAGCAATAGGGGCATTGCAGCGGACATCTGTGGGTCAGCTCCGTCAGCATTCCAACTGGCGGCAACTGCGCGCTCATAGCTTCACCAGCAATCTGTCGGACCAATCCTGTAGAAACGCCATCACGTCCTCGGCAATGACTTCGCTGGGCGCATCGTACGCTTCGGCAAGCTCTTGGGCCAGCTGATCCACGGTGCGGGTGCCGTCGCAGAGCCGCAACACGTCGAGGCTCCTTTCGTCCAATTCGATCAGGCGCTCGGGCGCTAGCGCCACCCAGCGATCGCGGACGTCGTCACGGCGCAGAATCACGTAATCCGGCATCTTTGGCTTGCTCGTTATGCTTACGAGCTTGCGTTCGGGCGCGGGCACTTAAGCGGCATCCACCGCCGGATCGAAAGCTCCCGGCGGGATTTGGCCCGGTTCCACATAGGCGTGGTGCAGCGCGTCGAGTTGGCTCCAAAGCACTTCCGTCTTGAAGATCAGAGCCTTTAGAACCGCCTGCTGCTCCGGCGGGGTGCGGGCCTCGCGCTTCACATAGTCGAGTGCGAAGCCGGTGTCGCGCGGCGCCTGTTTCATCCGTCGCCGGAAATAGGTCATCATGGATTCATCGACGAAATCGTAATTGGCAAGCATCCCTTCGATCCGCTCGCTATGAATTTTGGCGGCAAAGAGTTCGGTCAGCGATGAGGCGATCGATTCCAGAATCGGCTTGTCGCGCGCGAAATGAACATAGGCGTTCACGGCCTGGCGCGTCGCGGGCAGGATGCCCTCGGTCGAGATCACATAATCGCGGTTCAGCCCGAGCGCATCGGTCAGACTGAGCCAGCGCTCGATGCCGCCTTCGTCTTCGCCCAGACCGTCGTGATCGAAATAGCGCTGCCGCCATTCCCGGCGCATCGCGCGATCCTGCATGTTCGACATGATCGCGCAGTCCTTTCGGGGGATCGAGCACTGATAAAAGTAGCGGTTCAGCGCCCAGGCTTGCACCTGGCCTCTGTTCAGCTCGCCGCCATGCAGCAGCTTATGGAAAGGGTGCAAATTGTGGTAGCGCTCGGCGCCGATCCGGCGGAGCGCCGTCTCGAGCTGATCCGCGCTCAATAACCGGTCGGGCTCGCCGAGCAGATCGTTCACAGTTCCAGCTCCATGCCGTCGAAGGCCACACCCCATCCGGCCTCTTCGACCTCGCGGCGGGCCGGCGAAGTCTCATCTAAAATCGGATTCGAGTTGTTGATATGGATGAAAATCCTGCGTCCGATTTCGAGTCCATCGATCTGAGCCATCACGCCACCCTCGCCCGATATCGGCAGGTGTCCCATGCGGTGGCCGGTCTTAACGCCTAATCCCATGTCCGGCATTTCGGAATCGGTAAACACGGTGCCGTCGAACAGCAGGATACCGGCGCCCTGCAACCGGTCGCGCAACGCCTGATCCACCCAGGCGCATCCTGGAATGTAATAGAGCGCCGGCCGATCCCCTTCCGATACCGAGCCCTGCCAAATCCTGAGACCGATCGCCTCGCCCTCTTCGGAAACGTAATCCTCGATACTCTTGCCGGCCTCCTCGAGATAGAGCGGGGTTTTGCCCGGGACCGCGAAAGCCTCCATCGAGATGCCAAGGGATCCTGAAGGCCCCCGCAGCTCGATTGCCTCGTCAAGCGGCAGCAATCGGCGGGGCACCAGGTCATGATCCAGCGCGTCGAAGACCGAGTTGGCGTTGATCGTCGCCAGCGAGCGCTCGGAGGCGTAGAGCGAAAACGCTTCCTTCTCCCTGAGCGTCAACAGCCCCGCGATATGGTCGATATCGGCATTGGTCACCACGACGGCCTTGATCGGCGAGTGGCGCAAGGGACCGTCGGGCCGCGGCTGCAGCTCGGGTGTCGCGGCTATCTGCTCGCGGATATCGGGCGATGCATTCAACAGCACCCAATCGGTGCCATCGGCGCTGACCGCCACGCTGGACTGGGTGCGGCTCCGGAATCCGGGCTCGCCAAAGCGAACGGCCCGACTTTGCGGGCCGTTGCAATTCCATTGTGGGAAGCCACCGCCGGCCGAAGACCCGATGACTTTGATCAGCATCGAAGCGGATCCCCTTTGGGAATCGGCTTCAGCGTTACGCCAAGGCTACTTCTTGGATAGAAGCTCGTCCTCGAGCTCTGCTTCCATGTAGCTGGTAACTTCCAAGGGCGTCGCAGATTCGGTCGCAACTGGTTTTGCCCATTCTTTTTTCATAATGCTCTCTCCGATCGGTGAGACGCCTTCGCGCCCGAAAACAGCAGTTCCCGAGCCTTCATGGATTGATATAGTCCAACATAAAGTGCCACGCAAATTCGTTAAAGTCCATCGTCCCTAACTTTGGTATGAAAAGACGTCGCGCGCCTTTCACGACCGGCGCAGCGCGGGATAGAACTTGTCCTCTGGACCGATCGAGTGGGGGAGCTTTTCCATGGCAACCAGAAATCTAACAAGCTCAAGAACGCTGATCGCGAATGCTATGGCCCTGAGTTTGGCCCTCCTATTGGCAGGGTGCAGCGACCCTGAGCCGATCGTCACCGGCGCATTCGACTATGAGTCGGGGGCGGCTGATTGGCCGCGCTGCGATAGTCCCAAGCAAGGCAAGGAGGGCCCGGATCCCGAACTCCGTACCGCTGCTGGCGCCCGGGTCGTCGTCAAGACGCCCGCAAACTATCGTGCTGAAGTCGCCCATCCGCTAATCGTGCTGTATGCACCCGGCGGCCGATCGAGCCGCGAATCGGAGGGCTTCCACGACATCACGACCGAGGCGACGGGCAAGGGATTCATCGTCGCTGTTCCCGAGGACCGCCGCCCGTTGCCCGAGAACGTCATCGACCTGGCCACGATCCCAACCGAGGTCGCCAAGAACTGGTGCATCGATGAGTCCCGCGTTTTTGCAACCGGCCATTCCAATGGCGGGCTCTATTCCAGCGCGGTGGCGTTTTTCCCTGAGGCTCGGGGCGCCTTCCGGGCGATCGCGCCGAGTGCCGCCGGCATCCGAAAGCAGGATCTGGAGACCTATAGCTGCCCCAAGCCGACGCCTGTCCTGATCTATCACGGGCGATTCGACATGGCCTTTTCCGGCTGGGGCCGAGGTGCCGCCGAATGGTGGGCGAAATGCAATGGCTGCGAGGGCGAACAGCAACTGACATCGCACGAGGGCTGCGTCCAATTCCAGGGCTGCAAACCGGGTGGTGAGACAATCTACTGCGAGGGCCCCTGGACTCATGGCACGTGGCCGGGGCGCAATAGCGAGATCCTCGAATTCTTTCGCCTAAATGGCCAGATCACGACCACCGCCGAAGCGCCAGCCGTCAGTCAATAGGGGATAATATTCCGGCAAATCATGTTGTATGAAATCTAATTTCTGTGAAGAAAGAATATCACGCTGATCCGTTCGAAAATATCTATTTTTAGCGAAATACTATTGTGTTATAGAAGTCTAAATTGTGAATTATGTGTTATATATATTATAACAATGAAACTGGAATTGGATATTATCTTATATAAATTGAGTTATTATTATCAAAATCGCATTTCGAAGGCAGTATATCCCGCTTAGATGGGCTTATCCAAAAGTACGGGGAATATGTGCAAAAAATCGCATTCTTTTGATTGCCATCCTCCAACTGCGACATTATGATGCACCCCGGTCGTGGGGGTGTGGCAGAACGTCGCACATTTGGGCTTAGCCCGGACAGTGCGAATTCCCCAATCCCCCGCGAAGCCTCCAAACAAGCCTAACGGTTTGGGCGGAGGCAATCGTCAAGACGAACCTTGCTAAGGAGGGTATTATATGTCTGTGACGACTGACGTTGGAGCTGGCGCCAAGAGGAAAGAGTCGGACGGACTTGGCTTCTACCTCAAAGACGCCCCTTGGTGGATCCTCGGTCTGGTTGTGGTCACTGCAATTATGGTGTTCTCGATCTGGTACCAGCAGACCTTTGGTCACACCTATGGCTTGGACTCCCACTCGGAAGTCTTCCAGACCTACTGGATGAACTTCTTCTATGTGGAGACCATTGTCCTGGTCATGTTCGGAGCGGGTCTGTGGACCTGGCTCTGGATGACGCGTGAGAAGACTCTCGACATCTCACCGAAGGAAGAGATGCGCCGCTACATCACCTTGGTGATGTTCCTGTGCGTGTACACCTGGTCGGTGTACTGGGCAGGCAGCTACTTCGCCGAGCAGGACGCGGCGTGGCATCAGGTCGTGACTCGTGACACGAGCTTCACGCCCAGCCACATCATCCTCTTCTATCTCACGTTCCCGCTTTACATCGCTCTGGGCGTTGGTTCCCTGATTTGGGCCTACACGCGCCTGCCGATGTACCGGAAATTTGGCGTCTCGCTTCCGCATCTTCTCGCGGTTGTGGGTCCGTTCATGATCATGCCGAATGTCGGCCTGAATGAATGGGGCCATGCTTTCTGGTTCATGGAAG